>ENA-UEQW01002776-UEQW01002776.1-human-gut-metagenome-genome-assembly--contig:-NODE-2776-length-12785-cov-4.361977_pt1 | contig 12785 bp, 10 predicted proteins | sample MGYA00242947_ERZ507947 | MGnify/ENA primary metagenome ERZ507947 (study PRJEB26167, sample SAMN06115421) | human gut metagenome | host: Homo sapiens | place: China:Guizhou | collected 2015-03-17... | reverse complement strand
GAATCCGTAGAGATTTTTTAATCGAAAAGATATTTGTCCCCAATGAAGTAAATATGGTATATTCCATGTACGACCGTATGGTGGTAGGTGGCGCGCTTCCTGTTGGTGAGGTGCTGAAGCTTGAAGCGATTGATCCGTTGAAAGCTCCGTTCTTCCTGACCCGCCGTGAAATGGGTATCTTCAATGTGGGAGGTCCCGGTGTTGTAAAAGCAGGTGATGCGGTATTTGAACTTGATTATAAAGAAGCCCTTTATCTGGGTTCGGGTGATCGTGAGGTGACCTTTGAAAGTAAGGACGCTGCCCATCCGGCTAAGTTCTACTTCAACTCGCTGACTGCACACCGCAACTATCCTGACCGCAAAGTGACGAAAGCCGATGCAGTCGTTGCCGAGATGGGTTCTCTGGAAGGGTCCAATCATCGTAACATCAATAAAATGCTGGTGAATCAGGTGCTTCCTACCTGCCAATTGCAGATGGGTATGACGGAACTTGCTCCGGGAAGTGTATGGAATACCATGCCTGCTCACGTACACAGTCGTCGTATGGAGGCTTATTTCTACTTTGAAATTCCCGAAGACCATGCTATCTGTCACTTTATGGGTGAAGTGGACGAAACGCGCCACGTATGGATGAAAGGCGATCAGGCGGTTCTTTCACCCGAATGGTCTATCCACTCGGCTGCCGCTACCCACAATTATACCTTTATCTGGGGCATGGGCGGCGAGAACCTTGACTACGGAGATCAGGATTTCTCATTGATAACAGACTTGAAATAAACAACTACAATAATTTTCCTAATTTAATAACAAAAAATTATGAATCAGTTTTTGAATTTTTCTTTGGAAGGTAAAGTAGCTCTCGTTACAGGTGCTTCTTACGGTATCGGATTTGCAATTGCTTCTGCATTCGCAGAACAAGGTGCTACTATTTGTTTCAACGACATCAATCAGGAGTTGGTGGACAAAGGTATGGCTGCATACGCTGCAAAAGGTATCAAAGCTCACGGTTATGTATGTGATGTAACAGACGAACCGGCTGTACAGGCTATGGTTGCCACTATCGCGAAAGAAGTAGGTACAGTTGATATTCTTGTTAATAATGCAGGTATTATCCGTCGTGTGCCTATGCACGAAATGGAAGCCGCTGATTTCCGTAAGGTGATTGACATCGACTTGAACGCTCCGTTCATCGTTTCTAAGGCTGTTTTGCCCGCAATGATGGAGAAACGTGCAGGTAAGATCATCAACATCTGCTCTATGATGTCTGAATTGGGACGTGAGACTGTATCTGCATACGCTGCCGCTAAGGGTGGTCTGAAAATGCTGACTCGCAATATCTGCTCTGAATATGGTGAATACAACATCCAATGTAATGGTATCGGCCCGGGTTACATCGCTACTCCGCAAACTGCTCCTCTTCGTGAGCCGCAAGCAGACGGAAGCCGTCACCCGTTCGATTCATTCATCTGCGCTAAGACTCCGGCCGGTCGTTGGCTGAATCCGGAAGAACTGACTGGTCCTGCAGTATTCCTTGCTTCTGAAGCTTCTAACGCTGTCAACGGTCATATCCTTTACGTAGACGGTGGTATCCTTGCTTATATCGGAAAACAACCGAAATAATAGTGAGATAACGAGATATTCCGATAAGGTGATAGAATGGTAAAGAGCTTCCTCTTTTCGTCTGTCACCTTATCTTTTTATTATTCATTCAATGTAGATTAATCATGAAGAAGATATTAATTCTGGTTGCTGCAGTCTTGATGGGAGTTGCTTCCTGTGCTGACAGCAAACAGGCAATGACGGTTACAGTGACCAATCCTTTGGCTTTAGAGCGTACAGGGGAGATGGTGGAAGTACCGATGAGCGATGTGGTTGCGAAGTTGAAACTGGCGGACACGGCACAGATTGTAGTGCTTGATGCGGACGGACAGCAGGTTCCCTATCAGGTGACATACGATGAAAAGGTTATTTTCCCGGCTACGGTGAAAGCTAATGGTACGGCCACTTATACCATTCAGCCGGGTGCTCCGGAAGCCTTTAATGTGATTGCTTGCGGTAAATATTACCCCGAGCGTCTTGATGACCTTGCTTGGGAGAATGACTTGGTAGGTTTCCGTGCGTATGGTCCTGCTTTGCAGGCAAGAAACGAGCGTGGATTCGGTTATGACCTTTTCACGAAGTATAATACTACCGAACCGATCTTGGAAGCTCTTTATGCCGAAGAACTTAATCCGGAGAAGCGTGCGAAGATTGCCGAACTGAAGAAAACGGACCCCAAGGCGGCTGCCGAACTTCAACGTGCCATCTCTTATCACGTTGATCATGGCTACGGAATGGATTGCTATGCGGTAGGTCCTACGCTAGGCTGCGGTACGTCGGCTTTGATGGAGGGTGATACGATTGTCTATCCTTACTGCTATCGTACACAGGAAATCCTTGATAATGGTCCGTTGCGTTTCACTGTGAAGCTGGAATTTAATCCGCTGGTGGTTCGTGGAGATTCCGGTGTAGTGGAAACGCGTGTAATTTCGCTGGATGCAGGCTCGTATTTGAACAAAGCGGTGATTTCGTACACCAATCTGAAAGAAACAATGCCTGTGGCTACAGGATTGGTTTTGCGCGAACCGGATGGAGTAACGATGGCGGACGCTGCGAATGGCTATATCACTTATGTCGATCCTACAACCGACCGTAGTGGTGGAAACGGCAAAATCTTTGTTGGTGCTGCGTTCCCTGCACAGGTGAAGGATGCTAAAGTGGTTCTTTTCCAAGAGAAGGAAAAGAAAGAACGTGGTGGGGCCGATGGTCACGTGCTGGCTGTCAGCGAATATGAACCGGGTTCGGAATATACTTATTACTGGGGATCTGCGTGGGATAAAGCTGCTATCAAGACGGCAGAAGCCTGGAATGAATATATGTCCCAATATGCACAGAAAGTACGCACACCGTTGACTGTGGCTTATTAAACTGTTTTTGGTATAAAATACCTTGTTTGTAGGCTGTTAATACTTGTCGTCTCGGGTATTAACAGCCTATATATTAAGTGTTAATACCTGAGACGACAGGTGTTGATACTCTATGCGGCATATTTTAATAGCCTGCACTTGAATGCAGATAATCTAGATGAAATACTTCAGGCTTATCGGGAACTCTATCCGGCAATTCCTCTGAAGGATGTATATATGTTCTTTGATGAAGTACAGATGGCGGATGATTAGCAACCTTTTGTAAGGAGAGTATACGAGCAGGAATGCAGACATATCTTCCTTACCGGAAGTAACTCTCGAATGCTTTCCTCCGAATTGGCTACCTCTTTGCGTGGCCGGACATTGCAATACGAAGAATTCCCGTTATCATTCAATGAATTTTGTAACTTTACCGATATCAATACAAACTATTATGTGCCTGAGAATCGAGCCAAGCTTGTGAATGCGTTTAAGACGTATTTGCATGGAGGAGGTTTTCCGGAAGTTGTATTGGCGGCTCCACTGTATAAAGACAGGATTTTGCAGGAATATTTCTTTGTAATGCTTTACAAAGATCTTGTAGAGAGATATGAAATAAAGAATCCGGAACCGATACGTTATTTTATAAAGCGCGTGATGTCGAATCTGGCTAAGCCTACTTCTATCAATCGTATTTACAATGAATTGAAGTCGCAGGGAGTCAGCATTGGGAAGAATACGCTTTATGATGTGATTGTGCAGACAGAATCTGTCTACCTTTTCTTCTCCCTGACGAGATATGAGCCATCTCTGGTGAAAGAGAGCACAGGAGATAAGAAATATTATTGCATTGATAATGGTTTGCGCTCCGTCCTCTTTTGGAGAATGCGGTCTTTCTTCATTTGCGGCGGAACCTGCGAATCCAAGAGGAGTTGCATTATTATAAGGGGAAGAAAGAGTGTGATTTTGTAGTTGTTGAATATGATAAAGTGACGCGATTGATTCAGGTAAGTTACCAAATTGGGGATGAGGAGACCCGTAAACGGGAAGTTGATGGTTTGTTGGAAGCAGCCCAAGCGACAGGTTGCCGGGAACTGACTATCGTTACGATGGAAGCAGAAGCCGAATGGAAAGAACAAGATATGTCTATTCATGTGGTACCCGCCTGGAAATGGATGCTTAGTTGAGGGTTCCGATTCATATCGGCGCCCTCAACTTATGTGAAATATATTTTGGGTACATTGCTTATTGAGCGATTTTCTTCAGAGTCTCTTTTTCGTATAATTCCCATCCGGTTTCTTTCCAATGATATTCCCATACAAGTTTGTCAGCGGATATCTCTACAATTTTCATAATATCCGGATCCTCATAATCGTATCCACCGTCATTCGGATAATAGAAGATAAGATGGACAGAGCCGTTTTTTAACTCCCATTTACCGGTTTCGCTAGGGTTACTGCTTCCTTTGGAGTAACTATTGAAGGTCATATCAGATTTCAGTTCATATCGTCTGCCGACATAGTATGATGGATTGTCCTCTTCGCGTTCGCCATCTTCTATTTCATATCCGCTATGTTCGACGACTTCCCACATTCCTACTAATTCATCTACTGATCCGATGGAGTCTTCGTCATCGTCGCCACAAGAATACATACTGAATGATAATAATACTACGGCTACGCAAGTAACCAGTTTCCATAATGTTTTCATATTAATTTGTTTTGAGTGATTTGAAAAAACAGCATTCAAGTCTCTTCTTACGGAGAGAGGAGAATATGAATGCTGGATAAAAATGATATTGAAAGGTTTGATTTTACTCTTCTTATAATCTTGTTGGCAGAGTTTAGAATGCTACACCTAACCGAATCAGTACATTGCTTGTATTTGATTCCCAAGTTTTGATAAATCCGCGTTGATAGGTAATGTCGAAATTGAAACGGTCGTACCATATGCCTACGCCGATATTCATTCCTGCGTCAAAACGTTTCCAGTCATCCCAATCTCCAATTTTCACGGTAGTTTCTTCTGTTTTACCATTATAGTCTTCTTTTTCGGTGATTTTTCCTAAATAGTCACAACTTACATAGGCTCCGAGATGTGCGTCCAGTGCAATATTATTTGTGATGTTGTACTTATATCCGAATGTAAACGGAGAAATTTGTACGTTGTGTGCTATTTGGCTGATTTCGTAATCATCTTCAGAGTATCCCCAACCACGAGAGCCAAGGCCGAATTCCATCCCCCAATAGGTTCCTATGCTTCCCATCGGTTTCTGAAAGCCATATATGAAGTTGTAACCAAGTTTGCTACCGCTTTCATCATCGTCTCCTGTCATTTTCATAACGTTTAAGCCACCGCGTAAGAACCACTGCTTGTTGGACTGTTGTTTTTCTGTTCTTACAATGGAACTTCTGGATGATACGATCTGTGCCTGTGTGCCTACACATAAGAGAAGTGCGGCTACGATTGATAATACTTTTTTCATTGTTTCTTATGTTTTAATAGTTAATTATTGGTTTTTACGACCGGTGCTATTACCCCTTTCTCATCGGTAGGAGCGAGTTTCTTTATCCTTATCCATTCATAATCGTCCTTAGTAGCGGTGTACCATTTACTAAAAACGGCAGGGAAGCCTACCACCGTTACTGTGTAGCCTCCTTCATCGTTAGTCTCCACTTTATAGGTGGCTGCCATGATAACGTCGCTACCGGCATCTTCGTTAGCCTTATAAGTAGCCCATGAACGGACATTGCCCAAGTCTCCTTTCAATCCGATTTCTACTTCTTCACGTGTGAATTTATAGGTGAATACTTGTCGTTTGGGAGTCTCTCCTCCCAGCAGCCTGACTTCCGCCACTACAGGTTTTACACATACTTCGCTTACTGCATCACCTGCACGCGATTGTGCGTCACGAAACTGAAATGTAGACTTTTGAGCATAGCTCTCCAATGTACAACCGAGAATCAATGCAATTAATAGAATTAGTTTTTTCATCTTCATCATTCTGTATTCTGTGAGTTTTGTTAATATGTCGCAAAGGTATGTGAAAGGAACATAAGAAAGGGGAAACAGGTAGTTCCTAAAGGGTGACAAATATGTCGCCTATTTGGAAACAGTATTCGTAGGAGGGATGAGGTTGATTGTATCGGACAAATCTCTGAAGAAGTCGTGATTGAGGATGCAGGATATACGCCAAAGCAGTTGGATATCAATATTCTCTTTGTGGAATATTTTATAGACATTGGGACGGGTACAACACAATTGGGCAGCGAACCAAGTGACGCTGCGTCCTTGGTCGTGAAGAATACGTTCGATAAGCTGTCCTGCATGAATCATATCCATACAACGCTGTGTGTTTCGCCCAGATTCCCGTAGGTGAACTAATTTTGGTAAATGTAACTTTGGAAGAATATATATAGAAAAGGCGCGGGAATCTTACCTTCGTCCGTTCCGTGTTCAAGGCCTTCGCAATGCCAGCTACCGGGAACGAACAACGCAGAAAGCCCACGCCGATATGTACAACACCCGCAGCCTCTCTTTGTTTCTCAAAGTGAGGCACGGATGTATATAAGCACACATCAGGAGGACGTCTTCGTTGCAGCTCGTCATTCCGGTAGAACGAAATTTGCGAAGTTTTGAACACCAATGACAAACGCTTGTAAACGTCTTCTCAATATAAAAACGGCTCCCCCTCACCACCCGAAGGCTTTCTGCGGAAGAGTCCGTTGCAAATGTAAATAAAAAAATGAGATTATGATAGGGTAGGAGGGAATATATGCTTTGAATTATACGATTTATGTAATTCAAAGCATATAATCAGAGTCATTTATGAGATATCCTAGAATACTTTAAACTCGTATCCTTCTGCCTTTAGGAATTCGATGGCACGGGGTAGGGCATATTGCAAATTCCCGTTGTTCCAAGATTTCAGTGAATCGTGGAAGGTAATGATAGAGCCGTTACGTACATAGCGTTTCACGTTGTCCAATACCTGTTCGGGACGCATACATTTACTGTAATCGCGGGTTACGAGATCCCACATGATGATGCGATAGTGGTGGCGAAGCGTATAGTACTGCCGGAAACCCATATGCCCGTGTGGCGGACGGAATAGGTCTGAATGGATAATCTCGTCTACTTTCTTGGCATTTGCCAGATAGTCCGGATTGGAATACTCAAATCCGCGAATATGGTTGAATGTGTGGTTGCCGATGCGGTGTCCGCGCTCTACTACCATTCGATATTCATCCGGGTGCTTGCGTATATTGTCGCCTACCATGAAAAAGGTAGCTTTGATGTGGTGTTTTTCCAATAAATCCAATATCCAAGGAGTAACCTCCGGGATGGGTCCGTCATCGAAAGTCAGATAGACTGCCCGTACGTTCGGATCCATCCGGAAGATTGCTTGTGGATACAACGCCCGGAAAAACCAAGGTGGTTGTTCTATAAACATTGTACTAAATTACTATTTCCCTTTCATTCTCGTCACATACTCGTTGTATAATTGGTCGAGTTGCTCGGAGTAATGTTTTGCGAGTTCTTCTGATTTGTATTTCTCCATTAAGCGAATTTCCGCGTCAAGCAAGCTTGCGTTATATACGAAATTCTCTCCGGCAATGGCAAGCTGGCTATCGTTCAGACTGAGATACCAGATCATATATTCGAGTGACTTGTTGGCAAGGTCGTCAATGATCTTGTTGGCCTTCTCGTTCTGACCTAATTGATAGTAAGATTCTGCCATTTGGAAAGCACCGTTTGCCCAGTCATACGGCACGTTGTAAGCCGGAATCACCTTCTCTGCATAGTCGAGCGCAGCGAGTGCCTTATCTTTCTTGCCCTCTTTGATGAGCTGCCCTACGAGTTGCGTGAAGATGCGACGATGTGTGTAGCACATACGCATCACGTTCTCGTCGATGTATATGCCCGGCTGGTCGATGCCACCGAACTTGAACTTTTTCATCAGGTTGTTGTACATCTTTTCGCTGTCAATCTTGCTGTCCAGCTTTTCCGTATCGAACGGAGTGAAGCGGTAAGCGAGACCTTCCTGCGTGAAGTGATTGCCCATGCCCAAATGGTTCTCTCCGCCTACGGTGATTGCCATATAGATAGGACGTTCCCAGTTGGCGTTAGCGAGCATTTCGAGCATCATCAGTTCACTCTTGTAGAGCGCACGTTTCGGGCTTCCGTTGGCGTCTCTGAGGGTGATCGTCATATATTCGGGGATAGAGTCGCCCAAAGCTTCCGGTATCTTCATGCCGGAGCGGCGTACAGCTTCTTCGTCTATCTTCATCACGATACTGTCTGTTGGAATCAGCGGGAGCTGTATATCCTTTCCGGTCTTTTTGAGAAGCTCCTTCAGCTGGTCGTTCTTGCCGAGCATCCAGCGGTTGATGATTTCCTTCAGTTCATAAGGGTTCTCACCGAAGATGGAGTGTACGAGCGATAATATGGTCGTATCTCCTTTGGCAGCCAATTCGTTAGCTTGCTTGAAGTAACTGTCGATGAAGGCTTTCATTTCCGGGCGTACCGGGATATATTCATTTTGTCCTTCCACATACTCCACACGGTCCCAAGTGATAGGGAGCGATGGAGAATCGTATGCCGGACGCTTCATCTGGTCGATGTACCAATCCGTTTGCAGGTAGCTTAGGTTGCAGGTACGGGCATCTGTGCGGAAGCCTTCTGTTTCCTGATTGTACCACAATGGGAAGGTATCGTTATCACCGTTCGTGTAGATGATCGGGTTGCCTTTTTCCTGCAGAGTCATCAGGTAGTTCTGTCCGAAGTCACGTGCCACGAAACGGCCGCTACGGTCGTGATCATCCCACGTCTGGCTTGCCATTTGTATGGGGACAAGCAAACAGATGATGGAAAGGATGCACGCCATTGCCGCAGACGGTTTGTACGGGACGTAAGTTTCGTATAGCGAGTCGAGCTTATATTGCAGCTCGGCCTCTTCTTCTTCCGTGATAAACTTCGCTCTTTTCTCTTCCAGCGTTTTTCTAATCTTCTCGGCTTCTTCTTCCGTAGCTCCTGCGATGAGGCGTTGTTCGGGTTTCATTCTTGAGCACCACTGAATCAGTCCTGCCACTCCCATACCGACCCAGATGGCGAAAGCATAGAACGAACCGGCATACGCATAGTCGCGTTCACGAGGCTGTGCGGGTGTCTGGTTGAGGTAGAGCACGATGGCGATACCTGTCATGAAGAACAGGAAGAATACTACCCAGAATTGCTGGATACCACGCTGGTTGCGGTAAGCCTGCCAGAAGAGTCCGATCAATCCGAGAATCAACGGCAGACAGTAGAATACATTGTGCCCTTTGTTGTCCTTGAGATCTTGCGGAAGCAATTCCTGGTTGCCTACAAGTATGTTATCTATGAACGGGATACCGGTGATCCAGTTGCCGTGTTCTATCTCCCCGCTACCCTGTATGTCATTCTGCCGTCCGGCAAAGTTCCACATGAAATAACGCCAGTACATGAAGTTCAACTGGTAGGTGAAGAAGAATTTGATATTTTCCCACTGGGTAGGCATATTTACCATTACCATTTCCCCGCATTGGTCGTATGGCACATCGTGGCCTTTCACGTCCACCCATTGCTTGTAAAGCTGGGCGTGTGAGGAACTGTACATACGTGGGAAAAGCATATTCTGCGCATATTCGTACTCGATACGTCCCGGAAGTTCGATGTAAGAGTCTTTCTCGTCGGGAGAAGTCTTCTCTTTGCGGACATACTTGCTGCCCGTTTCTGACTGGCGAGGGATGCAATAGCCGTCTTTTACGTCAAGCGCTACTTTTGAAGAGAAAGCAGGACCGTAGAAAAGCGGACGTGTCCCGTATTGCTCACGGCCGAGATATTCGCCTAGCGTGAAGATGTCTTCCGGCGAGTTCTGATCCATCGGAGTGTTGGCGGTGGAACGGATGACAATCAGCGCGTATGAAGAATATCCGATTACGATCATCATGGTGCACAGCATGGCTGTATTCATGGTACGTGCGGAAATACGCCATTTCTCTTTGATTTTAGCCTGTACGTTCGGAGCAAGATAAATGCCCAAAGCGGCAATAACCAGAATACCGATAACGATACTGCTTGGACCATGACCGTAGAACGGGATACCCAGCAAGGCAATCGTCAAGATGAATGAAATAGCCATGCGTGTCTTGTTCTTTTCGGTGTAGCTTTCGTATACTCCCCAGATCAAGGCGGCTGCAAGCAGGACGATATAAACTACAACGCCGGAATTGAACGACATTCCGAGTCCGTTGACAAACAGCAGTTCGAACCAGCCGCCTACTTTCACAATACCCGGCACAATGCCGTAGAGCACGGCGGCTACCAATACGCCTGAACCGAGTAGGGCTATCAAAGAGCCTTTTGCAGTAGCGTTCGGAGTTTTCTTGTAGTAGTATACCAGTACGATGGCAGGCAGACAGAGCAGGTTCAGCAAGTGTACGCCGATACTTAAGCCGGTCAGATAAGCGATCAGGATAATCCAGCGGTCGCTGTGCGGTTGGTCGGCCACGTCTTCCCATTTCAAAATCAGCCAGAAAACGACTGCGGTGAACAGGGAGGAGAAAGCGTATACTTCACCTTCTACGGCGGAGAACCAGAATGTGTCGCTGAATGTATATACCAGTGCACCGACCAGCCCGCTGCCCATAATGGTGATAAGCTGCCCTTTGGTAATGTTGTTCTCGTCGGTGATGATAAGCTTGCGAACCAGATGGGTAATACTCCAGAAAAGGAACAGGATACAGGCACCGCTCATCAGGGCGCTCATGTAGTTCACCATTTTCGCAACTGTCGTTACGTCAGAAGCGAACTGTGTAAAAAGATTCGCCATCAGCATGAAGAAAGGTGCACCGGGCGGGTGTCCGACTTCCAATTTATAGCCGGTAGTTATAAACTCAGGGCAATCCCAGAAACTTGCGGTCGGTTCTATCGTCATGCAGTAGACTGTTGCCGCAATGATGAATGTAAGCCAACCCATGAGGTTGTTTACGGTTCTGTACTGTTTCATTAGCACTATGGTAGTTTATTCGTTAAAAACAGGTTATGCGGTCGCAAAGATAGTGATTTAACTGCATAATGCAGAAGAAAGTAAGATTTATTAAGTATAAGGGAAACTCTTTGATAGTTAATGATGGTGATGATGCTCTCCTAAAACCCGGTGAGGCAATGTGCCGTGTCCCAATAGCTCGATAGGGCAGTTGAAGTTTCTTTCCAGCCATTCCGTAGTAACGCCTGTATCCGGATGGTAATCCAATGTTTCGTTGACACAAGCGATGGATTTTACCTGTTGCAGCACGGTGCCGATGTCGTGGCTGACAAGGATGATGGCGCACTCTTTATTGATTTCGGCCAGTAGCTCATAAAGACGCGCTTCGAAACGTTTGTCGATATACGTGCTGGGTTCATCGAGAATCAATACCGCAGGGTCGGAGATAATAGCCCGTCCCAGCAAGGCACGTTGCAGTTGTCCGCCGCTTAATTGTCCGATAGAACGGTGTTCTAGCCCTTCCAGTCCCATACGGGAGATAATCTGTTTGCCTTTCTCTTTCTGTTCGGAAGTGAATCGGGAGGTGAGAGACTTTTGTATGCTCAATCCTGACAGGATCACTTCTTCCACCGAAATAGGAAATTTTTTGTCTATGGTGCTGTACTGGGGAAGATAGCCGAGTGAGGGCTGAATATCAGACCCTTTTGTGGCAGGGATGTGTAAAATAATCTCTCCCCCTGTCGGTTTCAGCAGACCGAGGATACACTTGATAAGTGTTGTCTTACCACCTCCGTTGGGACCGATAATACCTAAGAAATCACGTTCGTAGACGTTCAGATTGACGTCATGGAGAACAGTGCGGCCGTCATATCCGGCGGATAGGTTCTTTATTTCGATGATTGGTTTCATTGCTTGAAATGGCTAGGCGGGTTCTTGATTCTTCTATTTTGCTTCAGCTTGCGGAGCAAGTGCTTGGGCTACGTTCAGCATTTCTTCTTCCCAATCATAGCTTAACGGATTGATGGGGACAACTTTCGTTCCGGTTTGCTGCGCGATGGTTTCCGCATTGCGCTTGTCAAACTCCGGTTGTACAAAGATGACCTGTACGTTTTCTGCCCGACATAGATCTATTAATTCCTTCAAATGAGCAGGAGAGGGTTCTTTTCCTCCTTCTTCGATAGAAATCTGGTGCAGTCCGTAGTCGCGGGCGAAGTAGGAGAGAGCCGGATGATAGATCATAAAGGCTTTGGCTGCCTCCGGTGAAGAAAGTTGTTGGCGAATCAGGCTGTCGGTATGTTGTATACGTTGGCAGAGAGAGTCGTAGCGAGCCATATAATAGGCGTCATTGGCCTTATCCAATTGGCTGAGGGCTTTATAGGTATTTCCCGCAATAATTAATGCATTGGCGGTAGAATTCCATATATGCGGTTCTACAGCATGGATATGGCCGTCGTGGGGGCTATGTCCGTTTCCATGTCCGTGGTCGTTATTGTTCAAGATAAGGTCGATTCCTTTGGAAGTATCGAATACCTGAATATGGGGCGTATTGTTCATCAAGCGGTCCATCCAGGTTTGTTCGAAGCCGATGTATCCGATGCGGCAATAGGCTTTGCTGTCTCCTAAAGAAACAAGTTGCTGGGGGATAGGATCGTATGTCTCCGGACTGGAACCTTTGGGCACCATGCTGACTACTTTGAATTTATCTCCGGCAATAGCCTCGGTGAAATAACGTTGCGGTTCCAGTGTGACGGTTATCACCGGCTTTGTCTCGTCATCGTTACTTGCCTGGGAGGAACGTCCTGTGCAGGCTGCTATCAGGAGGCAGGTACCAAG
>ENA-UEQW01002774-UEQW01002774.1-human-gut-metagenome-genome-assembly--contig:-NODE-2774-length-12792-cov-4.773732_pt1 | contig 12792 bp, 20 predicted proteins | sample MGYA00242947_ERZ507947 | MGnify/ENA primary metagenome ERZ507947 (study PRJEB26167, sample SAMN06115421) | human gut metagenome | host: Homo sapiens | place: China:Guizhou | collected 2015-03-17... | reverse complement strand
GCGGTCCGCCTCCGAGGGGCGGATGGCGATGGTCAGGGCTGCGATCAGGGCGGTGTTGCAGATCACCGAGCCGATGGCGTTGCCATAGGCGATCTCGCCGTGGCCGCTGACGGCGGAGGTGGCGGATACCATCACCTCCGGCAGGGTGGTGCCGATGGAGACCACCGTGGCGCCGATGAGAATTTCCGGCACATGGAACCGGTGGGCCAGCCCCGTGGCCCCGTCCACAAACCAGTCGCCGCCCTTGATCAGCAGCACCAGACCCACGATGAACACGAGGAGAATCAGCATGAAGACGTAGAAGACGATCTAGGAGTCAGGAAGTGCCAGCTCCGTTACCGTCATGTTATCACTGATGAATCCGAGTGGGAGAAAGTAATAGATAGCGAGTCCTACGTCTCACGCTCGTGTTCGAGGGATACCGCAGACGCTCATCAGAACGGAGATCATGAGAACGAATAGAGGAAGAAGAGGCTTGCTCTTCGTCGTCTGGATGGAGTACTCGATGACCTGGTTTGCGTCGTTTCGGTGAGTCGTGCTCATCTCGTGAAGGATCGCGTGGATGGATGGAATGGCCGCCAGCAGAGGAACAAGGAGCCCGAGGACGATCGCGAGCAGCACCGTCTTCACCGAGAATGAGAGCGAAATGGAGAGTCGCAAGAATCGTCGAATCACCTTGACGAACACGATGCCCAAAACCTACCTTTGAGTCCCTGTCAGAGGAGAGACGAAGCAAAGAACGATGCCGGCGATGGTGGCGAAGACGGCGTATTGAAGGATCTGGAAGTAGATCATGAGAACGATGGTCGTCTTGCGAGAGCCCATCTGCATCATGGCGCGGTAGTCGTCCATGCGGTTGTGGATCATGATCTTGGTCAGGTTGTACAGCAGATTTGCCGAGAGGTAGATGAGTAGCAGCATCAGCAGGTCCGTGATCAGCGACAAGTACATGTTCACGTTCCCACGTGCGTACAGCTCGGAGAGAAGAGGCGCTTGCGTGGTCACGATGGGGAAACCGAGCTGATAACTGATCCTCAGACTCCAACTCTTCCGACTACTTGATGGTCTCCAGCACAGCAGTGATCTCCTCCCGCAAGCGGTCGTAGTTGGAGAGGGAGTAGTACTTCACTTTGTCCGCGTCGGGCATGTTCACGCCAATCTGCACTTCAGAGGACCGCACAACCCTACATAGTGGGCATAGTGCCGGAGAAAGCTTGTAGTATCCTTCAGATCGCCCACGTGTGGGAGATTCTCGGTGAAGTGTCCGTCGAGCGTGCGTTGGTCTGGGGGCAGTCCGAGAAGAACGTCTCGGAGGAAGGCGGAGTCGACGCTCGTGTCAAAGAATGCGTAATTGTGGAGACCTTGCGGCAGTTTGTTCTTCAGGTGAGGAGAGGACGCAGTTCTACGTGCGACGACTGGGAAATGAGCACGTTCCGATGAAGAACGGTGCTCGTGATCGTTTTCCTCCACTCCGCGAGCTGTGTGGCGTTGCTAAAGATGACTCCTCTTCACTCCTCTCACCAGGTGTCGAGACAGTCTGCTGGGCGTAGCGCCAGGCCGAACGAGGGTCTATTCGTCACACGCGCTCCTCCCGTACTCCAGCTTCAGCTTGATCGTCACCTCGTCTCCGTTCACCACGCCCAGTGCGTCAGCAACCGTCTGGGAGAGAACGACTGTGTGTGGCGGAAGAGTCTCGCTGCCGTCTTCGCTCCCGAGCACGCTGTAGCCGCGTCCCCAACTCGCCCTCTTCTCGAGCTCGTCGTCGATGACGAAGAAGGAGGAGTAGAAGCCGTCTTCTGAGCACTTCGTCAGCAGACACACCTGTTCTGTCGGGTGTGTGGCGCAGTAGTCGTTCTCCTCATCACAGCGCGGCACAACAGCTTACGTGGAGTGGGGAAGAAGAGCACGCCGTAGAATCCAGACGATAGATCCACCCCGCGTACTCCTGTCGTGGAGCCGTGCGCAACTCCTTTCGATCAGCACAACGCCCGACACCAACACGAAGCACATCCCTTCTCTTCTTATCAGGGTGAAGAGAGGGTTGATTCAGCAACGTATCCACCACTGTGTAGTCCAGAAAGGGGTTGGAGCTGTTCTTGGCGAGGATTCGGAAGTCTATCTACACTATAGGGCGAGAAAGAGAGGGTACATCACCTTGCGCCTTCTCTGCTTCCAACAAAAAGATCAGCGGCATGTAATCGACTACCATGTTCACTGCCATGATAGACAAAACGGAAAGGAAGCAACAGAGGAAGGACATCCAGTACCTACTCTTCACACCCGATTCTCTCTTCTACAAAAACGCATGCTGCTTTGTTTGTATATTCGCAAGGTATAGTTGACGATGAAGGATTCGGACTCTGAGAGGAAACCAAGGATATCACATCAAGAATGGATGTGTGGGACTCGATTTCTGTCGTCCTTTTCACCTTGCCCTTGTTCCCACTCTTAACGCCCATCACAGAGTCTTGTGAGCAATCTGTCAATCTTCGCTGCATTCTCTCCATACAAAAGGGTGCTACAACAAACACAACAGTTGACAAATCGGAACTGAAGTGAAGAAACACTAACAGACACTTTAGTGGTGATGGTGAGCACGACGCATCTTGGCATAGAGCTCCTTCACGGCGTCACGCTTAGCAACAGCTCTCTTGTGGCTACCAAGCTATTCCTCACTCACACGCAACAAACCACTACTCGCTTCTTGGCGAACTTGTACATCTTCTTTTCGGTGTTGTTGCCACCAGCCTACGTCATTACCACACACTCCTCCTCCCCAAACCTTCAGGATATCCATCATGTGCTTCTCATAAGGAAGAAGTCCGCAGACCTCACCAATGAGCTCACGCACAGCCTTCACTCTCTTCGAGCAAACCTACGCATCAGACTCCACTCCCAACTCCGAATACTCTCTTGCTCGAGTGAGCAGCAACCTTCTCCAACTTCTGGGTCTTATGGCCCTTCTCCAAACCAGTAGCAATGCTTTCCCAAGGTCCCTTCATGGCGATTGTCTTTTTTTACCCACGGCTTCAGAACGGCAATGTAGCGGGAGGGGTACAATTCCGCACGCCTCACTGAAATACTCGGGATTCTGATTCAGGGTTTTCAATTCATTATTCGCCCCGATTCAATGTGTTGCCCACTATCGTTTTGCCGATTTGCATTGTGTTGTCTTGCTGACCGGTGGGAGGATCGTTTGGAGAGAATCGCAATGACCGATACACCCAACGCTCCTCACATTGTGTTATTCACTTCAACACGTCATTCCCAATCCACTCCCACCCTTCCTCTCCACCACGCGGGCGTTTCATCGAACAAAGAGACCCACTTTTCTCAACACACACCCATCGGGAATGGTGAAGACGAACTCCTACAAGGCGAACAGCTCGGACAATCCCGATCGAAAGAGAAAGAACGGCAATATGCGTGATCGCTCCACCATCAACCGCATTCACATGTACCGCGAGGGGAAAGCGAAGCACGACCGCAACGGAAAGGTGATCGGCGGCTCGCTCCGCAGCAGCGACAAGACGGCAAACCAGACGATTGACGGACCGGCTCGCATCGCTCCCAACCGCAAGTGGTTCGGCAACACGCGAACGATCACTCCCGAGAAGCTGGACACGTTCCGAGAGGAGATGGCCAAGACCGTGAACGACCCGTATTCCTGCAGTGGGTGAGTGACGCGTAGCTATTCCGTGGTGCTTCGCACGAAGGCGCTTCCCATGAGCTTGATCACCGACCCGACGAAGGTGGAGAAGATGAATCTGCTGACGGCCGAGTCCTTCCAGAGCACGTTCGGTCCCGATAAGAGAAGGAAGCGGTTGTCCTTGTCTCCGATTCTCATGGTGTAGAGTGAAGCTGCAGAACACGGATCTCGCCGATCTGGTGTCGGACGTGGAGAAGAAGCAGAAGGTGCACGAGGAGAAGCTGGCGTACAAGCCCACGCTAAGCGACGAGGATGGCGTGCTGATGGCGAAGGACATCTTCCTGACGGCGGGCCAGAGCAAGCGCATCTACAACGAGCTGTACAAGGTGCTGGACAGCAGTGATGTGGTGATCCAGGTGCTGGACGCGCGCGACCCGATGGGAACGCGTTCCAAGCAAATGGAGGACTATCTGAAGAAGAATATGCGCCACAAACACCTCGTGTTCGTGCTGAACAAGTGCGACCTGGTTCCGACGTGGTGCACGAAGAAGTGGGTGGCGCTGCTGTCCGAGGAGTACCCCACGCTCGCCTACCACGCGTCCTTCCAGCACTGTTTCGGCAAGGCGGCGCTGTTCGACCTGCTGCGTCAGCTGGCGCTGCTGCACAAGGACAAGAAGCAGATCTCGGTGGGGTTCATCGGGTACCCGAACGTGGGCAAGAGCAGCATCATCAACACGCTGAAGAAGAAGCAGGTGTGCAAGGTGGCGCCGATCCCCGGCGAGACGAAGGTGTGGCAGTACATCACGTTACTGCGTAACATCTATCTGATCGACTGTCCCGGCATCGTGCCGCCCACGGGGGACAGCGACGCGGACATCGTGATCAAGGGCGTGGTGCGTGCGGAGAAGCTGGCGGAGCCGGAGATGGTGGTGCCGGAGCTGCTGGAGCGGGTGAAGAAGGAGTACCTGGTGAAGACGTACGGCATCGCCGAGTGGAGCGACTGGGAAGACTTCTTGGACAAGATGGCGAAGAAGTACGGGAAGCTGCTGAAGAAGGGCGAGGGCAACATGCGACAGGCGGCGGTGATGCTGATCAACGACGTGCAGAGGGGAAAGGTGCCGTACTTCGTGCCGCCGCCGCTGAAGGAGGGCGAGAAGGTGAGCAAGAATGACGAGGTGCCGATCACGGAGAAGGGCGAGAAGGCGATGAATGACTTGAATGAGAAGGGAGTGAAGGGGATGAGTAACTCGAGTGAGAAGGCTACGAATGAGAAAACTGCGAATGAAAAGACGATGAACGAGACGGGAGTGACTGGACGGGGAAAGGACGAGATGAAGGAGGACGCAGCTCTGTTACAATGATTGTTATTTAGTTTGGAGTGTTTGTTTCCAACAATTGCCAGTATCTCGTTCCGTCCATGTCCGTCCAATCTGCAAGCTCGATAGTTGACTTATATGGACTGGATCCCTTTTCCGTGGATCACGTGCTGTCCATTTTCGAGAGCCAAGGCGTATTCTCGAACGGAAAGGACAACGCCGAGTCGATCGCAAAGTTTGTAAATCGCATTATATCTGCAGCCGAACAGAATGGCGGGGACTCGGTCTCGTCGTGTTGTCGCATACTTCGGTCTATAGCGAAGAACGGTTCGGTTGCGCACCTCGAGAAGTGTGCTGTGCGCATACTGGACTTCTCGAAGTCGGCAATTCTCTATTGTCCTGAATTCGGAACCAAAAACGATGGTAGGCGTCGATGATTCTGTATTCCGTAGCCTTGGTTACGATGCAGACGATCTTCAGTAACCTCAAACTCCTTCCAAACCAGTTCGTGCGTGATATGCTTCCAAAACTGAAGGAACTCGTCTACTTCCATCTCGACATATACAAGAAGGCTGAATTCGTAATGTGCAAGACGTAAAGCCAACATCTAGCTCCCCATTTTCCTTCCTGCTCTGACGTCCCTCTCGTCCTTGATTCGCTCGTTGCAGTCCTCCATCAAGCCGATTCTCCCCAATATCGAATCGATCATTGTTGTCCAGTTCTCCTGCCGTTATACCTAGTACTTGTTGATGGACAATCCGTCTTCGGACATTCGCCGCGGTGCGTGTTCCGTCGTAGCTTCGTTGACAATGGTTTGCTCTCTGTGTCGTGATGATGTGTAGTGCGACAAGACCGATGAGCTGTGGAAGCAGACGCTCAACAAGTGCATTGCTTCGTTGCGATACGACTTCACGGAAGTCACCAGTGTGGTCGATCCCTCCATCACCTCCATTCCGCGTTTGCCGTTACCGTCCCTCACCGTGTATGGCTCAATTACTCCGGCGAGAGCTCTGGCTCGCTTGTCGACGATCCTCGAGCTCATCCAAGTGTTGATGCAATTCCCACCCAGTCCGGTGTCGATTCCATTAATTCCGCTTATGGACGTCCTTTTAAGTCTTGCCGAAGCCTACATCCCCTCCGGAAGACGGTTCGAGGAGGCATCAGTGAATGGAGTCGCGCTCTCCCCCCACGACCAGTGGCTCCTGCTCCCCTCTCTCTATCCATGCATTCTCCAAGTCCCCATGCGCAACCCCATCAATCGTAGACAATTCAGTGCATCATCTCGCGCTGCGGTTCCTATCTCCTCGTCGCAGCCCAGCCGCTCTCGCGCGTTCTCCAGCTCTTCTTCCTGCGCTGCTACCGCGAGGACGCGACGAAGGTGACGGCGTCGTGTCTGGACACGCTGAAGTTCCTATGTCCCCATTCTGTGAGGTTTAGAGTGTTCGTAATGGTTCTGGGACCTTCCGTGCTCCCCATGATCAAGGACGTGATTCCCGCGGTTCTGGGCATTCTGCGCTGCATGAACACGGCACGTGACATGATCACCATCTCCGCCGAGGCCAAGAAGCAGGGAAAGAAGAACCGTCGCAAGCCTGTGGCGGCGCAGATCGGCAAGCCCAGCGAAACCCCCACGCAGATGGTGGAGTCGTTCGTGTGGAGTCAGCGCCCCGACGCGGTGGAGGTGTTCGTGTCGGCAGTGCGGTTTGTGAGCGCGGTGGTGCAGAAGGGTCGGTTCGTGGAGGAGTCGGTACGACTGGAGCTGGACCTGGAGCTGTTCACGAGCGCCTCGCAGCTGATGAGTCCGTCGCCGGTCCATCGCAGCAAGCACAACGTCCGCACGAGCCGCGCGCTGCGCGAGAGCGTGGAGAAGGCGATCAGAGCGAGCTGCGCGGTGGAGTGCAGTCGTGGTGTGTGAGGCGTAGACGCCGCTTCCCTCGGGCAAGCTGTCGCCGCTGACGTCTCTTCTCCCCGTGCTGCTGCGCATGCAGCGCACCTGCGAGGAGGGCTGCGAGGCGCTGGAGACGACCGCAGCGGCGGGCAGCGCGCTGGGACTGCTGTGGCACGCGCCCGGACGAGCGCTGTTCAAGCCGGTGCAGAGTGGGTGCGTCGTGTGGGAGTGAGGGGTAGATGTCGTCGACGTCACGGTGAATGTGGAGAGAATCGTCGAGAAGGTGGTCGAGCCAATGGAGGAGGAATCCGCGGGAAAGGAGGCGAAGACGGTACCGGAGAATGTGGAGGAGAGAGCGTCTGCGAAGCGAATCGGCATCCCCATTCTCCAGGCAGCGCCGACGGTGGAGACGCAGAAAACGGAGACAGTTCCGATCGTGACAGGGGAAGTGGAGGAGAAAAGAATCAAGCTGTCCGAAGTGCACCAGGACATCGAGCGTTTGAGGAAGCTGAGTCAGGACTATGTGGAGATGGAAAGGAAGAAGTCGGTGGAGATCATGAATCCCGTCGGAGCGGAGACGCACGACAGCAATGGCTTTGTGTTTTCCGACGACGACAACGATGATTTTGACGTCCCGGACGCCCCCATTTAGAAGCCCCGAAAGAACCGTTTTTGTTAGAATAAGCGTCATTCCAAAAAAACAGGCTCCGCCACATCTATCTCTCCAGTTGGCATTCGTTGCTGTTTCGTCATTCGATAGATTCTACATTCGTTGCAAAGCACACTGGAGAAGAATGGATTCCCGAGATTCGAGTGTAAGTTTAAACGCCCCCTCCTGACCGTTCTAGACGGACTCTTTCAAATTCGGGCTTAGCTCGTAGGTAGAAGAGAGGATGCGCGCCATCACAGCCATGGACACAGTCACACCAGAGATAGCAGTCACAGACATCACCACGATTCCCATCATGACAGAAATCGCGACAGGGATGGAGACCGCGACAGAGACAGAGACAGAGACCGTGATCGCAGCGCTCGCGACAGAGACAGAAGCAGAGACCGGGACCGAGGCAGGGACAGGGACCGAGATCGAGATTACCGCGGACGCGATGCGACTCCCTCTCACCCCTCCATTCCAGCCGGTGCTCCACCGAGTCAGCCCGCTCCCAGCACGGACGTGAGCGCTGCCGTCATGGCGGCGATGCAGGCAGCGAGGAACATTTCCATTCAGCGTAGGTCAGTTGGGTGGAGTGAACTCTAGCGAAGCGCGCTGTCAAGACGTCGCGCTTCAGCAGCAGCGTCCTGACAAAGAAGCTGTACTTCCCCGTGGAGAATGTGGACATCGACTACACGTCGATCTTTTCGGGCTCCTACCGTGTTACGATTGAAACGGAAACGCACACGACTCTCTCCGTGGGAGGCAGTGCAGTACGTGCCTTGTCGCCTCATCACCATCAGACAATCGTGACCGGAATGGACGAGCCGCTCCACGTCCAGATCTCGGCAAGTAACAAGGAGGACCTGGAGGCCGCCGAGAGCATGATCAACGACGTGTTCACCAAGCCCGACCTGGCTCGTCGCTTGATGGCGCAAAGCACGGTAGAACACAAGGGAGAGAATGAGGTGTAGAAGCCGAAGGACCTGCCGAATGTGACGTCGGTCGTGCAGGCGATTGGCACGGTGATGGAGAACATCGATCCTGCATGTACAGTGATAACGGCTCGTATCATGGATAGCGCAAACAACGGAAGTGATTCAGGTGCCGATGCCGACAGTGCCGCTGATCTACGGACGACGCGCGGAGCACATCAAGAAGATTGAGGAGATCTACAACGTGCACATCCGCGTGAGGGGCATCCCATGGATTTGAGCGTAGGTGCAACGCGAGAACGACGCGAACCCGGCGAGCATCATGCGCGACATCACGATCACGGGCGACGAGGAGATGGTGAAAAAGGCGATCGAGATCATCCAGACGATGGTGAAGACGGGCTCGCCCGACATCATCCGTTCCATGCAGACCAGCCGCGACGGCTTCGAGACGATCGCGATCCCGTACGAGAAGGTGGGTCTGGTGGTGGGCACGCGCGGCGCGACGATTCTGGAGCTGCAGCGCCGAACGGGTACCAATGTGCAGGTGGCGAAGGAGGCGGACCGGGACCACCCGAACACGAGGAACATCGTGATCACGGGCAACCCCGATAACGTGAAGGAGGCGAAGCGCCAGATTCTGATGATTGCGGACGTGCGCGTATGGGAGCTAGGTGAGGCATAGGGTCTCCAAGTGAACATCGACGACGGTAGTCCGTCGACGCGGATCAAAGTGCCTGCGGACAAGGTGTGCTGGGTGATCGGGACGAAGGGCGCGGTGATCAAGGACATTCAGCGCAAGACAGGAACGAGGATGCAGGTGGAGAACCCGGACAAGAACGACCAGGCGCTGAACCTGCGATCCATCACGATCGTGGGCACGGAGGAGCAGCAGAAGGCGGCGATCGCGGAGGTGAATCGTGTGATCGGCACGACCGCGGGAATGAAGGAGTTCAAGGAGGACGACTTCTCGAAGTCGAACTCGACGGGGTACATGCCTGGAATGACTCCGCTGAACTCGATGTTCAGCTCGTCTATGGACTTCGAGACGATGCAGAAGTACATGGAGATGCAGATCATGAACAACCCGTACATGTTTGGGATGCAGCCACAGGCGGGAGGCATGCCGATGCCTCCTCCGGGAGGGAGCGAGAATCACGTGCAGGAAAGGAGCGCTGCGCCGGCGAGTGGGCATGACGAGGACGACAGCAGTCCTCCGCCCGGTTTTGAATGAGTGGTGTGTGTTTGTTTGGAACAAAGCGAGTGAGCATCCCTAAACAACTAGTCTTTCACGACGGGGAGATTCGTGCCCTCCATGTCCTTCTTCCAGATGAAGAAGAAGATGATGGCGACGACGGCCGAGAGCGCTTCGGCGATGGGGTACGCCATGAACACACCCCAGAAGTCCTTGCGCACCGTGCACATGACGAACTGGACGAGGATGATGCTCAGACACGAGCGGTTCATCAGCACGAACGCAGAGGCGACGCCCTGTCCAATGGCCTGCAGGCCGGGGAAGAGCGTGCAGGAGCAGGGACAGAGCCACACGGCGACGGACATGTAACGCAGTCCTTTGGCAAAAATCGCAATGAAATCGGGATCGCTATTGAAGAGTCGCGCGAGCTGCTCGGCGAAGATGAAGCAGAGAATGCCGACAACGAGACTCACGACGAACTGTCCGATGAAACACACCTTCAGCGCCTTCATGAATCGCTTGTAGAGTGCGGCGCCGCGGCAGTAGGCGATGAGAGCGACCACGCCGTGGGCGATGGAGTTCACGGGGATGAACATGAAGAACTGCATGCGCACCAGCGACCCCGACGCGGCGATGGCTGCGGTGGTCTCTGCCGAGTCGCGAGGGTACGGCGTGAAGTGGATGATGTACTGGTTGGAGGCGATCGCCAGCACGCCGTTGGCGAGGCCGATCACCATGCCCGAGAGACCCACGTTCATCATCTCGCAGACCAGCTTCCAGTCCGGGACGAGATCCGAGCACTTGACGGAGACGGCGGAGCGCTTGGAGATGAAGAACCAGAGGCCGAAGGACACGGCGCAGGTGTAGGCGATCAGCGTGGCGTAGGCGGCGCCGCTCACGCCGACGCCGAGGAGCTTGAGGAGGATAAAGTCCACAGTGATGTTCGTCACCGCGGAGATAATCATAAGTGTACAGGAGAACAAGGCAGCTCCTTCGCCTCGCATCAGATTGTTCGTGGCGTAACAGAAGTTGTACAGAATGTCACCGTACATCAGCGGGAGAATGTACTTCTTCGCGGGAGAGAGGGTACCCGCAGCGTCGGACGCACCTAAAAGAATCAGTAAGGGCTCACATATCAGGGGAAGAACAGCAGCCATGACAATGCCCAGGAGAACGTCCATAGCGAACGTATTGCCAATAATGCGTCGCGAGGTCTTTTCGTCATGTTTGCCCAAGTAACGCCCGTAAAGGGGACCACCACCCTGGGCGAAGATGAGCGACAGGCCAACGAGAAGACACTGCTCAACGGGAGCGGCAAGCGACACGCCTGCCAGAGAGAGCTTCTTCTCCTCCACAGTCGAACCCGCATATTGGCCAATGAACATGGAGTCGACGAGGTTGTACAATGCACCAACAAGCTTGGCGATAAAGTCAGGATAGGTAAGCGACCAGATGGTCTTAACTAAGGGACCGTTACCCAGGAATTCTGCTCGCTTCATTCGCTCTGCGCTCTTTGGTGAGGAGGGAGTGTCCTTCTTGGTTTCATCAGCCGTATTGTCCTGCTGCTGCTGCATCTCTACAGCAACACTGGGCTCGGGGTCAGCTTGTGGAATCACTTTCGTATCGTCCATCGAGGGTGATGAAGAGATCTTTTTCTATCAAAACACAGGAACACAAATCCCTTATTTGGGAGCGCGATTTGAGAATCGAGTCGAGAATGGGGGAGAAGGGAAGGAGAAGCGAAAGAAGAGGGAATCAAACAAACAGTGGATCAAAAGGAAAACTGAGCCTTTACAGTCCAATGAAGTCTGTCAAAGCAACTCCTGCAAAGAACACGGCGTTCACGAAGGTGGCAGAAGTAACAAAGGAGGACACAGTGCTCTTTCTATTCCTTAGTCAGGTGCAGCTCTGCTACATGGATTTCTTGCAAATGGTCACCTTTTGCTTCTTTTCACTTACAGGAGTGGGATCGGGGAGATTACGCTTTTCGCTGGTGGAAGGCTACGGATGATGGAGGAATGAGAGGGCAACAGGGAGCTTGACGCCAGAGAGATCGATTGGCTTTTCCGTTGTCGTCTTGTCTTTCGGCGTTGGTTCGTCCTTCTTTTCCACTTCCATCTTTTCTGGTTTCTTCTCTTCCTTTTTCTCCTTCTCTTCTTGTTTCTTCTCTTCCTTGACTTCCTCCTTCTTTGTTTCCTTGACTTCCTCTTTCTTCTCTTCCTTCACTTCTTCCTTCTCCTTCTTCTCTTCCTTTTTCTCTTCCTTCTTTTCCTTCTCCTCCTTTTCCTTCTCCACTTCCTTCTTCTCTTCCTTCTTCTCTTCCTTTACCTCTTCCTTCTCCTTCTTCACCACCTCCTTCTCTTCCTTCTCTTCCTTCACTTCCTCCTCCTGAACCATCGCAGGCACCTTCTCTACACACTCACACGCACACCTCTCCATTACTCTTCTTGGCATACTTGCTCAGCTCGGTCTACACATCACCTCCATTCCCATCATCTACGCCAAATGTGATACTGTGGTGCTCCGTCATGCTGCGCAACACTGCAATATAGTCCGATACAATGGGACGGCGATTCGAGTGGAGAGTATGCTTGTGGAGCATGTCCATGAAGATCTCTACCCATGAGATGATATGAACGCTCCCACTGTAATCCTCGTCGCATTCCTGAGCAATAGAAGCCTCGTCCATCTTCTTGGCAACGGCGGCGTCATCAGAGAGATAGCTCCAGGGAAGCGATTCTACACGGAACTCTTTATCCAAAACGCAAACTGTTGATAAGGAAGAGCATAATGTACACGAATGAGACCACATTGTCGCGCATTGTCGGTTCTACGCCTCATTCCACAACAAATCGACAACCATTTCCGTGCATCACCGACGTGGACGTGAACGTCGTGTCCTCAATGGTAAAACTCTCCCTGCTCGTCATTCGGATTCAACAACGCCCACTTCTCGTAGAAGTCCTGGTTCAGCAGAATCACGCGATATCCCTTTGTTGTGCGACGAAGACAGAAATCGCGAACATCCAAGTTCTTCAGCACCTTGTTCTTGGCAAAGAGGAACTGGAGAATATCCAGGACGCATATAGAGTTCCGTCGGGCACTTCCCGGCATGGAAGCACTTGCGGGGGAACTGATAGGAGCGCAGCAACGCTTC
>ENA-UEQW01002771-UEQW01002771.1-human-gut-metagenome-genome-assembly--contig:-NODE-2771-length-12803-cov-3.870187_pt1 | contig 12803 bp, 8 predicted proteins | sample MGYA00242947_ERZ507947 | MGnify/ENA primary metagenome ERZ507947 (study PRJEB26167, sample SAMN06115421) | human gut metagenome | host: Homo sapiens | place: China:Guizhou | collected 2015-03-17... | reverse complement strand
AATATTTTGCGGAATCGCATGTTTTATGAAGCTGAGCAGACGCTGCTTAAAAATAAAGATACCAACATAGCCTTTATTGAAGCACCGACCGGGGCCGGCAAATCGAATCTGGCAATGAATTGCAGTCTGAAATTATTGGATAAAAATATCAATAAGATTTTTTATGTGTATTCCAGAAAGCACGGGGATCTTGAGCGTGATTATAATTATTTTTCCATGCTGCCTGAATTTTACTCACAGGGAAATGGAAACATCCGTGATGTAAACCAGAACCGCAGATGTGATACTTTTTTTGCTCCGTTTGTGGGACGGGAAAATATTCATGAATTTTACAGTCTGATCCAGTTAGATGGATACAATCCATTAAATGTTGAAAAACTGACCTACCGTGTTCCTTTGGAAAAAGCGAAAAAAATTCTCTCACGTCTGCCGGAAGAACAGGGGGAAATGCTGATCGGATTTGTAACAGAACCATTTACACCGGGAGCACTTTACCGGAAATTAGACGAGGTTTTAAAAGATAACTGGGATGAATCACTGTTTATCCAGATCATTGATTTTGCTGAGGAAATGGTAAATGGAAACTTTGGAGAAGGTTACTGGTGTGACCACTGGACTTACAATCTGGATCTGATATTTGATTATCTTGAGGTATTTCCTGAGAAAGAACAGGAAATGCTCTATGAAAATGTGTATACGACTTTTTTGTCACAGATCAATATCAACCGTCGGTTTAAGCGTTACGAAGAAACAAAAAACGGACTGCGTCAGTATCATGCTCTGGATGAATCTTCAAGACGGAAAGATTCCGGAGAGAAACTGGTACGCACAAAGTATGGCAATGGCGATGTGTTAAAAATGACGCTGATGGAAAAGCTGCTGCTTTTATGTGTAACAAAATTTGCAGCATTAGATGCCTATGGAATGGGAATCGAGATGGAGGGCGGAAAACCCGGCTGGTATGATGCCTTAAACGGAATGCCTGGAATGTTTGGATCATCAATGGCAGAAACTTATGAGCTTGCAAGAATGCTTTCCTATACCACCGATGCCCTAAAACGGTATCCGGGACAGGTCGAAGTGATCGAAGAACTTGCTTGTTTTATGGATGAACTCAATCTGATCAACAGGATTGAGCAGGACAGCCTGTACCGGGACGGTCAGGTATTATCATTCTGGAACCGGATCAATGATGCAAAAGAAATTTACCGTGACAAAACGTATTCCGGTATCTCAGGAAATAAGATCGTGTACCGCACAGAGAATCTGGCAGAGATGTTAGAAGGATTCCGGGGAACGATCTGCCTTGGCATCAAAAAAGCGTGCAGGCTTTCCGGAGGAATCTGTCCGACCTACTTCACTTATGAGGTGACAGAATATGAAAAATTAAAAGACGGCGGAATCCGCCCGCTGGCGTTTCAGGTAAATACAGTGCCTTACTTCTTAGAAGGACCGGTGAGATATTTAAAACTGCAAAAGAGCAGGGAAGAAAAAAAGAAGCTGTATCAGAATATCAAAGAGAGCGATCTTTATGACAGAAAGTTATCCATGTACAAGGTCAACGCATCTTTGCAGGAGGCGTCTTTTGAACTCGGACGTGCACGTGCGTTTACACCGGGATGGCTGGAGAATGAGTCGATCTGGCTGCATATGGAATATAAATATCTGTTAGAACTGCTGAGAAGCGGGCTGTATCAGGAATTTTTCGAAGATTTTCACAAAGCGGCAGTGCCGTTTTTAGATCCACAGGTGTATGGAAGAAGTACCTATGAAAATTCTTCCTTTATTGCAAGCAGTAAAAATCCGAACAAATCCTGCCATGGAAAAGGTTTTGTGGCAAGATTAAGCGGTTCTACGATCGAGTTTATCAGCATGTGGAAATTAATGATGTTCGGTTCACACCCGTTTTCTGTGGAAAATGAAGAACTTGCATTTACACCATGCCCTGCAGTGCCGTCTTACCTGATCAGGGAAAATGGGGAAGTCAGTGCCACACTGCTTGGAAATATAAAAGTAACATATTGTTTTTCGGAGAAAGCTGATTTCATTCCGGAAAATTATCAGATTAAGAATATGACGTTTACTTATGCAAATGGAAGCGATATTTATGTGGAAAAAGATCATGTGGCAGGAAAAATTGCAGAAGATATCAGATCCGGTAAAGTAGTTGAGATTTATATGGAAGCAGAGAAAATACCGGATACTGAAAAATGACACCTTTGAGAAACGGCTTACTTACTATTATATCGGGCAGTTCAGCCGCTATATCAAAAAAAGTGCAGTCCGTATTGGAACGACACGTTACACAGACCGCATCGAAGTAACAGGATTTTTGAATCCGGATGGAAGCCGTGCGATCGTGCTTTTGAATAAGACAGATGCACCGGCAGAATACACCCTGCGCGAAAATGGCGAGGGCTGCATGGGAACACTTGCACCTCATTCCATCCAGACGATCTGCTACTAAAAAAATGATACCTTTTTAAAATAAGGTACATTTTTTAAAGAAATGGTGCTTGATATAATTCAATCATCAACAGAAAACAAACGTGTTGAGATGAAAAAAGAAGCAATAACAAAAATGAAAAAGGGAGGATTTTTTATGAATCTGAAAAAATTAGTATCCGTAATGCTGGTTAGTGCAATGGCATTATCCATGGGGGCATGTGGCAATTCCGGAAGCAGTGCAGCAGACACTTCTTCAAACGGAAACAGCACAACGAATGAAAGTGCTTCTTCCACAGAAGCTGGAAAAGAAACAGCAGGCAGCGATGACAAATTAGTTGTCTGGACACTCTCAAACGACCTGATCGATTATGGTAAGAGATTTGAGGAGCAGACAGGTGTTGCAGTTGATACCGTTGTTATCGAACCTGCAAACTACCCGACAAAAGTCCAGACTGCATTACTTGGCGGCGAGACAGAGCCGGACATCATCGTTGGTGAGCCGAAGATGTTAGAGGACTTCTATGATGCAGGTTTTTTTGAAGATTTAAATCAGGCACCATATAACGCACAGGATTATGCAGACCAGATCGTTGATTATGTATGGAAAGTCGGACAGGATTCCGATGGTATCCAGAGAGCAATTTCTTATCAGATCACACCGGCAGGTATCTATTACAGAAGAGATATCGCAAAAGAAGTATTCGGAACAGATGATCCGGACGAGGTTGGAAAGTTATTTAAAGATTATGCAACCATTCTTGATACAGCAGAGAAATTAAAAGATGCAGGATACAGAATCTTCTCCTCAGATGCCGAGATGAACGTATTTTCCGGAGACTCTGCATGGGTTGTAGATGGTACGTTGAATGTGGATCAGGCAAGAATTGATTACATGGATCTTTGTGTAGACTTATATCAGAACGACTTAACAGCATATGCAAACCAGTGGTCAACTCCATGGTATCAGGCTATGTCAGGAGAGGTTCCGATCTTAAGTGCTGATATCCAGAACTACGCAGATGATTCCGTTAACGTATGGGATGCTACAGAGTTTGCAGAGGCAACCGAGGGCATGGAGAAAACAACAGTATTTGCATATGGTCTTCCTTCCTGGGGTGTTCTTACCATGAGAGATAACGTAGGTGAGACTTCTGGATTATGGGGTGTATGTGCAGGACCTGCATCAGGATTTGACGGTGGTACATATATCGGTATTTCTTCCCAGTCGGAAAGAAAAGATACTGCATGGGAATTCGTAAAATTCTGTACATTAAACGAAGATACCTCTGACTGGTGGATTGATTACTCACAGGGTGATACGGTTTCCTTAAAATCTGCGTTAGAGAAACACAAAGACGATGAGAACCAGATCTACGGTGGTGAGAAACTGTATCAGTTCTGGTTAGAGCAGGCAAAGAACATTGATACTTCCAAAGTAACAAGATATGATCAGGCAATCGGTGATGCATGGGGCAATGCGATCTCTGCAGTTAAGACAGGTCAGATGTCAAAAGAGGATGCGATTAATGAGTTCTATGACACGATTGAGTCTACTTATCCGGAAATTACAGTAAACAGATAATGACTGATAAACAGTAAATGGATTGTGTGTTCCTTTAGAAACTGTGTGGTTTCGGTGGATAAAAACGCCGGAATCACACAGGAAAGGGACGGACAGCCGGATTCTTGACAGAGGGAAAACGATATGGCGAAAATAACTCAAAAAAAGAAGACATCAAATCTCACAAAATATAACAGAGCCGGATATTTCTTTGTCGCTCCGTTTGTGATCGTATTTTTGATTTTCAGTGTTTATCCGGTACTTCGGACCTTACTTTTAAGTTTTACGAATTGTAAATTAGCCGGAACACCTTACAAATTTACAGGTATAGAAAACTATGCCCGTGTATTTACAGACAAATTTTTCTGGAGAGCACTCTGGAACACAGTAAGAATCTGGGGCGTTAACATTGTATTACAGCTCGGACTTGCATTTTTACTGACGATCGTGTTCAGTGATATCAAATATAAGTTTAAAGGACTCCCGGTATTTCGAGCACTCTATTATCTGCCGAACTTAATTGCGGCAACTTCTGTAGCATTCTTATTCAAAACATTATTAGACTGGCGTTATGGATCATTCAACCAGATTTTAAATTCGATCTATCAGTTTTTCGGTGTGAATAAGACACCGGTTGACTGGCTCGGTTCCCCGGCAACAGCAGGAAACACGATTGCAATCATCAGTGCATGGATGTGGTTTGGTAACTCGTTCATCATGTTGATGGCAGGTGTACAGGGAATCAACAAAGATTACTTTGAAGCGGCAGCTATTGACGGCGCCGGAAGATGGACAACTTTTGGAAAAATTACATTACCACTGTTAAAACCGATTCTGTTATATGTGGCAATCACATCCCTGATCGGAGGTTTACAGATGTTTGACTTGCCGTTCCTTATGGCAGAAAAGGCTTCCGCATCTTACAATTCCGTAGAAACGGTTGTAATGTATTTGTATAAATTCGGATTTGCAACAGGCACGACACAGACAGGATATGCATCCGCAATCGCATATGCATTATTCCTTATCATACTTATTGTTTCTGTTTTACAGCTTAAATTAGTGAATAAGGAGGATTAGTCATGACAGCAGGTGATAAGATAAAAAAGACAATTATATACATACTGTTGACTCTGCTTGCAGCAGCATGCATGTTTCCGTTTCTCCTTATGATGGTAAATGCAACCAGAGACGGTGTGGAGATCACACGTTCCTTTACCCTGATTCCAAGTACACATATTAAGGAAAACTGGGAGACCGTATTCAGCTTCTTCAATCTGTTTAAAGGTATGTGGAACAGTTTAAAGGTAGCAGTACCGGCAACACTTTTAACTGCTTATTTTTCAGCAATGACAGCATACGGACTTGCAATGTACAAGTTCCGTGGAAATAAACTGATTTTTACAGCAATCCTTGTATTTATGATGATCCCGGGACAGTTAAGCCTGATCGGTTTTTATAACTTATGTACAAAATTAAAACTGGTCAATTCCTACATCCCGCTGATCATACCGGCGATAGCGGCGCCGGGAACCGTATTCTTCTTAAGACAGTATATTTTATCTGTTATGTCTCCATCCTTAGTGGAGGCAGCAAGGATCGACGGGGCAAGCGAACTTTATTCGTTCCACAGGATCGCACTTCCGATCATGTCTCCGGGTATTGCAACAATGTCTATCATGGCATTTATCGGAAACTGGAATAACTATCTGCTTCCGATGATCATATTAAACAAAAATGAGAAGTTTACACTTCCGGTTATGATGGCAACCTTAAAAGCATCGACCGATATCCAGAGAAATCAGGGAGCGATTTATTTAGCAGTAGCAATCTCAGTCATCCCGATCCTGAGCGTATTCTGCTTCTGCTCAAAATACATTATCAGCAGTATTTCTGCTGGAAGTGTAAAAGAATAAAGGCAATAAGTTCTTATTTGAATTTTATACTTTTCCTCAGGAGAGAGGCACTTTTCGGAAACGGAAAGGGTCTCTTTTGGCATCAGCAGAGATTTGCCCGGAGGTATAAAATATGGTAAAATTAAAAGAAAAACCGTGGCGGTATCGGATAGAAAAGTTACGGAAATCCATAGCGTAGAACTGACAGGAGAAGTTATTGTATGGGAAGAAAACATGGAAAACAAAAAAGGGTAATGTCTGCCTGTATGGTACTGGGGATGCTTGCCGGTCTGTGTGCCTGCGCAGGGGAAGGGCAGACAGCCGGAACAGATATAGGGAAGACGACAGAGATAAAGGAAGCTGAGGAGCTGCCGGCATGGCAGCAGTATGCAAAAGAAGATCCGGTCACTTTGGACTGGTATATTAATTTTTCATGGTTTGCAACACCATGGGGGGAAAATCTCGTATCCAAAACAATCACGGAAGAAACCGGTGTGGATATTAATTTTATTACGCCGATCGGAACGGAGACAGAGAAACTGAATGCTCTGATCGCAGCAGATTCGCTGCCGGATCTGATCACTCTTGGCTGGTGGGAACCGCAGGTTACGGAGATGATCTCAAAAGACATGGTATATGCATTAAATGAACTTGCAGATGAATATGATCCGTATTTCTGGAAAGTGACAGATGAAACGGCAGTGAACTGGTTTACCATGGATGATGGGAATATTTATGAGTATCCGAATTCTTCGATCACGCCAAAAGATGTTGCGGAAAATGAAAATATCCGCAGTAATCAGGAGTTTCTTGTACGCAAAGATATCTATGAGGCGATCGGAAACCCGGATATGACAACACCGGAAGGTTTTTATGATGCAGTAAAGAAAGCAGCAGAAATGTTTCCGGAGATAGATGGGGAACCGTTGATCCCGGTCGGTGCACATGTATTTGATGACAAGGGAAATGTTTCTTTTGATAAATATCTGATGAACTCACTGGCTGTTCCCTGGGAGAAAAACGGGCAGTATTATGACAGATATACAGATCCGGAATATATCAGATGGCTGAAAGTATTTCGGCAGTTAGGGGAGGAAGGTTATCTTGCAAATGATATTTTTGTGGACAGCCGGACCCAGATGGAGGAAAAACTGGCACAGGGCAGATATTTTTGCATGATGTATCAGTACTCGGACATGCTTTCCCAGCAGAATATTTTATATGAAAATGATCCGGACAGTATTTATATAGCAGTAGAGGGACCGAAAAATGCGGCTGGTGACGATCCTTTGCGTCCTACCACAACAGTCAATGGGTGGACGGTGACGCTGATCTCGAAAAACTGCAGAAACCCGGAGCGTGCGATCGCATTTATGGATTATCTTATGAGTGAACACGGTCAGAAGGTAACATACCTTGGCGTGGAAGGGGAGACTTATGAGATGCAGGATGGAAAACCGGTGTTGAAGGACAATGTAAAAAAACTATTGGATTCGGATCGGGAAACGTATGACAGATTATATGGAGCAGATGACGCCTACTGGATGCTTCAGGATAATGTCATGCAGCTTCAGTGGGAACAGGAACCATCGCCTGCCACAGCACAGCTTTTAGACTGGGCAAAAAAATATATTGTTTATAATGGCCAGTATGATGTGGTATTTCCGGCAGGGTCAAAAGATGCGGAAACAGACGACCGTATTACAAAATTGTGGAGTGAGACACTCCCGGCACTTTTGCTTGCGGGTTCCGATGAGGAATTTGATAAGATTTTAGAATCTTTCAGACAAAAGCGCGATGAAATGGGATTTGCTGATCTGATGGAAAAGAAAACAGCGCATATACAGGAGTCAAAGAAAAAATTAGGAATCGAATAAACAGAATGGAGTTTTTAAATGAATTGGATGAGACAGTTTGGCAGCCTGAAACTGAATATCAAATTTACGTTGGTGATCATCCTGTTTATGGTAATACCGATCGGTGTTTTAGCAAGTGTATTATTTTATAATATGGAACAGAACGTGATCGATGAAAATGTAAATTATATGCAGTATACCATGGAGCGCAATAAGGATGCACTTTCCACCAAGATGGATTCCATTAATATGTCAACGCAGTTGTTTTTAAGTGACAGTGCATTGCTTGATATTTTGAAAAATACGCAGGAGGGGAAAAAATATTCTGCAGAGGAATGGTACGCGTTAAAAAGCGGCGATATTACATCTTTAGAGCGGCTTGTAAACAATAACCCGCTGCTATATGGTGTCCGTGTTTATGCCACAAATGACAATATACAGGAAGTGATGCCGGTCTTATATAATTCCTCGCGTATGAAAAAACAGGTGTGGGCGAAAGCAGATGATCCGTCCGGCTGGCATTTTAATTATACGGATAATCTGTTCAGCTCCTATACGATGGATCAGAATCGAAAGATTGTGTCACTTGTAACACAGATTGATGACAGAAATTATGAAACCATTGGTACGATCGAGGTTGCGATGACGATGGAAAATATGTTTCCAAGTCTGTACGAAGTGATCGAAAATGAATGGAGCTGCTTTGCGGATGCAGATGGCAGTTATTATTTTGGAGATGAAACGCAGGAAAAACCGGAGCTGTTAGAAGATGTGATGCACATTGTGGACAAGGATGATAACATACAGACTTCCTATGTAAAAATAAAAGGGAAAAATCTGGTGGTTTCCTCATTTTATGTCAGGGAACTTGAAGGAATGTTAGTCTGCGTCAGGGATATTACGAAAAATGTCCATGGTGTTTACTATCAGAGAAATATGTTTGTATTTATCATGGTGGTTTTCCTTATTGTTTTAGCATTCTTTATCAATGCGATCGTAAAGCACATGTTAAAGAAACTCTATGAGATATTAAGGGGGATCAGACGTGTGCAGGGTGGTGATCTTGATGTGGTGATCGAAGATTGCGGAAATGATGAGATGGGCGAACTCGGAACACAGATCAATAAGATGCTTTCAAGGATCAAAGAGCTGATGGAAGACAACTTAAGCCGCGAGATGCTTGCAAAAAATTCAGAGATCCGTGCATTGCAGAATCAGATCAACGCACATTTTATTTATAATGTGTTAGAGTCCATCAAAATGATGGCGGAAATTGATGAGGAATACGAGATCTCAGACGCGGTGACTGCACTTGGAAAGCTGCTTCGCTACAGTATGAAATGGGTATCCGGCAATGTCTTAGTGGAACAGGAATTAGATTACATCAAAAATTATATGGCACTTATCAATCTGCGGTTTGACTATGAGATATTCCTTTCTTTGAATATTCCTGATATTATATTAAAACAGGAGATACCGAAAATGTCCTTACAGCCAATCGTGGAAAATGCGATCTGCCATGGGATAGAACAGATGGCTGAGGATACCAATATCTATGTGAAAGGAATCGTGGAAGAAAACGATTGTGTGATCGAGATCACAGATGCCGGACGGGGTATGACGGAGGAAGAGGTGGAACGCCTCAAATTAAAGATTGCAGGAAAGATCGATTCGGGCGGAGGCTCCGGAAATGGCATCGGACTTAAGAATGTGCAGGATCGTATCCACATTGCATTTGGGGAAAAGTATGGCATTGAGGTGGCATCAAAGATCGGATGTTATACGAAAGTGATCGTGCGGATACCGATGACTCATATGGAGAAAGAAAAACAACTGGAAATGGAGAATGGACGATGAAAACAGTTTTGGTTGTAGAAGATGAAAAATTAATACGGCAGGGAATCAAAACCATGATCAGACGGAGCGGGGTTCCGGTGGAGATGATCATTGAATGTAATAACGGTGAAGCAGCACTTGAGGTAATAAAAGAACAGCAGATCGATGTAATGTTTACGGATATCCGTATGCCGAAGATGGATGGAATCGAGCTGGTCCGGAAAATGCAGACCTGCGAACACGTGCCGCTCACAGTGGCGATCAGTGGTTATGACGATTTTTCCTATGCAGTTGATATGATGCGAAATGGTGTCCGGGAATATCTTTTAAAACCGGTTGAACGTGATAAAATTACAGAAATCCTAAAAAAGTTAAATGAGGAGATTGAGAGTGCAAGGGAACAGGAAAAGACAAAACAGAAATTTGGCTATCAGCAGATCAAACATCTGATGCTGTTTCCTGGAACAACAGAAGAAGAAATTGCCATGATAGAATCCCAGTATGCAGATCAGTTTGTATGGGAGTTAGGCGGAGAAAATTATGTAGTCTGCTGCCAGAATCACAAAGAGGACAGAATGATTCCGGAAGAGAATTATACGTTTTTGAGTGATATCGAAGGCAATGATATTTTTATTATCAAAGAGGGAAAAACAGACACATTATTAAGAAATGAATTTAGTCAGGGATATGTGGGAATAAGCAGTCCACATCAGGGAATCAGGGAACTTAGGACTGCATATTTAGAGTCTGTGCAGATGCGGAAAAAGGCTTTTTGCCGCAATCTTGCATGGGTCAGATCTGGTGAAGAGACAGAACATATCCCGGAAAAACTGATGGAGGAAGCAAAAAAGCTGACCGGAGAAGAGGCACGGATGCAGCGTGTACAGGTGCTTGGAACTGAGCGGAAGGAAGAAACACAAAAAATCTGGAAACAGTTTTTCTTTGAAGTGGAGAAAGGACGCATCAGTGAGGATACCTATGAGGAATGTATGAAGGATTTTTTCACAGAAGAAAAAAAGATATACCGCAGCATTCTTGAAAGTGGGGAAAAGATCTGGGAGGAGATGGAAAATATCTTTGCAGATGACTGCATCGGGATATATGAGGAGAAAATGCTGCATTATCTGGGTGAAGTACAGGAGAGTATTATCGGGCAGTTTGATGCAAACAAGAACAGTCACAAGATGCAGCAGGCGGTTGCGTACATAGCAAAAAATTATGCAAGTGACTTAAATATGGCAGTTGTATCGAATTACTTATCCATGAATTATTCGTTGTTTTCCTATTCATTTAAACAGTACACAGGAAGCAATTTTGTCAATTATCTGAAAGATATCCGCATGAAAGAGGCAAAACGCCTGTTGGGGGGAACGGATATGCGGATCGTGGATATCAGCAGGGCAGTCGGATATGAGAATGAAAAGCATTTTATGAAGACTTTTAAAAATTCCTGCGGTGTATCTCCAAGTGAGTACCGGAAAAACATGAATTGCGAATAAAAGGAATGATAATTTTTGATTCCAGGTAAACAAAAAATACTTGCACGACCTATCACACAATGCTATACTGTATGACAGTTAGATAACGTTAACTTGTATTTTGAAGGCAAAGTGAGGAGTATGACATGTTTAAAATTAATGACAATTATCAGAAACTTCCGGGGAGTTATTTATTTTCTACCATTGCAAAGAAAGTAAGCGCATATTCTGCAGCAAATCCGGACAAACAGATCATCCGTCTTGGTATCGGTGATGTGACACAGCCGATCGCGCCGGCTATTATCGATGCAATGCACAAAGCAGTTGATGAGATGGGACATGCAGAAACATTCCACGGTTATGCACCGGATCTTGGATATGACTTTTTAAGAAATGCCATTGTGGCAAATGATTACAAAGCAAGAGGATGCGATATCTCTGCTGACGAAGTTTTTGTATCTGACGGAGCAAAGAGTGATTCCGGAAATATCCAGGAAATTTTTGCACAGGATAATAAGATCGCTGTCTGTGATCCTGTATATCCGGTTTATGTAGATTCTAATGTTATGGCTGGAAGAACCGGTACATATGATGCAGATACACAGATGTGGAGTGATGTGATCTATATGCCTTGTACCAGTGACAATAATTTTGTACCGGAGCTTCCGAAAGAGACACCGGATGTTATTTATCTGTGTCTGCCGAATAACCCTACCGGAACAACGATCACGAAATCACAGTTACAGGAATGGGTAGATTATGCAAACAAAGTCGGTGCAGTGATCATCTACGATGCAGCTTATGAGGCATATATCAGTGAGGATGATGTGGCACATTCCATCTATGAGTGTGAGGGAGCAAAGACCTGTGCCATCGAGCTTCGCAGTTTTTCTAAAAATGCAGGATTTACCGGAGTACGTCTTGGATTTACGGTTGTTCCAAAAGAATTAAAATGTGGAGATGTCTCCCTAAACGCAATGTGGGCAAGACGCCATGGAACAAAGTTCAACGGCGCTCCATATATCGTACAGCGTGCCGGCGAGGCAGTATATTCCGATGCCGGAAAAGCGCAGTTAAAAGAACAGGTTGGCTATTACATGAAGAATGCAAAAGCAATCAAGGAAGGACTTACCAAAGCCGGTTACACCGTATTTGGAGGTGTAAATGCACCATATATCTGGTTAAAGACACCGGATCAGATGTCTTCCTGGGATTTCTTTGATTATCTGCTTGAAAATGCCAATGTGGTTGGTACACCGGGATCCGGATTCGGACCGAGCGGTGAGGGATATTTCAGACTGACAGCATTTGGAACTTATGAGAATACACTTGCAGCTATGGAGAGAATACAGAAATTATAAGATTTAATAAGACTGCCGGGTGAACCTCGTGTAGATTACAATCATGAATAAAACGGACAGAACCGGTTTTGGGTTTCTGTCTGTTTTAGCATATTGACAGCAGAGGTATGAGAAAATTTGTAACTAAAAGGGGGTTTTTGCGGAAAATGGATCGGTCAGTTTTCAGGATCAAAAGAACAAAGACCCTGCATCAGGAGTGGAAATATAAAAAGACTGCTGAATTAGAGCAGCAGAGGCAGGATTTTTTAGAAGAAAAGAGAAAATTAGAAGAAGAACGACGCAGGTTTGAACGTGAGAAAAAGGAGTTTTCTGCACGTGCCCAGCTTGAAAAAGACAGCATGAAGCGGGAAAAACAGCTGTTTGAAACA
>ENA-UEQW01002769-UEQW01002769.1-human-gut-metagenome-genome-assembly--contig:-NODE-2769-length-12812-cov-4.291637_pt1 | contig 12812 bp, 8 predicted proteins | sample MGYA00242947_ERZ507947 | MGnify/ENA primary metagenome ERZ507947 (study PRJEB26167, sample SAMN06115421) | human gut metagenome | host: Homo sapiens | place: China:Guizhou | collected 2015-03-17... | reverse complement strand
GCTCACGTGAAGTCTGCCAAGTCCGTGGCGAAGGAGGTCGTGAAGGGTTCTTACCGCCCTTGCTTCGAGGCTGCTGCCGTGGCTCGTTACAACGCTCTTGATTTGGTAGGTGGAGGCATATGGTAGTGAAGCGTAGGCTCTTCGTCGTGCCCAGAAGAAGTACGTGAACAAGAAGAGACTCATGGGTCGTGCTCACTAAATGAGGATGGTTACTGAGAGAACAAATGATTTTCGTCGTGTTTGCTCACAAACAACTGCAGTTAGTAGTATGTGTTGCGCTCGATCCACCCCGCGTTTCGGAGGATCTGCTTGGTCTCCGCATTGACCGTCACCGTGGTTGTTCGTCGCATGAGGAACTTCCTCACCTCGTCGTACACAATGATCAGCACCATGTAGGGCATCCCCATAAGCCAGCTCGTGAGAGGCACAGGCCTTGTTCTCAGCACATCGTTCAAAAAGGGAGTGTAGAGAAGGAAACTCGCAAGGATCAGCTCGAAGAACAGTGCCGCGTTCATAGCGCTATTCGACATCCCCTGGTCGATAATGGAGAGCATTCGCGTTTTGCAGATGAGAAGGTCCGCCACTTGGACGATGACGATCACCACCAAGTACGACGTCTGCGCATAGTGCAACGCCTCCTTCTGCATCATGCGTGAAGCGATGTTCATCACCAATCGACCCTCCTTCACTTCTGTGAGCGCATACCTGTATCCCTCCTCCGCCTTCGACGTGGAGTGATAGAAGGACGCCTTGCGATACAGCTTCTTGCCCATCGCGCTGTACTCCGCATCGTTCAGAATCAGCGCCAGCACGCGCGACGTCAACTCGCTCTTGTTCTCGCACTCCTCTTCCAAGTCCGACAGTCGCCACGCGCCCACAGGCTGGTACCCCAGCACCGCCGTCGCACTGCCCACCAGCCCCACGCTCGACGCGGCCGCCACGTCCTCCTCCACCCACGTCCTCCTCCAGAAGGGCGAGACACGACCCCGCAGCGGCAGGTACGGGTAGTAGCCCGCGCGGAGGAGGACTGCGATCGACTGCTCCGTCACCACGCTGTTCCCCGCGGTGAAGGCGCCCTCGGAGGTCGCGTAGGAGGCGGGGTCGGCGAGGTTGAAGTGCGGCACTGAGGACAAGGAGCCCTTGAAGTTCTTGGCGGGAAAGTGACAACCAATCAGATGACCGTTTTCCTCGGTGTCCCAAAACATATAGCCCTGATTGAACATGGAGAAGAAGTCGTGCTGGTTGGTAACACTTCCCTCCCACTTCTCGAAGGATGAAACGCCCTCACGCACCACCTCGCGGAACCAGTGTCCGCCCTCCGTCTTGCAATACAGCGTCTGCTTGCCCCAATTCTCGTATGCCCCCAAACCCATCAGGATGTGTCCAGGATACCCGAAGTTCGTCATCACCATCAGAAAAGTGAAGAACGCAGCGATGCACTGAATCACGCCAATCTGAAGGTACGCGAAGAATATGAGCTTCGAGTTCACCAACTTGTCCTGTCGCGAGTCGCGGGGAGGGCGTTTCATTATATCCGCCTCGGGAGTTTCGTAGGCGTAGCTGATGGCGGGAAGCATGTCCGTGCCGAGGTCGATGAGCAGAATGAGAATGGTTTCCAACGGGAGAGGGATTTGGAACACAATGAACGCCAAAAACGGGCCGATTTCTGGAATGTTGGAGGACAGCGTGTACGCAATGGATTTCTTCAGATTGTCGAAGATCAGACGTCCCTCTTCAATTCCGTTCACGATCGACGCGAAGTTGTCATCCACCAGAATCATGTCCGCCGCCTCCTTGCTCACCGCAGAGCCCATGATGCCCATCGCGATCCCGATGTCCGCCTTACGCAGCGCAGGTGCGTCGTTCACGCCGTCGCCCGTCACCGCCACGATCTCGCCGCGCCTCTGCGCCTGTTCCACGATCATCAGCTTCTGCTGTGGCGACGTGCGCGCGAACACCACCTGCGGGTGGTCCAGAATGTCGTCCCAGAGCGATGCGGGCAGGTCCGGCGTGAGCTCCCAGCCCGGCACCACGATGGCTGGAGCCAGTGCAGGGTCCTCCCAACCCGGATCGCCCTCCTTCAGCCCCTTCTCGTGGTTTCGCAACTCCACGTCCTCCGACGTGTCGCCCCACAGAATGCCCACCTTCTTCGCGATCGCCTTCGCCGTCACCGGGTGGTCGCCCGTCACCATGATCACGCGGATCCCCGCGGTTTTGCATTTCTCCACAGCGGGCGGCACCTGGGGGCGTGGGGGGTCGATCAGTGCCGTCATGCCCACGAAACACAGCTTCGTGAACACCGCGTCCGTGTGCGGCACCCCCGCGGGAAACGAGTCGCGATCTTCGCCCAGCGGGAAGTTGGGCGTTTCGCTGCTGAAGGCGTAGTCAGGCGTGTACACCGCGGGGTCGAGCGCGAGTTCGCAGAGTCCGAGCACGCGCAGCCCCTTGCGCGACAGCTCCAACTGGATACTCTCCATGTGCTCGCGCAGCGCGGGGGTGAACGGGACCACCTCGCCGTTCAGCAGACAGCGGTCGCAGCGCGTGAGAATGCGCTCGGGCGCGCCCTTCATCACCAGGAGGAGCTGGCCGCTGGCGGGCTGGCGGTGGACGGAGACCTGGTACTTGTTGGTGGAGTTGAACGGGATCTCCTTCACCTTCGCGTGCTCCACGCGGTACGCGTCCACATCCAACGAGCCTTGCACGAACTTGAGCAACGCCGACTCACTCGCGTCGCCGATCGGTTTCCACATGACGCGTCGCTCCGTGGAGCCGTCGCCGAGCACGAACTCCTCGACGAAGGGTTGTGGTGTCGTGGGGTCACCCTTTTTGAACTTGGAAGACTCGTCCCATTTGGCGTTGTTGCACAGCGCAGCGATGCGTCGCAGGTGCGTGAACGAGAGCGCCGTTTCGTCGAGCGTGGGCCGCGCGTACATCGAGCAGTCGCAGTCGAACACCGCGTCGTCGTACACCACGTTGGCGACCGTCATCACGTTCTGCGTGAGCGTGCCCGTCTTGTCGGAGCAGATGCAACTGGTCGACCCGAGCGTCTCCACGCCCTCCAAGTTCTTCACGAGCACGCTCTTCGCAGACATGCGATGTGCTGTGAGCGAGAGCGACACCGTGACCGTGACAAGGAGTCCTTCGGGCACGTTGGCGACGATGATGCCGATCATGAACACGAGGTTGGTGATGAAGTCCGTGCCGATGAAGCACCCCACCAGGAAGAACACCACGCCTAGCGTCACCGCCACCACGGAGATGATGTAGATGAAGTGGTCCAACTCCGACGCGATCGGGGTTTTTGCGGACCCGGTGGTGAGCGTTAGCGTCGCGATGCGTCCCATGAAGGTGTGATCGCCCACTGCTGTGACCACACCCTTGCAGCTCCCCTTGGGCACCTGTGTGCCGAAAAACGCCATGTTTTGCGTCTCGAGGGGATTGGCGTTGGTGCAGTTGGGAGAGCGCTTGCACGGCTCCGACTCGCCAGTCAGCGACGCGTTGTCTACCTGCATGTCGTCCGAGCACTCGATGATGCGGATGTCGGCAGGCACGCGGTCGCCCGCCTTCAGGTGGAGGATGTCGCCCACCACGAGGTCCTCCGTGTCGACTTCCCGTGGGTTTCCGTCGCGGATGACGGTGCAGTGGTCGGGCATCATGTTCTTGAAGGACTCCATGAGGTTGTTCGACTTCTTCTCCTGGAGATAGGTGAAGAGTCCGGTGATGAACACGACGGCAAACAGAACGATCCCGAGGTACAGGTTTTCGACCTCCTGCTTCAGCGCGTAGCCAATGAAGCAGAGCACCGAGCCGGCCAGAAGGAGGAGAGAAAAGAAACCTGTGAATGTCTTCAGGAAGCGCAGCCACTCCGGAATGGACTTCGGGGGCGTCATGCGATTCGGACCATCCCTCTGGAGACGAATGGACTGCTCCTCCGAGGAGAGGCCCTTGTCGCAGTCCGTTTTCAGTCGCTCTCCCAGGAGGATAGATAGGTCCACTTGGTGCACGTCAGTCATTCCCTGAGGAGTCGCTCCCTGTCCATCGCTATCTTTTTGAACAGAAGTCATTTGTCGGAACAAGCGTGCAGGAAAGAGTGATGGATCCAGAAGCGAAGGGGTCAACTGGGGCGAAGAACAATTGGGACGTGAGCGCGCATAATTGGGTTGGAGTGTTTTGCATGGATTGCAAAGGAGCAGAACGTGTTTCGGGTCTCTTGGAAGAAGGGAGAGGGGAGATGAGCAATGAAACAGCGAACGCGTTCCATACTGCGAGGATGAGATGAAAATACATGCTCTATTCAAAAACACGAAAGAAACGAAGAAGATGGAGAATCAGCGAGATGGACCCTCGTCTTCGCTCAATTCCGTTAGAGTTTATGAAAACGACATTCGTTATCACGGCAAACCAAACGAGAGCGATCATTCTTCTCCCTCCAAACTCGGCTCTTCCATGACCCACTCAGCACACAATTTCAGAAACAGGAAGACGCCCATCGTTCCGACGCTTGGATGGGATAAACTGGATTCGGGAGCGTCGTCCACGGAATGGCACGGATAGTTGCTTCAGGAGCGGAACGACAGACAGTCTGACTTGATCGAACAGTCAAAAGATTCATTATTTGTGAAAAGAGATTTGGATTCGTCATGTTCGGAAGATTTCTCGGAACAAAGAAGCCCACGCAGACGAAGGAGGACCAGCCCATCGATATGACTCGTTTCAATGACCATATGACCACTCTGGACAAGCGAGAGGAAATGACACAAAAGAAGATCAACGACATCGACGCGCAGCTTTCCCAGTGATTGTCGGTGCAGAGGGGTTATGGGTAGGCTGAAGCAGCAGATGGCGAAGAGAGGATCCAACTACACAACGCTCCGTAACCAGGCGTCTGCTGTACGCTTCGTTTGGTTAGTTTACCTGTAGTTGCTGAAGAGAAGAAACCTACTCCAGAAGCAGCTGACGTCCGTGCAGAATATGAACTTGAGCATGGGCCAGACCGCCATGACTATCGAGAACATGGAAATGATGAAGGAGCAGTACAAGGTGATGAAGGAGGTGTCGGACGCACAGAGCCAGATGTTCAAGCAGGTGGACATGAACGAGTTCATGAACCTGTCGGATAAACTGCAAGACATGCGCGAGGACATGGACGACGTGCAGGAGATGATGATGGACGGAATGGTTGGAGACACAGAGATCGACGAGGACGAGCTGGATCGCGAGCTGGCTTCGATCAGTGTCGAGCCCATGCCGACGCCCGGTATGTCGGTTCCGGGTCAGCAGGTAGGACCCACGGCTGATCCGATTGCTCCTGTTCCTTCTATGCCGGCCCAAGACAACGCTTTTAACCTTAATGATTTGAATACTTTGTAATGTTACTGTGTTTGTTGTAGCGAGTATCAAGTGTGCTGGACAGCGCATAGAAGAGAGCCGTTTCCCCATTGTTAGGAGTCCCTTTTCATTCTTTTTTCCATCATGGAATCAAACTGGAAGACAGAGAGAGATACCATTCTAGAGCAAAGCAACGACTCCTTCACGACGTTTTCAGCGGAGGGTTGTGTACTGTGCCATCTTTCAATATCACCGGAGGGTACATCCTACTGCATGCACTTTGATACGGCCGAAAATGGAGTAATCATGGAGACCACGAAAGACGGTATTGTGAAAGTGTCTGTGATTTCGAAGGGTGTCGAAGTGGAGCGTATCGATGTGTCTATGATTGCGCATAAACAAATCGTGGATATGAATGTGGATGGTGTTCGTTGGGAGGGAGATGTGTTCAAGGACAGTCCGTGCGGAAAGGGCACGATGTGGGATTCGTTCAATCACAAGCTATACGAGGGTTTCATCTTCAACGGACAGTACGAGTGTTACGGCACGACGTTCCACTCTTCGTTGGAAAAGATCGAGTATCAAGGAGGGTTCTGCAACAACGAGAGGCATGGAACGGGCACTCTGTTTGACCGCAATGGCGAAGTGGTGTATGAAGGAGAGTGGTCGAACGACCGTCACGACAAGATCACGAGCAACATGGTCATAGCAAAGATGGATCCGTTCGACTCGGTGTGCTCAATCGTGGAGACGCTTCGCTTCAAAACGAGCTGTTCATCATCGCTGTCCTCATTCTCCCTCCACCACTTGCCGCGCCTCCAGTCCGCGTTCTTCGAGGGCAAGGCGTTCTTCGACAAGAGCATGAACGGCAGTTTCAGCGTGTACAGTTGTCCTTGCCTGTCCTCGCTCCTCATCAAATCGAACTCGTTCCCCAACATCACGTCCATCGCCTGTTACGGTACTCCTTCTCCCACGAACTCACTCTCAGACCTCCCGGCACTCACCGAATTGGAGTTCGGCGACCGCTTCGGCTACGAGGCGCGCACCATTACCATTCGCGGTCTGGACTTGAGCACGCGTTGATCGTAGACCTGTTTGCTCTCGAGGAGATGACGATGGGCTATGGAGTGTGCGGCAAGATGCGCGACGGTGTGGTCGAAAGTGGGGGATGTGTGGGGTGGTGAGAGCCAGACCTGCCGTCGCTGAAGGTGTGGCACATCCAGAACCACTCTCTGGAGGGCGCGCACGACGGCGAGGAGGGTCGCGACGTGTTCGAGTTGGAGGGTCAGGAGTGCACCAACAGCCACCTGGTGTTGCGCAGTAGTCACACGACACGCCCTCCATCGTAGACCTGCCCGCGCTGGAGCTGCTAGCGTCGAGGGGCGAGATGTTCGACGAGCTGGGCGACATCACGGTGGAGAGTGAAGGAATTGGAAGGGAATAATGCGAAGACGTGCCGAAGCTGCAGAAGATTGATGGTTATTACACCTTCCGCAAGGTGTACAAACTGACCGCCATTCGTGGAGACGGATTGGGTCCGTTATGAATAGATGCCCCCCTACTCGCGTCCGCCATTGAGGACAGATCCGAGCTTCTGTATCTCACCGTAAACCACCCGTTTTCCGTCAGTTCGCTTAGCGCGTCGATCGAGACGCTGGACATCGGCAAGTACACTGGGAACGACAAGACCACCAAAACCCTGGTTCTTTCTGGATTCCCGGAATTGGCGTCTATCCATATCGAACATCACTCATTCTCCTTCGTCGAAAAGGTGACGATTTCGGACCTTCCGAAACTGGCCGCCTTCACGTTGGAACACGACAGTTTCATCATCAATTCTCCCTCCACCTCCTCCTTCTCCATCAAGCACTGTCCCCTGCTGCGAGAGTTCCACCTTCCCGCCAACTGCTTCACCTGGTACGCCGGGTTTGAGATCGAGGGTCGTTGTGGCAAGTGGCGCTGAGTTGAAGACATGCCCGCGCTGGAGGAGATCGTCTGCGACAGAAGCTGTTTCCGGGAGGGCGAGTACTTCCGCCTCGTCGACTTCCCGCAGCTGCGGCGTGTGGCATTGGAGGACAGCTGCTTCTACCCCACGAAGGAGGTGCGATTCGAGAGTGGGTGTGGGGTGTGGGGTGAATGAATAGACTTACCGAAGCTGGAGGAGATCGTGACGGGGTATGGCGCACTGTGGGGCGACTACGACGTGCACGCGAGACTGGTGATGATCGGTTTGCGCGGTGGCGTGGAGTGAGCGATAGACCTACCCGCGCTCACTCGCTTTAACGTGACGTGTGACTTCGGGTACAACTACATGAAGACGATCGAGCTGAAGAGTGGTTGCGAGCGAATCGCTTAAGAGTAGACATTCCCAACCTGGAGGAGATCAACATGTGTGGCGCTTTCAAGAGCAACGAGGAGGTGATCGCGGAGAGTCCATTTGGTCGTCCCGTCTCATCCTTAGACGCTGACTATCTACGAGACTACATCGAAGAGCATCGTAGTGGATATTAGCTTGTTTGTTGCAACAAAGACAACTAAACCTTAATAGCAGCCTTAGGTTTCGCAGGAGCAGGCTTGTTGCCAGCCTTGGAGGTAGTCTTAGGGACCTTCTTCTTCGAGGAAGAAACCTTCTTCTTGTTCGACGTCGCAATCACAACAATAATCACAACAATAACAATGACCACCACAGCAATAAGGATACCAATGAGTACCCAGTTGATGGGAGCCTTTTCGACAGAAATGGACAGAGTAGTGTAAATGGATCCAGCGACGTTCTTCACCGTCACAGTGTACTTCTTCATCTCCGACTCCACGGTGGGAGCTCCGCTGATCACAGCCGTCTCAGGGTTCAGGCTCAGACCGGCAGGAAGGTTCGGGAAGATGGACGCCGTGAAAGCGGCAGCCACCACCTGGGGCGTGATGGCGCCCACGTCCTTCTTCATCACCAAGTTGTAGATCTCCTGAGGATAGCTCATACCCGCGGGGGCTTTGGGAGAGCACGCATTCACCTCGGGAGCGAAGGTACCATTGGCGCACAGACGGTACTTGATGCCGTCGTACAGCTGCGGGCAGTTCTTGTAGCTGCTGTCGCCTTCCAGAGCGCCAGCGTACTCGCCGTCGGGCTTGCAGTAGCCAGTGTTCATGCGCTTCGTGAACATGTAGAAGTCCGCCAGCTGGAAGCTCGTGGCGCCGCAGGCAGATCCGTCCGTGCCGCTGAGCGCGGGGTTGTTGCACTCGTTCACCACCACCTTGTACATGTTGTACGCCTTGGGGTTGTACACGTCGTAGCGCTTCTGCTCGAAGTAGCTCGAGTAGAACTGCGATTCCTTGCGCTGGAGCGTCGTCCACTCCGCGCCGTCGTTGGAACCCATGAACGACCAGCCCGAGGGAGAGCGCACGTTGCAATCGTTGGCGTTCACCAGCGCGTAGTTCGTGATGGGCTCGCGTCTGTCATTCGCATACCTCCAGGTGAACTCGGTGCCCACGCAGCCGCCCACCGAGAACTTGGTGGACGCGTTGTTGTCGAACAGCTTGTCGCTGCCCTCGTCGCCCGTCGCGGAAGGCTCCGTCGTGCCCTCGCCGTCCTTCAGCATGTACATGTTGTCCAGAATCAGCAGCGCCGAGGCGTCGAAGCTGTTCGTCTCCTCGTTCTTGTCCACACGGTGCGTCTCGACGGCGAGGATGTTCGTGCCGTCCTTCAGCAGCTCGTTCAGCACCGACTCGCCCACCACCACCGCCGTGGCGATGACGTTCTCTTTCGTGGCGGCCGTGTTGCTGTCGATCGCGCCCTCGGGCATGTTAATTCTGCGGATCTCCACACCGTTCAGGTACACCACGGCACCCGCCTTCACCATCACCGTGATATCCGCCGAAGCGAAGTCAGCGAGGGAAGGAATCTCGAACACCTTCACGTAGTACTGCGTCACGCTCGTCGCGGCAGGCAGGTCCACGGGCAGCGCCGTCTCCCACGAGGAGGAGACGCTCGCATCGGACATCCAGCCAGAAGGAGCGCTTCCGTACAGGTAGCTCCAGGTCGTCCACTGCGGCAGCACGGAGTACGCGGGGTTGAAGGGGTAGTCCTTCTCGTAGTAGCCCGAGGCGAGAGACTCCGTCAGCAGGATGCTGCCGTCGGCCAGTTGCACCTTCACGTTGTTGCTGCCCCAGCCGCTCGTGTCCGTCTTCATCAGACGGATGAGGTACGTCGTGGCGGGTCTGCACATGGGGATGGACAGCGTGTAGTCGTTGATGAACGAGCTGCGCGAGTCCACCACCTGGCTCGTCGTGCGGTCCAGAAGCTGGTACGAACAAGAAGTGGCGCCCGAGCCGAACTCGAAGATCAGCGTGAAGGAGATCATGTCGCCGGCGCAGCGCTGCACGGCAATGGTCACGGTGGTGTGCTTCTCCTCACCGAGGTGGTTGAGAGCCGTGATCGTGTGCTCCGTCGCCGCGTACTCTCTGGTCATCACACCCGTGATCACACCCGTCATGGAACTGATCGTCAGACCCGAGGGGAGAGCGGGAGAGATGGAGAACGTGTTGTAGTAGGTCGACGAGCACACGCTGCCGGGGAAGGCGACACTCGTGTAGCCGGTCAGCGTGTTGGGAGTGAAGGAGAGCTCGGGCACCTCCAGCGAAGCCAAGTCCTCGTTGTACAGGTTCCACTGCGTCAGGTACACAGACGTGGCGGTCTCGCTGAACACGCTCGTGATCTTGATTCTGTACGTCGTGTACGCCTTCGTGTTGCTCGCCATGTAGAAGCAGTACTCCGTCGAGCGGCCCTCGAACACCATGCCCGTGCGCGTGTCCAGCGCGGTGAAGGTCTCGTCGTCGTTGCTACCCTCCACGGTCCAGTCGCGGGGATCGTTCGCCACCATACTGGAGTCGGTCACGATGCAGTACTCGTTGAACGCCTCAGCGCGCTCGCCGTTGAACTTGATGCCAGCAATCGCGGGAGCGCTCGCGGAGATGGCGGCGCTGTAGCGGGTGTCGGGGTTGGTGTCAAACAGGTTGTCGGCAGAGCCAATGGTGGTGTAGTCCCAATAGCGTGTCAGTAGAACGGTCTCGCCCATCAGACGCAGCGACATGTCGAAGTCCAGCGCGCTCTCCGTGAGGGTGATGATACCCACAGCGATCGTGTTCTGGCCGTTGTGAAGCTTACCGATCACGCCCGTCACAGCCTTCCAGGAGGAGGACACGCCGCCACCGATGGCCGTCGTGGAGGCGGAAATGTCGCCCGCAGGCAAGAAGCGGCGGTACACCTCTTCTCCGTTCAGGTAGATCACGACACCAGCGCGCGACTTCACCTGGATCTCAAAGCCGTGGTAGCCGGTGACCGAAGCCACGTTGAAGGCTGCTCTGTACAACTGGATCTTGTTTACGGAAGCAGGACGAGATGCGTCGTTCAGCGTCGTCCACTGCGAGTCGGAGAAGGACTCGGTGTTCCAGTTGGCGGGCACGGTGCCGTCAGCGAGGTACTTGATGGTGCTGACGGAGGCGGGAGGGAGCGGGTAGACCAGCGAGAGCTTGATCGTGTCCTGGATCTTGATGGTCAGGCGGGCCGTGGCGATCGTGAACTCCTGATCGTTGATGATGGCGGAGATCGTGAGAATCGAGGTGGCACTCCACGTCGTACCCGAGGAAGAGGACAGCAGCAGCGTGTAGTCGCCGGTGGGGATGCACATTCTGCCGGAAGTCAACTTCGACATCACCGTCTCGTCTGCGCTGTTCTTCAAGTACCAGTTCTCAGCCAGAGCATCAGGGTTGGTCTTCGTCGCAACGACCGAGATGAAGTTCGGCAGGTCGCACGCGTTCACCGTGATGGTGAGCACCGTCGTGTACTGCTGACCGTCCACGTACGTGGCGCTGATCGTGAACTGCGTCGCCGCCATCGAGGAGGTGGGAATACCCGTTATCGCGCCGTTCAGCGAGTTGAACACCAGACCGTTGGGGAGAATGGCGCCGCCAGCACCCGAAATCATGAAGCCGGAGAAGCCGCTCTTCACGGGGGCGATGTTGACGTTATCCACGTTCACGGACCAGATGTAGCTGCTCTGGGGATAGTCCACCGAGGGCGTAACGTAAGGCTGGTCGGACAGAAGCAGGTTCCACTCACTCATCTGGAAACGGTTGTCGGTGCCACCGATGGCGAGCACCTTCGTGCACTCCCACTTGTAGGCGGCGTACGGTTCGTAGTTGCTGATGACGAACTCCCGCGTCTCGCGTCTGTCATTCCACACAACGTCATTCTGCTCGTCCAACAGCATCCAGGTGCTCTGGTCGTTACTAGCAGATATCTTCCATGATAAGCAATCGCGAATCGACATATCGTTAGCAGTACTGAGCGTGTACTTGTTCATGAGCTCGCGTCTGTTGGTGCCGAACGTCCACACGGACCAGATGGCGTGATCGGTATCGTCCACGACGAAGCACCACTTGGTGTACACACTGTCATCGAACAGCATGTCAGAACCCTCTCCTCCGGTCGTTGCAGGGTGGCTGTAGTAGGAGCCCTGGGAGTCGATCAAACGATAGTTATTCCGCGAAATCGGCTTCACATCGCACGAGAAGGTCTCGTCGCCGTTCACCTTGCCCTCCGAAGCGTGCACTTCCACAGCGATAACGTACTCGCCAGAGGCCGAGTGATAAATAGCAAACGTGGTAGACACCACATACTGAGTAGGCGTCGCAGTCGAGTTCACAGCGTAAGTACTGGCAGTGATGTCACCACTGGGAAGACCCCACTCCATGATAGCGGCACCGTTCAGGTACGCTCTGAAACCAACATCAGTCGTCACGGTGAGACGGACGGCATAATTGGTACCAGCAGTAAGGGTCGTGCGGAAGTAACGAGTCGTTGTCGTCACAGCGGGAAAGGTCTCAACAACAGGCCATGTTGTAGAACCAGTCTTCCAGCTGCCCGAGGTCTGAGCTTCGTTGCTGTAACACCATTCAGTGGGAACAGGTACCGCAATCGTAATCACCTCCGTCGCCACGTTACCACTGTTGCAGCGATACGTACCAATCGCTTCCACCGAATTCGTCAGAGTCATGGAAGAACCAGCAGACCAGCCATCACCGTAGGCATCGGTCATGTACAACAGGTACTGACCCGGCACCAAGCACAGATTGTAAGTGAAAGTACCAGCAACAGAGACAGTTTCAGTAGTGAAAACCAATGGACCCTGTACAGTGGTGCCTTGGTAAATCTTCACCTTCTCTTCACTAGCATAATTCGCGTACGTTCTGATCATGGTAATAGCCACTTCATTGCTCTCGCAGCTCCATGCGACCGCTAGTCGTCAGCACGCCAAAGAGCACATACCAAATAAGAAAGCGATAACAGAAAGAGATAAAAAAGCTTTCATAACAATTCCAGTAAAGAAATATATGACCATACACTCTTCAAGACCACGAGCATGTATCAGCCAATCAGATTCAGCCTTTTGCCTAGAATCCTCGTATCGTGTTACGATAATAATACCTAT
>ENA-UEQW01002761-UEQW01002761.1-human-gut-metagenome-genome-assembly--contig:-NODE-2761-length-12836-cov-8.536014_pt1 | contig 12836 bp, 10 predicted proteins | sample MGYA00242947_ERZ507947 | MGnify/ENA primary metagenome ERZ507947 (study PRJEB26167, sample SAMN06115421) | human gut metagenome | host: Homo sapiens | place: China:Guizhou | collected 2015-03-17... | reverse complement strand
AACAATTTGATCGCCATATAAATGATCATGATAATAGGAATTCCAATCAAGAATGATATAGCGATTTTACCCAAAGTAAAGTTTAAGGGAGTAAAGGAATAGGTAAATTCCATGAAACCACTTTTCCAAGGATAAAGGTTGGGTAAAAATAATGCCGACAGGAAAGCAAACAACATGAAAATTCCTCCGAAGAAGAGGCTTACACCGATAATAATAGCCAACACCTTCCCGATAATGGTGAGCACTTCGTATAAGCCTTCGCCTATCCGGTTCATGAAAGCGGCACCCTTACCGTTTTTAATCTCTTGATACTCGTCTTTTATTGAACGTTCGATGTTGGAAACGTTTATACTCTCTCCCTTCATTTCGAGTTTTTGCTTGGTTGTCTTGGCCTTGGGGACCGCGATCCATAGAATGATATATACGATAATGAATATTCCGTAATAGCAACACAAAAGTACGAAACATATCCGGATGAGCAGGGAAGATATTCCCCAATAGGCTGCCATACCTCCGGCAACCCCGCCGAGAATCTTGTCGTCCGGGTTCCGGTATAGTTTTTTAGCCTGTTTCGAGGGGGATGTCCGGGGTTGCTCGTCTTCATCGATGATGTCGTCCGGTGTGCCCATCGTGGCGATTGCTTGATCCACGTCTTCGAGAGTGACAACCTCACGGAATTGTCCTTTCAGGCTTTCCGTGAAAAGTTCCCCGATACGATTTTCGATGTCATCCATGATCTCGTTCCCGTCTTCTTCTCGCGTGTAATATGTTTTGAGGGTATTGATGTATTCTTGTAGTTTTTCCAGGGCGTCTTCATCGATATGAAAAATCTTGCCACTTAAGTTTATAGTATATGTTTTTTTCATGAGCGGGAGATTTAGTTATTATGGTTTTCTTTAATGCTGTTCACGGCGGAGGTCAATTCTTCCCAGGAGTTTTCGAGTTCCTTGAGGAAACCTCGCCCTTGTTCCGTGATACTGTAATACTTGCGGGGAGGACCTTGTTGTGACTCTTCCCAGCGGTATGACAGTAGACCGGTGTTCTTCAGTCGGGTCAGTAAGGGATATATCGTCCCTTCGACAACGATCATCTTGGATGCTTTCAGTTTACTGATAATGTCCGGCACGTAGGCGTCCTGTTGTGCGATGATCAGTAAAATGCAATATTCCAAGATACCCTTCCTCATTTGAGCTTGTGTGTTTTCAATGTTCATGTCTTGGTTCTTTTATAATGCAAGACAAAGATATAAATAAAAAATAGTATTATGTAATACATAGTATTATTAATTTTAATTTGAGCTTGAAATAAATCAGCATAAAACAAGAAGAGCGCCTACGCGAGGACTTGTAAAGAATTAGAGGAGAGAGTTATGGGAAGATAATCCGGCATTTAGCCCGACTTAATACACGAAATCAGGATTGACACGTGATTACATCCGGAGCACTACCGTGTAAAGCGCTATTAGAACGCTATTAAAACGCTATACAGAATAGCGTTCTAATAGCATTCTAATAGCTTGTTAAAAATTTTGTACACGGTAGTGATCTGCTAGTGATCCTGATTTGTTATACTTTTGTTGTTTTAACAGAGGCTCTATATAGTATGAAATGGTACAATGCACGCCGAATACTTTTATCACTATGCCTGTAATACTCAAAAAAATAATTTAATCCTTATATCGAACTGGCGTTATTTTATTCTTTTCACTGGAGTAAACGGCTGGGGTGCTTTAAAACGTTTTCGTTGATTTTCCTTGATTGTAAGACACTAAACTGGATATTTAAGATTAACTTTGCTGTGAATTTAGAAAAGTAAATAACAAAAAATGAAATAGATATGAAGAGAGTTTTGTTGATGATACTGGATGGTTGGGGTGTTGGAAAACACGATCATTCGGATGCGATAGGGAGTACGCCGACTCCTAACATCACGGAATTGGCAAGTAATAATCCTCGTGCTTTGTTGTACACGAGCGGGGAGAATGTGGGGTTGCCTGACGGTCAGATGGGGAATTCCGAAGTCGGACACCTGAATATTGGGGCCGGACGGGTAGTTTACCAGGATTTGGTGAAGATAAACCGGGCGTGTCGAGATCATTCCATTGCACAGAATCCGGAAATCGTGAAGGCGTTTAACTATGCCAAGGAGAACGGGAAACAGGTGCATTTCATGGGACTGGTTTCTAACGGTGGGGTACATAGTTCGCTCGATCACGTGTTTGCCTTGTGTGATTTGTCGAAGGAGTTCGGGATCGAGAAAACCTTTGTTCATTGTTTTATGGACGGCCGGGACACGGATCCGAAGAGTGGAAAGGGTTTTATCGGTGAGTTGCAGAATCACATGAAACAATCCTCGGGTAAGATCGCTTCCGTGATCGGACGCTATTATGCCATGGATCGTGATTCCCGCTGGGAGCGTATCAAGGAGGCTTATGACTTGTTGGTGAATGGCGTGGGGACTCCGGTAACGGACGCCGAGGCGGGAGTGCAGGCTTCTTATGACGCGGGTGTGACCGATGAGTTTATCAAACCGATTGTTTGCGTGGACGAGGCCGGAAAGCCCGTGGGAACGATACAACCGGGAGATATGGTGATCTTCTTCAATTTCCGTAACGACCGGGCCAAGGAGTTGACCATTGTGTTGACGCAAGAGGATAAGCCGGACTTCGGGATGAAGACCATACCATTATATTATTGCACGATGACTCCTTATGATGCTAAATTCAAGGGATTGCATATCTTGTTCGATAAAGAGAACGTGGTAAACACGATTGGGGAATATATTGCCAAGCAGGGATTGAAACAGTTACGTATTGCCGAGACGGAGAAATATGCTCACGTGACGTTTTTCTTGAACGGGGGACGGGAAGAGCCTTTCGAGGGTGAAAGCCGGATTTTGGTACCCTCTCCAAAAGTGGCTACCTACGATTTGCAGCCCGAAATGTCTGCTCCTATCGTGACGGAAAGGATCGTGGAGCAGTTAAATGAAAAGAGTGTTGATTTCATCTGTTTGAATTACGCTAATGGAGATATGGTGGGGCATACCGGAGTGTACAAGGCTATCCAGAAGGCCGTGGCTACCGTGGACGAGTGTGTCGGGAAGACCGTGGCTGCCGCTCGCGCTAACGGTTACGACGTGTTGATTATTGCCGACCACGGGAATGCCGATAACGCGGTGAACGAGGATGGAACGCCGAACACGGCTCACTCGCTGAACCCGGTGCCTTGTATCTGGGTCACCGATTCCAAGTGCGATCACTTGCGGGACGGGGTTTTGGCCGATGTCGCTCCCACTGTTCTCGCGATTATGGGGCTTCCACAACCCAAGGAAATGACAGGGAAGTCGTTATTAGTTTGATATAAAAATGGAACGCTGGTCGAGTAAATGGCCAGCGTCCTTTCTTTTAGATCTATCAAGTGAGCTATATGGATAGACGAATTTTAAGGATGGGTGTGATAGTTACCATGGGAAATTATCAGGATTGTTCAGTGTATTCGTACGTTGGTTTCGGTTCAGCCCTGTTATAATCTCCATTTCAGCAGCAGATAATTCGAAGTCAAAGATATCGATGTTTTCCTCTGTATAGATATCATTATCACAACGCGGAATCGTGACAAGTCCTCGTTGCATATGCCAACGCAAAATAATCTGGGCGATAGATTTTCCATGCTGTTTGGCCATTTTACCAATCACGGGGTCTTTAAGCTCCTCCGTGGTACCTTGGCCTAACGGTCCCCATGCTTCAGTTTGAATATTTTGTTGGAAGTTATAACCGGATTTATCTATCTGAGTCATGTAGGGGTGTATCTCTATTTGGTTGATAACGGGACGTACTCTCGCGTAGACAAGAAGTGAATCAATGTGATGAGGATTGAAGTTGCTCAGTCCGATGCTACGGATTTTTCCGTTATCTACATATTCCTCCAGTATCTGCCACGTTTCCTTGATATGTCCTTCCACGGGCCAATGTATCAACACCAAATCAAGGTATTCCAATCCGAGGTCGGAAAGGCTTTTGTCAAGAGACTGCCTAACCGTTCCATTTCGCATTTCTGTTGTGTTTACTTTTGTTGTTATAAAAAGTTCTCCGCGGTCAATACCACTCAAGCGGATGCCTTCACCTACTTCTTTTTCATTGTCATAACCTTGTGCCGTATCAATTAATCGGAATCCTATTTGGATAGCATGACATACACGTTTTGCGGCATCCTCCTTGACAAGGAACGTGCCGACACCTAATTGCGGCATTTCCATGCCGTTGTTCAGTTTGATCGTTGGTACTGTATTCATTTTTTGTGCACTTGTTTGGCTTGCCATACCCCATGCAAGGCTTAAGGCAAGGATTGATTTCATTTTGAATGTGAAATTACTTGTTCCCCAACAAAAAGAGTATGAGCTAATACTGAAATAAAAGCCAATTTTACTGTTTTGAAAATTTAATGGCTAATTTTGCATTTGATATGACTCGGAGTTATGATATAAAAGTAAGAACGGTACACGATTACAATCAGTTTATAGGTGTAGAAGATATTCACGCTCAAGTGAGTGTCATTCACTATGATGAGTTATCTCCAATCAGGCATTGCCGCACGCTGTGGGGGATATACGGTCTGTTCCTTTTGGATGATGATTTGGAGCAGCTTGATTACGGTTCAGGAAAGTACGATTATTCCATAGGAAGTATCGTGTGCGTTTCTCCCTCCCAAATAGGAGGTGCGCGAGATGATGGAAGTACGTTTCAACGTAAAGGTTGGGCACTTCTATTCAGTTCTGATTTGTTTCATGGCACAAGCTACGAGGAAGAACTTTTACGTTTGGAATTCTTTCATTACCACATAAGCACGGCTCTTACAATTACGAGCCAGGAACGACAAGACTATGAAACATTGTTACGAATGTTGCGATCTGAATTGATGGGAAGTAAACGCAAGCAAGTGATTATAAAATTGATAGAACTAATATTGACGTATTGCTCGTCTTTTTTCAATAGAAAATATTCAATAGGGAACGGAACAAAATGCGGTCATATAGTCAGCCGATTAGAACGTATGTTAGATGATTATTATGCTGCAGGCGAACAACATTCCCAAGGACTGCCCACGGTACGCTTTTGTGCTGATTGTCTTTGTGTTGCCCCGAATTATCTCGGTGATCTGATACGAAAAGAAACAGGCGATTCGGCCAATCATTTTATTGGGCGTAATATTATCCGTCGAGCCAAGGATATGTTGATATCCGGCAAGTCGGTAACAGAAACGGCCTATGCGCTTGGATTTGATTGTCCATCGCATTTAAGCCGTCTTTTTAAGAGGTTGGAAAAAATGACACCTTCTGCATCTATAAAAGCAAACTCTAAAGATGTTGAATGAAAAGAGATTAGAGTCGTATTGGCGAGTTGAATCTGCGTGTGAACGGATTTCTCCAAACCTATGCAATTATTCCACCGATTTTAGTAATTTTGCAAAATCATTTTCAATTAAAATATGATACAGATAGGGGACACGATTATAAGTCTGGATATTTTCGAGAAGAAGTTTTGTTGTGATTTGGCAGCTTGCAAGGGGATTTGTTGCGTGGAGGGGGATTCGGGAGCACCTTTGGAAGCCGGGGAGGCAGAAGAGATCCGGGAGAATTACGAGAAGATAAAACCTTACATGAAACCTGAGGGTATCGCCACCGTGGAGGAGCAGGGCTTTTCCGTGATCGACATCGAGGGCGATCTGGTTACCCCGCTGATCGGGGGACGAGAGTGCGCGTATATTATCGAGGAGAACGGGTGTTCGTGGTGCGCTATTGAAAAAGCGTGGAGCCGGGGAGAGAGTTCTTTCCGAAAACCTATATCTTGCCACATGTATCCAATTCGGGTGAAACAGTACCAGAATTACGAGGCGATGAATTATGACCAGTGGACGATTTGTGCTTGTGCCCGCTTAAAGGGTGAGCAAGAGGGAATTCCGGTGTACGTGTTTTTGAAAGATGCCCTTATTCGTAAATACGGGGAAGAGTGGTACGAGCAGCTATGCTATGCCGCCCGGGAGATTGAGACGGGAAAAATCAAGTTCGGACGCTAATTTTTTTGAAACTTTTCTTTGTGGAAAAGGAAAGTTATTCTATCTTTGCAGCGCAAAAGCAAAATGGTGGATGTAGCTCAGTCGGTTAGAGCGTCGGATTGTGGTTCCGAAGGTCGTCGGTTCGAGACCGATCTTCCACCCGTTGAAACGGAGAATTGGAATTCAGTTCTCCGTTTTTCATTTTTTACTTCCCGGCTTGAGAGGGAGCTACTTTGGCTCCACTTGTTTTCTACTTGACACTACTTTTTCACGTGAGCCGAAATATTCGATTCGGATGGGATTATATTCCTGTGCTGTTTTTTTTGTAAGGATAAGAATTATGTCTATTTTTACACAATCGTTGACGAAACGATGTTTTTGAATTAAATCATTAATAATTAAAATAATTAGATGGCTACAGATAAATTTTTGTGGAGACACATAGGGCCGCGTCCGGAGGATATCAAGGATATGCTCAAAGTGGTCGGTGTCAGTTCTCTTGACGAGTTGATAGAGCAGACTGTTCCTGGATCAATCCGGTTGAAAAAAACGTTGGACTTACCGGCACCTCTCACGGAGTACGAGTTTTTCTCGAAAGTGAAAGCGGTAGCTGCAAAGAATAAGTTATACAGAACGTTTATTGGAGAAGGATACTATGACACGATTACTCCTGCCGTGATACAGCGGAATATTTTGGAGAATCCGGCGTGGTATACGTCATACACTCCCTATCAAGCTGAGGTTTCCCAAGGGCGTTTGGAGGCTTTATTGAATTTCCAGACGATGGTGATTGAGTTGACCGGGATGGAAATTGCCAATTGTTCGCTGTTGGATGAGGCTACGGCAGCCGCAGAGTCTATGACTATGCTGTATGGCTTGCGCGGGAAAGAGATGAAGAAGGCCGGGGCTAATAAGTTTTTTGTTGACAACAAGATTTTCTCTCAGACAAAGGACGTGTTGATCACTCGTTCTGCTCCACAGGGTATCGAATTGGTTTACGGTGATTACGATACGTTTGAATTCACTCCGGATGTATTCGGGGCAATTGTTCAATACCCGGCATCCAATGGTGAAATACGCAATTATAAAGCATTCGCGGATCGGGTGCATGCTAACGGTTCGTTGTTAGCCGTGACGGCAGATTTGATGAGCCTCGTGTTGTTAACGCCTCCGGGAGAGTGGGGAGCTGATGTGGTTGTGGGAACAACGCAGCGTTTCGGTATTCCGATGTCTTATGGCGGTCCTCATGCCGCTTACATGGCCACGAAAGAAGAGTATAAACGAAATATCGTGGGGCGTATTATCGGCGTGACAGTTGATGCACAAGGAAATCACGCTCTGCGTTTGGCCTTGCAGACGCGTGAGCAGCATATTAAACGGGAAAAGGCTTCTTCCAATATATGTACGGCTAAGGCCTTGAATGCCACGATGGCAGGATTCTATGCTGCTTATCACGGGCGTGAGGGTTTGGAACGTATCGCCCGTCACATTCATTCTGCTGCTGTAATTTTGGCAGAGGAGATTCAAAAGTTGGGTTACAAGTTGAAGGTGAATAAGTTCTTCGACACGTTACGTTTCGAGTTGCCGGAAGGTGTTTGCCAGTCTGCATTACAGGATATAGCTTTGGAGAAAGAGATCAACCTGTATTATTGTCCTTGTGGTAAAGTGGTTGGTTTATCTACCGACGAAAAAATCAACGAAGAGGAGATCAATACGTTGATCGGAATTTTTGCACAAGCTGTTGGAAAGACGGTGGGTCACGTTGATTTTATAGACGATCGTACGGTGCTTGACCCGGAGATGTTGCGCGATGATGAAATATTACAACAGTCTGTATTCAATATCTATCATTCTGAGACCGGAATGATGCGTTATATGAAGAATCTGGAGAGACGCGATATCTCTTTGGCAACTTCGATGATTTCTTTGGGTTCTTGTACGATGAAGTTGAACGCGGCAGTAGAGATGTTACCGATTACATGGCCGGAATTCGGCGGATTACATCCGTTTGTTCCACTGTCACAGGCAGAAGGTTATCAACAAATGATTCGGGAAACCGAGGAGATGTTGTGTAAAGTGACCGGTTTCAGCGGATGCAGTTTGCAACCCAATTCAGGTGCAGCCGGGGAATATACCGGATTGATGGTGATTCGTCAATATCATATTGCACATGGACAAGGGCATCGTAACGTGATTTTGATACCGGCTTCCGCTCATGGAACGAATCCGGCTTCAAGCACGATGGCAGGTTTCAAAATTATAGTGACTGCTACTGATCCGGAAGGAAATATCGACGTGGAGGATTTCCGTAAGAAAGCGATTGAAAATCGGGATAATCTGGTTGGTGCCATGATTACTTATCCGTCAACGCATGGTATTTTCGAGGAGTCAATCAAAGAGTTGGCAGATATCATTCACGAGAATGGAGGATTGTTCTATATGGATGGTGCTAATATGAATGGACAATGTGGTTTGACAAATCCCGGAACGATCGGAGCTGATGTTTGCCATTTGAATCTGCACAAGACGTTTGCCATGCCTCACGGTGGTGGTGGTCCCGGTGTAGGCCCGATCTGCGTGGCTTCTCACTTGGTTGAATTCTTGCCGACTCACACGATGGTGAAAACGGGAGGAGAGCATGGTATTCATGCGGTTGCTGCCGCTCCTTACGGTTCGGTAGGAATGCTTCCCGTGACTTACGGTTACTTGCTGATGTTGGGTGCGGAAGGATTGGAGATGGTGACCAAGATGGCGATCTTGAACGCTAACTATCTGGCTTCATCCTTCGAGAAATTGGGCTTCAAGATTCTGTTCAAGGGATCGAAAGGTCGTGTAGGTCACGAGATGATCTGGGATTGCAATATGTTCAATAAAGAATATGGAATCTCCGAGTTGGATATTGCCAAGCGTTTGATGGACTTCGGTTTCCATGCTCCCACTTTGTCGTTCCCCGTTCACGGGACATTGATGGTAGAGCCGACGGAAAGCGAGCCGAAAGAAGAGTTGGATCGTTTCATTGAGGCTTTGAAGACTATTCGTGAGGAAATGATCGAAGTCGGAGAAGGAAAAGCTGACAAGACAGATAATGTTTTGAAGAACGCTCCGCACACGCATAAAGTGTTGACTGCTGACGAGTGGTCTCATGCTTACCCGCGTAGCAAGGCGGCTTACCCGCTGGCTTGGGTGGCAGAGAACAAGTTCTGGCCGCAAGTAGGTCGCGTGGACGATGGGTATGGTGATCGTAACTTGATGTGTACCTGTGATCCGCTTGAGTCATCCAATGACGAGAAATAGATTCTTTTAAATTATATTGGAAAGCGTTTCATCGTTAGGGTTTGAAACGCTTTCCTTTTTTATCTTCCAGGGAGAAAGGTATGTTGGAGCAAGATGTTTTGTTGGATTTATTGGTACGTAAGGATAACCGGGCTTATCAATATTTGTATCAATGCTATTACGTGGCGTTGAAGGCTTTGGCAAGTTATTACGTGAAGGATAATGACGTGGCGGAAGATCTGGTGCAGGATGTTTTTATTTCGTTACTGGAAAGCAGGAATAAATTTGAAACTGCAAATGGGGTGAAGTATTTCTTGTATAGTTCACTGAAAAATAAATGTATCAGCCATTTCAGGAAACAAAAGATCCGGGACAAGTATTATAAGGATATTATCTCGTCGCAAACGGAAGAAGAACACTTTTGGGATAAAGTGTTGGAGGAAGACGTGTATACCCGGTTGATGGCAGCCGTCGAGACATTACCGCCTCAATGTAAAATGGTAATGATGTTAACTCTTGAGGGGTTAAAAGGGGCAGAAATTGCTGAAAGACTACATATTTCATTGGATACGGTGAAGGAACACAAGAGTAGTGGAAAGAAAAAGTTGGCTGCCCAATTGAAGGATGCTGAATTACAATGCTTGATCTGGTTACTTTGGTTTTAAATTAATTCAGTTCTAAAAATTATTCGTGTAAATCAGGAGTGTTCCTGATGTTATATCCTTGTATTTGTGGAAGGCACATGTCAATAATTCATTTATAAGCATAAACCTTGTTATTGTTTGTTGGGTTTTGGATAGTAAAGATTTTTGCTTTATTCAGCCATTAATTCAATAGAAAAAATGACATTGCCATTGTCGGGACATGCTAATTGGGTCTTACATAATGGATTTTTCTCAAAAGAAAAACACCCTCCAGTATGCAGTGATACTTGTATAGGGTATATGATGAGAAAAGCTCCACCACAAAACTCTTTTTTAGGGGTATTCATGCCTTGCACATAAAAAACATCTCCCTTTTTATAATTACAACTGCAATATCCGACAACTTTGTCTACCGTTATTTTAAATCTTTTCATATTTGGAATATTTTAAACAGAACCTCTTGCCTTTTCGGATAAAACAGGATTAAATTCGTCTTTATACAAATCTAAGACTGTGTAAGATTGATTAGTTTGCTCTAACTTAGAGACTATTTCATTAAAAATTGCTCTATTAAAACTTTCTTGACAAGGGTGTACATAAATTATAGTAATCATGATAATACATTTTATTGATTTTTATTCGGGGCAAAGGTAGAGCACATGTATTTCAATAAATTGTAATACATGGACATTTTAAATATCGTGTAAGACATTTACTTTAAGAGAAGTAATCGGAGTAGGGTGAGTTATTCGTAAGGTAGTTGCCTAAATTGTAATTTGTGAAATTTTTGAATTCATGAATTAGATGCGATTGGTCATAAAAGCCACATTCGTAAGCTAAGTGTGTAAAATTCATATTAGGTTTTCGGCTTAATAAGGAAAGAGATCTTTGAAAACGGACGATTCGAAAAAAATCTTGTGGATTTATTCCGACATATTCTGAAAATATCCTTTTGAATTGCTTATATCCTAAGCAGGCGGTTTCTGCCAGAGAAGTAAACTTAATGATTGGATGTGTATTTATGACAGAAATAACGGCATCCATTCGATTGAAATTGTATTCTTTTGTTATAGATAATTGTTTTAGAAAAAAGTCATCAATAAATTTTATACATAGGTCATTGTCTTTTGTGTTACCGATTTTATCCTGCAATTCACTAAGAGACTTTACGCCTATCATATCCAAAGGTGTTAAATTTTCATACAACTCGCATGTCGGAATATTAAAAACACTTCTAAAACCGTGTGGTTGAAATATTACTGCGATCATATCAACTGTCCCTGTTGGAATAGCATCATAATAGCCAATTTTTTGTCCTCTAATAAAGCCAAGAGGTTCCATGTCGTTATTGACAGAGGACAAGATTGCGTCACCCCGATGAAACACAAGTTCTACACTACCAATAGGTGTTAGCCTGCGCAGATCTTTTATATCAGATTGAAATATCCAATAGTGTTTTATGTAAGGAGCTAAAACGGAAGTCGGTTTTATGATTTTAAAAAAGTCCATATTTTATAAAACTATGATGTAAAAATAGTGAATTTTATCAACTTAACACCTTTTCTATTGAGATGTTTTTTCTAAATTTCCCCTTGTTAGAGTTATTTGAAGTAGAGGGAAGAAAAGCAGGCCAAAGATTTTCGCTCGTTTTTATGTCATTGCCTATTCTGTTTTTGTAACCAACTAAATGCTTGAAATATAACAGAATATTTCAAAACTGTATTTTCTGTATAAATATTTCGTGTGCTTATCCCCCCTTTTTTCATTCTTGTGCGTTTTGTTTATAAAGTTGGGTATAAAATGTGATTAAACGTTAACTTTATGAAACATAACGGAGATGTATTATTTGAGATTTCAGAACTGATCTATAAAGATTTATCAGGTAATGCAACAAAAGAAGAACAGTTAAAGTTAGATACATGGAAAAATGAATCCGAGCAAAATAGAATGTTGTACGAGCAAATTTGTTCGGATGAAGTTATGCGGGGTAAGATCCGGTTATATCGGAATAGTGATGTGCAGTCGGCATTTAATTCTTTTATACAGAGGAGAGAACAGAAAAATAGTCGTAGACGTTTGATAATAAGGATTTCTCGTTACGCGGCAATAATTGCCCTGCCTTTGTTGCTCGTATTATTCTATTGGTATCAGGAGAAGGTGGAGGAGAAATCGCCGCTAGAGGTTGCCCATACGATGATGATAAAAAAGAATGTTCCCGTGTTGACACTTTCTAACGGACAGCAAATGGTGCTTTATAATCAAGATTTGACATTGAATGAAGAGAATGGGGTGCAGATTACGATGAAGTCGGAGGGAGAGATGCAATATATCACTTCCGATTCGACGAAGGAGGAAATGGTGTATAATACATTGACCACTCCTTCGCAATGTGATTTCTCGTTTACTTTAGCAGATGGGACTAGAGTTTGGCTAAACGCGCAGTCGTCTTTGCGTTACCCGGTGGCCTTTACGGGGAAAGAGCGCGTGGTGTACGCGGAGGGTGAAATCTATCTGGAAGTGGCAAAAGATGCGGAGCATCCCTTTTTCGTGGTGTCAAACGGGATGAAAGTTGAGGTGTTGGGTACTTCGTTTAATGTTAATGCTTACCCGGACGAGACATTTACCGAAGTTACTTTGGTGGAAGGACGTGTTGCCGCTCACGTGGATGATAAGATATATAATTTATTGCCTAGTAAACAATTGCGTTGGGATAAGAATAACGGGATGGTGGATATAAAGGCTGTGAATGTGAATGATTATATCGCTTGGAAAAACGGGCAATATATTTTTAAAGGTAAGCCTTTGGTGGAGGTTGCTAAAGTGTTGCAGCGTTGGTATGAGGTTGAGATCATTTTTGAGAACAAGGGGT
>ENA-UEQW01002755-UEQW01002755.1-human-gut-metagenome-genome-assembly--contig:-NODE-2755-length-12852-cov-13.835773_pt1 | contig 12852 bp, 15 predicted proteins | sample MGYA00242947_ERZ507947 | MGnify/ENA primary metagenome ERZ507947 (study PRJEB26167, sample SAMN06115421) | human gut metagenome | host: Homo sapiens | place: China:Guizhou | collected 2015-03-17... | reverse complement strand
AGGTTGCCGTGTGTCTGGGCTTTCAGGATTTCAGCCAGTTGGTGCGCGACTACGGTGATAAAGAAGCGAAGGTCGTGCGCCCATAAGGGCATATAATAATTATCTCTATGGCAAGAGATTAGGCAAGTGTTCTTTGAAAATGACCTATCACCGCTGACTTATCTGAAAGAGAAATCGGACAGGGAGTATAGCACGTCAGCAAAGCCATAAGTCGGTAAAGTTACCAAACCGCGACTGAATGGTGGGTGAAAAGACAGATATGAGGATAAAATCCATACTGATTGAATGATAGTCCGAGTGGTTAGAGCCTTAAACAATGACGTCAAGGTAACTATAATCGTCATACAGCAATCCCTATTTCCATATAACTTGGGGAAATGTGGCAGGAACTGGTTGCAGCGCAACGTTATAAACGTAAAGGACGGAAGTCATATCCGACAATCTGTCGAGCTATGTTATTATATGTCTAAATGGGGATTACCTAAATCGGAAAGCCGAGGGAAACGGCTATGAGGTACAGACCTCTGAATATCCGACATGGTAACGGAGCCGCCGTAGTAGTCCGAGCAAGGGAAAGCCTTGTACATGGCAAAGGGCGGCAGTTGGTTCTTTTAATACAATTAACGGAAAATGTGAAGAGACATTATGAGACATCCAGAAAGAGTATTAAACAATCTATCGAAACACAGCAATCATTCGGACTACAAGTTCGAGCGGTTGTACAGGATTTTGTTTAATGAGGAGATGTATTACCGAGCTTATCAGAAGTTGTCAAAAAAGCAAGGCAATACGACCAAAGGTTCTGATGGAAAAAGCATTGACGGAACGAGCCTGAAAGAAATCAAACAACTGATAGAGGAACTGAAAAAGGAAACCTATCAGCCTATGCCTGCAAGAAGAACGTATATTCCCAAAAAGAACGGGAAGATGCGTCCGCTCGGCATACCTGCTTTCAGGGATAAATTGGTGCAGGAAGTCATGAAAATGATACTCGAAGCTATCTATGAGAATAGCTTCAGCTACATGTCTCATGGCTTCAGACCTGATAAAAGCTGTCATACTGCACTGAAATATCTACAAGATAATTTCATTGGGGCAAAATGGTTTATCGAAGGAGACATTAAAGGATTTTTCGACAATATAGACCACAATGTAATGGTCGGCATACTCAAAGAGCGCATAGAAGACGACCGTTTCATACGCCTCGTGAGAAAATTCTTGAATGCAGGCTATTTGGAGAACTGGGTATTCCATCGCAATTATAGTGGCACTCCGCAAGGTGGAGTTATAAGCCCTATACTGGCAAATATATACTTGGACCAACTTGATAAGTATATGGAGGAATACATTAAAAAGTTTGACAACGGGAAGAAAAGGCGCAGGAATCCTGAACATCGCAAACTTGAAGGACGTAAAAGAACTGTCATCAAGAAACTTGAAAAAGAGACCGACATGGGGAATATTCTCATGCTGCAAAATGAGATTAAGGAAATAGAAAAGAGACGAGTACAAATACCCGCTGCGGACAGTATGGACAGCAATTACAGACGCTTGAAATATGTCCGTTATGCAGATGATTTCCTGATAGGAGTGATTGGCTCAAAAGAGGACAGCCAAAAGATAAAGGCTGACATCAAGGAATATCTTGAATCAAAGCTGAAACTTGAACTGTCCGATGAAAAGACACTCATTACGCATGGAAACCAGCCTGCCAAATTCTTGGGATTCGATGTGTGCATACGAAAAACAAACGATGCCAAGAGAGATAAAAACGGAGTATTGAAACGTTTTTACGGAAACAAAGTCGTCTTGAAAGTTACTACTGCAACTATGCGGAAAAAACTTTTTGCACTCGATGCCGTCAAGATTAACAAAGTCAATGGCAAAGAGGTGTGGAAAGGTATTCCGAGAGGTTATCTTTCAGTTAATGACGACCTTGAAATATTGGATAAATATAATTCCGAGATACGAGGTTTCTACAACTATTACTCAATTGCAAACAACAGTAACGTTCTTAACTCGTTTTATACTATCATGAAACAGAGCATGATTAAAACTTTCGGACAAAAATACCGAATAAAAGGTAAAAAGCTGAGGGAAAAGCTGCGTGTCGGAAAGGAAATCGGTGTACGTTTCAAAGACAATAAAGGAAACGAGAGGACAAGAATTTTCTATCATGACGGTTTCAAGCGCAAGAAGGACGGATGTCAGATTGCAAATTTCGATGAACTACCCAAGTCAAAATATACATTTGTACGAACCAGTCTTATAGATAGGTTAAGTGCGTGTGTATGTGAATACTGTGGGGCTACCGAAAATCTTGAAATGCATCATGTGCGTAAGCTCAAAGACTTGAAAAAGAAAAGCTCATGGGCAAAGTTCATGATTGCACGTAGAAGAAAAACGATAGCAGTATGTCATAATTGCCATAAACTGATACACAATGGTAAATTATAGATTGACAGAAACAATGGAAAGCCGGATACATCGAAAGGTGTACGTCCGGTTTGGGGGCGAGTACCCGGAAACCCGTCATAGAAATATGAAAATGGGCGTCGGTTACTTAGCCTACATAAAGATTATTTTGTTTCGCGTAACAAACGTGCAACAAAAATGCACCAAAAATAGATTTTTAACAGTCAAGGAAATAAAAGAAATCAAATCAAAGAAGTATCTGTGTATCAATGGAATAACGTGTATTTTCTTTGATTTATTACGACTTTGTTTTACGCCATAATATCCTCTACTTCGTCGGGTTTTATGTCTTGCTGCTCTTTGACATTGTGCTGTGTATCCAAATCGAGAACCTGACCGCAATCACAGCCAGCGAGCAGACTATGGCGGCTTACCTGCAAAACAGCTTCTTCTCCGCCGGGTATCTGATGGCGGCAAGTATCGTGGCTTTGAAATGCCTGAACCTCGTGCCGGATTTGGCGGCATGGATGATACCTGAAGGCGACACGGCATTCTCTACCCGAAACTTCGGCGAAGGTGTGGCGCAGCAGGCCAAAATGACAGCTACCGGAGCGATGGGTGGAATAATGAGGTAATGATTGAATTTATAAATATTTGACAATTATGGTTATAAAGAACTTGGAAAACAAAATCAAGCTGGTGGGCATTATCTGCACTGCGTTCCTCGCGGGGTGCATCATCATCAGCGTATCAAGCATCTGGACGGCTCGCACGATGGTCACAGACGCGCAGAAGAAGGTGTACGTGCTGGACGGCAACGTGCCAATCCTCGTGAACCGCACGACAATGGACGAAACGCTTGACGTGGAAGCCAAGAGCCATGTGGAGATGTTCCACCATTTCTTTTTCACTCTGCCTCCGGACGACAAATATATCCGCTACACGATGGAGAAAGCGATGTACCTGGTGGATGAGACTGGACTGGCACAGTACAACACGCTCAAAGAAAAGGGATTTTACTCCAATATATTGGGGACGAGTTCGGTATTCTCTATCTATTGTGACAGCATAGCTTTCAATAAGGAAAAGATGGAGTTCACCTACTACGGGCGTCAGCGTATCGAGCGGCGGAGCAATATCCTCATGCGTGAACTGGTCACGGCGGGACAGCTCAAGCGTGTGCCCCGGACAGAGAACAATCCGCACGGGCTGCTCATCGTGAACTGGCGCACGCTGTTAAACAAAGACATCGAACAGAAGACGAAAGCCAATTATTAAACAGCAGGACTTATGAATATCAAGGGATTCAGGCGGATGCTGTTCGGTGAGAAAATGCCGAACAAGAATGATCCGCAATACAAAGACCGATACGAACGGGAAGTGACAGCCGGGCGCAAGTTCGCCCAAGCGACACGCATCGACAAGGCGGCCGCCAAAGTGCAAGGATTTGCCAACGCGCACCGGACGCTGTTCTTAGTCATCATCTTCGGATTCGCTATCGGGGGTTTCGTATGGAATATCTACCGTCTCACGGTGGCGTACCATTACAGCCACACGATGCGCACGGCAACGGAGATGCAGGATTCGGTGCTGCGGGAGCGGCACAAAAGGTTGCAAAGGATTGAAATGAGGGAAAACAAAGCGGATGAACCGCAATAAAACAGTGCCTATGAATACACGGTTTGAAAAATCAACCCATTCGTCCGACGAATGGTACACGCCTAAAGAGGTATTGGAAGCATTGGGGAAGTTCGACCTTGACCCTTGTGCTCCTGTTCGTCCGCTGTGGCCGACGGCCGAGGTTATGTATGACCGGAACATGGACGGACTGTCGCGGAAATGGGAAGGGCGCGTATGGCTCAATCCTCCATATTCGCGCCCTCTTATCGAGCTGTTTGTCCGAAAATTGGCGGAGCATGGCAACGGTATCGCGTTATTGTTCAACCGCTGCGACTCAAAGATGTTTCAAGATGTCATCTTCGAGAAAGCGGACGGAATGAAATTCCTGCGTCACCGTATCCGGTTTTACCGTCCGGACGGGACACGAGGTGATTCTCCCGGCTGCGGAAGTATCCTGATCGCTTTCGGAAAGGAGAATGCAGAGGTGCTGAAAAACTGCACCATTGAAGGCAAGTATGTACAAATCAATTAAAGACGCATGATGAAAATAACAGATAGAATCAATTTCAAGGAACCGAAGTATATGCTTCCGGCCATCCTGTACATTCCGCTATTGGTTGCGTCGTATTTCATCTTCGACCTGTTCCATACCGAGACGGCGAAGATTCCGGACAAGACACTCCAGACGACGGAGTTCCTGAACCCCGACCTGCCGGATGCCCAAATCAAGGGCGGCGATGGCATAGGCAGCAAATACGAGAACATGGCGAAATCGTGGGGTAAGATACAAGACTACTCCGCTGTGGATAATATAGAACGTGACGAACCCGATGACAACAAAGAAGAATATGAATCTCAATACACGCAGGACGATATCGCCCTGCTCGATGAACAACAAAAGGAGAAAGTAATGGCAGCGCAAGTTGCCGATGCCAAGACACGCGAGCAAGAAGCCCTTGCGGAACTGGAAAAAGCCCTCGCCCAAGCGAGGCTGAGAGGACAGAACGAAGTAATGCCACCTGCTGAAACGGACAGTGCGGCATCGGCACAGATGCCTGCGGCGGCTATAGAGGTCAAGGGCAAAATAGAGGAAGAGAGCCGGTCGGTAAAAGCTCCGTCCGATAACGAACCTCCCAGCGAGGTCGTGCGGAAGGTAAAGACAGCATCAGACTACTTCAATACGCTGGCAAAAGACGCTCACGAGCCGAAGCTCATCAAGGCAATCATTGACGAGGACATCAAGGCGGTGGACGGTTCGCGCGTGCGATTGCGCCTGCTCGATGATGTGGAGATCAACGAGTGCGTGGTCAAGTGCGGTTCATACCTGTATGCCACCATGAGCGGTTTCTCGTCAGGGCGCGTGAAAGGAAATATCACCAGCATTCTCATCCACGACGAACTGGTAAAGGTCAGTCTGTCGCTTTATGATACAGACGGCATGGAGGGACTGTATGTGCCCAACAGCCAGTTCCGGGAAACGAGTAAGGATGTGGCGAGCGGTGCGGTTTCGGGCAATATGAACATGAATACCGGAAGCTACGGCAACAGCCTCACACAATGGGGAATGCAGGCCGCCACAAACGCTTACCAGAAAACGAGCAATGCCATCGGCAAGGCTATCAAAAAGAACAAGGTAAAGCTGAAATACGGCACGTTCGTCTATTTGGTGAATGGACGTGAGAAACAGTAAAATACGGAAGCCATGATAGAGACGGACAACCTATAAAATATGGACTGCATAGAGGGTATGAAGCTCATGGCGGACGGCAGTGTCGATGCCGTGATAGCGGATTTGCCCTATGGTGTGCTGAACCGCAAGAACGGTTCGGCCGGATGGGACAGGCAAATTCCGCTTGAACCGTTGTGGGAGCAGTATCGGCGCATTACGAAGCCCGGAAGCCCGATTATCCTATTTGCACAAGGCATTTTCTCCGCACGGCTCATGTTGTCGCAACCCCGGATGTGGCGGTATAATCTTATATGGCGGAAAGACCGTGTGACGGGTCATCTGAACGCCAAGCGGATGCCGCTGCGTCAGCACGAGGACATCATCGTGTTCTACGATCGGCAGCCGGTGTATCATCCGCAGATGACACCCTGCCCGCCGGATCGGAGAAATCACGGACGCCGGAAATCAGGCAATGACTTTACGAACCGCTGCTATGGCGAGATGAAATTAGTTCCAGTGCGTGTGGCGGATGACAAATATCCGACTTCGGTCATATCCATACCCAAAGAGCATCGGACGGGGGCATTCTATCACCCGACACAGAAGCCCGTTGCACTGGTGGAGTTCCTGATACGCACCTATACCAACGAGGGGGATGTGGTACTGGACAACTGTATCGGTTCGGGGACGACTGCCGTTGCCGTCATCCGCACGGGAAGGCATTACATCGGATTCGAGATCGAGCCGGCGTATTGCGAGATTGCCGGACAGCGGATTCAGGAAGAATTGAAACGCAGAAACGGAACGAAAAAAGGGAATCGAGAAATAAATAACGGAAACCAATAAAATCAACAATATCAATGATATGAATATGAAAGTTAACAAGAAAGGAGTCGTGGCTGCATTTTTTATAGCGACAGGGATGCTTGCTGCATACGACGCACAAGCGCAGCGCACTTACGAGGAAATGGAGCGGCTGACGGTCAATGAACAGGTAACGACCGTCATTACGGCATCGGAGCCTATCCGCATGGTGGATATTTCCACCGATAAGGTAGCAGGCGACCAGCCGATAGAGAACATCATCCGGCTGAAACCCAAGGAGACTGGACACGAGGACGGCGAAGTGCTGGCTGTCGTGACCATCGTGACGGAGCGATACCGCACGCAGTACGCGCTCATCTACACCACACGGATGAAAGAGGCGGTGACGGATAAGGAAATCCTGTTGCATGAACGGGACGCCTATAACAACCCGGCTGTCTCGATGTCCACTGCAGAGATGGTTCGTTTCGCAAGGCGTGTATGGAGTTCACCTGCGAAATTCCGCAACGTCGCCACCAAAGCGCACCGTATGGTGATGCGCCTGAATAATATCTATGCTGTCGGTGACTACTTCTTCATTGACTTCTCCATAGAGAACAAGACGAACATCCGGTTCGACATCGACGAGATACGGGTAAAGTTGGTGGACAAGAAGCTCGCCAAAGCAACCAACGCACAGATCATCGAATTGACGCCTGCCCTGGTATTGGAACATGGCAAGACGTTCCGGCATGGCTACCGCAATGTGATTGTGGTGAAGAAGATGACATTCCCGAACGACAAGCTGCTGACTATAGAAATGACGGAGCGGCAAATCAGCGGTCGCAATATCAGCCTGAACATAGACTATGAGGATGTGCTGTCCGCCGATTCGTTCAACACAACTTTATTGGAGGAGGAATGACGATGAAAAAGATGATGATACTGGTGCTTGCCTGCGTGTGCTTCGTTGTAAACGCGAACGCCCAGCGCAACAGCGGCCGCCTCTCGCTTGGTGTGGGGCTGCTGTATGAGAACGGCATGGATGTGACGCTCGCCTACGAGCACGAAATGAACTACCGCCATGCGTGGGAGTTTTTTGCCAACGGCTATGTAAAATGGGCGGAATGCGGCTCGTGCGGCCATGTCTGCCCGGAATCCTTCTGGCGGAACTACCGCAGCTACGGCTTCGGTGCGGCTTACAAGCTCTGCGTGGCGCGTGGACGCAACCATTACGGCAACCTGCGTATCGGGGCTTCGGCAGGGAGCGACACGAAAAAGTTTCTGGCCGGTATTCATGTCGGCTATGAGCACAACTATGTGCTGCGGTCAGGATGGACGCTGTACTGGCAAGTGAAGGGCGACCTGATGATAAAGGGTGCGGATCTGCTGCGCACGGGTGTCGTGTTAGGAGTGAAACTACCGATAAAATAAGAAAAACGAAAGAAAGTATGATGATACGGAAGATACATACGATGATACTGGCAGTGACAGCGTTGCTGTGCGCTGCTTGCGATGCCCATATCGACGTGCCCGACACGGCTGTACGTCCGGGGCATGTCCTCTGCGAGGACGGTACGACGATGCCTTACACGCAATATGAGCAATCGGGGAAACGGGCTATAGCGGTTGTCTTCGATACCGAACGGCGTGACGGTACAGAAGGGAACGGCCATGCGGTTTACCTGTGGGAGATTGCTCCGGCGGCGTTTGCCGACAGTCTCGGCATTGAGCAGGGCACGTCGGCCGACATCGGGGCATACGATGGGAATACGAATACCTTTGCATTATACGACACACGTGAGACGGCTTCGCCTATGGCAGAAGCGGTCTTCGATTTGTGGCGATACGGACAAAGTGCATACGTCCCCTCGGTGGCGCAGATGCGTTTGCTGTATGCCATCCGGGAAGCGGTCAATCCCATTGTGACAAAGTGCGGCGGTGATCCGCTGCCACAGGATACTGACGAGGACTGCTGGTACTGGACATCGACAGAGGTCAAGGGGCAACAGACCGCCAAAGCGTGGCTCTACTCATTGGGCAGCGGCGCAATGCAGGAGACACCGAAGACACAGGCGCACCGGGTGCGACCGATTATCACACTGAACAAGTAGGAACGAAAAGCGGGAAAAGACAAAACAATGGAAGAAAGCAAAGAACTACAAGGGTTCTACAAGATATTTCGTGCGGTCATCTATATCTCCGTTCTATTAGAGTTCTTCGAGTATGTCATCGACCCGGCCATGCTCGACCACTGGGGCGGAATACTGACTGATATTCACGGGCGCATTAAACGGTGGATGATATACAACGACGGCAATCTTGTGTACAGCAAGGTCGCCACGTTCCTGCTCATCTGCATCACCTGCATCGGAACACGCAACAAGAAGCATTTGGAATTTGATGCACGCAGGCAGGTGTTATACCCGTTGGTAAGCGGACTTTTCCTGATCGTGCTGTCCGTATGGCTGTTCCATCATCCGATGGAAACGAGGTTCTATACCTTGTCGCTCAATATCATTTTCTACATGGCTACCACGCTGGTCGGCGTGATATTGGTGCATATCGCACTGGATAATATCTCGAAGTTCATCAAAGAAGGGCTGGGCAAAGACCGCTTCAACTTCGAGAATGAGAGTTTCGAACAATGCGAGGAGAAAATAGAGAACGAATACAGCGTGAATATACCGATGCGGTACTATTACAAAGGAAAATTCCGCAAGGGATGGATTTCGATAAGCAACTGTTTCAGGGGCACATGGGTGGTCGGAACTCCGGGTAGCGGCAAGACGTTCAGCATCATAGAACCGTTCATCCGCCAACATAGTGCCAAAGGCTTTGCGATGGTGGTATATGATTACAAATTTCCGACGCTGGCCACAAAGCTGTACTATCACTACAAGAAAAATCAGAAACTCGGTAAAGTGCCCAAAGGGTGCAAGTTCAACATCATCAACTTCGTGGATGTAGAGTACAGCCGACGGGTGAATCCGATTCAGGCAAAATATATCAACAACCTCGCTGCGGCGAGTGAAACGGCGGAAACGTTGTTGGAATCCCTGCAAAAGGGCAAGAAAGAAGGTGGCGGCGGCAGCGACCAGTTTTTCCAGACTTCAGCGGTAAACTTCCTTGCCGCGTGCATCTATTTCTTCGTGAATTATGAACGTGAACCTTACGATGCCAGCGGCAAGAAACTGTATGCGGAAAAACGGCAAGATCCGCAGACTAAATTCTGGAAGCCGACCGGCGTGGTGCGTGACCGTGAAGGCGGCAACATCGTGGAACCGGCCTACTGGCTGGGTAAATACTCGGATATGCCGCATATCCTGTCGTTCCTCAATGAGAGTTACCAGACCATCTTCGAGGTGTTGGAGACAGACAATGAGGTTGCTCCTTTGCTCGGCCCGTTCCAAACCGCTTTGAAGAACAAGGCGATGGAGCAGCTCGAAGGTATGATAGGTACACTGCGTGTCTATACTTCGCGTTTGGCAACCAAGGAAAGCTATTGGGTGTTCCACCGTGACGGTGACGATTTCGACCTGAAAGTGAGTGACCCGAAGAATCCCAGCTATCTGCTGATAGCCAACGACCCGGAAATGGAGAGTATCATCGGTGCGCTGAACGCTTTGATTTTGAATCGACTTGTTACCCGTGTGAATACCGGTCAGGGAAAGAATATTCCGGTAAGCATCATCGTGGATGAGCTGCCGACCTTGTATTTCCACAAGATAGACCGATTGATTGGTACGGCACGAAGCAATAAGGTCAGTGTAACACTCGGCTTTCAGGAATTGCCGCAACTTGAGGCGGACTACGGGAAGGTCGGAATGCAAAAAATCATCACGACGGTGGGTAACGTGGTAAGCGGTTCGGCTCGTGCGAAAGAAACGTTGGAATGGCTGTCGAATGACATCTTCGGTAAGGTGGTTCAGGTCAAAAAGGGTGTGACCATTGACCGGGATAAAACAAGCATCAACCTTAATGAGAATATGGACTCCCTTGTTCCGGCCTCGAAAATTTCGGATATGGCAACGGGATGGATCTGCGGCCAGACGGCAAGAGACTTCACAAAGACGAAAACCGGCACGGGAGGCTCGATGAATATTCAGGAATCGGAAGAGTTTAAAACAACGAAGTTCTTTTGCAAAACCGACTTTGACATGAGGGAGATAAAGAAAGAGGAAGCCGGCTATGTTCCCTTGCCGAAGTTCTATACGTTCAAGTCGAGAGATGAACGGGAGCGCATCTTGTACAAGAATTTTGTGCAAGTCGGCTTGGATGTCAAAGAAATGATAAAGGATGTGCTGAACAAGCGCGGGGCGAAATAGAAGTCGGATTCCGATATGAGGTGAATAAAAGTGTGAAGCACCTGCAATACTCACGATGTTATTGCAGGTGCTGTTATATTCTTAATCCATCTTAAAAAGGCTTTCGGACAAAAAACGGTTCTTGTGGCCTTTGAAAAAGTATTTGATAAACAGCGATTTATAATCTTGCGATCAAAAAAAACAATTCTTGCGGCCCAAAAACAAACGATGGGAAATCAGGTGTTTTTGTATAGCGTGTATATTTGCCTGCACTTTCTTTCTGTATAATTCCCACATCTTCCATTTTTGAGATAAACGCTCGAACCTGTCTATCTGACAGTATATTCGTAAATACGTCATTAAGAATAGTACGGCTGATAAAGCCGTGTTTACGGAAACAGTCCGATACCATTTTAAGGTGGTTCATATTCAGTCCTTTTCTGAATAAATCTTATTTGCCTTCCTTCTGTTTCTGGATGTTCAACTGGGTTTCCAACTGTTTGATTTTTTGCTGTAGCTGTTCTACACTCGGCAGCTCACGTTCTATATTTGCAATCTGCACATTATTGTATGTAGCTACGCCAATGGGGGTTGATAATCCTTTGAAACTATATCGCACTTCGGTCTGTTTCATGTCGCTACAAATAAGAATGCCTATCGTAGGATTATCGTGTTCTCCGCACAAAATATCATTTACTGCATTGACATAGAAATTCAGTTTTCCGGCAAATTCGGGTTCAAACCTTACTGCTTTCAACTCTACGACAACATAGCAGTGTAAGCGTACATGATAGAATAACATATCAATTCTTCGACTTACCCCATCTATGATGATTTCTTTCTGTCGTCCAATGAATGCGAATCCACTGCCGAGCTCCAACAGAAAACGAGAAATATGCTGTTCCAAAGCCATTTCAAGATTTAGTTCCGTATAGTCCGGCGGTAATTCTACAAAACCAAAGTCGTAATTCTCTTTTGTTATTTCTTGTGCAAGTTCAGCCTGCGCCATAGGTAATTGCTCCTCGAAGTTGCTGATTGCACCACCTTGCTTATCATACAAGCCTGCTTTCAAATAACGCTGAAGTACGACACGTTTCCAACCGTCTTGAATAGTCTTTTTGATATAGAACACGGCTTCCGGTAATGTGTTCGTAAGTCTGACAATATCCAAATGATGCCCCCAAGGTATCAATCCGAACAGTTCAGGGAAAGGTAATGTCGATGCTGTATTTGGGTGAAAATCAAAATTATACATTTCTTGTACGCTGCGTACAAGTTTTTCATCCTGACATTTCTCTGCATAAAAAGAATACCACCGTTTCATAGCCCATAGATTGTCTGCACTTAATCCCTTACTGTCAGGGAATTCTGCCTGCAAGTCAAGGCTAACTTGTTCAACGACACCGTTTCCCCAACGTTCTTCGGCTTTGCGTGTCACAAGCTCGCCTCCCATATTCCAATACCATTTCAACTTTTCAATATTGGTTTTTAATACAGCATTGGTCTGTGCAATACGGTATGACTGCTTTAAGTCTTCTACCCAAACTGCATATTCGGCATCACAACTTATATCGTGGCTACTTATTATTATCGGCTTTTCTTCCTTTCTTTTTTTATCCCTCATGTAGTATTTACTACTTTCGGGATTGATTGAAATTATGTCGCCTCATAAGGTGTCTTGGCTCTTTATGCAGGGTTTCACAAGCAAATACTACCTCTGATTGCAGAGTGTGGAGATTTGCTCGTGAACCGTCAGGCTCCGACCTTGCACAAAAGAAAGACAGGACATATACCTTTGTACACATCAGTATTAAACATGAAGGAGAAACAGCTAATACATTTATTAGGTCGTGAGCCTACAATTCTAACTGGCTAGGTTCTCCTATTAAGAGAGTTGCAGTCTGATTCAGCCTATAGTCATTTTATGGAAGAATTCATCGATTTCTGAAATAATATATTTACCCGTTGGCGGAATTAATTTAAGTTGATAAATATGAGTAAAAAGTTGTACATGTCGCTGATTTTTAGTAACTTAGT
>ENA-UEQW01002751-UEQW01002751.1-human-gut-metagenome-genome-assembly--contig:-NODE-2751-length-12869-cov-4.239212_pt1 | contig 12869 bp, 10 predicted proteins | sample MGYA00242947_ERZ507947 | MGnify/ENA primary metagenome ERZ507947 (study PRJEB26167, sample SAMN06115421) | human gut metagenome | host: Homo sapiens | place: China:Guizhou | collected 2015-03-17... | reverse complement strand
AGAGGAGGAGGAAGAGGAAGACGTGGACATGAGTGGAGGTGGTCTGTTCGGTGGTGACGACGACGACTGGTAAACGTAGAGCCTCTTTGTGGTTCAACCACACGGATGCGTTGTTTGTTCCCAAACCGTCGAATTGCAGATTCTCTTTTCAGAACTCCTTGTTGGTTTCGGTGTCTGCGCGAAACAGTACAGCATACGCTAGAGTGTGCATCTGCAAGAAAGAACGCGGTAATGAAGGAGACAATCGAATTGCAACAGCACCAGACGACCGTGCGGTTTCCGAAAATGGTCGTCGTGCCGAAGCCGAGGGAGTTTATTAGAGGCGGCACAGCTGCTCTCGTTAACATTCTTTGTCCGCCGTGAGCGAATTGCCTCATTTCGTAGGTACTTTTCCCATAAACAAAGTGATGTTTCGGCAGCAACTCACTGGAAGCGGAATTCTGTCCGTAGGAAGGGACATCTACCGTGAGGGGTTTCAATATTTGTTGCCGTGGTTGCGGTGTGCTCACGCGTAGATATCGCGGCATCGGGCCTCCAATCATGCAGAAGACGATTTGCACGTCCCTCATGTTCGGAACGTACGACTTCTACCGACGGCTCCTCCTGTTCGTGAAGCAGCACTATTCTGAGTAGGAATTGGCTTCTTCGCTCACGGTCAGTCCCAATGCCGAAGAAACGGTGTTCATTCGTCTGTTTGCGTCGAGCTGTTCCGGACTGACGGAGGCGCTTCTCACTCCGTTTGAACGCGTGCAGACGCTGATGCAGATCCCGAAGTACAACGATAGCTTCAAGAATTTCTTCGAAGCGTTCAAGCAAATGGGCATCCGCGAGTGCTACACCGGGTTCAGCGCCATCGCCCTGCGTAACATGCTGGGGAGTGGCATGTTCCTCTTCTTCCGAGAGCCGGTGCAGAACCTTCTCCCCAAGTCGGACAACGGGGGAGTGAACATATATCCTTTGCTGCCTGGACTGGACACTTCCTTCATTGCAGGTTGAACGACTTCCTGAGCGGTGCAGTTCTTGGAGCCTGCATTAGCACACTCTCCTTCCCGTTCAGCGTTGCCAAAGTGCAGCTGCAGAAGGGGATTGAGCATCGGCCGGGAGTGAACGTGTTTCAGTCGATCAAGGAGGTTATCATGTGAGTGCTGGTGGCGGGGATGAGGCGTAGCGAGAGAAAGAGCGTGTTTGGGTTGTACAATGGAGCAAAGGTCAATTTCTGTAGAGCGCTGATTTCGTGGGGTATTGTGAATGCAGTCTATGAGCGTTTCGGTATTCTGTTTCCCAACAATTGATTATTCTGTTTGTTTGGCATGGACGAGGGGGCGTGCAGGAACGACCAGGACCAGCTCAAGCGGCTGGTGCAGGAAGAGAAGTGGAAACGCGACGGGAGAGTGACGCTCTAGTTCTCTGAATAACACGCTGAGGGCGCTTGAAAACCAAATTCTCTCCACGGAAACGCGCTACCTGCAAGAGGACTGTCCCCAATGGAACATGGTGCGCGGCTTTGAGAACTTCAATGAAAGGCAAGTGCGGAATCCGTGTGTGACCCTATAGGTCCCCTATTCTCCCTCGCAGAGCCACGATCCCCAAAAGCGACCGCATTTTCTCGCTATCTTCTCACGCTTCTCCCGCAAACGCCTTGCCCACGGACGACGACGCTCGTTCAGCCTTTTGACACATTCCTGGTTTCTTGTCGCCTTCCTCTTTGTTCCACTCACTCCATCCATTTCGCACTCAATGGCGAGAGCAGGCGTGTCAAGGCGGGTTTGCCGAAATGCAGTCGTTTTCTGCCACTCCTCCTTGCTCCTAACTATCCATCCTTCTTTCATTCTTTTCTACTGCAATGGTAGCAGAGTCGAGACCAAGGTGATTCGTAGGATTCCGACCCCAAAGAGACAGCTCCTGCCGGTAGGACGCCTTCTTTGACTCGATTACCGATTAGAGGAAGTTGCCGAAGAGGAGTACAGCGGTAGCGTCGTTCGTTTCGCTCTTTCATTGCGCAGATGACGACTTCACGGAAGACGAGGAGGCGGAAACAATCGATATTAACGACGACGGTTTTCGCGGTTGTGGCGTGTCACGGATAGATTACATGGTCGTGGACGTGGATGACTTCATCGAAAAGGTCGAAGCGGAGAGTAGGGGATGTCCGTCGCGTTCACTCTAGTTGCGGAAGAAGAAAAGGAGGAGGAGGGAGAAGAAGAAGAGCCGATTGAGGTGCAGCGCGATTCCTTCCTCGTACGTTCGGTCGCTCGTCTCCACCCTAGTCCTTCGAGGAGCACACGGACTCCGTGCTGTGCGTGGCGTTCAACCCCAGTCTGAACAGCCAGGTGCTGACGGGCGGTCAGGACAACCGCGCCTTCCTCTTCGACTACAACCACCCCGAGCAGAAGCGCGAGCTGACGGGACACAAGGTGCGCGTCGCGGCTCCGCCTCACGCGTAGGACAGTGTGTGCGCCGTGGCGTACAGCGCGAGCGGCGAGTACTGCGCCACTGGCGATATGAACGGCGTGATCCAGGTCTGGAAGACGGCGAACGGCAAGCTGGCGACGACGCTGGAGGGGCCGGAGGAGCTCGAGTGGCTGAAGTTCCACCCGAAGGTGGGTGGTAGTGCGGTGTGTTTCCCGTAGGCGGACATCCTGCTGGCGTCGGGCAACGACTTCAGTGTGTGGATGTGGATGGTGCCATCGGGCAAGTTCGTGAACGTGCGCGCGGCGGTGGCGTGTGAGGACTAGATGCTGAGCGGCCACACGGACATCGTGACCTCGGCAGCTGTGACGCCGTCGGGGAAGGTGGAGGCAGTGCGTGGGCATGAGACGTAGATGCTGGTGACGGGCTCGCTGGACAACACGCTGAAGATGTGGCAGCTGCGCACGCACGAGTTGCTGTATTCGGTGAAGAGCGAGGAGTGGGTGTGGCGTGGCGCCGTGACCCGTAGGAACAACTGGCACGAGGGCGGTCTGGAGTGCATCGACCTGTTCGCGACGGTGTTCGCACTGTCTCGATGTCACGTGTAGAACTCGCTGGCGGTGAGCGGCGCGCGGGACGGTTCGGTGAAGCTCACGAACATGAAGACACACAAGGTGCTGGCGGGGTACGCGCACACCTCGTCGAACGAGGACGAGAACTGCAGTGTGGAGGAGTAGGAGTGGGACGTGGGCGTTACGCACAGCGTGTCGTTCAACCCGCTGTTCAACTGGGTGGCGTCGGCGTCGATGAACAGCACGGTGATCGTGTACGACTACCAGACCAGCTCCGTGCGCCACGAGCTGAAGCACGACGGCGGCGTGATCAAGCTGGCGTGGCATCCGAACGGCATCGTGCTGGTGACGGGCTGTCTGGACGGGTGCGTGTACCTGTGGAACGGTCGCGACGGCTCGCTCATCCACAAGATGAACGGACACACGGTGGGGGACGTGGGGCGCGATGACGGTTAGGACATGCTGCTGAACATGGACGTCATTGTGAAGGGGAAGAAGACCTACATCGCGACGGTGGGCGACGACAAGACGTGTCAGGTTTATCGGGTTGACTTTTAGTTGGGTGTTTGTTTGGGAGAGTAGTTTTCTTCATTGTTAGGGAGAACGATACCATTATTCAGGTGAGCAACTCACTACTCAAACAAACACAACGTAAACCATCAATTGAGAAAACTCAACATGACGAACCACTGATAATACTCGAAATAACTAAACCTTCACCGCCTTCGTCTTCTTCACCGTTTCCGCCTTCGCCTTCTTGGGCTGCGTAGCACTTCTGCCCGTAGCCGCAGTCACAGCGCGCGACGCGGCGTGACGAATCAAGAGGACCACGACAACGACGATCACGACGATGACAACGACGATGACAACGACGATCAACACCACGGAAACGCACATGCCCGTTTCGGCCTGCCATTCTCCGTCCTTCTTTCCTAAAAGACATGTTCTCTTCTGCGTACCGACGTAGCTGCCCTTCATGGAGCACTCGTACGTCGCCTCCTCGCCCACGGGCGTCGTGCTCCACTTGTCGTCCGCCTTGCAGCTGCCCTTGCGCACGCGTATCGTGAAGCGCGTGGACACGATGCCCGTGGGGTTCTCGCCCACCACCTCGATCACCGCCTCCTCCACCATCACCGTCGGGATGCCACTAATCACGCCCGTGATGGGGTCGAGGTTCAGTCCCGCGGGAAGCGGGCCCTCCTCCGTGAGGTTGAAGGAGGTGATCAGGTTCACGAAGCGCGGCGTCAGCGGTTCCATCTCCGTGTCCTTCACCAGCGTGATCGCCTCGACGCCGTACGTCAGGTTCAGCGGCAGCTTGTGGACGCACTTGTCGGAGTGCACGTCGGAGAGCGCGCCGTCCACGCACTCGCGGTACAGGTAGCCCGTCATGCCGTAGGGGCACACGGCGGGCGAGATCTGGCCCTCCGCCACGGGAGGGAACTCGTCAACGCCGGGACACACAGCGCCCGTCGCCTTGCAGTAGCGGAACAGGAAGGCGTTCAGCAGCGCGGAAGACTCGGGCACGGACTCGACGACGAACTTGAACTGGCGGTAGCCGATGAAGCCGATCGCCACGTCGTGCGCCATGAACTGGCGGCCCGTCGCCGTGATGCTGATGGTCTCGCTGACGTTGTTCCACTCGTCCTCCTCGTCCATGCGCGCGTACAGCGAGTAGCCCCACACGGGGGACGACTGCGGGTAGTAGCCGAACTGGCTGAACGACGAGCCCGCGCGGTTCGCCACCGTCCACTGCGCGAAGGCGTCCGGCTCGTTCAGGAAGGACACGCTCGTGAACGCCTGGTAGTCGAAGAGGTTGGCGAGCTCGCCGTCCACGTTCGCCGACGCCGTGTCCACCATCGTGTCCACCACCGGCGAGCAGTCCTCCACGCCGAACACGCCCGTCGCGTCGAACACGAAGGGGTCGGCGGTGGACGTGCCCGCGGTGCGGTGCAGCTCGAACGCCACCACGTTGGCGCTCTCCGTCGCGCCGTTGTGCGCGAGGATCACGTGGAACATGTAGAAGCCCACGTCGTGGTACTCGCCGCCCGTCGTGGCGTCGAAGGTCGCGGGGAGGAAGAAGCGCGCCACCAGACGCCCGTTGAAGTAGGCGACGCAGCCGCCGGCGAACTGCGCGCGCACGTTCAGCACGCTGTAGTCGTCGAGCGAGGGGATCGCGAAGGTCTTGCGCAGGTAGATGGTCGTCTGCTGCGCCGTGCCGAGCTCCGCCGGGTACATCTCCGTCCAGCTCTCGGCGAAGTCGGCGCTGTTCCAGCCCGCGGCGGGCGCGCCCTCCTTGAGCACGCTCCACTGGTCGAACTCCACCTGGAAGGGGAAGAACGTGGAGAAGACGGTGGTGACGGAGGCGGGCTTGGGCATCTTCGGCAGCTCTCTCATGTCCACGGGGAAGCTGCCCTGGTCCACGGTGAGGCGGTAGCCCGTGCCCGCGGACCAGCCGTCGCCCACGGAGTCGAGGCCCTGGAAGGTGTAGATGCCGTGGGGGTAGCACACGTCCACGTAGAAGAGGCCGCTCGACACAGGGACGAAGGGCGCCTGCTGCTTGACGACGCCCTCCGTGCCGCGCCCCTCGTAGATGGCGTAGCTGTTCTCGTTGGCGAAGGTGTCCGTCATCCACGCCACCGTCATCAGGCCCTTGCCGCCCGTGCACTTGTCCACGGTGATGGTGATGGTCGACTGCGCCGCCGCCGCGTTCAGGTCCTTGGCGTGGATCGTGTAGGTGGTGGCGGGCTGGAGCGCGCGCGGAACGCCGCTGATCACGCCCGTGTAGGGGTCGATCACGAGCGAGGCGGGCAGCTGCGGCGAGGTGGAGAAGTCGTAGTAGAGCGTGGACGAAGGGTACACCTCCGCCATCTCGATGTCGCGGTACACCGACACCGACTCGTAGGTCAGCGCGGGGATCGTCGCGGGCACCTTCTCGAGCGTCAGGTCCAGCGCCTGCAGCTCCCAGTTGGTCTTGTCCGTGCGGCCCGTGCCGAAGTTGGTCCAGCGGAACATCGAGTAGGGCTTGGTCGCCTGGATCCACAGCTTGCGGTGCTGGCCCGGAGAGGACCACGTCAGCCCGGTCACGTTCGCCAGCGTCGTCCACTCCGAGTCCTCGGGGTTCTTGGCGATGAAGACGAACTCCCTGGCGGGCTTGCCCAGCTTGAGGTAGTACGCCTGCACGTCCAGCGAGTTGATCCACTCGCGGCGGTCGCCGTCCAGCTGCAGCTGGATCCAGTTGTTGCTCGTGAGGCCGGAGAAGTACTGGCTGAAGAAGCGCGAGAAGGGCTCGCCGTTGGTGCCGCTGATGCCGTACTGCGTCATCGTGTACTCGTACACGCGCGAGGTCTCGGGGGTGATGAACCGCGCGAAGCAGTCGAAGGAGGAGGCCGTGTCGCCAGTCATCGTCACGATCGCCACCGCGATGGTGTTGGCGCCCTCGCGGAGGAACTCCACGCCGTTGGCGGACACGGGGATGGTGACCTCGCGGAACGCCACGGAGCTGTAGCTCTCCGTGGGCAGGGAGGAGGAGGTCAGCTCACCCGCCACGCCCTTGCGGAACACTTCGTGGTCGTTGATGACGACGATGCAGCCCGCCTTGTACTTGACGGCGAACACGAAGCCCGAGAGACCCTCCAGGGACGCCACGGTGAAGGTCTTCTTGTAGAGCTGGACCTGGTTCGTGGAGGCGGGGAACGAGCCGGGCGCCGCCTCGCTCCAGCCCGCGACGGAGCTGCCGGACCAGGAGGCGGGGACCTCGCCCATCTTGTAGTACCACGAGGAGCCCGCCTTGATGGGGGACGCCACGCTGAGAACGGTGGTGGTGGGGAGCGCGAGGTTGGAGTCGTAGCGGATGAAGGCGATGGTGTCGAAGCTGTCCACGGTGATGTACGACTGCACCAGCAGGAAGGAGCCCTTCTTCCAGAACTTCTCCGTGCTCTCCGTCACCACGGAGATGAGGGCGCTGGGCGCGCAGAGCGGGTAGAACACGTCCGTCTTGTCCTGCTGCGAGGTCGCGTAGTCCACGACGAGCAGGTCGTTCCCCGTGGTCTGGTCCTTCACCGTGAACTTCTCGTAGGTCGAGTAGGACGCGTAGGTGCGCTTCATGCGCAGCATCGTGCCCGCGCACTCCGTGATGGTCAGCGTGACGGTGCCCGAAATGCCGCCGTACATCGGCGTGGAGATCACGTAGCTCGTGGCGGGACTGGCGGCCTGCGCCTCGCCCGTGATGCCGCAGGTGGCGGTCAGCGAGAGACCCGCCGGCAGCGCGGGAGAGACGGTGCAGTTGGCGAACTCCAGACTCGTGGGCTCGACGGAGACGGTCTGGTAGACGGCGAGGAACTCATACGCGGGCATGGGGTACTCGATGGCCGTGGGGACGGCGCGGTTGCACACGAGGAGCTGCATCTCGTAGATGCGCGTCTCCGACGACTGCGCGTTCGTGACCGTGAGGCGGTAGAACTTGTGCACCTCGGGGTCGCTCACGGCGGCGTCGTACTTGGGCGTCTTGTAGGAGAACTTCCAGCCGGCCGCCTCGAACATGGTCTCGAAGCCCTCGGTGGACTGGTTGGAGCCCTCGATCACGAAGGTGTTGGGAGTCGACGTTACGGCGGACGAGGGGAAGAAGCGCACGCCGTTCACCGCGTACGAGCCGAGCGCCGAGAAGTCGAAGAGGATCGAGAGGGGTCGGATGTAGGAGACGTAGGCAGAACCGCCCTTGTTGAAGTCGATCACCTTGTCCGTGTTGGTGCCGGAGGTGGCCGTGATCACGGGGACGTCGGGAACGATGTAGCACTTGCTGCTCTTGAAGGAGCTGGCGTACAGGGCGAGGAACGCTTCAAACGAGGTCGTTTCTCCGCCCTCGAGGGGGTGGAGCTCCACAGCTAGCACCGACTCGGCGTTCTGGGCTCTGGCGGCGGAGCGGATCACTCCGTGGTAGCTCAGGGAGTCGTACGAGCCCGTCGCCATCGTCGTCGGAGCCGCCGCGCCGGAGGGCATGTTGTCGCGGAAGACCTCGAGTCCGTTGATGTAGGCAATCACACCGAACTGGTACTGAACGCGCACTTCCATCGCAGCCATGTTGTTCAGTCCCATGAAGGTCTTGCGGAAGTACATGGCTCCGGAGAGCGTGAGCTCCGTCGTCGACACGTACTCGGTCCACGATCCGTCCTCGAAGGCGAAGTCCGTCCACCCACTTGCCGCCGCGGTCGCCTTCTTCCACGTGTCCGTCTTCTTCACGGGGGTGTACAGCGACAGCGGGACTTCTTCCGTTTTCATCTCGGTCATGAACGTCTTGATGACGACGTTCCCGTACTCGCCTTCGATCGTCACGTAGGATCCGTCCGACCAGGAGTCGCTTATGCTGTCCTTCAGGATAAGCGTGTACTGGTTGTTGTGCGTGCTGGGCAGGCACACGTTCAGCGTCTTTTCCTTGTCGTCTTCAAATGCCGGACTCGTGTAAAGGACGGTGCTTCCAGTGGTAATTTGAAGACTCTCCTCTCTCGCGTATCTCGCGCACTTCTTGATGACCTTTGCGTACACTTCACCATCAGCACAAGATGAGAGACACAAAGATAGCAGTACTATGCATTATTCACCCTCCGCTCGTTTACAAATGAACACACAAAGACTATCCCTCATTGTAACAGAATTACTGTTTCTGACTCCTACCACACAAAGAGTATAGTAATTGTGCCTCTTGATGAGCATGGTGGCGGTTAGATCCCTGAACGCGCAGTTACCCTCTTTCCACGAATTGTATTCCGCGATAGTTCCATTCTGTTTCGCAAGCACGGCAAAACCACAACAGTTGTGCAGGACACATAATGCAGTAGCAAACAAACAGGAGGAAACTAATGTACAAACGAGTGGTGCTACTTCGACTCTTTCCGTTTCCTGAGCTCCGTCTCCTCGATCTCCTCCTCCGCTTCAACAGACTCCAATCCGAGAATGTGTTCCCACCTTCCATTCTCATATAGCGCCTCCAGTTCCTCCGTCCATCCCAGCTCTGCGCAAAGCGCCTTGACTCCCTCATCGCAATCGCCTTGAATCAGCACGTCGCGAAAACAGCACGACATGCTACAAAAGCGAAACGGACCCACTGCCTCCTTGTTGATCAGCACGCGGGGCACATTCTCCCGCACCTGATGAACGAGAGAGGAAAAGGGTTGCACGGACAGCGAAGTGCCGATAACGAGAAGCATGTCACACGAAACCATGTCTGCCGTATGCATCCACGTGTACTTGAGAGGGAGGGGCTCTCCATAGAACACGATGTCTGGCTTCACGAGATTGCCACACTTGCATCGCGGAATGCGCTCTAGCCATGAGTCCCACTGAAAACAGCAACCATGCATAATATCGTGTTTCAATTGCATCAGCGGGTACTCCAGTCCACACTCGATGCAGGAGGCCGATGCAAAACTACCGTGCGATTCGACAAGAAAGGAATCGCTCAGTCCCGCGATACGCTCCAATCCGTCGATGTTCTGCGAATATACACGCAGTAGCACACCTTTCTCCTCCAACAGCTTGAGGAAGTAGTGCGTATACGTCGGTTTGTACGCTCCGGGAAGAAGTGTCTATGCCGTGAGTGCAGCGGATCGAGTCCTACGTGCAAAAAACGATAAAAGACAGAGGGATTCTTCCTAAAGAACTCGAGCTCAAACATGGCTTCGGGAGTGGGGAGATTGTACTCCTGCAGGTTGTTGTAGATGCCCGTCACGGGAGACCTGAAATCGGGAATCCCCGCATTGCAGGAAATACCGGCGCCGGTAAGCACGCAGATCTTCTTCACCCGGCCCTCTCTGATCGCCGCCGCAATCCCGTGGATTGTACGATCACCATTCAGAACGGTGGTCTCGTCGTCATCGGTATTGTCGATTGCAACGCTTTCTAGTTGGCCCATGGTGAACCCGCACCGCACAGTCCACGCCGATTCTGTTTTCTTGTCAGTCAGTCCCAATGGTCCCAAAGGACCTTAATCGTATGGGGGCATTTCGCCTCTTACGTAGTGTCTTTCCGGTTAGCGCCCATTCCGCACGATTCGGGGAGTATGCAGCTTGTGCAAGAAACAGCCACATAATGGTAACAGACGACACTTACTCGGAATCCTTCTTGATTCCCCACTTCTCGCGCTCCTTGATTTCTTCATCCGTCAGGGAAAGAATCTCCTTCATCCCGTTCCACCACTTCTCACGCTCTTCCCCCTCCAAACAGCCCTACTCCTCAGTTACGACAACGGCAGCAATACATCCACCTTCGCAGATTTCTCCGTGTTGTTACTCGAATACCACAGCTTGTCGACATGCTCTCCCTCAGGACACGGAAACACAGAATCGTCCTGCGTGTCACGCAACGCATATAAAACTCACCTTTACGTAGATTGGAGGACCCTGAGCAAGAACACGCAATTGCGACGCTCTGCAGTCCGCTTCGAGCAAATTCTTCAGATACGTCGGCATCATGTCCTTGATAAACAGCTCGACACATGTTTCACAAATCAGGCACGGAGTCCAAGAATCGCCTACTCCGCTCACGAACAACGACACGCACCTACTGTTACTCACCTTGTACTCCACGTAGTTCGCTTCCGTTATGGGATCGCAGCAAATCAGGCACTCTTGATCCTCCTCCGGTTTCTTGTGCTCTATCCATTATTCGGGAAGCAAGCAAACGGACGAGTCGATGTCTCCATCAAAACAATACTGAATGAAGTGCATGAATCGATGATGCGAATCGTTGGGATCGGGGGGTGATTCACTCTGTTCTCGCCGTATCGTTGATATCGGAGACTCATCGCGGAAAAGCGTTTTGGAAAGACTGCAACTCATTGGACGCATGGAGCTCTTCGATCTCTACTACTTCTTCTGCCCCAGTCGGCACGATGTTCACTTTGGTTACTGCTTAAAGGAGTCCGGCGAGTGGAAGACGAAGGAGTTCGTTTTGTCGCCTCGTCTCTTTTCCAGTGCCAACTGGCCCCTCTGTCAAGGAGACATCGTGCAAGAGTATTTGCTTAGGGCTTGGATTAACGACTAGGGCTTTCCCTTTCCGGGACTATATCGCTGAATATGACTATGACACAGCCACAGTTATTGATAGCTCGTTCGTTAGAGCTACTACCGTATTTGATTACGAGCACTTCGCTGATAAGGTGGAATTGCTGTCCTTTGTCCGAGTTTATCTCGACCGTCTGCTGTCTGCGCGCTGCTCCAGTATTCTATTCATATATCAAGCCCAGGCGATGAACTCGGTCGTTGCGGACGTCTCCGCGTTTTTGAAGGCGGGCTTCCTGTTCGTCATTCACTCGTCCATGCTGGACTACTTCGTTTACGAGGAGATGAGCGCCTGCGATCCCCACTCCATGATCATCGTCGTGGACGCCTCCGACCTGTGCGCGAGCATATCCATCCGCGGGGCGACGAGCAGCGAGCTTGTCTTCATCCCGGACTGCAAGATCGACGACAAGGTGATGGTGGAGCGGATGGTGCGGATGGCGACGGACGAGTTCCTGCAATCGTTCCAGGTGGACGTCGGCAAGGACAGCTACCTCCAGACCACGCTGCCGCAGTGCTGCACGGAGGCGTACCAGCTGTACCGCCAGGGCAAGTCGCGCGTGTCCATCACGCTGCAGCGCGATGAGAAGAAGCTGAAGGTGATCTTCAACGAGGCGAACTTCGAGCTGATGCGCCGCGTGGCGCTGCGCTACGAGATCCTGAAGGCGATATCGACGGTGGAGAGCGAGGAGCTGGACGTCATGAAGTACCTCGTGGTGGGCGACGGGCCCCTGGCGCGGACGGCGCAGTTCATCTTCGACAACGACGTGCTGCTGGTGAAGGGCGTGTCGGTGCGGCTGAGCGGCATGCCCTGCGCGGCGTGGAGAGAGCGCTTTCTGCAGGGCGTGTTCGTGCAGCCCGAGCGAGTGGTGGTGAATCAGATCGAGGATTAGTGCTTCTACGCAGAGCTGCTGAGTGGCGGGTTGCGTGAGGAGAGCGAGCTGGCGTGGGGGGAGTGTGTTGAGAGCGAGGAAGAGGAAGTGGCGATGCGTCGTTGCGAGGACGTGGAGTTCATTGAGAAGAGCGATACGCTGAAGGAACTGAGGAGCGCGCAGCCATGTCTGGTGGTTGGCGAGGAGGGCGAAACAGTTGTCTACGATCACACGAGTGGCGTTGTGTGGAGTGCTTCTGAAGACGACCGCAGAGTGCAGAAGGGCGAGACGGTGCTGTACCAGAAGGTGACGAGGGACGGTTTCTGCTGTGAGGAGCTGAAGCAGGACCAGGAACACACGATATCCACCTCGCAGGTCGGTCCTGGAGGCGTCAAGTGCGTGTGCAAGTGGCGGCGTGCGGCGGAGCAGGAGGAGTTCCACTATGTTGACTCGGCTGAGCGTGTCGTGATTCGTCCCGACGCTTCCAGCCAGATCGACGCTCCAGACGCCTCTCTGGCATGGTCTGAGCGAAGTGTCGTGGCGGAGTGGGAAGGAGCGCGTTGGGAGCTGTCGGACTCGTGTGTGGTGGAGAGCCGGAACGGCGAGGGTGTGTCGTATCGTCGTGATGGCTGTTGGTTTGATGGCGTTGTTGGTGAGCGTGATCGTGATGGTGTTACTCGCAACACTCCTCGCAATACTGGCACTCCTAACAACAACACTGGCACTCCTCACAACGATACTCACAACGATACTCACAACGATACTCCTCAAAACGACGCTCCTCAAAACGACGCTCCTCAAAACACTAACACTCCTCAAAGCACTAACACTCCCAACGGGAACGGCGTGTTGTACGGCAGGAACGACGAGGTGGTGGCGTGCGGCGTGTGGAAGAACGGAAAGGTCATATCATCTGCGCTGCGTCCCGCGGAGCTGAAGAAGTGCAAGCTGGGCGGGGAGAGCGA
>ENA-UEQW01002745-UEQW01002745.1-human-gut-metagenome-genome-assembly--contig:-NODE-2745-length-12881-cov-3.932677_pt1 | contig 12881 bp, 25 predicted proteins | sample MGYA00242947_ERZ507947 | MGnify/ENA primary metagenome ERZ507947 (study PRJEB26167, sample SAMN06115421) | human gut metagenome | host: Homo sapiens | place: China:Guizhou | collected 2015-03-17... | reverse complement strand
CTACAGCTGTTTCAGCGGCGGTATGTGCGACTCGATCGGGATCTTCAGAGCCTTCTGCTCCTTCACGTCTACGCATGACAGCTCTTCAACAGACAAACCCCTCGTGGAATAGGTTTTATCTCGTATGATAATCAGCTGCGGATTCGCGTTCATCGCCAGCATGTGGGCCAGAGTCTTGTCATCCGTTACGCCGAACGACTGAGCGACAATGCTCATCTCGTTCATGACCTGCGTTTGCAGACAATAATAGTGCTACGCCTCACAATCGCCGTCCACATCTACGGATACGAGTCTCTTGTACACGATGCCGTAGTTGGGCCTACAGGGATAGATAGCAGCGCCGAGCGAGTAGAGAACATTCATGGAAAAGTCTTCAGGCAATGTCTTCCCTCCAAGAAAGAGCGACGGAGGCGCGAGGTCGTAGGAGAGCAGGGAATTGGGAACAGGGAACATGGGACAATCATAAAAACGAATCGAGCGCTTGTCACATTCCTAGCGATGATGCCGCTCGCTGACGCCCACTATGTGAATTCTTGAAGACGTGTTGTAGTCTTCAATCGTCATGTCGTAGATGACCTTGGAGGGCTTCACGGCGTCGAGGAAGCCTTCAGTGTGAAAGTACAATGTTTCCGCCGCGGCTAAGGAGGGCATCTGAGCATCAGAGCATGCGGAGGAGGGTACAGCGACGATGATGACGACACAACTATCGACTAGCGATCTGATCGACGCTGTGATGTCCAGGGCGAGAGGGTTTTCGGGGTGCTGTGTGGGCGGCGGGTCGTTGTAGATCTGATGATGACGCCACGGCGAGCAAAACGACTTGATCGTGAATGCTCTGACTCGTCGTGATCACGTGGTAGTTGCACACGAGAAGACGACGGATTAGCACTTTGACGAGAGGCGATTCACCAATCACTCCCACCTACGACTCACGAATGTAATGCAGGACTACAAACATCGAGTGAGGAACGAGGACACGCGGCACCTTCAAGGGACGAACTACATGTCAACGCACTCGAGCAACGACGACTCGTGGGTGTGACGGTAGCGCGTCGTTTGCGCGGCGTGCGTCCCGTAATCTCGTCGAAGAGACTCGACATGAGAGTCGAGATGCGGCCGCGATGTCCATGACCGCGAGGCAGGGTTTCTCCGAACACGAACTGCTGCACGCTGGCAAGGACGGTGCCTCGCTTTTGCTGCTCTCTCCCGCAATACACATGGAGCTCCTCCACCATCTGCGGATCGTGAGCGAGCAAGAGTCCGTTACCTTGTTTGCAATCACGGTTTTCACGTAGTCCCATTCCTCTTCGACGGTAATCTGCGAATTGATTCTACCGGTTAGCGCGTTCCGCCGACGACGTACTTGTAGGTCTTCCAATCCGCCATTTCTTGTGTCGTCATCTGGCGAATAGAGGACGGAAGAGCATAGGACTGGTTTCTCTCTGCGGCGTCGTTCTTCATCAAGTCGTATATCGCGGAAAACTCGGCGTTGAGATCAGTCTGCAAATCTACGGGTGAGTGACAACGAGCGCACAACAACTCTTCTCGCTGTCGCTCCTCATAGCGTTGTCACTTCTATCCTACTCGGTGAGCAAAAGCAACTCTTCTTACGGGAATAGGGGTCGCCATTTGACAAATAGGATTCCAATTCAAAGTAGGATCAATGCGAGACGGTTTGATGCGAACCTGCTCGATAAAACACCAACTAGCTCACTGATTACGGAGTTGTGCAAAAGACAACTCTGCCCGAATTCGGCCCCATTTCGGCCGCTGTTCAAAGCCGCTTATTCCTCTTGTCCGTAACCGCTGCTTTTCTTTCGCTTGACGCGTAGAAGCCCGCGTTCGATTTGTTTGAGCAGAATGCCTAAGCGAGAGGTGAAAGAGATTGTGTTCGACGAGGGAGAGAATCAGGGCGTGAAGTCATTTCGAAAGCAACGGGCACAAAAGGGGTTTAGTGAGGTGCGTGGCTGGCGCTTTCGGTTATGGGTAGTTACAGGAGGAGCGAAAGAGTCTGCCCGTGTACAAGTATCGCAAACAGATCATCGAGTCTGTAAAGAACAACCCAACGACGATCATTGTGGGTGAAACGGGTAGTGGCAAGACTACGCAGATCGCCCAGTACCTCCACGAGTCGGGATTGTTCAGGTACGTTGCGGGACAGAGTAATCCTCTTTAGCAAGGGGGTCATTGGAATCACGCAGCCGCGTCGTGTCGCCGCCATAACCGTTGCCAAGCGTGTTGCAGAAGAGCGCGGCGCCGTCCTGGGAGAGGAAGTCGGCTACTGTGTGCGTTTCGACGATTGCACGAGTCCCAACACCTACATCAAGTTCATCACCGACGGCATGCTTCTGCGTGAGGCCATGCTGGACAACGCGCTGTCCCAGTACTCCCCCTCTCGTCTCTCCATCGTAGGTACAGCGTGATCATCATCGATGAGGCGCACGAGCGTTCCCTCCAAACGGACATCCTCTGCTCCTTCGTGCGCTCCATCCAAGAGCGTCGCGACATCCGTCTCATCGTGATGAGCGCCACACTCCAGTCCGACCTGTTCGAGCACTACTACTACCCCGACGGAACGGGCAAGGACTACCCCAACCATCTCATTCAGATTCACGGCAGAACCTTCCCCGTGGAAGTCTAGTCGTCTTGCCTCGTCCCCCTCATCGCTTAGCTACACACCCACTCCCGAGCCGGACTACATCGAGGCGGCGCTGATCACCGTGCTGCAGCTGCACCTGGACATGCCTCCGGGCGACATCCTCGTGTTCCTCACGGGCCAGGAGGAGATCGAGTCGCTCTCGCTTCTTCTCCAGGAGAAGGTGAAGCTGCTTCCCAAGGACGCAGACCCACTGCTCGTACTCCCCGCGCTCTCGCGTCAGAGGTAGATCTACCCGCTATATGCCGCACTGCCGCCTGACCAGCAGCTCATCGTGTTCACGCCCGCGCCGCCGCACACGCGCAAGGTCATTCTCTCCACCAACATCGCCGAGTCGTCCGTCACCATCCGCGGCATCAAGTACGTGGTGGACACGGGCATGGTGAAGATCCGCGTCTCGCAGACCGCCACCGGACTCGAGTCGCTCCTCGTCGTGCCCATCTCCAAGTCGCACGCGTGGCAGCGCACTGGCCGAGCGGGTCGAGAGAGTCCGGGCAAGGTAGTGGTGGCTGTGTGAGGTGAGGCGAAGTGCTTCCGACTCTTCCCCGAGAGCGAGTTCCTGAAGCTGGCGGAGGACTCGGTGCCCGAGATCCAGCGCTGCAACCTGGCGAGCATCATTCTGCAGCTGAAGACGATCGGGGTTCAGGACATCCTCAACTTCAAGTACCTGCAGGCCCCATCGCGCGCCTCGCTGAAGCGCTCGCTGCAACAGCTCCTCATGCTGGGAGCGCTCGATCGCAAGACGGTAGGAGTTCTTCTGTGGGCTCACCGACAGGGCACGTTGACGAAGCTGGGCCACCAAATGGCGATGCTGCCTCTCGACCCGATCTTCGCGCGCCTTCTCATCGTGAGCAAGGACTACCACTGCACGTCGGAGGTTTCTCTTCTTCTAGTGCGTGAGGTGTAGATTCTGGACATCGTGTCGATCCTCTCCGTCGAGAATGTGTTCTACTTCCCGCGCGACGAGAAGGAGAAGGCGGCGGTGTCGCACAAGCGCTTCGCGTCGATTTACGGCGACCACCTGACGTACCTGAACGTCTTCCACGCGTACCGCGAGGCGCGCGGGAGCAGCGAGTGGTGCAACGACAACTACATCAACTCGCGGTCGATGCGCACGGCGCTGGACATCCGCAAGCAGCTGGTGGAGTACTGCGAGAAGCTGGAGATCCCCGAGGTGGTGGGTGAGGACGCGGAGTGTGAGCGTAGAGCTGTGAGGGCGAGTTGGACGACGTGAGGAAGTGTCTCACGGCGGGCATGTTCGTGCAAATTGCGAAGAAGGTGGGCGAGGTGGTGAAGAACTCGCGGAGCGAGTACAAGACGATGATCGGGAACAAGACGGCGGCAATTCACCCCGCGTCGGTCCTGTTCCAGAAGAAGCCCTATCCCGAAGCCATCGTCTACACGATATCCTTTGACTTGGAGGGAGGACTCTTAACGCGAAGGAGCTCATCTACACGACCAAGGATTACTTTAGAGGCGTTACCGCGATCGAAGCGAACTGGGTTTCCGAGCTGGTGCCGGAGTGGTTTTCGTCGCAACATAGCTGAATGTGTGTTTGTGGGAAATGCGACTTGAGTGTTTGAAGCGAGCGTAATTCGAACTGAAAACGCGTTTAATACAAATACAATTCGAACTGAAAACACATAACAAGCATAGCTCAAACTGACAACGCGTTTGAAACAAACGCAACTCTAACTGATGGGAACGGGCTTCCGCTCCTGTATATATTCTTCCTTCTTGGGCACTGTGACGTAGAGGACGCCATCCTCGCACTTCGCCTTGATTCCGTTCATATCGGCGTTATCCGGAAGCGTCACCTTATGAGAGTACTCCTTGACGGGTACGCCGTTCTGCACTTCGTAGGACGGCTGGAAACGCTTCGCCGTAATCGACAACTCGTTTCCGATGGTGTCCACCGATATATCCGACTTCTTCACGCCAGGCATATCAATATCGAAGTGGTACTCCCTCTCGCTCTCCTTCGGTTGCAGCGGCTGAGGGAGGAAGTAGTTGAAGCACTTCTTCGTGAGGTTGCTCGTCTCCGTAATCGTATGACTCAGAAAGTCCGAAAAACTCGGACCGGGCCATTGGGGTGGAACGCTGAACGGAGTGAATGGGGACGACTGACTGCAACCGTCTGATGAATTCATGGTTGGGTTGGACTCGAAATCGAAAAGTGAAAGAGTTCTCTCTGTGCAGTGATCGACGGTCTTGGTAATCAATCTGTTCATTAGACCACTGTACAGACTCGCTCTTTCCATGAGTTCTTCGATGATTCCAAATCCGTATCTACGAGACTGTTGCGCTGCCGTGTTGCACCCCAATGTTCGTGAAAGCAGGGAGTTCTGCGCTCATTTCGGATTGCGTATCAGAACAAAGAAATCGTATTTACTCAATCACTATATTCTTCTTCTCCTTCACGAATTCTCCCTTCTTCTCGATGTATAGAATGAGGATACCATCTTCGTATTTGGCCATCACCGAGGACATATCGGCGCTCTCGGGCAAGATATACTTCTTCTTGTACTCCATCACGGGCTTTGGCGCCTCTTCCTTCTTCTCTTCCTCCTCCTCCACCACGCGAGCGTTGCGGACAGCGGTAACGGTCAGCTCGTTGTCGTCCGTCTCCACCTTGATGTCCTCCTTCTTGACGCCCGGCATTTCCACCTCAATGTGGAAGGCCTTCTTGGTCTCCGTTATATTCGAATTCGCGCGGCACTCCTTGCGACACTCCTTGTGGCACTCCTCGCGGCACTCCTCCATTCTCTTCTTCAGCTGCTTGTGGACCTCCTCACGTCGTCTGCAGCACTCCTCTCTGAATTCTCTTCCCTCATCGCCCATAAGGCATGAGACGATGTGGTAGGTGATCAATATGAGGAGAATGAAGGGGAGGTAGTAGATGATGTTGTCAAAGAGCGTCGCCATGATCCCAATAAAGAGGGGAGCGGCAAAAATCCCAAAGGGAAATAGCATGAAACACATAATCAAATCGCTTCAGAAAGAAAAAAGTGAGAAGGGGAGAGGGAGGAAGTGGAAGACAGAACACGTGCGCACAAACACTGAAAATGCAGAAATGGAACATTCTAGAATCGAAGAAAATGGAACTCGACTCCGCACAGTCTTCGAAGAATCGCGCGTACCTGAGCTGCAACACGCCCCACTTCATCGTATTTGCAAAGAAAACAACGAGAAAACACGATAAAACTCACTCCGCCTTCTCCTTTCGGAAGAAATGCATAAAGAACTTGATGGGAAGAATACAATTCGTCCGCTCCTTGTACTGCTTCCACTCCGGGTATCTAGGCGTGAGGAAGTAGCGTGTCCCCCACCGCTCCATGCGCTTCTCCTTGGTGATGATGCGCGTTGCGAACACACTCGACCACACGTAGAGGAGAATGAGCCAGGGAAGCCAATGCTACACTCGCAGACAAAACACGGCTCTACGTTCGCCAACAGCGCGTACGACGAATAGATCATCACTTCCCCAAGGTAGTTGGGACTGCGGATGTACCTGAACATGCCGTCGGTGATGAGCTGCTTCTTGTTCTGGAGCGTGTAGTACTTCTGCGCGTCTACGTGAATAGCACAAAAGAATACATACCGGACACCATCATCACAGCAACGCCAAGCGTGTGCATCAGCACGCAAATCGCCATGGTCACATAGGAGGGAGCGGTCGTGTAGCCCGCCGCGATGAGGTAGGGAGCGACCCAGTAGGGAATGAGGATGAGCACGACTACAAGACACGCCACACTCCTGCCATTACATGCAGCCACACTCGAGCCGATCGTGCAGTCCTTTTCAAAGGCCAAATCGGGCATGACGTAGCTCTTCAGCAACCAAATCAGTCCGTACGAGCCGTGAAGCGCCCAGTAGGGGATGAAGGAGATGCAGGGGAGTGTCGCACTCAGGATATGTACAGCAAAAGCTGCAGGGAGTAGTTGTGGAAGAGAATCATCAGCACGAGGACGTACACGAACGTTCCTCCCTTCTACAGTACCGTCAGATGGGTTACACTCGTCTCAGAGGATTACCTGAAGATTCACGGCTGATCGCACCTTGAAGGGCTTCGGACCTCCCAGCAAGTCCTCCATGCAATACAGCATGATAGGCTCGAGCGAGCAGTAGAAGTTGCGAATCCACTCCATTTCACACCAGAAAACTGAGGTGAGGTTTGGACGATGGAACGCCATTTGAATACGCTGCTGATAAACATCGCTCTTCCTCAGACGGAAACGGATCGCCCGCATGTCCCTCATCCTTGCTCGATCCTTTTCTCGTCCCTCCTACACTCCACTCCAGCCATCCATTTCCACTCTCTGGAGGATGACGGGCGTTTCAAAGATCAGAACTTGAACATTATTCCCCAAATCCAACAGCATGGATGGATCTTACGATTCTAGAGATACAAGAAACGCAAACAGATCCTATGATCGATCGAATTCGAGCCGGATGAACATCCCCCGACCGCCGAGCGATTTCTCGAGGAGTTCGCGCCCATCGAACGATTACTCGGACGACAGACGGTACGACAGACGGTACGACGGTTCGTATGACGCGTCAAGTCGTCGCACCGACGGTTATCGCGGGTACGGCGACGACGCGTCTTCCAGGCGCCGAAACGATTACGACAGTGGCTCGCGGAGAGATGCGCCACCGTCGGGAGCTCCCCGGCGTCCTGCTCCGCGTCCCAATGCGCAGCGCAGCCTGCCGCCCTACGTTCAGGAGAATACTCCTCCACGTAATGACTATTCGTCGGATTCCGTCGTTTTGAGAGGCCGTCGTCAGTCCGATGCGCCTCGCTACCAGGAGCCGAGCTACAGCGACGAGGAGAACGTGGTGTACGACAACGAAGGCCATCTATATGAAACGCACTCGGAAGCCATGCCGCCTCCGCCGCAGGCGGCTCCAAAGCCGCGCGAGCCTCGTAAGGGGGGCCTGCAGGGACTGATCGGAATCGTGAACAAGATCCAGGAAGTGTTTGCCATCGTCGGCAACAACGTGCTCGACATGCCGCAGATCGCTGTCGTGGGTGGTCAGTCGAGCGGAAAGAGCAGCGTTCTGGAGAACATCGTGGGCAAGGACTTCCTCCCTCGTGGAAGCGGCATCGTGACTCGCCGTCCGCTGATTCTCCAACTCATCTACGACGACAACGTGCCGAACGGTGGGATCCCCCCTTTTCCCTGACCCGTAGACTACGGCGTTTTCCTCCACCAGCAGGGCAAGCAGTACTTCGACTTCGACGAGATTCGCGACGAGATCGAGGCGGAGACGATCCGCGAGACGGGCACGGGCATCTGCGTGTCGGAGCGTCCCATCATCCTGAAGGTATACAGCCGCAACGTGATCAACCTCACACTGATCGACCTGCCGGGCATCACGCGCGTGCCGGTGGGCGACCAGCCGAAGGACATCGAGGTGATCATCCGACGCATGGTGCTGAAGTTCATCCGCCAGCCCAACTGCATCATCATGGCCGTGACCGCCGCCAACACCGACCTGGCGAACAGCGACGCCATCCAGATGGCGCGCGAGGTGGACCCGGACGGTCTGCGCACGGTGGGCGTGATCACGAAGCTGGACCTGATGGACCAGGGCACGGACGCGTACGAGATCCTGACGAACAAGCTGATCCCGCTGCGCCTGGGGTACGTGGGCGTGATCAACCGCGGACAGCGCGACATCGAGACGCGCAAGGACATGCAGAAGCAGTGGCGCGACGAGGACGCGTTCATGCGCGCGCACTACGCGAGCATCGTGGACGTGAACGGCACGCGGTACCTGCGCGAGAAGCTGAACGGGCTGCTGCTGCAGCACATCAAGACGTGTCTGCCGAACATCATCACGAAGGTGAACGAGTTCAAGGCGGAGAAGGTGTGGGTGGTGCGGCGACGGCGTCAGGAGTAGGAAGGACCTGGAGGCGATGTCGGTGGGTCTGAGCACGCTCTCGCAGATGCAGATCGCGTTCTTCGAGGGTCTGAACCAGTACACGAACCAGTTCTGTCTGCTGCTGGACGGCAACGGGTCGGCGGCGATGAAGGAGGTCGAGGGCGGCGGTCGCATTCGCTACATCTTCCACAGTGGGTGCGCGCGCAGTGTGTGAGGCGTAGAGATCTTCCGCGAGAAGATGGAGGAGCTGGAGTACGCCAGCGAGGTTCCTGAGGAGGGTGAGAGTCACTGCGTCTTCTGAGGGGTAGAGATCCTGAACGACATCGCGAACCAGCAGGGCGTCAGCGGCGGCCTCTTCACGCCCGACCAGTCGTTCATCAACCTGACGAAGAAGGGCATTCTGACCTTCTACCCGTACTGGTAGGCGCGGCGGCGGCGCGTGACCCCTAGCGAGGAGTGTGTGAAGCTGGTGGAGGACGAGCTGTGCTGGGACGAGAAGAAGATCGACCTGCCGATCTTCACCTCGTGCCCGCTGTTCAAGAAGCGTCTGCAGGACTGCGTGGAGGGCATCGTCCACACGTAGCGGCGCGGGGGACGCGTGAGGCGTAGACAGGCGCAGAAGACGATCGACCTGATCCGCCAGCTGTTGTCGATGGAGCTGAACTTCATCAACATCCACCACCCCGACTTCATCGGCACGCACATCGAGAAGGTGCGCGTGGAGGCGACGGCGGAGGTGAAGAAGGCGCTGATGACGAAGAAGGCGAAGCAGACGCCCTCCTACACGCTGCCCGTGTGCGAGAACTGGCTGTAGGAGTGGGCATGCTGGCTGAGGCGTAGCGACAAGAGAAACAAGTTCCATAAGTACCAGCGCCGCTACGCGCAGATCCAGAACCGCGTTCTGTACGGGACGGAGGGCGAGGTGATGAGTAGGACGTACGCGCACAACAGCGCGGTGAACGATCCCGAAGCGGAGCCGCACTCGTTCGACCTGGAGGGAGCGACGGCGCGCATCATCGAGAAGAACGTTTCGGCGGGCGAGTTCGTGTTCGAGATCGAGACGCAGGGCCGCATCCTGCAGTTCAAGACGAACCAGGAGGCGGTGGCGGAGAACTGGGTGAACTGGGTGATCGCCTGCAGCAACGAGAAGCGTTACCAGGACACGCTGAAGCAGTTCATCCACCCCGAGGACACCGACGAGGACGCGGAGCTGGTTCTGAACGACCCGGTGGCGCTGGAGAAGCGCGTGTCGATCGAGATCGTGAAGCGCATCCTGTCGTCGTACTACGGCATCGTGAAAGCGAAGCTGGTCGACGAGATTCCGAAGGCGATCATGTACATGCTGGTGAACAAGGTGAAGGAGAGCATCAACGCGACGGTGATCCAGGAGTTGTTCAACGACGCGTCGGTGGTGGAGATGCTGGCGGAGGATCCGGCGATCACGAAGAAGAGGGAGGAGACGCAGCAGGCGATTGTGTACTTGGACGAGGCGATTGACAAGATCAATTTCATGCAGGCTTCTGGAGATTTAGAGCGAGAAGAGTAAGTTCCACGATGGGCATCGTGTTTTTGCTTCCTTGTATCGTTGCTATGTTGTTTGTTGTGGGAATGAATTCGTTGATGTGTGAGTTCATTCGCGTAATCAGGGAATGAACTCATTCACACACTCGCCGTGCGAATCCACTCATTACCATGCCTGCTGCATGACTCGACTTCCTAAAACGTCGCTGCACACCCCAGCCCTTTGACACGCTTCTTCAGATAGACACTGGCTCCCAACGGCATCTGAATGGAAGTGCACGAGCAGGACCGGTATCTCCCGATCGCGAATATCAGCCGGATCATGAAGCGGTCGATCCCGCCAACAGCGAAGGTGTCGAAGGACGCGAAGGAGTGCGTGCAGGAGTGCGTTTCCGAGTTTATCGCATTCATCACGAGCGAGTAGTTCGATCGTTGTGCGTTTCAGCGTGATTAGAGCGAGTGACAAGTGCAAACAAGAAAAACGCAAAACGATCAACGGAGACGATTTGTTGTAAGCGATGAACGCGCTCGGTTTTGACAAGTACACAGAGCCACTTCGTTTGTTCCTTACCAAGTATCGTGAAGTTGGAATGCGTATATGAGAATGACAATGCAGGGGAGTCTCGATACGGGTATCGATAACCGGAAAGGGAGAGAACTGACAAGTGCAATGTACCCGATGAATCCGGCTCCGGGAATGACGATGTCCCAGCTGCCTAATCCTGTATCCGTGCTGCGTTGCAATGACGTGTAGCCATCCTACTTGTAACAGTGCCTCGCGTTTCTTGTTTCCAGCAAACACGACAAACACCAAACAGCCAACTTGAAATCATGGAACAAACGGATAGTCTTCGGACGGGCGCCTTCTTATAGATCTCGTTCTCTTTCAGCGTGTAGTCCCTACAGCTGATTCCACGACCACTGCACTACCGGCGGTCCATATAGGAGCTGCGGTTCTGATTCAGCTCCGATTCAGGAGCCTCTCCCACATCCTCCCTGTTGCAGCGCACAACGCCAATGTAGTGACCGCAGACGCGGGTTCCGTTGAGAGCCATCGCCTTCTCGACCTCCAGCTGTGTATAGTACTGAACGAACATGTAGTTGCTCGCAGTCGAACGGATGTTGGCGATGTACCCGCAACGCTGCAGCTCTTCCATTAGAGTGCTCACGTCCTCGGGATAGTAGCCAAAGACACGTACCTACTCATCACACCACTCCCTCATCCATACCCAGGTCGTATCCTCGTTGTCGTCCTCGTGGAAGCTGATGGTCTTCGAGTCGGCGATGTACTCGGGGTAGTACAAACTGTCCGTCTTCCCCATCGTTCGCATGTCGTTCTCCGCGACGGATCGGCCCATCGTGCTCGCATTTCCCTTCGGGAAGGGGTCATCACGGTGGAGCGAGTATGTGTCGGGGTCATATGTATTGCTCTACGGTTCACAGTCGGATAGGGTGTCGAATACGGTCGGAGGAAGGGAGTTCTTGCGATAACGCACGGACGAGTTCCTTCTGGACATTCTATGGATGAGGACATTCGCATCACGTCGGACGTGTCAACGTTCATTTCGTTCTTCTGTTGAGCGTAACGCTGTCTGTTCAGCGCCGATTCCTCTCGCTTTGCCTGCAGTAACTATTGTGTGAATTGGTAGCAAGATGTAACTACCTTCGATGTGGGCAGAATGGGCGGAAGATACTGGGAAGACGATGTCGCGTTCGGGAGCTGGTGTTAATCCCCAATTCACAGCACTACATGCACATCCTGTTTGTTCTCAACTGAAGCCATCTTCTCTATCTCCAAAGGGATTCTTTAACAAACACAGCAAGCGGATGGCTCCTTCTCCTCCGATTGCATTGCGCTGTTGCGCAGCTCCTCGATGCGCTTGCTGATCTCATCTCCCTCATCTTCATGCGCTCGCTTCTTTGACTACGAGTGATATTTGGTCGTGAAATGCACTCTCTTGCTTCCGTCTCCACTCGCGCATCCACGGCAGCCGCAGTGGCAGCACTCGACAATCTTGCCAGGAGGCAGGTTAGCCTTCGGAACCTACGAGTGATGTGTTGGAGTAGCGACAACTCTGCAGATACACGTCGTTCCCTGAACGTGCTCTCCATTCTGAGCGCACGCAATGCAGCACAGTTTCTCGTAGCCCTTCTTCTTCCACATGGCGATCAGGTCCTTGTCAGCGATCTTCCATTTTATGCAAAAGTTGTACACGTCCTTTGAAATCTCACCCTTCTTGTATGTTTCCCAAATGTATCGTCTTTTCGTCATCCATGGCAACCATCGCCTACGAAATTTGATGATGAATTTGAAAGATGGGCCAAATCGCCTCCACTCTTCGCTTCCCGTCCGCAGGTTCGCTCTCCGCTACAAATTACATTGAAATACACAATGGCACCTTCTCGCATCTTGGCGAGGAGATCATTCAGCGTGGGCTCGATGACTTCCCAACCCTACTCCATTACAACGAGGAAGCAGTTCACTACTTCAGGCTTCTTCTTCTTTTCCCAAGGACGCATGTTCAAACACAAAGTGGAAGCGATTCGAGGGTTTTCATTTCAGATGGGAGCGTATTCAACACACAGACGGTCAATGTACAAGAGAATACAACAGCGTCAAAAGTCCATCTCCTTCTCGAAAGACGATAGGACATTATACATCTAGTTGAGACGATAAAACATACGCGTACATCACGATAGAGAATGCCCTCGCGACTTGTGTTCAGATCGTCGCTCTGGTTCATCAAATTGAAGAGGTGGTGCGTGTACGATTCGTACAGCGCATGGAACAACTACAGTGGAGAGGCGTGCTTGT
>ENA-UEQW01002741-UEQW01002741.1-human-gut-metagenome-genome-assembly--contig:-NODE-2741-length-12886-cov-4.364509_pt1 | contig 12886 bp, 8 predicted proteins | sample MGYA00242947_ERZ507947 | MGnify/ENA primary metagenome ERZ507947 (study PRJEB26167, sample SAMN06115421) | human gut metagenome | host: Homo sapiens | place: China:Guizhou | collected 2015-03-17... | reverse complement strand
CAAGGGGCGAAGCCCCTTGCATGAAATAACCTTGGTCTCCCCCTTCCCGCCGGGAAGGGGGCTGGGGGGATGGGGGCAAAAACAAAGCTAAAGGCAGGGTAGGCGGGCGACAAAGAAGGCAAGCCCCCGGCAACAGTTAAACGTCAAACGCTAAACGCTAAACGATAAAAAAGGATGGAACTCCCATGGAAAATGCAACGCACCGCACCGCAGAACAGATCAAAATCCTGCGCCTGCTGGCAAAGGAGTACCCCGGCATCCCGGCGGCAAGCGCCACGCTGGTCAGCCTCAACGCGCTCTGTAACCTCCCCAAAGGCACCGAGCATTTCATGAGCGATCTGCACGGCGAGGCGGAGGCGTTTGAGCATATTCTCAATAACTGCTCCGGCGTCATCCGGGAAAAGGTGGATAATATCTTCTACCGCACCATGTCGGAAAGTCAGCGCCGCAGCTTCTGCACACTGATCTACTACCCGGCGGAAAAGCTGGAAGAGGTGCGGCAGACCGGCGAGGCAACCGATGAGTGGTACCGGGTGACACTGTACAGACTGGTCGATCTGGCGCGTTCGGTGGCGTCCAAATACTCCCGCGCCAAGGTGCGGGAAGCATTGCCGGAGGACTTCCAGTACATCATCGACGAGCTGCTCCACACCTCCGGCGAGGAGCATGACAAGCAGGCGTACTACCAGAACATCATCGGCACGGTGATCGAGGTGGGCATGGCAGGCGCGTTCATCGAGGCGCTCTGCCGCCTGATCAAGCGCATGGCGGTGGACAGACTGCACGTGGTCGGCGACATCTACGACCGCGGCGCACGCCCCGACCGCATTCTGGATATGCTCATGGAGCATCACCGGGTGGATATCCAGTGGGGCAACCATGACATTGTCTGGATGGGCGCGGCGGCGGGCAGTGCGGTCTGCGTGGCGACGGTGCTCAACTCGGCTTTGCAGTACAACACGCTTGCCATTGTGGAAAACACATACGGCATCAGCCTGCGCGACCTCATCGGGTTTGCGCAGGAGACCTACAAGGGCTGTACGTGGTTCATGCCGCGCTCGGAGGACGACGCCTACTACGTCAAGAACCGCATGGATACGCTCTCCAAGGCGCACAAGGCAATCGCCATCATCATGTTCAAGCTGGAGGGACAGCTCATCCGCCGGCACCCGGAGTACGGCATGGACGACCGGCTTCTCCTTGAGCACATTGATTACACCGCGCACACCGTGACCATAGACGGGCAGGTCTATCCGCTCAACGACGCGCATTTCCCGACGGTGGATCCTGCCGATCCCTACCGCCTGAGCGACGGCGAGGCAAGCCTCATGGCATCGCTGGTCGGCGCCTTCCGGCGCTCCCCTGCCCTGCGGCGGCATATCGAATTCCTGTACACCTGCGGCAGTCTTTACCGGGTATGCAACGGGAATCTCCTGTTCCACGGCTGTATTCCGCTGTGCGCGGACGGCAGCTTTGACACGGTACGCACCTTTGACGGGCAGAGCCTTGCCGGACGTGCCTACATGGATTTCTGCGACCGCACCGCCCGCGCCGCCTTCTATGACGGCGGGCAGAACGAGCTGGATTTCATGTACTACCTCTGGTGCGGGCGGCAGTCGCCGCTGTTCGGGCGCTCCCGGATGACCACCTTTGAGCGCTATTTCGTCTCGGACTGCTCCACATGGGAGGAGGTCAAAAACCCCTACTACGATCTTGTGGTGGAGTATCCCGCCGCCGCCGCTATCCTGCGGGAATTCGGGCTGAACGAGCGCTCCGCCCACATCATCAACGGGCACGTCCCGGTCCGCGCCGCCAAGGGGGAGCATCCCGTGCGCGCGGACGGCAGGTACATCCGCATCGACGGCGGTTTCTGCCGCGCCTACCACGACCGGACCGGCATTGCCGGCTACACGCTCATCTACTCCTCGCGCGGACTGCGGCTGGTGTCGCATTCCCCCTTTGGCGGGAAGGATGCCGCCATTCGGGAAAACCGCGATATTCTCGCCTCCTCGGACGTTGTGTTTGAAATGATGCCGCACCGGATGCTTGTGCGTGACACGGACGAGGGTGCCGCTCTGCTGGACCGTATGTCCGATCTGCGCGCTCTGCTGGATGCCTACCGCGAGGGTGTGGTGTCTCCGGACTGACGCAAGGAAAGCAATCAGAAACACATGAAACGGACAGCCAGCCGGGCGCAAACCCGGCAACCGAAACAGCAACAGCAACAGCAACAGAAACAAAACCGGAGGTAACAGATACTATGATCGGCGAAACCATCAACGCACCCTACGCGGAAAAATTTACGGTATCCAATGTATTCTCATCCGACATGGTCGTCCAGAGGGGCGAGCACATCCGGGTGTGGGGCTTTGCAGACGCGTCCGAGAACGGGCGCAAGGTGTCAGGCGAATTCATGGGAATGTTCGCGGAGGCACGGATTGAGAACGGCGCATGGACGCTGACCTTCGGCGCACGGCTGAATGCCTGCGCGGAGCAAGGCAACAGTATGCGCATCTACACCGACAGGACAGCGTTCGTGTTCGAGAACGTGCTGGTCGGCGATGTGTTCATGGTCATCGGGCAGTCCAACGTGGCGTACTCCATGGCGGCGCACCGCGCGGCTGTGCAGGAGGCGGAGCGCGGCGGAGTCGGCTACGACGTTCCGTCCACGCCCATCCGCCTGCATTATAACTCGCTGATGCAGGAAACCGGCGTCACGCGCGGCACTGAGGAGGTCTGCACCGAGCTGCGCAACCGGGAAACCTGGAAGCGCGCGGATGCCGCCGCCGTGCAGGACTTCTCCGCGCTGGGCTATCTGTTCGCCGCAGAGTATGCGCGGGCGACCGGCGTACCGGTCGGGGTGATCGAGATTGACGGAAACGGACAGCCGATCGGCGCCTTCCTGCCCAACAGCGTGGCGGAGGCGACCGGCAGCGACAAATGGTCGGAGCAGAAGGGCTACTACGTCACGTCCGGCTGCAACGGCGATGCGGCGCGGTATATGTACAACCACTACATGTACCCGTTTGAAAAGTACGCGATGGCTGGTCTTGTCTGGTATCAGGGCGAGAGCGACTGCGCGCCCGGACTTGCCGAGGTATTCCCGGACAAGCTGGCGGCGCTCATGACCTATATGCGCACCACGCACAATCCGGTCTCCCCGGACTTCCCCGTCTACCTCATCGAGTTCCCGCCCATCTTCCGCCAGTCGGCAGTGTCTGTCATTCCCGCCGGACAGACCTGGGCTTTCATGGATCTGGGACTGGTGCGCGGCACGCTCGGCTCGGTCACGCACCGCATCCCTGCCTGCCATGTCGTGTCCTCCGCCGACCTGTGGACGGACCGCACCTACTGGAACAGCCTGCACCCGAACTGCAAGTTTGAGCAGGCGCGCCGCGCCGCCGGCATTGCCGCCGCTGTCGCGGGAGTCGGCTCGCCCGAGGCGGTTGCCGGTCCCGTTCTGGCATCGGCGGAACGGTCTGCGGACGGCAGGCAGGTGGTTCTGACCTACACCAACGTCGGCAGCGGACTGACCACCGCGGGCGGCTCGGCTGATATCCTCGGCTTCGCCGGGATCCGCAGGAACCGGAACGGCACCCTGCACGTCCTGACCCCCCGCTCGGTTACGCTTACGGCGCCCGACCGCATCACGCTGACCTTCGGCGTCAGCGTGGACGGCGTCGGCTACCACGTCCTTGCCGAAGAGGTGTTCGGCGAGAGCATCAATCTGACCTCCCCGTCCGGCGTGCCCGCCTGCGCGGACATCTGGCTGTTCGACTGACATGATCTACACCGTCACGCTGAACCCGGCACTGGACTATGTGCTGTCCGTGCCGGAGGCGGGGGACGAGCCTGCCTGCCGGGCGGACGCGGCGGCGCTCCTGCCGGGCGGCAAGGGCGTCAACGTCTCGCTCATGCTCCGGCGGCTGGAGGTGCCGTCCGTCCCGACGGGACTGTGTGCCGGAGTCACGGGGCGCTGCCTGCTGGACAGGCTGACCGAGGCGGGGCTGGAGCCGGACTTCGTTCTGCTCAACCCGGATGCCGCGCCGGACGCCGGAACGCGCATCAACGTCAAGCTGCGCGAGGCGCGCCCCGGCGGCGTGCCCGCCCTGCGTGAGATCAACACGGCGGGGGCACCGGTCACGGCGGAGGCGCTGGAAGCGCTTGCCGCACGGCTTGCCCGGCGCCTGCACCGCCTGCAACCGGACGATCTGCTGGTACTGGCGGGGAGCATCCCGCCGGGACTTGGCAGCGGCGCTTACGTACAGCTTCTGTCGCGCCTGTCTGCGGGTGCCGCGGGGCGTGTGCGTGTCGCGGCGGACACGGCGGGTGCCGGTATGGCGGCGCTCCTGCCCCTGCGCCCGTGGCTGATAAAGCCCAACCGCGCCGAGCTGTCCGCGCTGTCCGGCATACAGGCTGACAGCGACAGTGCAGTCCTGCGGGCGGCACGGAATCTGCAGGCGGCGGGTGCCGGACACGTACTGGTCACGCTGGGGGCGGACGGTATGCTGCTGGTGCCCGCCCGGCGGGCAGGGGCGGACGGTCTTGGCGAGGACTGCCTGCGCATAGGCGCCGTGCCCGGCAGGGCGCTGTCCTCGGCGGGAGCCGGCGACGCCTCGCTTGCCGGCTTTCTGGCGGCGTTGCGGCGGGGATGGAAGCCGGAAAACGCACTGCGCTTTGCCGCCGCCTGCGGCGCAGCCGCCGTCTTTTCGCCCGGCGGAATGGGCAGCCGTGCCGAGGCGGAACGCCTGTATGCGCTGACGGCGCTGGCAGGTCCGGCGGTGCGGCGTCTCCCGGCGCCGTAACGGCGCCCCTGCGGGCGTGCGCCAAGCAACAGACTGCCCCCAAAAACAATTCATTTGAGCGGAGGGACGGAGTATGCTGTCCAAGGTATACAGCGCGGGACTTTACGGCATTGACGGTTTTGTGGTAACGGTGGAGGTGGACGGGCAGCCGCGCCTGCCGGAATTTGAGCTGGTGGGACTGCCGGACGCCGCCGTCAAGGAGGCGAAAAACCGGGTGCGCACCGCCTGCGAGAACAGCGGCTACCGCTTCCCCGAGGCGGCACTGCTGGTCAATCTGGCGCCAGCCGACCGCCGCAAGGAAGGCTCCGGCTTTGATGCCGCCATTCTGGTGGGCATTCTGTCGGTGTCCGGCGTCATCCGCCGCGACTGCGACCTGTCCCGGCGCTGTTTCGTCGGGGAGCTGTCGCTCTCCGGGGAGTTCCGGTTCGTGCGCGGCATCCTGCCCATGTGCGTGGCGGCGCGGGACGCGGGCATGACGGAATTCTATGCCCCCGCCGAAAATGCCGCCGAGGCGGCAGCCGTGGAGGGCATCACGGTCTACGGCGTGCAGAATATGCACCAGCTGACCGAGCATCTGTGCGGTCGTCAGCCGCTTACCCCGGTCAGCTGCCCCGACCTGTCCATGACCGGCGCCGACCTCTATGACGTGGATTTCTCCGACGTGCGCGGACAGCGCATGGCAAAGAGGGCGCTGGAAATTGCGGCGGCGGGCGGACACAACGTCCTGCTCATCGGACCGCCGGGAACCGGAAAATCCATGCTTGCCAAGCGCCTGCCCACCATCCTGCCGCCGCTCTCCTTCGCCGAGGCGATCGAAACGACCAAAATCCATTCCGTCGCCGGAACCCTGCCGGAGGGCGTCTCCCTCCTGCGTCGGCGCCCCTTCCGCTCGCCGCACCACACCATGTCCGCCGTATCGCTGATCGGCGGCGGCATCAACCCGACGCCGGGCGAGGTGTCCCTGGCGCACAACGGCGTGCTGTTCCTGGACGAACTGCCGGAATTTCCCAAGCAGGTCACCGACGCACTGCGCCAGCCGCTGGAGGATCGGCGCGTCACCATCACGCGTGCCAACGGGCGCGTGACCTTCCCCTGCACCTTCATGCTGGTCGCCGCCATGAACCCCTGCCGCTGCGGCTACTACGGCGACACGCGCCACCGCTGTACCTGCAAGCCCGCTGACGTGCAGAAGTACGTCTCCCGCATCAGCGGTCCCATGCTGGACCGCATCGACATCCAGATCGAACTGCCCTCGCTCTCCTACGAGGAGCTTGCCGCACGGGAGCCGGACACCAACGAGACCTCCGCCGATGTGCGGGCACGCGTCTGCCGCGCCCGCGCCTATGCCGCCGCACGCATGAGCGGGGAGGACAGCGCGCGCATATTCTGTAATGCCCAGCTGGATTCCGCCTCCATCCGGCGCTACTGTGCCGCCACCCCCGCCGCCATGGAGCTTCTGCGCACGGCATACACGTCGCTGGGGCTGTCCGCGCGCGGCTATGACCGCGTCATGCGGGTGGCGCGCACGGTAGCCGACCTGGACGGCTCGGAGCGTATTGAGGAACAGCACATCGCCGAGGCGATCCAGCTCAGAAGCCTGGACAAAAAATACTGGGGCGACAGGTAGTGTCTGCGCCGCCGCCCACGGAGGTTATAGGATACCATGACAACTCTTCTTTGCCGCCTGTTCCTGCGCGGGCGCGACCCGTCCACGCCCACCGGGCGCCGGGCATACGGCACCATGGCAGGCGCGGTCGGCATTGCACTGAATCTGCTGCTGGCGGTGGGAAAATTCATTGTCGGCGTTCTGAGCGGTGCCCTGTCCGTGCAGGCGGACGCCGTGAACAACCTGTCGGATGCCGGCTCGCAGATCATCTCGCTGGTTTCCTTCCGCATCGCCGCCCGCCCCGCCGACCGGGAGCATCCCTTCGGGCACGCGCGCATTGAGTACGTCGCGTCCATGATTGTTTCCTTTGCCATCCTACTGGTGGGCTGGGAGCTGCTGACCGGCTCGGTGCGCAAGATCCTGCACCCCGAACCGACCGCCTTCCGCTGGCTGTCCGTCATCGTGCTGGGGGTTTCGGCGCTGGTCAAGCTGTGGATGTTCTTCTTTAACCGGAGCATCGCGCGGCGTATCGGCTCGTCCGTCATGCGGGCGACCGCCGCCGACAGCCTGTCCGACGCGGGCGCGACCTGCGCCGTGCTGGTCTGTATGCTGGTCCTGCGCTTCACCGGCGTGGACGTGGATGCCTATGCGGGCGTTGCCGTTGCACTGCTCATTCTCTGGGGCGGCATCGGCATCCTGCGGGACACGAAGAACGCCATCCTCGGCAGTCGCCCGTCGGAGGAGACCGTGCGGGACATCCGGAACGTTGTCCGGCAGTACCCCGACGCGCTGGGGATGCATGATCTGCTGGTACACAACTACGGTCCCGGGCACGTGGTCGCCTCCCTGCACATCGAAGTGGACGGGCGGGCGGACGTGTTCACGTCACACGACATGATAGACCGCATCGAGCGTCAGCTCCGGCTGGAGTACGGGATCGAGGCGACCGTCCACATGGACCCCATTGCGGTCAACGATCCCACTGCCGACCGGTTGCACGCGCTGGTACTGGATGCCGCGCGGGAGCTGGACGGGCGGCTGAGGATCCACGACTTCCGCATTGTCCCGGGTGCCACGCATACCAATTTGATCTTTGACCTGGAGGTGCCGTTTGAGGTGCGCATGAGCGACACCGATCTGCGGGAGAACCTGTTCCGGCTGGTGCGGTCGCGCGACCCGTCGCTGTACACCGTTGTGACCATTGACAGAGAGTAAGCGTGTGCCGCCCGTGCGGCACACGCTTACTCTTTCCAGCTTATCCGCATCTCCGCGCCGTAGCCGTCCGCCTCCAGCCGCAGGAGCGCCGGGCGTTGCGCCTTCTCCGTGAAGGCAAAGACTATCCGCACGCCTGCCGCCGTGACCGTCACCGTCCGCCGTCCGTCGGCGTCCCGTCCGGTTTCCGTGATATCCCCCTCCGCCAGCAGTGCCCATGCGGGCAGCAGCAGGCGGTCGAACCGCCCGTCCGTCGCCGTTGCGGACAGGTCATCCAGCGCGACCGTCACGCGCGTTTCTGCGGCGGGAGCCTCTCCGTTCTCTGCGCTGCTCCCGGCGGGCGCGGCGCGTTCGGCTGTGACGGTCAGCCCCGCCAGGGATGCCGGTTCCGTATACACGATCTCCACCCGTCTGCCGTCCCCGGTCGGTGCCGTGACGGTCACGGTTGCGGCGAAGGCTCGCGGCTGTCCGGTCAGGCTTGCCCCTGCGCGTGCGGGGTCACCTGTGTATCCGTCCGGTTCCGTGCGTATGAGACTGCCCCGGATGTCCGCCGCGAACGCCGCTTCCGTATAGGACAGACCTGCGCGGCGGCGTGTCATTCCGCCCGGGATCGGCTGTGCGGTGCATCCTGCCAGGAGGATTGCCGCCAGCAGCACGATTGCTGCCGGCAGCGGTTTTTTTGCTTTGCTCCGATGGTGCATGGTGGTTCTTCCTTTCGTTCTGTTGCGGGGGGCTTGCCTTGCTTGTCGCCTGCCAACCCCGCCTTTAATTTGCTTTTCTGCCCCCCTTCCCCGAAGGGGAAGGATATCCCCCCGCCCCGCGCTCGCAGAGCGCTCTTCCCTGGCGGGAAGGGGGAGACCAAGGTTATTTCATGCAAGGGGCTTCGCCCCTTGCATCCCCGGGGGCTGAACCCATGGTTCGCTGCAAAACCGACAGGAATCGGTTCCCTGCGAGTGGTGCCGCCGTGCACCTGTTCGGGCGGGGTCTGTAAGTGCCGCAAGCGGTTCAGTGCAGGGGTGCCGGGGGCGAAGCCCCCGGCGAAATAAACTTTGAGTCTCCCCCTTCCCCGCCGGGGAAGGGGGTTGGGGGGATAGGGGGCGATAAAGTAAGCTAAAGGCAGGGCAGGCAACAAAGAAGGCACGCCCCCCCGTAGGGCACCGCCAACGCCCGCCGCGCCTGCAACGCCGGAGCAATCCCCCCCGACACGGGGGCACCCCCCGGCGCCGGAAAAAGGCAAATGCCGCCGAAATTCTGCCGAAACCGGTTGACAAGCACCGCGCCGATATGGTACAATACAAACAACCCGGCGGGATGCCTTCCGCCGGAAAAAGAGCATGGAATGCCATAGGCAATGCCACAGGCAGAGCATAGGCAGAGCCATAGGCAAAGCCACATGGCAGAAAGGGACGGAACATACATGAAGGTCAACGAAAAATTCGAAGCCCTGAACGGGAAGGAAACAGACCCCCGCACAAGGCGGTATCTGGCACCGCGCCGCGTCGTGCTGACGGAGGGAGACGTGCGCGACCCGGAGACACTGCTCCGCGAGCGCAGCAATCAGATCACACTGGTGACAGGCGAGAACTGCACACTGCGCAATCAGCCCGGCAAGCCGCACGCAAAGATCCTGCTGGATTTCGGCATTGAGTTTGCGGGCAGCGTGCGCCTGATGATCTGGGGCACGCAGGGACCAAACAACCGCGCGGATATCAACGTCCGGTTCGGCGAATCGGTCATGGAGGCACTCACCCCCATCCGCGAAAAGAACACCACCAACGACCACGCCATCCGCGACCGCGTGATGAACGTCGGGATGCTCTCCGCCTGCGAGACAAACGAGTCCGGCTTCCGGTTCGTGTGCATCGAGCTGCTGGAGGAGGAAGGAATGGTGCAGTTCAAGGCGGTGCAGGGCGTGTTCCACTATCTGGATCTGGACTATGTCGGCTCCTTCTCCTGCTCCGATGAGAAGCTGAACCGCATCTGGGACACCGCCGCCTACACGGCACACCTGAATATGCAGGAATTCCTTTGGGACGGCATCAAGCGCGACCGGCTGGTCTGGATCGGCGATATGCACACCGAGGTCAACACTATCCTGACCGCCTTCGGCTACAACGATATCGTGCCGCGCTCGCTGGATGTCGTGCGCGACGAGACGCCGGTCGGCAACTGGATGAACGGCATTTCCTCCTACTCTATCTGGTGGCTTCTGATCCACTGCGACTGGTACCGCGCCTTCGGCGACCGGGACTACCTGGAGCAGCAGCACACCTACCTGCGGGAGCTTATGACGGTTCTGGCTGGTTGTGTGGGCGCGGACGGCGCGGAGCATATGCCGGAGAGACGCTTCCTGGATTGGCCCAACAACGACGATCCTGCTGCCATTCACGCCGGTCTGCAGGGAATGCTCCGGCTGGCGCTGACCAAGGGCGCCGAGCTGCTCCGCGTGCTGGGCGAGGACGAGACCGCCGCCCTGTGCGAGGCGGCTGCCGCACGTATGCTGCAGCACGTGCCGGACTGCCACGGCTCCAAGCAGGCGGCTGCTCTGCTGTCGCTGTCCGGGCTTGCCGATCCCAAGGCTATCAACGCGGACGTGCTGACCCCCGGCGGCGGACACGGCTACTCCACCTTCTTCGGCTACTACATCCTTGCCGCCAAGGCGCTGGCTGGCGACTATGCCGGCGCGCTGGCTGATATGAAGCAGTACTGGGGCGGTATGCTGGATATGGGCGCGACCACCTTCTGGGAGGATTTCAATCTGGATTGGATGAACAACGCCGGACGCATCGACGAGGTTGTCCCGGCGGGCAAGATCGACATCCACGGCGACTACGGCGCGTACTGCTATATCCGGTTCCGTCATTCGCTCTGCCATGGCTGGGCTTCCGGTCCCTGCCCCTACCTGTCCAACTATGTGCTGGGTATCCGCAACCTTGCGCCCGGCAAGTACGAGGTCAAGCCCGAGCTTGCCGGTCTGGAGTGGGCAAAGGGCACCTATCCCACCCCGAAGGGCGCGCTGTCCGTCTGGGCTTTCCGCAACGAAAAGGGCGAAACGGTCGTCGAGATCGACGCGCCTGCCGGAATCGAGATCGTGCGGTAAGGGAGCCTTCTGTACCGGGGCGGAACGCCGGGGGAACCTCCTGCAGGAGGTCGTCCCCCCGGTTCCCCCGTCTTTCCCCGGTTTTGTTTCTGTCCGGCGCCGACACTGGCTCCGGACTTTTTCGGTACGGAACATTTCCCCTCTGCCGAAGATATTTATGCGATTTATGCAAAAAAAGCCAACCGCTTCAGCGGCAGTTTGCGTCCGCTTGCGGTTGGCAGATTTTTTGGGACTTTCAGCCCCGCCGGCAATATGCCCTGGCAGGGCTGTACCAACCACCGGCTAAGCCGGCGGTTACAGGACGGTGCAACGGCTGTTTTTCCGTGCAGCGGTTACTTTTTGGGCATTGCGTCCTTGAGCGACACGACCTGATTGAAGGTGTCTCCGTGGCGGGTGTCCTTGCAGAAGTACCCGAAGCGCACGAACTGGAACTTGTCGCCGGGGGCTGCGTCGCGGACGGCAGGCTCCGCCTTGGCGTTCTCCACAACCGTCAGCGAGTTGGGGTTCAGGTAATCCAGATAGGTCTTGCCCTCCGGCACCTCGGCGGTGTTCTCGATGGTGAACAGGCGGTCGTACAGCATCAGCGTGATGTCGCAGGCGTGCCGGCAGGACAGCCAGTGAATGGTGCCCTTGACCTTGCGCCCGTCGGACGGATTGCCGAAGCCGCTTTCCAGATCGGCGGTCGCGTGGATGCAGCGGATGGAGCCGTCCCCGTTCCGCTCGATCTCCCCGCACCGGATGATATACGCGCCCATCAGACGAACCTCGCCCTCCGGCTTGAGCCGGAAGAACTTCGGGGGCGGCACCTCCGCAAAATCGTCCGCGTCGATATACAGCTCACGGCTGAAGGGAACCTCGCGGGTGCCCAGCTCGGGCTTCTGCGGGTGGTTGGGCAGGGTGATGGTTTCCTCGCGGTCGGCGGGGTAGTTGTCCAGCACGACGCGGATGGGATGCGCCACGCAGACGCGCCGCAGAGCCTTCTCGTTCAGGTCGTCGCGCACGCACGCCTCCAGCTGGCGGATGTCCACCAGCGCGTCCGCCTTGCTGATGCCGGCGCTTCGGACGAAGGCGAAGATTGCCTCGGGCGTGTAGCCGCGGCGGCGCAGGGCGCACAGCGTCGGCAGGCGGGGGTCATCCCAGCCGTCCACGCGTCCCGTCTCGACCAGCTCGCGCAGGTACCGCTTGGACATGACGGTATAGGTCACGTTCATGCGTCCGAACTCGCGCTGCTTGGGCTTGCGGGCAAAGCCGATGTGATCCACGACCCACTCATACAGCGGGCGGTGGTTCTTGAACTCGCTGGAGCACAGCGAGTAGGTGATGCCCTCCAGCGCGTCCTGAATGGGATGGGCGAAGTCGTACATGGGGTAGATGCACCATGCATCGCCCTGCCGGTGGTGGCTGACGTGCCGGATGCGGTAGATGACCGGGTCGCGCAGGTAGGTGTTGCTGGAGGTAGGATCAATCTTGGCGCGCAGGGTTTTGGCGCCGTCCGGGAACTCGCCGTTCTTCATGCGCTCGAAAAGGTCAAGGTTCTCCTCCACCGAGCGGTTGCGGTAGGGGGATTCGCGGCTTGCCTCGGCGCGATCGGTTCCCTTATACTCTGCGAGGTCGTCCTTGGAGAGGTCGCAGACGTATGCGTCACCCTGCCGGATGAGCTGGACGGCGAACTCATAGCATTTGCCGAAGTAATCCGAGCCGTAGAAAACGCCGCCCGTCGGCTCCGCGCCCAGCCAGTCCAGATCCTCGCGGATGGAGCGGACGAATTCCATATGCTCCTTGGCGGGGTTTGTGTCGTCGTAGCGCAGATTGAACAGTCCGCCGTACTTCCGTGCGACCTCGGTGTTGATGCAGATTGCTTTGGCGGAGCCGATATGCAGGTAGCCGTTCGGCTCCGGGGGGAACCGTGTGTGTACCTTGATAGTGGGATCCTCGCGCAGGTCCTCGTCGATGATGTCGAAGATAAAGTTGGAGTCCATGTTTTCGTTTGCCATAGTGTTGCTCCTTGTTTTGATGGAAGTATCTGACCGGATTCTTTTGGGGAACGGGTGGGTATCGTCTATGGGGGGTTTCCTTCTTGGTTGCCTGCCGGCCTTTTCCGTTAGCTTTTGATCCTGCCCGCGTCGCGCCGGCCCCCTGCCCGCCGGGCCGGGGGGGGCTCAG
>ENA-UEQW01002732-UEQW01002732.1-human-gut-metagenome-genome-assembly--contig:-NODE-2732-length-12917-cov-3.115966_pt1 | contig 12917 bp, 19 predicted proteins | sample MGYA00242947_ERZ507947 | MGnify/ENA primary metagenome ERZ507947 (study PRJEB26167, sample SAMN06115421) | human gut metagenome | host: Homo sapiens | place: China:Guizhou | collected 2015-03-17... | reverse complement strand
AGCACACTTCTGTCCACGATACTCTTCCAGTGCTTCTCGATTACGATCTGTTTGTCTTCTCCAAGGATAAATAGAGAATCAATCATTCTGTCTTACAAAAAGTGATGGAAACAGTCATATGCATTTTTGGATCCAGTTGGAGCAAAACGCCCCTAATAGCCAGCGAACCGACTTATCGCTCTCGGACCCTCCAGTATATAACAAACACAATTATCACAACAGCAATTCAGGCGTACTACTCGCTTCCACCGCCACCTTAGGATACACCACATCGTCCTTAACGACCTTCTTCGTCCAGGAGTACGGCTTCATGCTCAACCACGAGTACATCGCTCCTTCCACTTCTCCACACGTAATCACGGGATGGTCGTTGGGCAGTCGCTCAATGAACTTGCTGCGCAAGTCCTCAAACTGATTCCTCAACTCGCTGTTCTCCATGTTCTCCACAACCGTGTCGCTGCTGACTCTACAGATCACGCACTCGCATCGACCCCACCCGACGCCGCCAACGCGGAAGAAGAAGTTGGCGCACAGCTGAGCAATCTTCATATCTGCGAGATCATCTCAAACCAAAACACCTACTGGAGTATCGGATGTACTCCGTATAGAGCACGTTGTCGTATCCGCGCTCTGTGATGCTCTCATCGTACTGGGGCAGGAATGACGATTTCTTCAGGACAAAGTACCTAGTTGTGAACTCGATTCCAGCAGCACGCACGACTCGGTTCGGTTCTCCAGACAGTGCATCGCCCGATAGTTGATGAAGGAGAACCAACGGAATCGCTAATCATCACTCTCCCTCTCCTTCGTGACCAGAGGGATCGTCGTTGTCTGAAGAGGTCTGCAACGGTACTTCTGAAGACACTGCTTCAAGGACTGAGGCCCATTGGGATGCGCATCGTATTGTCTAACAATGAACGCTAATCGGCTCAGTTACTGATAACTCGACTTTGCTTCGTCGTAGCGGTCGTCGGACCACTCGTACACGGGAACAACACCCGCGAAATAGGGATCTCTCCACAAGTACCCAGGGGTGTGGAGAATGTCCGAATACAAATTTGCTAGTGATGAAGAATGGAATGAAATAACACTCGTGGGAGCCAGATTGTTCTCGGCGAAGATGAAATGGGTGGTCACGACCGCACGAATGGCGATGTTCTTCAGCTTGTTGATGGGAACCACGGAGGACTCCAGGAGGAACGGAATGCACTGGGTTCTCTGATTCCGCTTACACACATGAACGAACTGAGACAACGCGTCCTTCTCGTCCGCGTGATAATAGACAGCGATGCACAAAGGCCTATTCATAAACGGAGATTACTGACAGAACCCTTGCCATCTCGAGAAGTAGGGCTTGAGATACTTCACGTCCTTCACACTACGCATTACACAACATCAAGAAGCATCACTCGAAGTAGGTAACGAGAGTAACATCAAAGATATCGTCAGGACTCAGGGTGTAGTCATTCTGCAAGGGCCAGGGGTAGTCCCACGAACTGGACTCTTGAGAGAGGACACCGTTATCTAGAATCACAAGGGAAGGGATTCCTCATACTCGACGATGGCTCTGAGCTTTGACTGTTCTTGCTGACTGTGAGAACTATACTGGATTCCTCTGGAACCATGAACTGAAGACGGAGCTACAAACGGAACCACTTACAAGAGCACCGTACTGCGGTCATAATACACATACACATGGACAACACAAAGCCGACAAAAAACACCCCGATTGCTGTTCTAGCGATAAGCAGGAATCGGATGGCGAGCATACCGCAAATTCAATGTCTTGACGTTCATTGAAGGAAACAGCCTTCTGGATACCACAGGTGAAGTGATTAGTGGGGAGGGTGATGGACCCGTCCGTGGAGACAAAAACAGCAAACGAGTCATAATACACAAGCCTTTCAATGGAGGCCGATCTGAAATCACGCGGAGCATACTAAGACGTCTGTGAGTCTGAAAACCGCTTCTCCCCTTCCTGCATGAGGACAGTGAATGCCACAGGACTCTTGGGTATCTTCTCCCCGTTTGAAGCAGAGCACCGAATGATGCGTTTGTCTACATGAAGAGTGGTCTCAAAGAAGTACCTTTCGCCATCCATCGTTCCACGTCACGCATTCCTACGGGTTATGCACTAACACGCTCAGAATACGTTCCTCAAAATAGACGTGCAACTGGTTCTCTTCAAATCTTGAGCGCTGATTAGAGACGGGAATCATAGGAGGCCTTGCCGGATAGGCGTTGGGATTTCTCACCTCTTTTGAGTTATCGACGTTGGAACTACGATCGTCAAGAACAGAGCAGTTCTTACGGCATGGGAGGTTTTCTGTCCGATTCTGGATTCATTTCACTTGCTTCGTTGTACTGGAAAAGGATAAGCGCGCTGAACAGAAATGGCAAGTCTGGGAAGAGTTGCTTGTGTTCTTTTATGATTCTCGGGCACGCATAACTCCTTCTTCCCCCGGCTCCCTTTCCCTCCCATCCCTTTCTGTACTCTGTGCTCTTTCCATTGGCTGCACCGACGACACATGAGACTCTTCGTGCTTGTCATCCTTCTTTTGTGCTGGACGTGCAGTGGATATGATGTACTGAAGGATGCCGACCAGCGGGTGGGGCTTGCGCTTCAACCGGCGTCTCTGGTGGAATCGGACGAAAGGGACGTCTTCTATTCGGTCCTGCTTGCACAGCAATTAGACGTAGCCATTCCGTTCATTGTAGTTGCTGCGAACGTGCTTCATTCCTAGGATTGCTCTCGTCTTCGGTATTCTGAAGAAACCATCAAAGCGCAGTTCATGGGATACGCGATACGGAGGGCACTGAACTGCCCATTCACCATCCCCGAAGCCATGTCGATTCTCCTCCTTTGGGTAATGTGTAGTGCGGAGCTCATTCATTTTTCAAAGTCAGCGGAGTCATTGCGTTACCTCCTCCAATTCGGTGATCCGGAAGTGAACAGAAACCGAGTATGCTGCTGTGCATCCTGCATCCCGTAGATTGCGCAGAAGCTGTACCAGCGATTGACCGCTCTCCCCTCCGATCCGTCTTCGTTGGTTGAGAAGTCAAACATCATTCTGACAATCCACCACCTCTTTCCTTCTCTCTCGAGGTCCGTTCGGTCGAGAGTGGAGGAGTATCGCTCGATCACTCAGCAGCTTCTCTTATCCTATTCTTCCCCTGCACCCGAGAATGACGATGCGTTCTATGCAGTGTGCGAATTGATGGGACTCTTGGCGTCATTTCCTCCGTATGGCATTTCTCCGTCCCTACCACGAGAACAGCTGCTCTCTATGATCCATTCTGTGCTCGATAAGCAACATGAAAGCGACTCCATGAAGCACTTGTACCATTGCTGGATTGCGCTGAACGGTGCGAGTCATTACTGCCAGCAGTGCTACTACTCCGTGTCCGTGAAGGAGCAGGAACAGCAGCTGCAAATATCCGTCGTCGATGCGTTGAATCGCGTGGACAGTGGAGTGACTGTTCGCGTGGTGGTGAATGGAGAAGAGAAAGAGCTAGCGCTCAGTAACGGATTCTACTGGTATGCTTGTGAAGAGTTGCCCTCTTCCATTCTCATTCGAGTGGGCCATCGTGATGGGACTGAACTGTAGGTGTACGACGTCCACGAGTCGCTCGTTTTAGAGGAGACGCAGCAGCTGAGTGGCCTGAGTGTCGAGCTTTAGCACTCTTTTGTTTGTTCGATGGAAAAGCCGTTTGTGTTCGTGCACATATCGGATATACATGTGAGCCGAAGCAATTACGAGGGGAGCTACAACGACTTCCGCCATTTCGTCCACGACATTCTTCCCGTCCTTTCTCCTGAAATGGTGGTGAACACGGGAGATATTACATCCTCCACCAATACCGACAAGCAGAGTAGAGTCCTATCTATCGTTTTCATCGAGTAGAGCGACTTCTTCTGGACGAATGGGAACTGTAGTTTCTTTCTCAATGGGTAATCATTGTAGATACGCTTCCGTGCTTAAGGACAACGGCTGGTTTTCGATCGACAGGTGGCTGGACATTCGCGGAAATCACGACTCATTCGTTCATTACCCCGGAGAGCATCCATACAAATCGTACACGGTCTATGGAGCGGCTGGAATGGAGGGAGTGTACGCGAAGACGTTTCACACCGATTCGGGAGACCTGCGGTTTATCGGAATCGACGCGAACGACCCGTTGTTCCGCCACTTCAACGGCTTTCTTACCCCCTCTATGCTTGACCGTCTGGAGACTCTTCTCTCGAGCGATTCGTTGGCTTGACGCACTTCTCTTATCTGTAGAACGCCAACGATTCTCTTTACGCACTACCCGCTGTTCACCATGGATAATCGAGCGCGCTCTTCACAGAAGCACACTCTCCTCGACCTGATTCGCATCTACAAACCGCTCTACTACCTGTGCGGTCACATGCACTCTGCTCTCGGAGGCATGATCGTGTTCGAGTGTTGTCGTGTTTGAGTCATAGACACGTCGCTTCGACACCATCGAATCGGAGCAATTCGATTTCAAGGCAGCGCGCCAGTTCCGCGTCTATTCGTACTTCCGAGGACAATTGTCCTTCGTGACCTACAACATCTTCGCAGACGAAAGTCCGCTGATTGTCATTCATTCTCCCTGCGTTTGGACTGCTCGCTGCCGTGAGGAATAGGACTACCGCTACGAGAATGCTTCGATTGGGGAGAATTCGCTCGTTTTTCTGTCAATCGTCAATGTGGAGAACCCCAGGATTGAACTGTTTGCATTGTGTCGTTCGCTCAGGAATAGACAGATTGACGAGGAGGATTACTCGTCGTCACCGGAATTGACGATTGAGCAGAATGAGAGCAAGGTGGATTTGATTTTGAAGCCGATGCTTCGAGAAGGTCGACATGTGATGAAGTGCACCGTCGTGAATCCAGATCACAATCGAAGAACCGTGATTGAGCGTGTCTTCACCGTGCATTCTCTTTCTCAACCAAGTCGCAGAGATGTAAATCTGAATTTGGAGGCATTATCGCATTCCGTGTTGGAAGGACGGAATTTGCAGGAGCGCACCCCGAGCATGATGACAAGCTACGGATTGGAATACACGACGTCGCTGAAAACGAAACTGATCATGAGCACGGATTGGTCGCACTTGATGCTGGTTCTGAATCCGATCATCATCTGTATCATCATTCTGTTCTACTGTTGCTGCAGACAAATCGGGAGTTCCATTTTGCAACGGCGAAATGCGACGACAATTCCGTCATCGGCGAATTGGTTCTTCGTGACTGACAGAGCACTGAAGTACGCTGCACTCAACAAGGCACTCGATTTTCTCCCATCGTGGCTGAGAGCGTTGTTGGTACGCCTCTTCCTGTTCACTTCGGACAATCTGGTGGTTTACGGCGTGCTGAGCAGCATCGCGCTTCACTTATTCCTTCCCGCGTTCTTCAAGGATGCTCACGTTTGCTGCTTTCGCTTCTTTGTGATCGTAGGGTGATTTGTGTTCCTTCTCTCTTCTGGGTTATTTCAACCATCAGACAAAGCAGCGCGTTCCATATATGGACAGTTACGTCTTCGGAGCCGCATTCTATTACGCCATGGTCGTTCTGTTTACCATCTACATGTTCCTCTTCGCGAGTCCATCTGTGACCAAACAGATTCCGTATAAGATTGTGTCCTACTGCTTCATGGGAGCTGATGTGGCGCTGATGTACCTGTACTACAAGCTGTCGATCCACAGTAGACGGAAAGTGGAGTACACGTCGTTCTTGTCAATGCTGGTGCTCCTCAACGACCCCGTTTCGATACTGCTGCTGTTCATCCTCATGGTTCGTGAAAAGATGCTATAACTTGCTGTGGTTGTTAGACAAACACGCTGAATCCAGAGCAAAGAATGATTCTACATAGTACAACAACAACAGGTGTTTTTGTCTCTGCCTGACTTTTGCTCTTCCACGAGGGCACTTTCATCATGTGGAGGAAGCGCGTTCTCGGATTCTTGGAGACAACGCAAGACGAGGATCGCATTCTTGCTCAGCCCATTCTCGCCAATTCGCACTCTCCTGATGGAGGTCACGTTATTCTCAGTCACGTAGTCTCGCAGCGAGTACACACCGACATCCGTAATCGCATTATCTACGAATCACTTCCCTCCCACGCACACACCGCGTAAATCGATTTCCCTTATGTCCCAATCGTGCAGCAGACGAAACACTAAAGAAAACACTTCATCTCCCATATTCGAATCTACATCATCACATCCCTCCTCCTCTTCCACTTCTAAAAGAAAACAAGTCCAGACACCGAGATGGAGTCTTCACTCGCGTCAGCGCCTTCCTCCCAAAGTCGTTATCCACACTGTTCGACGACAGGCGTTTCGTCACCGAAGCGGCGGATGGGTTCTTTTGGATTCTCAAACTCCCGCGCAACAGCGTGTACGACGACGGCTCGTGACAGCTCTCGTGGCCTGGGGACGTTTCGCTGTCCATCGACGAAACTCCCATTGCCACCGACTGGTACAGATTCTCGTCAATCGTCGCTGTGGGGGAATAATTCCCGATTTCGGTCACGGTGATGTCTATAAATTACCCCCGATTTCTGGAAACACAATTGAAGATGAGTTTCTTCAGCACGTCGGAGAAGGAGGACAGGAGCATTATGAACATGCGGTGCGAGAGCGAAACGTCTACCACTCACTTTTCCCGCCAACACGAACATCCCAATTCCACGGTTTCGTACAGGTTCCGATAGTTGGTGCTCCACCGCTGGTTCACCATATTGGAGAAGGAGGTGGAGGGGTTTCCGAGGAGTCGAATGAAACGGATGTGGGGGTCGATGAAGAGTTCGGAGAAGAAGAGGGAATAGTCCGTGTTGTCGATAACTGGGGGTTAGGGGACATATGAATTGGGGACGTTCGATCGAAATGGAGGTGCCGTGTTTCTGCTGTTTGAAGTTGTCGAACTTCATTGCAAAAGTGAAGCAAGTGGTTTCTAACGTTGAAGAGGAAGGGAAAAGGGACGTTGAATATGCAATGTTGAAAGCATAGGAAAGCAGCCCTTGTACAGTTCTTTGTATAGATTACACACACTGACGCTCGACAGATCGCAATCTACGATCAATCCCGAAACTGAGACGTACTCACAAGAAGCAGCGTCTTGAGCGACCGCAGCCGCTGGTCGTAGCCGCAAGCGATCAGACTGTTCATTCCCTCGATGCCCAGTGATTCCGCTGAAACTCACAGAAACGAAAGAGACAAACAAATGCTCAGATACTGAAGCGAGGGAAGTGGAAGCTGCTTCAGAAAGCCGCCGATAAAGGAAGAGGACGCGGCTCGCAGATCATTGTTCTGGATCGTCAGACTCTTCAGAAACAGCAGCGTCTTGGGCACGTTGCTCAGCAGGACGGGGTAGGACTGGGAAATGTCGTTGTCTAGGGCTCACCTCGGAATTACGGCAGTACGATCGATCTGGAAGGACTCCCAGTACTTTGACCGCATCATGAGCGCGACGCCCATTCCGTCAATCGGATTGTCTGGTCATGAGAGCAAGGGAACCAGCTACGATCGAATGTGAAGCTCAGTGAACCGTTCGTCCGCAAAATCCACTTCTGCATGATGTTGACACTAGAGTTCGTGATTCCGTTGCTCCCCAGGTTGATGGTTTGGATCACAGGACACACGTCCAACAGCGACGAGCGCAGCGAGTAGTAGAAGGTCTTCACCCCGTTGTCTCCCAGGTGATTGCCTAGGGGTCAGAAACACAATGAGGAGCGAACCGCTGAGTTCGATTCTGTTCAGCACGGGAAAGCCCTTCTTGAGGTATTCTGCAAGGTACTGAATGCCGATGCAAGTCATCCGGTTGTCTGTACATAAGCGACCCCACTCCTCACAAACTCGATAGAATAAGGACTTCGAGTGCCGATCGGATGGAGCTGTAGCGGAATACTTGGAAGATGAGCTGGAAGTCTCTGTCCAGGAGCAAATGGCCTACACGCGTCACGCAGAGCACGCAAACCGACCGGAGAGGTCTATCACTCTCGACTCGTTCTAGACATAACCGGCAGAGCAGAAAAGGGTACCTTAATCACTACTAACGAAGTCTGAAGAGTAATTACAAATTCCCTCCGTTCTTCGTGATAGACACACGTTTCCTCCATCGACGTGCAATAGTGATTCCACAAGTTGCGATTAGTGAGACAGCGTTTCCAACAAAGAAAACACATAAAGGGATTTGGTATATGAAACGGTTTACTTGAAGAGCGCGTCAACCTGCTTGGCAATCATCTGCTTCTTGTACCTAGTCCGTGAACCACGCTCGCCATCCCTACCCAGTAATCACGGGACCGGCCTCCTTTCCGTCCTTGAAGAAGTGGAAGGAAGGAATGTGCTCCACACCGTAATCAGCCGAGAACTTCTCCAGCTTGTCCGCCGTCGTGTCCACGGACGCGAACGTCACGTCCTTGCGCTCGCCGGCCAGCTTGTTGTAGAAGGGGGAGATCATCTTGCACTTGCCGCACCACGGCGCGTAAAAGTCCACAACCAGATTCTTCTTGGTGGCGACCAACTCCTTGAACTGCTTCTCGTCCTGGATCTCGATGACATCCTTGCCCATCAGCTTCTCGTCCGCCGCGGACTCCGTGGCGCCGCTGCCGAAGTACTCCTCGCTGTCCTTCGTGTTGATCGTCTTCTCGCCGGGCTTCCAGTTGGCGGGACACACCTCGCCGTGCTCGGCGACGAACTGGAAGGCCTGCACCAGACGCAGCACCTCGTCCACGCTGCGACCCACGGGGAGGTTGTTCATGGTGATTTGCTCGATGACACCCTGGGGATTGATGATGAACAGACCACGAAGCGCCACGCCCAAATCCTACGGATGATGCCTTCCATGAGATGCTACGTTGACGAGAACGCCGTACTTGGAGGCAATCTCCTTGGTGTTGTCGCCGATGATGGGGATCTGCATGTTGCCGAGACCGCCCTTCTTGCGGGGCGTCTTGATCCAGGCGAGATGAGACTCGACCGTGTCGCACGAGCAGGCGAGCAGCTTCGTGTTCAGCTTCTCGAACTCCTGCGCTCTGTCGCTGAAGGCGATGATTTCGGTAGGACACACGAAGGTGAAGTCCTTGGGGTAGAAGAACAGCACGACGTACTTGCCTTCGCGTCAACCGCCATCTGTATCCCTACCTCTGTAATCCTCGAGATTCACGGTGGTGATGTCGTTATCGATGACAGCGGGGGCCTTGAACAAGGGAGCGGGCTGTCTCACGAAAGCCTGCGAAGGGCCGTACTAACCATCACCACTCCGCCCAAGAGATACCGTGATCTGAGAGAAGCAGCGCGCCGTCTTGGCGAAGGTGGGAATCGTGCCGAAGCGCTTGCTAGCGGAGGACACGACCTTAGCGAACTTGGGAATCATAAACATGGTAGAAGAATGCAGCAAATTAAAAAAGAATGGCAATCCGAGTAATCACTCCACTCCACTGACTCCAGATGAAGTGACAGGGAGTTTCATCCAGCAAGAATGACACCAAATGACCCTCCCCTCCATCTCTGCTGCAGCGGAGTCGTGCGCAGTCGCAAAGACATGGCGAAACGAGGGGAAGAGCGCGATCAGAGCGGGCAACAGCCCTGCTTGAAACGAATGCGGATTTGCACTCTGGATCACAGTACCACGCGAAGGAAAGGGTGGTGGGAGAATCAGAATCCACTACCCCTTTTCCAATGACAGTCGACCCTGGATTTGGTACGACGAGGAGGAATAGATTATCCATAGGAAAAGCGAAGATCACCACATTGTTGTACTACTGCTCCATCTTGACCTATTTCCTATTCCGTTCGTGTACAAATACAGATAGTAGCAATAACACGTAGCCGTAATCGCTTTTCCATACCAATCCTTCGTCAAACACGTAGTTACATTCGACAAGTAGTTCAATCTGCTTGAGCGTTATGGTTAGTGTTATCGCCGTGGGCGTTAGCGATTATGCACTGTATCTTATGAGAATCACGGAGCTTCTGGTTGGCAGCACAAACTACTTGTCAACCATTTTAACCCTCTTCACCGTCCTCGTTCCGGTGAAGTACGGTCTTTACCGTCTTCATCGCTCCGAGAGTGGATGGTTCTTCTTGATCGGCGGGTTATTTTCGTTCTTTTGGAGTTCACGGTTGATCCTCACGGTAAGACGTAGAAACAATTCCCGCCACGCAGAGCGATTCGTACCGTCTCACGCGATCCGTGTCCATTTCAAACAAGATTGTCGTTCTGTTTCTCGTGCTGCTGTGCACGATCCGATCGGGGTGGTACGCACTGTTGGAGATCATCATCTCGTTCGGAATCGGGACCATCGTCACTCCTTCCTCAACGCATCCCAGGCCCCTCATCCGGTGTCCCTCCTTCGTTGTTTCCTATCTGACAGTAATGTCTTTGGGTGAAGTGTCATGGGCAGAGCTTCTTCGAGGACCCTCGGCAGACGCGTCCTGTGAGGCGAGAGCGTGTGCAAGCGAATCGGCGGGGTGATTACGAGAACGCCGTCGTTGCTGACGAGGAGAAGGTGCAGGAGTTGCTCGTTGTGCTTTCATTTCAATCTTATGACTAGGCCATGGGATTTGAGAGAGAGAAGGCGGAGGCCGCTCTGAAGAAGTCGTTGAATGACGTGAATGCTGCTGCCAATATGCTTTTGAATGACAATTCCCGTGTTTGGTTTCCACTCACGATCATTCACACTATTCTTGATCGGTTCCTTCTTTCATTCTCATTCTATCCCTTTGAACAGCAACGTAAGGATTTCGATGCCCTATCAGCGTGTAGGAACAGAGGAGGATGTCTTACATGGATGAACTTGATAAACACATTGAGAAAGTACGCGAAGTCTATTGCTTCGGTTACACGTGTAGCTTCGCGGCTGCGAGCTGATTACGGAGCTGGAGGTGAAGGACTTATGTGACAAGGCCAAGGAGCTGCTCCTGAAGGAGGACAATGTGCACGAAGTCCATACGCCCATTACGGTTCGCGGTGGTCCCTTTGGTAAAGAGTAGATTTGTGGTGATATTCACGGCCAATTCTATGACTTGAGAGAGCTGTTTTTCGTGGGAGGGAACTGTCCCCGCACCAACTATCTGTTCATGGGCGATTACGTTGATCGTGGGTACTACAGCGTCGAAACGTTCCTTCTCTTGCTGTGCTTGAAGGTGCGCTACCCCGAGCGCATCACACTGCTTCGCGGGAACCACGAATCAAGACAGATTAGTCAGGTGTACGGATTCTACGACGAGTGTCTGCGCAAATACGGGTCGATCAACGTGTGGCGCATGTGCACGGAGGTGTTCGACTGCATGAGCCTGGCCGCTCTCGTGGAGGGCCGCTACTTCTGCGTCCACGGCGGGCTGTCTCCCTCGATTCACTCCCTCGACGAAATCCGCTCCATCGATCGCGTCATTGAACTTCCTCACGAGGGAGGCATGTGCGACATGTTGTGGTCCGATCCCGAAGAAGAACTCACGGGATGGGGATCCAACCCTCGCGGATGTGGATTTGTATTCGGCGGCGACTGCGTGAGCGAATTCAGCCAGACGAACAACCTGGATCTCATTTGTCGCTCGCATCAACTCGTGATGGAGGGATACAAGTACATGTTTGACAATAAGCTCGTGGCAGTGTGGTCTGCTCCCAATTACTGCTATCGTTGCGGCAACGTGGCGTCCATCATGGAAGTGGACGAGCACATGGAGAACGAATTCAAGGTAGTGCCGTTTTCTGGTTCTGAGAGCTAGGTGTTTGATGCTGCTCCCGCAACGGTTCGTGGCTACTTGCCGAAGAACCCGCCGAAGGATTACTTTATGTAATATGTGTATAGTCCGTTTCTTGTGTCGATTCTTTTTGTTGAGAGGCTCTTCCATTCTTCCCTTGTACATGAAACGATTGGATCCCCCATTCTGGAAGAGCCACCAAAATCAGGCCTATTTTTGCCTCAAGATGAGAATGAGCTAATCTGCTTTCATCTCACAATGGATCGTGCGAAAGAGGCTCTCGATTTCAAGATTCCTCGCTACAAGATGTTCATCTTGGTATTTGCTTTCGTTCGTCTTTCCTTCGCTGCCCTTACGCGTAGTACACCGTTCTGTACCTTTCTATTCTTTTCGGACCCGTCGGCAAGGTTTTGGACACAAAAGTGATCACGCTTGTGCGATGGGTAATCGTCTTCCGTGCGTAACATGATAGAGTCCTGTCATTAGCGTCGTGGCGTTTGGACTGTACGCCCTCTTTGTTATCATGCGAAACGTGATCAACTTGAAGAACTTCCCGGAAGAAGCCGAAAGCCTTCTCAAGGTGGGTTACGGGAGTGTGGATATGACGGATAGGACGTTCAGGAAGCCAAGGAGGGATTGAGAAAGCGTGGCTATAAGGGTGATCTTTATTTGCGTTTGTTGCGATAACAGAACCGGATGGAACGAGCATTCGGCAAACCATGGGAATTGGGGAATGATGGAGGAAACAGGGGATAAGAAATAGTACTAAACCACCGTTATTGAATTGGGATGCTGCTCTGCGCCTGGAGCATACTAATCTGCTGACTCGTGTAACCTCTCTGTCTCAGCCTGTCAATCTGACGCTTCTCCACTTCCAAAGCCGCCTGCTCACGGTCGATCTAGAATGAACAGGACCATCCACACTCACTTCCAGGAATAAAGGGACGACGGTAACACACAGCACGGACATCATTAACCACGCGACGATGCCCGCGAACTTGCCAAACTAAGGGGTCACGAAAAGAAGAGAAAGGAATTACACTCCACGTATAACCAACAAAAGAGTTAACAGAGTTCGTGCACTTCTTCACGAATGCAGAATTCATCGCCTTGTTTGCTGCAATCTTGATCTTCTCCTAACCGTCACTCGAAACCCCAATTCCCACCCATGCAGTCTTCTTTTCCTTTGGGGCCATCCTGTTAA
>ENA-UEQW01002722-UEQW01002722.1-human-gut-metagenome-genome-assembly--contig:-NODE-2722-length-12954-cov-6.467423_pt1 | contig 12954 bp, 11 predicted proteins | sample MGYA00242947_ERZ507947 | MGnify/ENA primary metagenome ERZ507947 (study PRJEB26167, sample SAMN06115421) | human gut metagenome | host: Homo sapiens | place: China:Guizhou | collected 2015-03-17... | reverse complement strand
ATTTTTACTGTTAAACAAAACCCACGCGTAAGTATCCAAAAAAGTCGAATTATTCGGATCTGCACTCAATGCCGTTAAAATCATCTTCTCAGCCTTATCCAAATGTTCATTCCGCAATGAAAGATAATAGCTATAATTATTCAACGTCATGATATCACCCGGGTTTATCAACAAAGTACTATCAAACATGGCAAAAGCCTGTTCAATACTATCTTGCTTATAATACACCTCACCAAGATAAGCAAAAAATTGAGCCTTAATAGGAGAATTATCCGGAGACAAGACAAGCCCTTGTTCCAAATATCCCTTTGCCCTCTCCAAATCCTTCCGAATCAATAAAGCCAAACTGACCATTACATAGGGTAACGGTTCATTCGGAAAATACTTCAAGCACTCTACCCCACCCCGATACATGGCAGCCGTATCTTCCAGTTTATTATATAACATCAACAACTCTTCCCAGACCAGATAATTATTCTTCTCCTTAGAAATAAGAAACTCCAGCTCTCCCCTACACTCCTCCAGCCTATTATATCGCTTTAAAAAATCAGCATTCAAAGTTCTAACCGCTATATCCTCGGGATACTTATCCAACAACAATTGTACGTAAGAATAAATATAATCCAAAGAAATATTCGAATCATTTTGATTCACCAACAACTTCAGCAAATATTGAACTTTCAATCCATTCTCCACGTTATCATTCAACAAAGCCGAACGAATATATTTTTCAGTATTTAGCGTATCATTTTTTGTACGATAATAATCAGCCAGATAAAGTCGTACAAAACCATTATCCGAATCATTCTTTACAATCTTGTTCAGCAATTGAAGACCTTTTTTCTCTTGATCATGTGACAAATACAATTCAGCCAATAAACCCAAATAATCCGTTTTCTCAGGATACTTCTTCACCAACTTCATGATCTCAGTCGAGGCACTCTTCACATCATCCATTTTAGAATATAACTTGGCCTTCTCTATAATAGCAGGCTCACTTATTCCAAACTGTTTCTCGTAACGATCCAACACATTTATAGCCTTATCCCACTTTTCAACAGAAGAATACAAATCAGTCTCCACGACATAAAAATCCTCTCTATCAGGATGCAACAATATCAATTTATCATATACCTTACACGCCTCTTCAATCATTGATTTTTTCTGCAAAATATTCGCCAACAGCAAATTATACCAAATATTTGTCGGCTCCAATTCCACAGCTTCCCGCATCAGTTGCAAAGGTAACGTATAATCATCTCCTAACGCCAGTATACTGGACAATTCATAACGTACAGCAGCACTTCTGTTATAGATCTTCATACACTGATCGAAACAGGCAATAGCAGACTTTAAATCACCTAAAATCTTACAACGCACCCCCTCCATGAAAGCATAATCAAACTGTACTTTAGCCTCACCCTCCAAAGTAGGTTCTACCGCTTTCTTTTTATCAGCAAAAAGCTGAGTAGTACACAAAAGCAATAAAAAAACAAATAATAATCGACCTCGTTTAGTCATTATAAATGATTTATTGTTTACCCGTGTGACCAAAACCACCCTTTCCCCTCTCCGTCTCGCTCAACGTTTCCACTTCAATTAATTCAGCTTGTTCAACTTTATTAATCACCATCTGGCAAATTCTGTCCCCATCATTAATCTGCACTACCTCATGAGACAAATTCACTAGAATCACCCCGATTTCCCCTCTATAATCAGCATCAATCGTCCCCGGAGTATTTAGCAAAGTAATCCCCTCATTTAAAGCCAATCCACTTCGCGGACGCATCTGAGCCTCGTAGCCATCGGGTAATTCGATAAACAAACCCGTGGGAACAAGCTTCCTTTCCAAGGATTTCAACATGATAGGTTCATCAATATTAGCCCGTATATCCAAACCGGCAGATGACTTCGTCTTATATTCCGGAAGCGGGTGCTTCGATTTATTCACTATTCTAACTTTCATACTCACTGTAACTTTGAAAATCAATTACATTTTAACTAGTCTCATAAATTGCGCTAAGATAGCTATTTTTTATGAATTAATTTATACATAAAATCTTTTGTCAGCAAAAAACTCATCTCTCTCCTTATAAAAATATACACGAAGAGTACAAATAACGGTAAACGAGCCAAACAGGTTACCAAACTACTATCAAATTTTATATAACCACCGACAAAATAAAACAATAAACAAATCACGAAATAAAAAATAATCTTAGGTACATCATAATTGATCTTGTAAAAATGCCTTCCCAGTACAAAAGACAAAATAGTCATAACCAAAAAACAAGTGAAAACAGAATAAGCAGATGCCATAAAACCTACCTTCGGCAAAAAAATCACGTTTCCACCTATCGTGATCACGCAGCCGATAACCGCCATATAAGCCCCGTATATTGTTCTATCCGTCAATTTATACCACAAAGACAACGAATAATAAATACCCTGAAACAAATTAGCCATCAACACCCAAGGCAATATCGTCAACCCGCTGAAATATTCTGATCCCAAGAAATATTTTAATACATCCAAAAAGTACATAACCCCTAAAAAGATCATTAAACCGAATCCGGTAAAATAAAGCAGAACATCCTGATATATTTTCTTTGAATCATTATGTTTCGCGTAATTGAAAAAGAAAGGTTCAAAAGCAAAACGAAAACCTTGCGTGAAAATATACATCACCAAAGCCAATTTATAACTTGCCCCGTATATCCCGGTAATAGCCAAAGACTCCTCTCCATCTCCCAATATTTTAGGCATCAAAATCTTATCTCCCTGCAAATTAATCATCCCGGCAACACTCACGATCAAAATCGGGTATGAATATTTCAAAATATCTTTCAACAAAGAGAACGAGAAAACAAACTTAAACCGGAAAATATAAGGAAACAACATCACCAGCGTACAAACAGAAGCAACCAAATAGGAAATGAAAATATAAACCACCCCACCGTCAGCTTGATAAAAAGGAACGTGAATCCCTTTCTTTTCCAAAAACGGACAAAGCAAATAGAAAAATAAATTCAATCCCACGTTAATCATTATATTCACTAACTTGATAACGCCGAAACGAAGGGCTTTCCCCTCCATTCTCAATAGGGCGAAGGGCAAAGTACTCACCACATCAATCGCGATCGTTACAATCAATAAAACGAAGTAAATCGGGTGGTTCCCCACCTCAAGAAAACTGACAATTCGCGGGAGAAACAAAAAACAGAGTAATAAAAACAAAGTTGAAGTAAAAAGCAAAGAAGTCAATAAAGTTGAAAACACCCGATCCTTATTATCTTTCGTTGCGAAACGGAAAAATCCCGTTTCAGTACCATAAGTCAATAATACGACCAACAAAGCAACATACCCCATCAAATTTGTAAATATACCATTATCGACGGGAGAAAGTACCCTGGTATACAGTGGTACCAGCAACCAATTTATAAATCGTCCGAGTATTGTCGAGAAACCATAAATTACGGTTTCACCCATTAGCTTTTTTAAAGGATTCATAATAACTTTGTCTTCATTAAATGTGATTCAACGGACAAAAGTAACAAGTTCCCAATAACAATATCATATATATATTATCTTTTATTTTTTTAAAAAAAGATATGAGGATAATGATAGGCTGTGAGTTTTTGGTATAAAAAATAAGAGATTCTTTTGTTTTAATCGTTATTATTTATGGAGTGAAGAGTTATTCACAGGTTATAATTTTATTAATCATTGATAATGAGATTTATTTTTGAGTTATCCACAATTGTTAGTAAAACAGGCTTTGGAAAAGTATTCGATGAAATTCCCGTGAATTGATGTTAGTATTTTGTAGAAAGGAATTGGAATAATTTGAATAACTATTCTTGTATTTTTGAATACTATTATTACTTGAATTCAAAATCGAGAAATCAAAATAAAGTTATTCTTTTTAGTTCTTTTTTTATTCACAGTTACTAACGGGGATACTAACACTTCAATATCATAAGGTTTCACATCAGAATTCGGGAAGGATTAGAAAAGGTAATCGTTGCAAAATAATCCGGTATTAGGTCCGATTTAATACGGCAAATGAAAATAAATACATGATTACATCCGGATCACTACCATGTAAAACGCTATTAGAACGCTATTAAAACCCTATTAAAACGCTATACGGAATAGCGTTTTATCAAGGATTTATAAGCATACTAAAAATCTTGTAACCGGAAGTGATCTGCTAGTGATAATGATTTGCAATTCTTTTTTTCAATTAAAACATTTTATTTAGATTTGTAATTCAGGAGTTATTGTCTAACCTAAATGATGTATTTATGAACGAACGAGCATTTCCCTCTCATAAAAAAATGATCATGATAGGCATAGTGTTGTTGTACATGCTTTTTTCCGGATGCGAGGAAAAAGCAGATTACAGGGCAACATGTACAGTCCCGATCGGACGTTTGTTATTAAGCGAGGAATGGTTGGAATTAGGAGTAGTACAAATGAACGAAGTTCAAGAAAAATGGATACGCATTTTTAACCCGACTCAAAAACCGGTTTCCCTATCCATTATGGAAAATCCAGAGGAAAATACCGGTTTAAAGGTAACATACCACAAAGGTAAAAAGCATGTGCCAGCAACACAAACGTTCATCCTACCGGGAGGACACGTGGATTCTTTATTAGTGACATTCTCACCACAACATGATAATCCATATGGAGAATTTCTTTATGCCGAATATCTCAAATGTGACGGCGAGATTCTGATGACCGGAATAAAAGTTAGCGGTATCGTAGTAGATAATTTTGAAAACGTATTACCGGATAAAGCTCCACGCGGAATATTAAACCAAGATTCCATCACGTTCCAGTTTGATCAAGGTAAGCAGGTTCCTGTTGCATTTGACGTGGAAATTCGAAATGATGGGTATTCGAATTTAATCGTGAGAAAAGTAGAAGTAACATGTTCATGTGTAATGACTGAACTCAATGATACTATAATTGCACCAGGGAAATCCTCCACGTTACACGCTAAATTTATCCCAGAGGGATTAGCCGGTTCGTTCTGGCAAGAAATCCGCCTAGTAACAAACGACCCTACAACTCCCTTAAAAACCGTGTTTATCAAATGTCATGTTAAAGAAAAGTAGATGAAAAGAAATTATACATGTTTTCTCCTCAAAAGGAGATTTATAGCTTACTTGTGTGTCGGGCTTGTAATAAATTGCACGCCATCAGCACGCCAAAGGACATATTACGAGCAATTATATGCAGATTCTGCATTTATAACTTGTGAAGGAGATTTAAATAAACCAGGAGTGATCGACCAACAAGAAACGGCTTACATGAAAGCACACCAACGCATGACACGTCATTTACGATACAAGGATTCGCTATCATGGGATTTCACGGCAAAAGAACTGAAAATATCTGATGACGTGTATGACTACTTAACAGGATGCTGGAAACACGAGAACTCACTATTACGAGGAGATAACCCACATATCCATGGTAGATTCATTCTAAAATTAGTACCCACCGGACATGTTTTATTACCATCGCGGGAAAAATGTTCAAGGGAAGATTAAAAGGAGACCATGGGAAAAATTACAATTTGATTCGTCCAAAATGAAAAGTTGCATTGCCGAGTTGAATCCGCATAACATGAAAACAACATTATTAACATTAATATTGACAATTATTGCACTAAGTTCAAGTGCACGGTCGTTCCCCAAGGATACTCTTAGAGGGAAGAACGCTAGTTATCATCGGGAATTCATATTAAGCGCGATTAAAATGAGAAACATCCAAAACAAGGACACCTCTAGTTTTGTGTATTTTGATGATGGTAAACAAGTGTCAGAAGAATACTGGCCGACAAGTGAACCAAAATTCAATTCTAAATATCCTATGGAGGTGTTTAAAGACTTTCTGACTCCACAGGAGCAAGATCAACTAAAAACAGAAAGAGGAATATTGGGATTATTGGTTGTTCTTGATAAAAATGGAAATATAATTGAAATAGAATTCACATTCTCGAAGAAAAATCCCGTGTTATCTCAATTTTCTGCCGATAGATTCTTCGAACTGGAAACAAAATTTAAAAAATTATTAAAATGGGATATTGATAATAATGATAAGAAAATAAAACATCTAAAATTTTTGTTAGCCATAAGTATTTCGGAATCAGCTCGAATGTAAAATAAACAGATAGCGAGAAAATAAATTTGGGCAAAATTCTACGTGACGAAAGGCAGTGCGAAACGCAGAGAATCAACCATGCCGTCATGAAAGCGTTGAATTTCCAAATCATCGGTTTTGCATATCGTCAAGCCTACAGAGGGCGAACTCTATCGGAAGGAATACAAGCGAAGGTTCACCACCGACAAGACTGATGACAAGAAAGCAGATTTCAGCTATAGAATGTACCGAATATTTTATCAGCAGATGGAAAAAACGGAAAAGTTCAGAGCCTTTTCAATTTTTTTAGCTAATTTTGCAAATGAAGAGGAAAGGTCCTCTCAAAGGACATATTAGATTAAAAAAGAAGCGTTATGCCTATCTTGTAGTTTGAAAACGTAGGAAATTTTCAGAAGAGTATATACAAGGATTTGCATGGTGGTTCTTACGCTATAGCGTGGACTGCTATTACTACATCTGTATACGGGTTTCCTACGACCTTCAAACTAAGACGTGGCATTGCAGTTCCACGCTTTCGGTGTTTTTAAAGGTCTTTGAGGAACTGGAAAGACACTTTTCATCAGTATGAAAAAGAAATTTATCGAGACGGGAACCATCCGTAAGGCATGGATTGCGTGCTCTATTATGTGTGCTTGCATGTTCGGGTTGTCCTCTTGTTGGGATGATTACGACAATTCAGAACTCAGAGGCGACATTGAGAACCTTAAAAATCGGGTAAAAACCCTTGAGGAATGGCAAAAATCCGTCAACACGGACATCCAATCATTGAAAAGCCTTGTCGAAGCCCTTGAAGACAAGGATTATGTTACAGCAGTGACACCTCTTGATGATGGAACGGGCTACGTCATTTCATTCCTCAAAAGCGGTAATATAACCATCAAGCACGGAGAAAAGGGCGATAACGGAACAACGCCCGTTATCAGCGTAAAGCAGGACACAGACGGGAAATGCTACTGGACGCTGAATGGCGAGTGGCTGCTTGACAATGGAAACAAAATACCCGTAACCGGAGAGAAAGGCGACAAGGGGGACAAAGGTGAGGACGCTATCACTCCGCAAGTTCGCATCAACACAGATACAAACGAATGGGAAATCTCGACCGATAACGGCACAACTTGGGTTTCAACAGGGGTAAAGGCCACCGGAGAGAAAGGCGACACCGGAGCACAAGGTGATAAAGGGGATTCCATGTTCAGCAGTATCGACAACTCGAACGAAGCTTACGTAGAATTGACGCTTGCCGACGGTGTAACCAAAATCAAACTGCCGAGATATGCCGCTTTCTCCATCGCTTTCGAGAGCGACGAAGTGTTCTACGCTTCGCCCTCCGATAATGAATTGACACTTGTTCTCCCCGCCACTCTCAAAGAAAGCGATTATCGTTCCATCATAGCGACCGTAACCGCAACAAACGGAGCAGACGTGCAGGCACGAAGCTCCGAAAGCCGGTGGAATGTTACCGTAACGAAACCCACATTCGGAACAGACGGCGTACTGGTAGAAGGGAGCGCAAAAGTTACGATAAAGGGAACGGAGAATACTCGCCTTGCCGACACTTATTTGTTGCGCGTGGCTCTCGTGGCTGCAAACGGAACGGAAGTTACCGCTTCCCGGTTGATTAAGTATTTCGATGGTACGGTTGCGGAAAGCCAATCGGATATAACGGACAATACCGTTAAACGTTTGGCATGGAAAGGTGATATGGCTGAAGACGATTTTGCGTATATCCGGAATAATATGGCTTCGACTTTGGAAGTGCTCGACCTTTCGGCTACCACGTTGACAGAATTGCCGTATAGGGCTTTGGCTTTTTACAGCAGCATGGGGCTCAGCGACAACACAACGCTGAGAGAGGTAATCCTGCCGGAAGGACTGAAGACTATCCACAATTGTGCCTTCGCCATGTGTAAGGCCTTGAACAAATTGAATGTTCCCTCTACAGTTACAACGCTTGGAGGTTGGATATTGGAGGGTACACCTTTGACATCTTTCACTATTCCTGACGGCTTGACCTCCTTGTACCAAAGTACGTTCTACAATAGCGACATTGTAGAAATCCGTATTCCGGCAACGGTAAAGGAAATTCCTAACTGGTGTTTCACTCTCTGTGAGAACCTGGAGCGGATATATCTGCACGATGGCATTACGTCTATTGGAGAAGGAGCATTCTCATCCTGCCCCTCCTTGGACCACATTACCATTCCCAAAGGGGTTACCGTACTGTCGAAAGACTTGTTCGCTTCTTGTCATGGATTAAGGGAGGTCTATCTGCATGATGGCATAACGGCAATGAAAGAAGGTGTTTTTTATTGCTGTACGTCGTTAACCTACTGCACCTTTCCCGATTACGGGCAAAACATTCTACCTGACGGTTTGACAGAAATAGGAAAGAATTGCTTTTATAACACCGCATTAAAGCAGATAAATATGAGCAGAACGCAAATCAAAGACATACCGGACTGGGCTTTCTACACATGCGAGAACTTGAAAGAAGTTGCATTCCCATATGATTTGGAAACGATTGGGAACTATGCGTTCAGTGGATGCCCGTTCACATCCATTACGTTGCCCGCGTCTTTAACGGAAATAAAATCATGGGCATTTAGTAGTTGTAACAACTTGCGCTTCGTGGAATGTCGGGCGACTACTCCGCCGACACTGAATGATGGAGCATTCCCCACTAATCAGATGTCTCGTCTGACGGTGCCGACCGCATATATAGATACTTATAAGAGTAGTTCTTGGAACGATTATTTCGAGAATATTGAGTAAATAATCACGAATCCTATCGGAAGAACTTTAAGACGGGTTGCCTTTGTGCTGCCCGTCTTTTTTTAACGTACACTTTGGTATATCTTATAAATTAATTAAATTTACATTGAGTTATTTGACAGCATAACGATTGAAAATCGTACGGTTGCCAATTCGTTATCGCTATTTCTCAAATAATCAGCTAAATGCTTATTTCTCAAATTGTTGTGCTAGACCGTTAAAAATCTAACATAAAAATTAAATGAAAAAATGAATATCATGAAAGTAACATTATTAACATTAATATTGACAGCAATTGTCTTAAACTTAAACGCACGATCATTTCCCAAGGATACTCTTAGAGGTAAAAACGCTAGTTATGAACGGGTATTCATATTAAGCGCAATTAAAATGAGAAATATTCAAAACAAGGATACCATTCCTAGTATGTATTTTGATGATGGTAAACAGGTCCCAGAAGAGTACGGGGTAAATAGTGAACCAAAATTTAATTTTGAATATCTCATGAAGATATTTAAAAACTCTTTCACACCACAAGAACTAGATCAACTAAAAACGGTAAGAGGAACATTTGGGATTTGGGTTGTTCTAGATAAAAGCGGGAATATTATCGAAATGGAATTTTCATTTGCCAAGAAGAATCCCGTGTTATCTAAATTTTCTGCTGATAGATTCTTTGAAATGGAAACAAAATTTAAAAAATCATTAAAATGGAATATCATCGGTAACGATCAAAAAATTAAACATCTAAAATTCATGTTTGCAATAAGTATTTTTCAATCAATTCAGATGTAAAAAGGGCTCACGTGCAAAAATAGGTGGAGCACTCAGAAAGTGTTATGCGAGTTAATAAAAAAAGACGCTCTGATGATCAGAGCGTCTATTTTTTGTCGAGATGACTGGACTTGAACCAGCGGCCTCCACGTCCCGAACGTGGCGCGCTACCAACTGCGCTACATCTCGTTCCTGTTTTGCGAGGGCAAAGATAATAAAAGTATCAATTATAATCACTATATTTGTAAAAAATTTTATCGCATAAAATATTTTTCTTCAGATATGGACTCAATTAGACAAAATAAAGTTGGTCGCTTAATCCAACGGGACCTAAGCGAAATGTTTCAGAAAGAGTGTAAAGAATTCACCGCAGGCGCCATGTTATCCGTTACAGCAGTGCGAGTTAGCCCGGATATGTCGTATGCCAGAGTTTACCTTAGTATATTCCCATCGAGCTTGACGGAAAAGGTTCTGGAGAGCTTGACGGAAAAAAACAAAAGCATTCGTTTTATCCTTGGAAAGAAGATTGGCAAACAAACACGAATCATCCCGGAGCTCAAATTTTTCGTGGACGATAGCCTCGATTACATCGATAAAATCGATTCTCTGTTGAAACAATAACCCGCGTCCACGATGAATCTGTCGATATTCATTGCACGGAGATACCTGTTTTCAAAAAAGAAACAGAATGCCATAAACATCATTTCCATCATCAGCATGGTCGGTGTCGCAATTGGCACTACGGCTCTTATTGTCGTACTCTCCGTGTTCAACGGAATCGACACGCTCCTCACGGAAGCTACCGACTGTTTCACCCCGGACCTTACGATTGCCCCGGCAAAAGGGAAATTCATTACGACCGACACGATTCTAATTCATCGACTAACTCGTATGCCGGAAATCTCTTCCTGCGATCCCGTCGTGGAAGAAAATTCTCTCGTGAAATTCGGGGACAAGCTAGTTCCGGTAGTTGTAAAAGGAGTCGATTCGACTTATGCCGAACACGTAAATATACGCCCTTCCATTGTTGGTGGTATTTACTCTCTCGAAAAAGACGGTAAACCAGCCGTAGTCATGGGCTACGGTATTGCCGCAGCTTTAAAAATCAGATTGGGCAGCCTCTCCCCCGTCACGTTCTACTACCCGGATCGAAAAGCTTCCTCCGCATCAAGTTCTGCACTAAACAGCCAACAAATATATCCTCTCGGAATATTCTCGGCACAACAGGATATTGACGGTAAATACGTGATCACCGGAATAGAAACAGCAAGGGAGCTATTCGGAGTTCCGGGACAAATCTCTAAAATAGAGATAAAGCTAAAAGACCCGGACCAAACGGAGTCATTAAAAAAAGAGCTATCCGTGCAATTACAACCGACGTACAAAGTGGAGGATAAATATGACTTGAACCGATCCTTTTATGCCATGATGAAATCGGAGAAACTGGCAGTCTTCCTAATCCTGCTATTCATCCTGTTAATCGCATCCTTCAATATTATCGGTTCTGTATCAATGCTCATCATTGACAAAAAAGAAGATATCGGGATTTACCAGGCTCTCGGGATGAGCAAAGAAAAAATAACCTCGATTTTCACGTTGGAAGGTAACTTGATTACCGGACTCGGGGCTTTGATCGGACTGGTTCTAGGTACTATATTATGCTTGTTACAAGAATATTACGGGTTTATTACACTCGGCAACGGGAGCTACATTGTCAGCGCGTACCCGGTAAAAGTCATCGCATCGGATATTCTGATTATCATGGTCACGGTGATCACCATCGGTTATCTGGCCTCGCGTTTCCCGGTAAAATATCTCGTAAACAAAATCGTCAAATCATAAATAAGAATCACACCATGTATCATAAACTTTTAACGCTCTCACTTTTATCCCTAACGTTCGCCCTACTTCCCTTGATGTCAAGAAGTCAGGAGAAAGAGCATGTTGTTTTAATCGAAACCAACATGGGAAACTTAAAAGCAAAACTATACAACGATACCCCCTTGCACCGGGATAATTTCATCCGGCTGGCAAAATCCGGCCATTATAACGGGACATTATTTTATCGTGTTGTTAAAAATTTCGTGATACAAGGAGGTTCTTCAGACAGTCGAAATGCCATTGCCGGACAAGCCATCGGCTACGGTAAAGGCGTCACGATCGACGCGGAGATCAAGCCTCACCATTATCACAAGAAAGGAGCCCTAGCCGCTCCTCGCCAACCGGACCGGGTAAATGTCTTCAAAGAATCGGATATTGCACAATTCTATTTCGTGGTCGGTAAAAAATACACGCCGGAAGAACTGGACAAAATCGAGAAATCAATAAACGTCCCCATTAAAAAAGCCATCCAGAAAAAGTATTATACACCGGAAAAAAAAGCTATTCTTGACACCTTGAGGGCGCAAAAGAAAGTACCTGAATTCCGGGCTATTGCGGAAAAGATCAAATCGGACATCAATTTCGAATGGGAAAACAACACGGACAAACTCTACATGGATGATGAAAAAAGAAAGGCATACACCACGTTAGGCGGAGTTCACCACTTGGATAAAGAGTACACGGTTTTCGGAGAACTCATCGAAGGCTTCGATGTTCTGGATAAAATTGCCGCTCTACCCACGGATAGACAGGATCGTCCGTTCAAAGACGTAAGAATAATCAGTGTAAAAATAATAGAGTAACATGATACCACGCAAATACTCCTTACTAGGGAGAAATATTATCTGGGCAGGAGTAATCTTTTTCTTATGCGCCATTCCATCAGATTCGATTCCTGACCCGAAACTGAATATCCCTCATCTTGATAAAGTTGTGCATTTCGGGATGTTTTTCATCATGTCAATTTTCCTGTGTAGCGAACTCCGTTACCAAACCCAACTATCTTTACGGAAGATTTACATGATCACCATCAGCTTCAGTTTTATATACGGGGGACTTATCGAAGTCCTGCAATTCAAATACTTCAACCGGGGTGGAGATTGGTGGGACCTGTTTGCCGATGTCCTCGGGGGCGTGGTCGGCTGTCTGTTATACCCCACGGCGAAAAAACAGAAAGACAAATTTGTTGATTACCTATACAAGAAACTAAAAAACCGGAAAGTATAACCACTCCGGGGAAAATCTTGTCCATTAAAATGGAAGATTACAAGACTTTTTATTAACTTTGTCCACCAAAGATTTCAAATTTTGAGAAGATGTTAGACAAGATAAAACAACTCAGTGCTGAAA
>ENA-UEQW01002720-UEQW01002720.1-human-gut-metagenome-genome-assembly--contig:-NODE-2720-length-12958-cov-5.094480_pt1 | contig 12958 bp, 11 predicted proteins | sample MGYA00242947_ERZ507947 | MGnify/ENA primary metagenome ERZ507947 (study PRJEB26167, sample SAMN06115421) | human gut metagenome | host: Homo sapiens | place: China:Guizhou | collected 2015-03-17... | reverse complement strand
AAATATTCCCAATAATTAAAATAATGAAAGAAAATTCATACATTTAGGAAGGCGCTTGAATGATAATGCAAAAGAAGGGAAAATACTGGGAAAAGCGTTATATTTATACATGCCTGAAAATGAGAAAAAGTATTGACAAAAAACGGCTTGCATGTATAATAAAAAAAGTATTGTTCGTCGGGAACATACAGTTGTATGTTTTTAAAGTGCAATGGGCAAAGGAGTCTGTTGGCACTTTTTTTTGCTTATACAAAAATATTTTAGCACAATAACGTGCTACAACAATAATGTTATAAAGACGCCATGGCGTTTTTATATAGAACAATTTTCTATAAGGAGGAACTATTATGAAAAAGAAACTGATTTCTCTTTTTCTGATCGGTGCCATGACTACCGGAATGGTAGCAGGATGCGGTTCAGGAAACAGCAATGCTGATGCGGGAAACAACGCTTCTTCTGACAACGCTGCTGTAGAGGGTACAGAGGCAGCTGCAGACGGCACAGAGAGTACTTTTAACGGTACTTACAGCAACAAACAGGTAATCTTAGGCGAGAGTTCTGAGACAAGTGGAGATATCACTCCATTCTGGGCAAACGGTGCTTCTGATTACGATGCATTCAAATTAGTTACAGGTATGGCTCCAATCGACAGAGACCAGACAGGTAAATGGATCGAGAACCCGGCTGTTCTTGATAATCTGGAAGTAACAGATAACGAGGACGGAAGCAGAACTTACACAGTTAAGATCAAAGACGGCTTAAAGTTCAGCGATGGTTCTGATGTAAATGCAGACGACTACTTATTAACATACATGTTAAGATGTGACGAGATGATCACTGATCTCGAAGCCAGCAACTTAACAGACAGTACTGTTCAGTATGTAAAAGGTTATGACGCATATTCAAACGGCGAGACAGATACATTCGAAGGACTTCATCTGATCGATGACAAGACTTTCTCTGTAACCATCGACGCACAGTATATGCCATACTACTATGGACAGGCTTTGATCTCTAACCAGCCGGAGTCTATGGACTTATGGTTACCGGAAGATGTTACTTTAGAGGATACAGAGAATGGTGTGAAATTCTCTGACAACTTTACTTCTGAGTACATCGGAGATAAAGTACAGGCTGCAAGATATGACTACAATATCTGCTCCGGTCCTTACATGTTCACATCTTATGATGAGAACTCTTATGCATACACACTGACAAGGAACCCGAATTTCCCAGGTAACTTCGAGGGACAGACAGCAAATATCGAAACTGTTATCGTAAAATATACACCACAGGATACTATGATGGATCAGTTAAAGACCGGTGCTGTTGATATCTTATACCAGGTAGCGGACGGTGATCAGATCGAGCAGGGTCTTGACATGGTAGAAGAGGGTAACTTCAATTACTTAAGCTATGGCCGCGCAGGTTATGGAATGATTTCTCTCAAATGTAACCAGGGACCGACCCAGTTCAAAGAAGTACGTCATGCAATGGCTTACTTACTTGACCGTGTAACATTTGCACAGACATTCACAGGCGGACATGGTACTGTTGTAAGCGGACCTTATGGTACACAGCAGTGGATGGCTGAGGAATATGCAGAAGAATTAGACGGATTAAACTCTTACACATACAGCCTTGACTCTGCAATCAAAGAGTTAGAGGACGGCGGCTGGGTATACAACGAAGATGGTTCTGATTACTCAGGTTCCGGAATCCGTTACAAGAAATTAGACGATGGTACTTACATGCCATTAGTAATCGAGTGGTTCTCTTCTGAGAATAACTCTGTATCTGACCTGCTTGTAACTTCCTTACAGCAGAACCCGGATGTAGAAGCAGCAGGTATGAAGATCAACCAGACTGTTGGTACTTTCACAGACTTACTGACATATTACTATGACAGCTCCAAAGAGAACCCATATCAGATGTTCAACTTAGCAAGTGGTTTCGGTAACCCTTACGATGTTGCATATCAGTATGAGCCAGGTTCATCTAACAACACCAATGCATTAGAGGGTGAAGAAGGTCAGAAACTGTATGATCTTGCAATCACTATGAACCATACAGAAGAAGGTGATGATGAGGCATATGCAAAAGCATGGTTCGATTTCATCGCTGACTGGAATGATGAGCTTCCTGAGATTCCGCTGTACTCCAATGATTACCATGATTTCTTCACATCAAAGCTTCATGACTTGGAAGAAGATGGATACAACTGGGATGTAACAAACGCAATTCTGTATGCAAACATGGAGTAATCTGTTTTATAGAATCATATTCTATTCCATGTGAAATTTTACCGGTATGTGGCGTGGGGCATAAGTCCCGCGCCCGTGCGGTATATATTCCGGCAAATTCTTTGATCGTTTCTTTAGGAATGAGATCAAAGGGGCATGTCAGGATTTTGTTCCTAAGGAAACGAAGAAGAAAAATCAAATGAAGGTTGGTTAAATTATGTTAAAGTACGTTGGGAAAAGAATTTTATATATGATAGGGGTATTCTTTGTAGTATCCATTATCCTTTTTGTACTGTTTAATAACGTACCTGGTGACCGTGCTCTTAATCAGGTGCAGAACTTAAGAGGTAAAGTCTCCGACGAGACATTTCAGCTCCGCTATCAGGAAGCAAGAGAAAAATTAGGATTAGATGATCCGATTCCGGTCCGTTATGTAAAATGGATGGGAAATTTATTAAAAGGTGACCTTGGATATTCTTCCTTCTACAAAAAAGATGTGAAAGACTGTCTCTCGACACCACTGTTAAATACAATACAGATCAATATCGTATCAACGATACTCGCGTTAGCGATCACAATACCGCTCGGTATTCACTGTGCGGTCAAGAAATTTTCTAAATTTGACAATACGGTACAGGTGCTGACAATTGTCGGCTACAGTATGCCTCAATATATAATTGCTCTGGTATTTATTTTCATATTTGCCGTAAAGCTCGGCTGGTTCCCGATCAGTGGTATGAATACGCCGAACTTCCAGGGAACCGGAATGGCATTCGTGCTTGACCGTCTCCATTATCTGGCACTTCCGGTCATCGTTATGACGGTTGCAGCTTTGGGAAGCATGACACGTTATGTCCGTGCAGCAATGATCGATGCACTCCGTATGGATTATATCCGTACTGCAAGAGCAAAAGGTTTAAAGGAAAAAGTCGTTATTTATTCCCATGCATGGAGAAATGCACTTCTTCCGGTTATCACACTGATCATCAGCTGGTTCATGAGTATTTTCATGGGATCTATCGTTATTGAACAGATTTTCCAGTTGAACGGTATCGGTAAAATGTATTATGTCGGACTTATGAATCAGGATTACGATATGGCACTTGCAGTAAATATGCTCTACTGTATCATCACACTGCTCAGCAACCTGATCACAGACTTAAGCTATGGTCTGGTAGATCCGCGTGTACGTATTGATAAGTAGGAGGAACGAAAAACATGAAGATGCTCAAACACCTTTTTGGAAAAAGGGATAAAGAACTCGATGTATTACAGGAAGAAGCGCTTCAGAGTCCGCTCCGTACGGTTGTGAGGAATTTCACCTCAAACAGACTTGCGTTTGGCGGCTTGATCGTATTTTTAGTTATCTTTTTGATCGTTTTAATCGGACCAATTTTTAATCCGATCGACTTAAGTGAAAAAGAAGAGACACAGATCAACGTGGCTCCGGGACTTAATATGATGAAAGTACCGGACGGTTTGAAAGGAAATGTAAAAGAGATTTCCACAGGTGCGACATTCAGTGTAGGCGTTGACAATGATGGTAAAGTCTATGTCTGGGGCTACACAAAGATCAGTAACAAGATCGATATTGCAAAGAAGATGCCAAAACAGAAAGAAATGGGAAAAGTGGTATCTGTATCTGCAGGATTTGACCATGTCATGGCACTCAATGAAGATGGGGAGCTTTTCATCTGGGGTAGTGACCGTATGGGACAGTGTCAGGTTCCGATGGAAGTAAAGCATGAGAAGATCAAACAGATCGCAGCCGGTTATCAGATTTCTTATGTTTTAACCGAAGGCGGCGAAGTCATCGCATGGGGAAATGAAAACTTAAATGATGTGCGTCTGACCAGAAGAAACGGTAACAGCCACATTGCAAAGATTTCCGTAGCAAATACAACTTTAATGGCGCTTACAGATGATGGCGAGATCCGGCATTTAGGAAGCCAGAAATCCGATATCTCCAATATTCCGGAAGACCTTGGAAAAGCGAAAGATATCGTGACAACCTCCGATGCCTGTGTGGCATTGTTAGAGGATGGCTCTCTTAGAATCTGGGGAAAAGCCAACAAGAGTGAGAAAGAGATTCCGGAAATGGATGGAGAGATCGTTTCCATGTTTGCCGGAAGATATCATATTACAACACTGACAGATAAAGGAACTGTTTACTCCTGGGGAAGCAATGCAAAACACCAGACAGATGTTCCAAAGAAAGCAAAAGATGTGATTGCCATCTACGGCGGTACTTATCAGAACTATGCAGTGACAAAATCCGGCGATGTAGTAACCTGGGGATTAAAAGGTTATCTGTTTGGAAGTGATGAACTTGGACGTGACGTATTTACCCGTATCTTAAATGGTGGACGTATGACTATGACGATCGGTGCAATCTCCGTTATCATTTCCACGATCATCGGTATCATCATTGGTGGTGTGTCCGGTTTCTTCGGAGGCTGGGTTGATATCGTGTTACAGCGTATCACAGAGATCGTTGCATGTCTGCCGTTCCTTCCGATGGCGATGATTTTGACATCTATCATCGGAAACAGCATGACAGAGGGCGCAAGGATTGCCCTGATTATGGTGATACTCGGTATATTAAGCTGGCCGAGCCTTGCAAGACTTGTCCGTGCACAGGTGCTTGCAGAACGTGAGCAGGAGTTTGTAACCGCCGCAAATGCGATGGGTGTAAAACGTTCCGTGATCGTATTTAAGCATATTATCCCGAATGTAATTTCGGTTATCATTGTATCTGCAACGCTTGATTTTGCTTATTGTATGCTGACAGAGTCTACGTTGTCCTTCTTAGGATTTGGTGTAAAACTGCCGCGTCCTACATGGGGAAATATGTTAAACGGCTGCGTAAGTTCCGTTGTTATCCAGAACTACTGGTGGAGATGGGTATTCCCTGCCATCATGTTAGGTATCTGCGTAATCTGTATCAATATGGTCGGAGACGGTCTGCGTGATGCCATCGACCCGAAATCAAATGAGCGTTAAAGGAGGAAACACAAAATGGCTTTATTAGAGATTCATGACCTGCATACCTTCTTTAAAACGAAAAAGGGTATTGTAAAGGCAGTAAACGGTGTTTCTTACTCGGTAGAACCGGGAAAGACACTTGGTGTTGTAGGTGAGAGCGGAAGCGGTAAGAGCGTTTCCGCCATGAGTATTTTAAAATTATTAGACGGCAACGGCTATATCGACAGCGGCGAGATCATTTTTGACGGTAAAAATCTTGCAGACGTATCTGTAAAAGATATGTGTAAGATCCGTGGAAATGAGATCTCTGTTATTTTTCAGGAGCCGATGACCAGCTTAAACCCGATTTTTACCGTAGAGCGTCAGCTTTCCGAGCCGTTTATCATTCATCAGGGAATGAATAAAAAAGAGGCAGCCGAGAAAGTGGTTGAGATGTTAAAGGATGTACGAATCCCGAATCCGGAAGCGGTTGCCAAACAGTATCCGCATCAGCTTTCCGGTGGTATGCGCCAGCGTGTCATGATTGCCATGGCACTTGCCTGCCGCCCAAAACTACTGATCGCTGATGAGCCGACGACGGCTCTTGATGTAACGATCCAGGCGCAGATCTTAAAGCTGATGAATGATTTAAAGAAAGAGAAAGGAACATCCATTCTCTTTATCACACATGATCTTGGTGTTATCAACGAGATGGCAGACGATGTCGCTGTTATGTACTGTGGTCAGGTTGTGGAAAAAGCTCCGGTGCGCAGCATTTTTGGGGATAACTCCTATCTGCATCCGTATACGGAAGGACTGCTTTACTCTATCCCACGTCTTGATACACCGACCGGAATCCGTTTAGAGGCAATTCCGGGTGCCGTACCGCATCCGCTTGATCTTCCGAAGGGATGTAAATTTGCACCGCGCTGCAAATATGCAACAGACAAGTGCCGTGAAATGGAACCGGAACTGAACGAGGTAGAACCGGGACATATGGTACGCTGCTTTTATCCGAAGAAAGGGGAAAGAAACTAATGAGTGACGAGAACAAGGTATTACTGCGTGTTTCGAATTTAAAACAGTATTTCCCGATCGGAAAAAAGAAGATGGGAAAACCGCAGTCATTTGTAAAGGCAAATGATGGAATCAGTTTAAATATTTATGAGGGCGAGACTTTCGGTCTGGTTGGTGAGAGTGGATGTGGAAAATCTACATTCGGACGTACACTGTTACAGCTTTACCGTCAGACTGGCGGACGTACCGTATATTACGGACGTACCGTAGAAGATTTTGACTTGAAATATGTTGAGGAGATTTTTAAGAATCTTCCAGATAAGAAGAAAAAATGCGAGGAGCTTTTAGACAAGGTAAAAAAGTTAGAGGCAGACTACGCTAAAATGCCAGAGGGCAGCGAGGAAGAAAAGATCGCCAAGAAGGCAGCCGGACAGCATCTTGCTGAGATGGAGAGTGAGGCAAACAACGATCTTTTGGATATCACTGCTTTGATCGGCGGACTCTATACGTTAGATGAGTCTGCACTTGCAGAGGCAGGCCGTCATTATCTTGCAGAATATCTTGCCATGAAAGAGATCCGTAAGATCAATGCACAGGCAGAGGATTTTGAGAAAAACGGAAAATCCGCAAAAGCAGAGGAAATAAAGAAAAAAATTCCAGAGCTTCAGAAAAAAGTACAGGCTGAGCTTGCAGAGATCGATAAGATCCGTGACAACTGCAAAAAAGATGAAGCATTTGATAAATATGAGGCACAGAAGGATGACGGTATCAATCTTGCAAACTTAACGGATGCAGAGATGCGTTATCTGCGCCGTGATCTTCAGTTGATCTTCCAGGATCCGTATTCATCCTTAAATCCGCGTATGACGGTAGGTCAGATCATCGGAGAGGGACTGATGGCTCACAATATCTTCAAAAAAGGTGATCCTAAGATGCAGGATTACATCATGGAGATCATGGAGAAGTGTGGACTTGCTTCTTATTTTATCCATCGTTATCCGCACCAGTTTTCCGGTGGACAGAGACAGCGAATCGGTATTGCGCGTTCACTTGCAGTAAATCCGAAGTTTGTTGTCTGTGATGAGGCAGTATCTGCACTGGATGTTTCCATTCAGTCACAGATCATTAACCTGCTGTTAGACTTAAAAGAGCAGAATAATTTAACATACCTGTTTATTTCACACGACCTTTCTGTCATCAAATATATCAGTGACAGGATCGGTGTTATGTACCTGGGAAATATGATGGAGCTTTCGGATACGGAGCATCTGTTTGCACATCCGTACCACCCATATACAGAGGCATTACTTTCTGCGATTCCAACCACAGATGTGGATGGTAAAAAAGAGACGATCATTCTTGAGGGAGATATCCCAAGTCCGATCAACCCGCCGAAGGGATGTAAGTTCCATACGAGATGCCGTTACTGCACAGAGATCTGTAAGAATGTTACCCCACAGTTCGAAGAAGTAGAACCGGGACATTTTGTAGCATGTCATCATAAATTAGGCGTGCCGGAAGAAAAATAAATATATTGATTGCGTGCGAAACCGGCAGATGTTGTCCGACCGCGTAAACAGCAGAAAATAAAATAGATACAATTTGACAGATGATAAGAGCTGGCTTAAACTGGAAACATAGTGTTTTTTGGTAAGAGCCGGCTCTTATTTTATAAGCGGCTGGCTGTGATTTGTTTTGCAGCAGTATCTTTACAAATAAGTACTGTTAGTAGAAATGGAGATTGTATGTTATTTCAGAGAAGAATAGATGGAGCAATGCAGAAGCTGCATGGGAGCAGTGATGCGGCGGAGGGAGCACGCCGGAAAGATGCAGGAGAACCGTATGAGGAGCTGGAACGCCCCGAATTAGAAAAGGGGGATATGCTTGCGATGATCATTGCGGCATTTATCACGTTTATACCGGTTGCTATTTTGGTGCTTGGCATTATCCTGGTGGCAGGTTATTTTCTGCTGCATTGATATGGATAAACGTCAGCATTAGAAAAATTCCGGCAGAGTATTCTATATAGGGCAGTGTGTCGGAAATTGTACGGGGTTAAGGAGGAGCGTGAAATGTTATTTGGGGACAGTGAGCAAAAAAGGAAACAAAAGGAACAGCGCAGCAGGGAAAAAGACTGGAAGAGTAAATTACTTGGAATCGGCATGGAAAAAGGAGCCGCAGGTGAGCTGGTAAAAATAATTACAGAGGCACAGGAACTTGGGGAGAGACTTCAGACAGACTATAAAACATCAAGAGAACATCTGGAGCGTGCGCAGCGCAAGATTGAACTTTTACTGGATGAGATGACAGAGGAACCGGAACGGGATGTAAAAAAAAGCCTGGATTCTTTGATCGTGGATTTAGATCATGTTTATCACATATGTTCGATCCGGGAGGACGATCCGGATTACGGTTCAACGGTAAAGTGTTTAAAGACGGCATCATCGGAGCTTGGAATGCCGGATGCAAAGATCAGCACACTTATGCTGCGCAGCGAGCTGGAGAATATACAGGCAGTATTAAAGGACGCAGCAGGCTGGGATGCCCCCGATTTTTTTGCACTTGCGTATTATCTGAAGCATGGAGATAAAGAAGCACTTGCTGATATGGAGAATGGGCAGCGCAATCAGTTTTTGGCAGATTATCTGAAAGAAAATTTTACAGACTGCTATGCGCAACACATTGAATCCGCAGGGTTAAAAGATGAAATTTCAGATTTTATTCGTACAGTTCATAATATACATAACTAATAGTTATGGAAAACGTCACTTTGTATAATTATGATTAAAATCCATCAAGAATTTAGGTGAATCTGAATATTGTGCAAAGTGTATATTTTTGCTATTATTGCAACAACAAGTTTGAGAGCTTTCGCAAATGTATGAAATTTCAGGACAATATAAGATGCGGAAGTATCGAAGGAGGAAATATTATGAAAAAAGCGGTATGTATGTTTTTAACAGCAGCGCTGGCAGTAAGTTGTCTGGCAGGCTGTGGTGGCAATGCAGCAGGAAACACATCAACAGGCAATGCATCTGCAGGTACGGACAGCAGTGCAGCAGACGGTTCTGTATTTAAGATCGGAAGCATCGGACCGACAACCGGTGATGCAGCAATTTACGGAAACGCAGTTATGAACGCAGCACAGATGGCAGTGGATGAGATCAATGCAGCTGGCGGTGCAAACGGATATCAGCTTGCATTCAAAGCAGAGGATGATCAGAACGATGCAGAGAAATCCGTCAATGCATATAACTCATTAAAGGACTGGGGTATGCAGATCTTAATGGGAACTGTTACAACAACACCTTGTGTAGCAGTTGCAGACAAGACAGCAGAAGATGGTATGTTTGAGATTACACCATCCGCATCATCCACAGATGTTATCACAAACGATAATGTATTCCAGGCATGCTTTACAGACCCGAACCAGGGTACAGCTTCTGCACAGTACATTGCTGAGAACAATTTAGGAACAAAACTTGCAGTCATCTATGACAGTTCGAGTGTATATTCTTCCGGTATCGAAGCTACTTTCGTGGAAGAAGCACAGAACAAAGGACTTGAAGTAGTAGCTGAGGAAGCGTTTACAGCAGATTCCAAGACAGATTTTTCCACACAGCTTCAGAAAGCACAGTCTGCAGGCGCTGACTTAGTATTCTTACCGATTTACTATACAGAGGCATCTATCATTTTAACTCAGGCAAACGGTATGGGTTATGAGCCGGCTTTCTTCGGTGTTGATGGTATGGACGGAATCCTTGGTGTTGAGAACTTTGATACATCTTTAGCGGAAGGTGTTATGTTATTAACTCCATTCGCTGCAGATGCAGATGATGAGAAAACAAAAGCATTTGTTTCCACATACAAAGAGAAATATGGCGATGTTCCAAACCAGTTCGCAGCAGATGCTTACGATGCAATCTATGTTATCAAAGCAGCTATCGAGCAGGCAGGTGCAACACCGGATATGAGTGTTTCTGATCTGGGCACTGCATTAACCGGAGCAATGACATCTATCTCTGTAGATGGATTGACAGGAGATGGAATGACATGGCAGGCAACCGGAGAGGTCAGCAAGGCTCCGAAGGCAGTAGTGATCAAAGATGGTGCTTACGCAGCAATGTAAATGAAATAAAAAATAAATAGCTATTTTATAAGGAAAGAAAGGGGTTGTTTGCAGACAAAGTTGTCGCAGTCAGCCCCTTTTGTACTTATGACAGAATATTTTTAAACGTCACATTGTGGCGTTTTTTGAAACAAAAAGATTGTATACAAGTATTTCAAATGGTATAATAAAAAAATCAATGTATTAACGTTATAAAGTAAGAATGGAGGATTGTTATGAATTTCTTATCTTACCTGATCAATGGTATCAGTCTTGGAAGCGTCTATGCGATCATTGCACTGGGATATACCATGGTATACGGTATCGCAAAGATGTTGAACTTTGCACATGGAGATGTTATCATGATCGGCTGTTACGTGGTGTTTTTAGCCATGAACGGTCAGGGATGGCCGCCGCTTGTAGCGGTTGTTTTATCCGTTATTGTTTGTACGGTTCTTGGTATCGTCATTGAAAAAATTGCTTACAAGCCATTGCGCCGGGCTACTCCTCTTGCCGTACTTATCACAGCGATCGGTGTCAGCTACTTTTTACAGAATGCAGCACTGTTATTGTTTGGTGCGGACACAAAGTCTTTTACCAATGTTGTAACACTGCCATCTTTAAAACTTGCAGGCGGCAGCCTTACAATTTCAGGAACCACGATCGTGACGGTTCTTGCATGTGTCATCATTATGGCAGGTCTGATGTTATTTATCAAAAAAACAAAAGCCGGACAGGCTATGCTTGCTGTTTCGGAAGATAAAGATGCGGCACAGCTGATGGGAGTAAATGTTAACGCAACCATTTCCCTGACATTTGCGATCGGTTCTGGACTTGCAGCGATCGCAGGTGTGCTGTTCTGCTCTGCATACCCTACACTGACTCCTTATACAGGTTCCATGCCTGGTATCAAAGCGTTTACAGCAGCAGTATTCGGTGGAATCGGCTCTATCCCTGGTGCGTTGATCGGTGGTATTTTACTTGGTATCATTGAGATTTTAGGACGTGCTTATATTTCATCCCAGTTGTCAGATGCAATCGTGTTTGCAGTGCTTATCATTGTGCTGCTTGTAAAGCCGACCGGTATTCTTGGAAAACAGATTCATGAAAAAGTATAAGGTCAGATTGGAGTAATGATATGTCGAAATTAAATGTTAAAACAATGAAAAAAAGTACATTAGACCATCTGATTACCTTTGCCATGGTAATTGTGGCCTATCTTGTAGTCCAGATACTGATCGCAGCCGGAGTATTATCTTCCCTGATGCAGGGACTTTTAGTGCCGATGTGCACATATTCCATTGTTGCGATCGGATTAAATCTCTGTGTTGGTTATCTGGGAGAACTTAGTATCGGACATGCAGGTTTTATGTGTGTCGGTGCATTTTCAAGTGCATTTGCAACAAAACTTTTACAGAATGTAATCCCAAATCAGATCCTTCTGTTTATTGTCGTTTTGATCATAGGAACAGCAGTGGCTGCATTTTTCGGATTCCTCATCGGTATCCCGGTATTGCGTTTAAGAGGTGATTACCTTGCTATCGTAACACTTGCATTTGGTGAGATCATTAAAAACGTGATCAACGTACTTTACATAGCGAAAGATACGGACGGTTTTCATTTTGCAATTTCAAACGGAAATGCGATCAAACTTTCGGATGAGGGAGAATGGCTTATAAACGGTGCAAAAGGTATTGCAAAGATTCCTCATTTATCCAGTTTTACAGCGGGTGTGATCATGATCCTGATCTGTCTGTTTATCGTATATCATCTGGTAAATTCCAGAAGCGGACGTGCGATCATGGCAATCCGTGATAACCGTATCGCGGCTGAGTCAGTTGGTATCAACATTACAAAATTTAAACTGATGGCATTTACGATCTCCGCAGCGATCGCAGGAGCCGGCGGTGTTTTATATGCACACAACCTGTCAACCGTTACAGCAACACCTGCAAACTTTGGTTACAACATGTCGATCATGATCCTTGTATTTGTTGTATTAGGTGGTATGGGAAGTTTCCGCGGTTCTATCATTGCGGCTGTGATCCTTACGTTATTGCCGGAGGTACTGCGTGGACTTTCTGATTACCGTATGCTGATCTATTCCATCGTGCTGATCGCAATGATGCTCTTTAACTGGGCACCAAAATGTATCGAATTCAGACAGCGTATGGCAGCGAAACTGAAAAAGAACACAAAGAAAGGAGTACAGTAACATGAGTCTATTGGAAGTAAAAAATCTTGGTATCTCCTTTGGCGGTCTGCGTGCAGTAGACGGATTTCATATTTCAATCGAAAAAGGACAGTTATACGGACTGATCGGGCCGAACGGTGCCGGAAAGACAACTGTATTTAATATGTTAACCGGTGTGTATACACCAAATGACGGATCTATCACATTAGACGGAGTGGATATCACAGGGAAAAAGACCATCGATATCAATAAAGCAGGAATCGCCCGTACATTCCAGAATATCCGTCTGTTTAAAGACCAGTCAGTGCTTGATAATGTAAAGATCGGTCTGCATAATCAGATCACATATTCTACGCTGACAGGAATCTTACGTCTGCCAAAATTCCATCAGGCATAAAAAGAGATGAATGAGAAAGCAATGGAACTTCTGAA
>ENA-UEQW01002704-UEQW01002704.1-human-gut-metagenome-genome-assembly--contig:-NODE-2704-length-13011-cov-4.333308_pt1 | contig 13011 bp, 19 predicted proteins | sample MGYA00242947_ERZ507947 | MGnify/ENA primary metagenome ERZ507947 (study PRJEB26167, sample SAMN06115421) | human gut metagenome | host: Homo sapiens | place: China:Guizhou | collected 2015-03-17... | reverse complement strand
AGCTCCTTCGCAACGCTGTCTGCAACCTTTTTCGCGTCGCCCGTCAGCATGACGGTTTTTGTCACGCCTGCGCGGTGCAGCTGCTCAATGGCCTTCTTGGAGTTGGGCTTTACCACGTCGGAGATCACGATGTGACCGGCGTACTTCCCATCGACGGCCATGTGGATGATCGTGCCGACGCTGTGGCAGTCGATAAACGGAATGCCGCGCAGCGCCATCAGCTTGTCGTTGAGAGCCGACTTCGTATCCTCGTACGATGACTCGTGATTCTCACTCGGAACGAGCGAGTCGCTGTCATTCTCCTCAGTACTCCGTGCAGGCATTTGGGGAGGCAGAAACGAGCTCGAGGGCTTGAAGTTGGATTCCACCGACTTGTTCTTCTCTAACAACCTTGGAAGAATGGATTCGGCCTCCAGTGAATGAATAGACTTCATCGTTGTCACAACTAGTCACTAACACAAAGACTGAAACAATACTGAGACTTTGGAAGGAAGGGGGCAATTGAAGCGTGTTCTCGCTCAGTATGTGCATGAGTCGGTCAATGAGCACCGTTAACGACGTGATTGCAGGACTCATCTACAAATCACGCATCGCAGCCACAGTGGAGCACATTCCCATTCACGAAGTAGTACTTCTGTATATAGTACTTCTCGTTGATGCCAAGCCGTTTGTACCCGAGTTCGATCAGTTGGTAGTTGAAGATATCGGTGCGCTTCCGCTCTGAGAGTAAGAGACCCATACCGATTTGTACCCTTGTCCTCAACATCGATCAGCGCCAAAAACGGACACAGCTTGTCCAGGAGTTGAAGGAGTATCTAGTTCGATAAGCACGCTGTCCGTACGACAAACATTGCCATCCTGCAGTTCCAACGATAGATTGCTGGAGAGCTTGATATCCAGAATCGTGCTTACCCAGTTCGCGAACAATGGAGCAAAGTCCTACGCATTATCCCGTTCCAACTGCACCACATCAAAACCGACGTTCAGCACGTTGCTTGCGCTCATCCGAGTCCTCTGGAACAAACAATATGAACAATGGGTTAGTCCCACTCAATTTCACCGTGCTGTACCGTGTCTCCGTCAATCGACGTCGTGTTCTCGATGGCGTACAAAATGCGGTCCTTCAGAATCCTCTTCGACGAGTACCGCGGCAGCTCCAATCCGTTGAAGCAGGTGTGCGCGATCGGGAAGTACGAGTCGCTGCTGTTCTTCCCCACCAGTCGCATGATTTTGAACTACACGTCACAGCCATTCTCGACTCCCACGGTTAATGGCGATTGATGGCTGAAGATGGGCAGTCGCGAGCGCGCCGTCGCGAACTGCAAGAACGCGATTCGCTGTCCGCTGTTCATCTCCTCCAACACCTCCCAGAACCACACGATCACCTCGTCGTCCGCCGAAAACCCGTCGTATTTCGTGATGGACCGCAACTCCTCGATGTGCACCTCGCCAACGCCCACCACCAAACTCATCAGCTCTCTTCCGCTCATGAAGCGACAATCCACGCCGTCGAACACCGCCGCAATCCCGGCACTCACCAATCTTGCCTTCTCTTTCTGCCTCTCGAAGTAGCTCTCCACCACCCAGTCGCAGTACGCGCGACGCTCCGCGAACTCCACGCGACGGTAAGGAGGGTGCGACGCTGACGTGACCAGCTCTCCGCCCATGCCCTCGTAAGACCAAAACAGCGCCTCGAACCCCTCTTCCTACACATGAAACGCACAGCGAAGAATCACGGTTGTGCTGAGTAGGGTACAGCACTGGTCATATAGCCCCTTATTCACCATCTCCAGGTCCTTCCACCCAACGCGCTCTCCCACGATCAGCTTCCACAGAACCGGAGAGAGGAAGAGATCCAACTGGAACCCCGACACGATGGCGATTCCAATAATCCGGCCGATTCCCTCGTACACCTTGGCGTCGAAAGTGCAGCCCTCGTCAAACACGAAGTCCTCCTTTCCCCCAACATCCCCAACAATTTCATGGTTCGGCGTGGCGCGCAGCACGTTCAGCATCTCCACGTCGTGCAGCTCCTGCATGCACGTTCGGAACACCTCGCGGTACAGGCCTCCGTTATCCACGCCTCCTTCGCCAGCGAAGACCACGTGGAACACGCGCTTCTGCCCCCCGTGGGAGTGCTGGATGAAGGCTGTGCGAAGCTCCTCCTCGTTCATGGACATCAACACGGCGATCAGGTGGTGCGTCACCGACGCGGCAAAGCGCTCCTGCAGTGGGAGGGAGAGGAGGCGCTCGCGGCGCGCCGCCAGGCGGTTGAAGGTGTGTGACTTGATGGCTCTGGGGAGGTGCTGGAGGTCCACCGAGGGCTCGACGGCGCGCTGTGTCCGGAGGACGAGGTTACGCGAGAGCAGCTGAACCGTCGAGGACAGGAGAGGCGCGGCGACGGAGGAATGTAGAAGATATGGGAGGATCTGGAGGCAGAGGAGGTTCTGGAAGAGGACCGCTGCGCACTGCACGAGCCACTCCGACTCGGCGCACTGCGCGGGACACACTCTGGATAGCACGGACGGCGACAGATTCCACGCCCACAGCCCCAGCTCTCGGCACTTGGAGTCGATGCAGGAGGCGACGGCTGCGAGAGAGCGCGCCTTCTCCATCACCTCGCAAAATGCCTCGAAGGACAGCGGAGACGGCGCCTCCACGCTCGTTTCCTCCTTCTCCGTCGCTCGCTTCTGCTCCTTCCTCACCCAGTACTCGCTCATCCGCCACACCATCGAATACTCCTCTCGTCCGCTCTCGAACGGGTTGTCCGCACATTCAGAGTACCACAAATAGCCCCCGCTCTGGCCCACGATCGTGCACGCCGCGTTCGTGGAGGGGTGGTGGACCGTCTGGCCGACGGACAGTCCGGGGAAGCGCGCGCGAAGACGAACGGGGTCGGTGTCGATGAAGACGAAATGATTGGTTGCACGAGACAGGCACAGCACGAAACAGGACCGCATCCACGTGCAGTAGTACTCGTAAGACGCTTGCAGCGACACGCTCGCTGTAAGCAGCGCGCCGGCACGAAGCATCCACTCCTCGTGACTCATCTCCGGGACGAGGAGAACGTTCGGGTCGAACGCAATGCGGTTGTAGGGGTTGATCTGAAGGTCCACGTGCGTGAGTGTGTTGTGAAGCGGCATACGCTGTTCCTTCCACGCCGGCGTGCCGAAGTCCTCGAGGTACGTGTAGCCGATGCGAGTGCCCTCGAGGAACGCGTGGAAGGAGTCGCGCGGCGCGTCGAGGAAGAAGGAAAGCGTATCGTTCTCCGTGCAGGCGTCGCCGTAGAGAACCGAAGGGTGGTCATCGACCTTCACTCCCTTGATGGAGTCGTACGCGCAGGAGTGTTCGGTGGACTGGAGGTGGAACGTGAACGGCGACAGATTCACGGTCAGACACGACACGTCGAAGGCGAAGCACCCCAGTCGCGGAAGGACCGAGAGATCGACGCACTTCGCCTCCTCGTTCGCGATGACGAACGGGTAGTCTTCGTTGTTGGAGCGAACGCGCGCTGCGAACGCCTCCTGGACGCGACAGCCGCTCATCTCGAAGGCAGAGGAGCAGCTATCGCTCCGTGTTCTGAACGAGCACGTTACGCTTCCGTCCTCCCTCTGTTGCAGCGTGCCGCGGAACCCGTCGAAGAAGAGAGTGTGGTGGAGCGAGAGAGAGAGTGGACGGAGCACCTTCCCTTCCACGGTGAACTTGAGAGCGCCAGTACTCCCTTCTGGAGTGAACTGGGGTGCGTCGTTCCCTTCCACGTCGCACTTGGGTGCGTCCACAGCGTGGAGTGTCAAGGCAACAAGGAAAACGGCGGACGAGGCGAAGCAGAGCGTGGTGTGGCAGTGCGGCGGGAACGAAGACGGAATGGTGAGAAGCGCTTCCGTGTTCATCGCGTCAAACGACGAGGTCTGCGTGTGAGTGAAGGAGAAGAGAACTACCGCGACGTGAACAACGAGGAAGACGGAATTGGCATGGGAGGAGAAGGAATAACCGAGCGAGGGACGGGTCCAAGGCAGCGCTGAGAAGACAGACGCGGGTTCGCGTTCCGCCAGAGCGCTGCAGTGAAGCACGAGCTAGGTGTGAATCGAGCGGAGCAAGCGTACCGTTTCTTCCTTGGTGAGAGACCGCGTGCGCGCCGCGTTCAGGAGGAACCTCGCTCTGCGCTGAATTCTCTTCAGCGAGAAGACACAGCGCCGCTCCAAGCAGTGAATCAGCAGTCGCAACCCGTTCATGCGGTAGCTCTCGTGAGAGTGCGTGACCAGATAATCAATGTACTGGAGCAGAAGAGACGACTCAGCACTGTCTGCAATTTGCATCAACAGCGCGAGGGCATCTTCATCGAGCAGCACGTCTTCCTTCATTAGCGACGTGATCACACGGTCATCGCTCTTGCGCAGCAACTCGCTCACTCTTCCTTCACGAACCACGATGCACTCGAGCGCCTCCTCTTCCTCCTTCTCCAACGCACTCCGCATGTCCCACACATCCCACAATTCTGCAGCCACGCTCCGCATCAGGCGAACCTCCTCGCTCTCCTTCTCCTCCTTCCGTATGTGCCATCGCTGCTCCTTCTCGCACCCGTCTTCGAGACAGCACACGCCCTCTCCAGGATTCCACTCCCACTCTCTTGAAACGACGCGCACTTCACAATGCGCGCTCATTTCAATCACAGGAAGAACGCACGCCACCTTGCCGAACTTTTGCTCCTCCACCTCCTTGTCGTTGCTTCGATACGTCACTGTACAATGATCCATGTCAATCAAGCACCCCATTCGACCCGTCTCTTCCTCCATGCTGGCAATCAGCACATCCTCGTCGTTCTCGCCGTTCATGATGCCCACACGACACGCGCCTTTCCACTCCACCTCATAGTACCACATTCCAGCGGTTATGAACACTCCGTCGAGAACGAGCGTGTCCTCGCATGCAGCCACGAACCACCTGTCGTCTCTTTGCGTCACACCACTGTCGCCCGCGTGACGCAGACACAACACTTCTTCGCACTCAAGCACGGTGGTCACCGAGCAGCGCTGGACCAGCCACTTCACGAAGCGAAGCACGTGCTGTCGGTTTTGCGTCGCGTCTTCGGTATAGAAGGAAGACAGCGCCGCTCTGTTCGGCTCCCACTTCAAGAAGTCGCGAATCATCCTCAACACAGAGTCCCGAACCGACGGGTTCTCCTGACACACGTCGAGAAGACGGTTCCAGTACTGGGGAGAGAACGCGAAGCGAGAAGGAAGAATCGAAGAAGGAGTCACCATCAGAACGCCAAGCGAGTGAGTCGCCGGAGACTGAAGGAAGGAGAGCAGTTGCGCGTTCACTGTGTTGTTGTAGTAGGGGTTGCGAAGCATCAACAACACGAGGTCAGAAAACGAGACTTCTTTTGCCGTGTCAACGCGATGTGATCTAGAAGTCAGGCGATCAGCCGAACATCCACATCATTCTCCTGACCAACTCCTCTTCGCTCTCGCAGTCCGCGATCCACTCCTTCAGTTGCTCCATGTCCATCTCCTCTTGGGACGGCGCTTGCACGCACTCTGGGCACACTGACGCGAAGAACGCCTCGATGTCCTCCTCACTACGCGTTACATCCCCGTCAATGCAGTACTCCAAGGAAGACGGGTCGTTCACCACGATGACAGCGAGGACTCCAAACACGCGCCTCGCCGTGGTAGGGTTTACGCGCAGCACGCGGAGGAGAAGGCGATACTGTTCACGAGTGAGGTGGAAGGAGGGAAGGGTGAGCAGAGCGTCGGTGAAGGCGATGACGAGAAGAGAGAGAAGAGACGGTGGAAGGGGCAGGGTCGAGAGGAGGAAGGAAAGGTAGGAGAAGAGCGTGTTGAGGAGGGATGTGACGAGATGCGAAGAGCGTTCAGTGGTCATGGATAGGGATGGAACCACGCGCAGCAAGCGGCGAACCACTCCGAGTGGTTGGAGGAGGTTGTGAGCTGGCATGAAGTTGAACTCAGTGAAAGGAGAATGGGAGAGCGAGTCCCGTTGAGAATGGTGAGACAGTGAGTTCTGCAGAGAACTGTGAGACAACCAGTCCTGCAGAGAACAAGCCAGTCCCTCAACAGAGGAGGGAGAAACGACATAGCTGGCTTCAGCAGCGATGTCAGAGCAAGAGAGGTCGTTGCGGACAAAGGAGCAGTACACACGCAAGAAGATGGAGTCGGAGAGGACGAGGGAGGCGTGTGAAGGAAGAGGCGTGTAGCCGTGTGTGTAGAGGAGACAGGTGGAGTGAAGGAACAAGAGCCACTTCGCCTCCTTCACTCGCAACTGGGCGAGTTGCTCACCAACACACGTCTCGCTCACAATCGCCTTCCGAAGAGCCTAAACCTCAACCCACGCAGACACGACCACTTCGTAACACTCCTCCACGGATAACGCTGCGGGCAACACGGAGTACACGCACTGCACCAGACTGCTCGCGAAGAGCACGACGGAATCCCAAGTCTGTTTGCGCTGCTGTCTCTGCGCGTTCAGAAGGTTGAGGAGAAGCGCCGTCTTCTTGTAGAGCGTTTGGAGCTGGGGCGACGGAAGAGTCGTCAGGACCGAATAGGTGTTGCTGTGATAGCTGAGGAGGAGAAGTAGCGAGTGGAACACGGTGGTGATAAGCGCGTGCTGTGGATTGGACAAGGACAACAGCGGCGGGCGTTTCATGGAAGCGAAGACGGCGTTGTCGAGAGAGCTCTCCTTATCGAGAATGAAGGCAACGACTTCTTCCCTGGAGAGCACGGACAGTGACTGCTCCTCGCTGCACAGAGCAGCATCCAACGAAGAGAGAACAGGTTGTCCAGTCTCTTCGGCTTCCTGCCACAGCACGTCCACTACACTCCCGGAGAGAAGACGCTGTCGCTCGTCCCGCTTCAGTCCGTTCCTGAGCAGCACGGACGGCTCTTCGTCGTTCTTGATCCCTTCTCGCCCGATCCGCAGCCAGCGCTCCATCACGCCACGCAACACATCCGAAAAGAGAGAAGGCGAGCGGAACCCTTGCAGACCGCGCGACGTGGCGTTTCTCTCCACACAGTCGACGAGTCCTTCACACCGCATCGTCGCGTTGTTCATAACCACACCCGAAAGGTGGTGCTCGCCCTGGGCGAGGAGGAGAGTGAGAAGGGAGGAGGTGAACACCAGCACGCCGTGATGCACCGCTCCTCGGAACTAACGGTCATCCCACGAAGAAGATCTCACTTCGATTCCGTTGTCCGTGTGTACGTGTGGGGGCGTGACAAAGGAAATGGCGATGGAAGTGGCTCTCACGAAATCGCTCTCAGCCAACTCGGAGCCACTCCACACCGAATCTCCCTCCACGTGACAAGGAGTGATGTGAAGAGAAAAGACGTGCGCACCAGAATAACGCTCTATTGGTGATCACACCTCCCTTCTCTCACCCGTCTCCACGAACAGGGCGGAGAACGACTGTCGCACCCTCTCTCGAAGAACCAGATCCTCTTGCAGCGCGTCCACAAGAGCGGCAGGAAAAGGACACGTGAAGCGCAGCTGGGAGAGGAACAAAATGGTGTAGTACTGCACAAGATACGACATCTGCTTCGCGTAAAACCGGATTTGGTTCTCCCCGTGAGGAGTCTGAAGCTGCGCGGAGAAGAAGGAGCATTCCTCCTGTACGCCTTGGAGAAGCCGGGTGTTCATCGTCGAGAGATAGCTGAAGGCGGTGTGCTGACTGAGAACAGGGTCGAACACCTGCCGAAGCTCGATCTGGACGCACTGTGGCTCTGCCTGGTGGATCACGAACCCGAAGAAGACGGGTTGGGAGAGAGCGAACTCGCACGGATACGTCACGATCTCCTCGCGCTCGTTCACGACCCAGAAGAACCCGGAAATCGTGTCGACAAACGCGTGGAGAAGGAAGGAGTGCTGCTTTGGAACGTGGCAGACGCAGCCCGTGGAAAAGGGGACGGGCATGGACAGCGAGTTGTGGAAGAGTTGATTGGATGCACAATTCATGCCGTACGAGCAGGCGTCGCAGCCGAAGAAGGGCAGCGCGCGGCGTGCGGACGAGATGCCGATCGAGACGGAAGCGTTCTCCATGTTTTGAAACTGCAGCGTGTAGTGGACGATGGAGTGCGACGGGGTGAGAGGCTGTGGATGAGAAGAGAGAAGGAAGGCAACAGGGGCTGCGAACACCTGCGTGATTGGGAGAGAGGACGTGAGAACGGAGGCGGAGGCTGTGAGAGAGAGACTGCTGAAGGAGGAGTGCGGGAGGTCGACGGAGAGAGGCACGGCGGGTCGTTCGATGGCGTACATGTACTGCGAATAGAGGTGGAGAGCGAGACGCTACGGGTGAGAGCGAGGCGAGGACGCGACGTAGACTTGAAGAATGACCTGCTTCTTGAACAGGTCGCACTCGGCGCAGTAGTGGTACGCGTCGCCGCACTCCGACTCGTTGCACTTCAGACTGAGCTGGCTCTGGATGGAAAAGCGAACCTCGCGCTCTCTGTCCGTCTCGAAGGCGTTCTCCCGAAACACCCTGTTCGCGTTGCGAACCAGCAGCTCCACGACTCTCAGCAACACGCGCTGCATCTGCTAATCAGTCCCTCCAACAACCCTCACGTAGTTCGCCCGCCCGTCGCGACCCTTGCGCGCATAGCTGTACCGCTCCGGCTTGTCCTCCTCCACGGGCGTCGACGACTGGCTGTCCGCTCCCTTCCGCCGCTGCAGCACGTCCCTGACGTCGTACTGGAGGAACTGGTGGAGGTGCGTGGAGGTGTAGCGACAGATGCGGTTGATGAAGGCGTTCAGCCAGAAGGCGTAGCGGTTCTTCGCCAAGAACTCGTCCTCCAACTCGACGAGAATGCGCAGCGTGTCGTAGATGGTGTTGGCTTTGAAGAACTGCGCGAAGGAGACCTCCCACACCTGCAGGCAGGCGCATCGCAGCTGCGCCGTGAGCTTGGACTCGCCCGTGATGGCCTTCGAGGGGTAGAATCCGTCGTGACTCATGCCGTAGAGCAAGTACGTCACCAGCGACAGCATGCGGTCGAGAAATGTCATGTTTCCCAGCCTCTATGCGTGAAGGAAGGAGCGCGCCGTCACCTTTCCCTGGAGGAAGCGTTTCAGGTCGAGCGACGACACTTCGAGGGAGCTGAAGTGCGGCAGATTCAGCGCCAGCAGCGTGAGGAAGCAGTAGAGATAGAGGAGGTTGTACGGCGACTTCTCCACCTTGTCCTGCTGGCGCACGAGCTAGCGGTGAGAGAAGGGCAGCGCAGCTACAGCCACGATGGAGTAGAACTGGAACTGGAGAACGATGGGCGAGGTGTGCAGTCCGATGTATGGCGTTGGCGACGCCTTCTGGCTGTGGTATATGGAAAGACTAGCGATGAGAGCGGGAGCGAGCAACGACGAAGTGATCTTGACGAGGAGGTTCGCCAGGTACAGGTCCCAGTCGAAGGTGAACTCCTGCTTCCAGCGCTCCGCGTTGTCCTCGTCGATGCGCGCCAGCTTGGTCAGGATCTGGTGAAGCGGGTGCGACGCGGGAAACACGCCGGACTGGAGAAGGGTGTTGAAGAGGAATGCGGGCTTCTGCTCTATTGCTGACGAGAATAGCTAGTGATTACCGGCGTAGAAGAAGGAGTCGCGAAGACTCTGCAGATTTGCGACGATGACAAACAGGATGTAGAACAGAATTGGCGAATCGTTGGGGTGGAGTCTCGCCTTCGACAAGCTCAGAAGGGAGTGGCGGAGCGACTCCGGCTTCCAGTTCTCCGTGACGCTACAATCACACGATGTCCAAACAGAGTACACTTTCGCAATAAAACTGTCGCTCAGGATGGTTGCAACGAGGGAGTCGTCGTTCGTCAGCACTTCCAGGGCGTTATCGCACATGTACTTCGGGAACCACTCGTACCATAGCTCCCTCTTCGTGTTCTGCGCAACAGACGACAATTCTTCCAAAACTGCCGATGTTTCGCAGCACACTGTCTAGAGGGATCACGCAAAGCAAAACGAATCGATACCTCCTCCTCTACACCGAGCGTGCACTCCAACCGTTCCAGTATTTCGCGTATGTAGCAATCGTTGATTCCGTTTTCGGCAAAATGAAATCCCAATATGTCCAGATCCTTTCGTCTCACGAGGTCACTGCAAATCCCTACCTCCATTTTGCTCGAACTCGTCTTGGTAGGAAGAAATACGGAATCTCCGGTCGAACCGAAATCGGCTCTTTCTCCGTCTTTCCAAAAAGAGCGGGGTGACGAACAAGACCGTTGCCGATAGCGTATTCGTCGCAAAGAACCAACCGGGAGTGGGATACAAGGTCACATCCATCTATCCCAGACAGGCATTGACATCCTACTCCCCTTCTCTGGAAACGCTTCTCGATTCAGGATATACGGGAAATGATATTGCTGTGTGTTGCTGATTTTCGTTGTGAAGTGTAGTGTCTGCGGTTTTTCATCGGAAAGGGAGCGCGCGTGGCAAAATCAAATGCACAAGTGTCAACCAGTGTTGTAGACGCCGTGGTTTCGACCCGAAATGCCAAGGAGAGTCATGCCGTCCAAGTCGTATGCCCTTCTTCATCGTTCTAAGCTGTAGTCGAACAACGCGTTTGTGCCGATCCAGTGCAGCATTCGCAATTCACAACGGTTTTTCTCCATCCTCCACACTGGTACCCAAACAGGCGGATATTGAAACCTAGACCCCGCGAAGAGGTCCATCGTGAAGTGGGAGATTCGACTGGAAGACAATTGCGAGTGGTCCTTCAACGACGCGACAAAAACGTGTTCCATCGCCTATTCTCCGGAGTTCCCGTTCTCCACTTCCCATCACGTGTAGCGACACGCTCTGCCTCTCCTTCTGGAGCGAGCAACTCATGCACACCTTCATGTCTCAGTGCACCTCGCTTCGCCCGATTCAGCGCGAGAGCATCAGCGGAATCGTCCCCGCTACATCGTCTCTCCTCTACGTCACCTCGATGGTCATCCAATCCGTAGACTCACCGCCTCTTCCTCCCTCTTAGAACCCCTCTCAGATCGTGATCGGCGTCGTCTCCCCCTCCGTGATCGCCTTCTCCTCCCTCGACCTCTTCCTCCTCCGCATCATCCGCGTGATGGACTCCTCCGTGGCGAAGCAGTCCGTCCTCCTCTCTCTGCTCACGACTAGGTTGTATCTGTGCCTCAACTCCGCCGACCTGCCCGTCTCCTTCACGCCGCTCGTCAGTCTCCAACACTCGCTGTTCCAGCTGTACTTCGCGTTCCCGCAGGAGTCGCTCGCCTCGCAGGACCCTCGCTCACGAGAGAAGGCTCACCAGAGGGTGGTGAGCTGTCCCTGGTCCGCCACCCAACGCATCGCTCTCGACTACTCGCAGCTCGTCACCTCCACCACGCCGCTGTTCCCGTATCACACGTCTCTCTCCACGCTGCTGCTCTCGCTGGACGACTTCCTCTTCGTCCTTATTGGTTCTCGCTCCCTCCTCGTCTCACGCCATAGACGCCGTCATCGCAGCCAAGCGCGTCGTCATCGCGTCCTCGCAGCTGGGCTTCGAGGAAGTGCGCCTATCGTTCTCGCTTCATCGTAGATCCAGGAAGTCGTCATCGCGCTCGGACAGCTCTTCTCCCCGTTCCTTCCCTCCGTCTTCCGTCACGTCGTCCCAGTGATCACCCCGCGGTCGCTGGTGGCCCTCCAGCAGACGTGCGCCGCCACCTGGTTCGTCTGCGGCGTGATGGACACGAGCGCGGTGCGGTTTCAGTCGTTGTACGACGTGTTCGTCGACCTCGATGCCCACAAGACCTATATGAACGAGCAGTTTGCCGTAGTGGCTGTGGACGCGAACAACGACTAGGGAGACTTCTGCTACACGAAGGAGATCGTGAGGAACGACCGTGTGAACGCGCAGCGAGTGAGAGCGGTGGAGTGGAGTGAGGGATAGTGGAAGGACTCCTTTGCCGCCGCGAACAGCCAGTACGCGCTCTTCCTGAAGATCCAGGCGTACATCCGAGTTTGTGGGATCCCCCTTCCTCATCCCATAGATGATCCTGCTCATGGCGGTGAAGTCGGAAGCGTATCCCTGCTTGAAGAAGAAGGAGGAGTTGCTGGCGAAGCGCATTCAGCTCCTCCGCGAGTCGCCTCTGATACCTCAGATCACGGCATGCATCAACGCGACAATAGCGGCACGGCGGAATCAGGGAGGGAAGAACACGACTCTCCACCCCAATGTGCGCTTCGCGAGCGCGTCAGTGCAGTCGATTTACGACACGGTGATGGAGTGGAAGTGGGCGGAGAGCATTCCGATGGAGGGTGGGAGAAGGCAGGTTGTTTGAGGGGTAGAGCTGGAGAGGCAGTACGAGGAGATGGAGTACTTGACGCGGGACTTTGCGAATGCCATTCACTTGGTGATTGCGTTGTCAGAGTGCGATGTCGAGGAATGTGAAGGTGTTCACGTGTAGAGTGACGTGTCTTTGCTGTTGCGAGGTCTGTATGCAAAGTCGAAGGTGGTGCAGGCGGCGTGTGTTCGCATTTGGGATCACATTCACAAAGTGAACTCCACGGACATTTTCACGAAAGACATTTCGTATGTGGATTCTGTAACGATGAAGAAGTGCGTTTTGACGAAGGGGGTGAGGATTAGGCTGAGAAGCTCTGTACTCTAGGTGTGTTATTGCACTTGGTTTTGTTGCATACACTCGTTTGCTCGATGGAACGCAATCAGTCGAGATCATTCTTTCTCTGTGTGTCCCCTTCTTCTTCAGTATGGATTTGGAGAATCAAGAGGAGAATAGCACGGCTGATTCAACGCTCTCCTCGTCCGAAAGAACTCAAGACAATGCCACTCCGCCGAATAAGGTGGGCGCGGCACCGGGTGAGGTCACGGAAGATCGTGCGGGAGAGCAACAACAGGCTTCTGATAGTCGTATGAGGGAACGAAGTCGAGAAGCGGCTCCTCGCCAGCCAGCTACAGAAGGAGTTGCAACGGCTGCAAATCGGGGAGAAGACAACATTATTGATCTGGTGTCATCGAGTGACGACGATAGTGCCGCTATCGAAGAATCGCAACCT
>ENA-UEQW01002703-UEQW01002703.1-human-gut-metagenome-genome-assembly--contig:-NODE-2703-length-13012-cov-4.318748_pt1 | contig 13012 bp, 8 predicted proteins | sample MGYA00242947_ERZ507947 | MGnify/ENA primary metagenome ERZ507947 (study PRJEB26167, sample SAMN06115421) | human gut metagenome | host: Homo sapiens | place: China:Guizhou | collected 2015-03-17... | reverse complement strand
CGCAAAGAGCAGCAGACAAGGCTGCGATAATTGCACAAAGCAATGAAAATGATAAAGAAGAAAAAAATGAAAAAGAAAGCCTTCTGACATCAAATGAGGCTAAGAATGCAAAATACTGCATCAAAAATGACTCCGGAATGCTGTCTGTATACAACGCCACTGCAAGTGAAAAATACTTTGACACAGGCGTGTATTTTGAAGAACTGCCCGATGAAGCAAAAAATAAGGTTACAAACGGACTCTACTTTTTTAACGAAACTGATTTGTACTATTTTCTTGAAAGCTATTCAAGTTAATGTTAAAATAAATCAGTTAGGGGAAAAAATATGTACGATGTAATTATAATAGGTGCCGGTGCATCCGGGCTGATGGCGGCAGCAGCTGCTGCATCAAAGGGAGCACGTGTGGCACTTTTAGAGCACAAGGATGATATAGGAAAGAAAATACTTGCAACAGGAAACGGCAGATGTAATTTCACAAACACTGATATGTCTGTAAATAAGTTTCACGGCAGTAAGGCGCTGATTAAAAACGGGTTGTCGCAATTTAATTATGCAGACACAATACGTTTTTTTAAAAAACTTGGAATACCTGCATATGACAATGCAGGCTACATTTATCCAAATTCAAGGCAGGCTGCATCTGTTGTGGCAGCCTTTCGAATGGAGCTTATGAGGCTTCATGTGGATGTGAAAACAGGCATTAATATTACTGATATTAAGCCTGCAGATGACCGGACCGGTTACTGCATCCAAACAGACAAGGGCAGCTTTAAGTCTAAAAGGCTTATCATAGCGTGTGGCCTTACGGCTTCCCCGAAGCTTGGAAGTGACGGAAGCCTGTTTCGACAGATAGAAGCTCTCGGACATCATATCCAAAAGCCATTACCCGCGCTTTGCGGCTTTAGCTGTGATGGTCTTAATTTCAAAAAAATCACAGGTGTCAGGTGCGATGCCACTGTTGCTTCCGTGATAGACGGTCAAATGACAGAGCAAAATACAGGGGAGCTGCAGTTAGCTGACTATGGCATCTCAGGCATCCCGGTTTTTCAGATTTCAAGTCTTATGTCAAGAGCCCTCGATAAAGGTCAAAGGGTCAAGGTGATAATTGACTTTTTGCCGGCTTTTAGTGATGATGAGCTTAACGGATACATAAAGGACAGAAGCATTACAACGACAGACAACCGCTCGTTAAATGAGATGCTTAACGGACTTTTAAACAATAAGCTTCTTCTTGAGCTGATACACAAATCAGGTGTATCTCCTGACAAAAAGGGAAGGCTGTTGACAGATGATGATTGTAAAAGTCTCACCCGCTCAATAAAGCATACAGCCGTTTCGGTAAAAAAGCCAAGAGGAGCCGAATTTGCACAGGTGTGTGCAGGCGGCATATGTACAAAGGAAATAGATGTACGCACATTGGAGTCCAAAATCCATCCGGGGCTTTACTTTTGCGGCGAGTTGCTTGATGTGGACGGCATATGCGGTGGCTACAATCTGCAGTGGGCATGGACAAGTGGATATATAGCAGGAGAAATGCAGTAAATGATTAAAATTAACCAGATAAAGCTCCCCGTCACGCACAGTGATGAGGCATTAAAAAAGAAAATAATAAAAATACTTAAGCTCAATGCCAAGACAGGCTTTACATACCGCATTTTAAAGAAATCACTTGACGCGCGTAAAAAGCCTGAGCTGTTCTATACATATTCAGTTGCTGTAGAGCTAGAGGATGCAAAGAACAGTGAAGCGGCAATTGTCAAAATACCTGCATGCGGCCATATACCGCTTGACAGGCGACCTGTTATTGCAGGGGCAGGACCTGCAGGGCTGTTTTGTGCATATATATTGGCAGAGGCAGGTTTTCGCCCGATAGTTATCGAGCGGGGAAGCCGGGTAGAAAAAAGAACCTGCGATGTACAAAAATTCTGGGAGAGCGGCATACTTAATCCCAAAAGCAATGTACAGTTTGGTGAGGGCGGTGCCGGAACCTTTTCAGACGGCAAGCTGAACACATCCGTAAAGGATCCTTCGGGCAGGAATCGTCTTGTGCTTGAGACCTTTGTGCGCTTTGGAGCAGATCCGTCCATACTTTATGACAACAAGCCACATATTGGTACTGATGTGCTCTCAGAGGTAATTGTCAACATGCGTGAATTTTTGGTTGACAAAGGAACAACATTTATATTTGACACCTGTGTGAGCAATCTTGACATAGTTTCCAACAAGCTATTAAGCGTTTACATGGATTCTGACAGTAATAGTGAGATTAAGACAGATGTATGCGTTCTGGCACTCGGACACAGCGCCAGAGATACATTTGATATGCTTTACAACAAAGGCTTTGATATGGAGTGCAAGAGCTTTGCAGTCGGCTTTCGCGTGGAGCATCCGCAGCGCATGATAGATGAATCACAGTACGGTATTCAAAAGAAAATCATACTTCCGCCAAGCCCATACAAGGTTACCTCCAATTTTCCGAATGGCAGAGGAGTCTATTCATTCTGCATGTGTCCAGGAGGATATGTGGTCAACTCATCGTCAACCGAAAATCACACGGTGGTTAACGGCATGAGCTATCACGACAGAAACAGCAAAAATGCGAACAGTGCCATCATAGTATCTGTTTCGACGAAGGATTTCGGAGCAGATGATGCCCTCGCCGGAGTGAGATATCAGGAAAAGCTTGAAACAGAAAATTATAAGAGAGGCAATGGTTTAATACCACAGCAGCTTTTCGGAGATTTCTGTGATAACAAATTAACAACAGCATACGGTGATTTTGGCTCCTGTACAAAGGGAAGCACCGTCTTTGCAAAGCTGAACGGACTGATGAACGCTGACATGGAGCAGTCGTTCAAGCTTGGAATGGAACATTTTGGTCATCTGATACATGGCTTTGACAGAAAAGATGCAATTTTGTCCGGTATGGAGACACGCACATCTTCTCCGCTTCGCATAAAAAGAGATGAATCCTTTGAGAGCAATATCTCAGGGGTATACCCTTGCGGAGAGGGCGCAGGCTATGCAGGAGGCATTACATCTGCGGCAATCGACGGCATAAAGGTCGCAGAAGCAATTATTAAAAAATATAAGCCGGATTTTAAATAACATTTATACACATAAAGAGAGGAAATATTCGTGGCAGAAGTATCACCAATGATGCAGCATTATCTGCAGACAAAAGAACAATATAAGGATTGTATTTTATTTTATCGCTTAGGAGACTTCTATGAGATGTTTTTTGACGATGCGATAATGGTTTCAAAGGAACTTGAACTTACACTCACCGGCAAAAACTGCGGACTTGAAGAAAGAGCTCCTATGTGTGGAGTACCGTTTCACGCGGCAGACTCATATATCAACAGACTCGTATCAAACGGTCACAAGGTAGCTATCTGTGAGCAGATGGAGGATCCAAAGCAGGCAAAGGGAATCGTAAAGCGAGAGGTAATCCGTGTTGTGACACCTGGCACAAACACTGATATGGCTTCTTTAGATGAGGCAAAAAACAATTACATAATGTCGATTGTATACACTGAGGACAAATACGGCATAGCGACCTGTGATGTCACAACAGGTGATTTTTTTACGACAGAGGTGGATACAGAAAGAAAGCTGTTAGATGAGGTGAGCAGATTTAATCCATCGGAAATCATATGTAATGAAGCCTTCTACATGAGCGGAATAGATGTTGACGATATGAAAAACAGATTATCAATTACTGTTTCAGCACTCGACTCATGGTATTTTTCCGATGGTCTTGCAAATGAGACACTGCTTTCACATTTCCATGTACAGACAATAAATGCTCTGGGGCTTGAGGATTATGAGAGTGGAGTCATAGCTGCCGGCGCCCTGTTAAAGTACCTTTATGAGACGCAGATGAACTCGCTCGACAATATACTTGAGCTTCATCCGTACTCAATAGGCAAATATATGATAATAGACAGCTCATCAAGACGTAATTTAGAGCTGGTTGAGACACTTCGAGAAAAGCAAAAGAGAGGCTCACTGCTTTGGGTACTCGATAAGACACGCACGGCTATGGGAGCAAGACTGCTTCGCACCTATGTCGAGCAGCCTCTTATCGAAAAGGCAGAGATAATAAAGCGCCAGAAGCTTATCGAAGCACTTAATGCAAACGAAATCACAAGAGATGAAATCAGGGAATACCTTAATCCTATTTATGACCTTGAGCGTCTCATCACAAGAATCACCTACCAGTCAGCCAATCCGCGCGACCTTATTGCCTTCAGGGATTCTTTAAAAATGCTTCCACCAATAAAGCAGCAGCTTTCAGATATACCGTGTGAGCTTACCGATGAGATTAATGAAGAGTTCGATGAGCTTAAGGATATATATGAGCTTTTACTTTCATCCATTGAGGATGAGCCGCCTATCTCACAGCGTGACGGAGATATCATAAAAGCTGGCTACAACGAGGAGGTTGACCGTCTTCGGGACGCAAAAACCAAGGGAAAGACATGGCTTGCAGAGCTTGAAGCCGGTGAGCGTGAAAAAACCGGCATCAAAAACTTAAGAATCAAGTATAACAAGGTATTTGGATATTACCTTGAGGTCACAAACTCCTTCAAGGATATGGTTCCGGATTATTACGTGAGAAAGCAGACACTCACCAATGCCGAGCGATACATCACACCGGAGCTTAAGGAGCTTGAGGATACCATCCTTGGAGCTGAAGACAGGCTCACATCACTTGAGTATGAGCTGTTTCGTGATGTAAGAAAACAGATTTCCGACAATGTTTCAAGGATTCAGAAAACAGCCAGAGCTATAGCACAGATTGATGTTTTTGCTTCGCTTGCTCTTGTTGCCAGCCAGAATAATTACTGCAAGCCAAAGATAAATGAAAGCGGAATAATAGACATAAAAAACGGACGTCATCCTGTAGTTGAAAAAATGATTACAAATGACATGTTTATAGAAAACGATACATATCTGGATCAGCACAAAAACAGAATCTCAATTATCACAGGGCCAAACATGGCCGGTAAATCCACCTACATGAGACAGACAGCACTTATCGTTCTCATGGCACAGATTGGAAGCTTTGTACCTGCACAAACTGCAAATATCGGCATTGTAGACCGCATCTTCACACGAGTCGGCGCATCTGACGACCTTGCAAGCGGACAAAGTACATTTATGGTTGAGATGAACGAGGTGGCAAATATACTAAGAAATGCAACCGCAAAATCCCTGCTCATTCTCGATGAGATTGGACGAGGCACGAGTACGTTTGACGGACTAAGCATCGCCTGGGCAGTTGTAGAGCATATAAGTAATCCAAAGCTCCTCGGAGCAAAGACGCTTTTTGCAACGCATTATCACGAGCTCACCGAGCTTGAGGGCAAGCTTGACAGTGTAAATAACTATTGCATCGCTGTAAAGGAAAAGGGCGATGATATAGTTTTCTTAAGAAAAATCGTAAAGGGCGGAGCTGACAGAAGCTATGGCATACAGGTAGCAAAGCTTGCAGGGCTGCCTGATTCTGTCATAGAGCGTGCCAAGGAAATCGCAGAGCAGCTTCTTGCAAATGATATCACAGATACTGTAAAAAGCATATCCGTTGACAATGGCCACAAGCATAAAAAGGAGCATCTTGACGAGGTTGATATGACACAGATTTCGCTTTTCGACACAGTGAAGGATGATGATATAATTGACGAGCTTCGAAGCATAGACATAGGCAACATGACACCACTTGATGCGTTAAACAAGCTGTATCAGCTTCAGAACAAGGTTAAAAACCGCTGGTAGAAAGGATTAAAATGCCAAATATTGCCATATTAAATCAGGAAACAATAGATAAAATAGCTGCAGGTGAGGTTGTTGAGCGTCCGTGCTCCGTGGTTAAAGAGCTGGTGGAAAATGCCATAGATGCAGGCTCCACAGCCATCACTGTCGAGATAAAGGAGGGCGGAATCTCATTCATCCGTATCACCGACAACGGCTGCGGAATTGAAAGAGACCAGGTTGCGGTTGCATTTTACCGTCACAGCACGAGTAAAATCCGCTCGGCAGAGGATTTACTTACTGTAAAGTCACTCGGCTTCAGAGGGGAGGCACTGTCAAGCATCTCGGCAGTTGCCCGCGTTGAGCTTATCACAAAGACATACGATGAGCTCACCGGCACCAGATATGTGATTGAGGGCTCGAAGGAGCTTTCCAACGAGGAAATCGGTGCTCCTGACGGTACTACCTTCATAGTAAAGGATCTGTTTTATAATGTTCCGGCAAGACGTAAGTTTTTAAAGACAGCACAGACAGAGGGCAGCTACATAAGCGATATGGTTGAAAAGCTTGCGCTTTCACATCCTGATATATCGTTTAAGTTCATAAACAATAACCAGACAAAGCTTCACACCTCAGGAAACGGCAACAGAAAGGATATCATATACCATATATTCGGCCGAGAGATATCGTCATCACTGCTTGAGGTGAAGCATGAATGTGAATACTTTAAGGTGGAAGGCTTTATAGGAAAGCCTGTCATCACGAGGGGCAACAGAAATTATGAGAATTATTTCATAAACGGCAGGTATGTAAAGAGCAATATATTGTCACGCGCAATAGAGGAGGCCTACAAGAACTTTCTAATGCAGCATCAGTATCCGTTTACAGTGCTTTACTTTACATTTTTCAGTGAGCTGGATGTCAACGTGCATCCGACCAAGATGGAGCTTAGGTTCGACAACAACAACGAGATATATGTTGAATTGTGTGACACAATATATGCAATTCTATCCCACAAGGAGATGATTCCCGATGTGCCTGTAGACAGTACGCCGGCGCCTAAAAAGATAGTGCATGAGTATAAGGAACCAATACCGGAGCCGTTTGAGAAGAGGCGTATCAATGAGGTGAGGGCAGCGGAATCAAGGAGCGTGTACGGACAGAGCGTGACAGCTACTGTAAAAAGCTCCACTGTAAAAGGACCTGCTGTTAATGAGCCTCTCACAGAAAATACTTTAAACCAACAGAAAGCTAAAACATCTGCATCGACGCCTGTTGTACATACCGGCAATTCAGTGGAACCAAAGCCAGAGACTTCCACCGCGTATGAACCTGCACAGGTTGTCACCGGCACCCAGCAGACACTCGGCGATTACGACAAGGTTTTTCTTACAGAAAGCGCCAAGAAGCAGTTTTCCATCATAGGCCAGCTCTTTAAGACCTACTGGCTCATAGAGTTTGAGGACAAGCTTTATATCATAGACCAGCATGCAGCTCATGAGAAGGTGCTGTATGAAAAAACAATGGCAAGACTTGCCAATAAGGATTTTACATCACAGCGCATAAGCCCTCCGATTGTCATGACGCTTGATGCAAGGGAAAGCGAGATGCTTGAGAAATACAGACCACAGATAGAACAGTTTGGCTATGAGGTGGAGCATTTTGGCGGCAAGGAATACATGGTCAGTGCAATTCCGGATAATTTGTTTAACATAGATATGAAGGATCTGTTTATAGAGATGCTCGATGATTTTTCCAATGCGACAGGCAGGCAGACTCCTGATATCATCACGGAAAAGGTCGCATCCATGTCGTGTAAGGCAGCAGTCAAGGGCAATGACAAGCTTACTTTTCCTGAGATAAATGAGCTGATAGATGAGCTTTTGTCACTCGACAATCCTTACAACTGCCCACACGGCAGACCAACCATCATCTCTATGAGCAAATATGAGATAGAAAAGAAATTCAAACGTATCGTATGACAACATACACATTTGGACTGAGGTGCAATATGACACAAAAACCGATGATTGTCCTGACAGGACCGACAGCAGTAGGAAAGACAGCTCTATCGATTGAGCTTGCAAAAAAAATAAATGGTGCTATAATATCCGCGGATTCCATGCAGGTATACAAATACATGGATATAGGCTCTGCGAAGGTTACAGTCGATGAGATGGACGGCATAAAGCACTATCTGATAGATGAGCTTGAGCCATCTGACGAGTTCAATGTATTTATCTTCAAGGATATGGCAAAAAAAGCACTTAATGAGATATACGAAGCAGGAAAGATACCGATAGTTGTCGGCGGCACCGGCTTTTATATCCAGGCACTTTTGTATGACATTGATTTCACAGAGCAGGATGTGGATTTGTCGTACAGAAAGAGCCTGTACGACTTTGCTAATGAGCACGGAAACCATGCACTGCATGAAATGCTCAAGGATATCGACCCTTCATCCTACGAGAGCATCCATGAGAATAACGTAAAGCGCGTCATCAGGGCAATTGAATACTATCACACCTGTCATGAGCCGATTTCAAAGCACAATGAGACTGAAAGAGCCAAGCAGTCTCCATACAGCTTTGCCTATTTTGTACTGGATGATGTAAGACAAAGACTCTATGAGAGGATAGATAAGAGAGTTGATATCATGGTTTCAAACGGACTTGTCGACGAGGTGAAAAAGCTAAAGGCAATGGGCTGTACAAGCGATATGGTATCCATGAAGGGCATAGGATATAAGGAAATCCTTGCATATCTCGATGGAGAATATTCACTTGATGAGGCTGTGGACAAGGTAAAGCTTGAGTCAAGGCGTTTTGCAAAGAGACAACTAACCTGGTTTAGGAGAGAAAAAGATACCATATGGATAGAAAAAAATGAATATTCATATGATGATAATAAAATATTAAATAAAATACAAGAAATTTTAGCAGAAAAGAGGATTATAATTTGTTAGATACCAATGAAGCCATTTACAGGCAGTATGAGACACTTGGAATATCAAAGGAGGTTTTGGATTTCGGAACCTCTGTAGAAAAGGAGCTTAAGGAGCGTTTTGACAAAATAGACACAAATGCTGAGTATAATCAGCTTAAGGTCATAGCCGCCATGCAGAAAAACAAGGTGAGTGCAGAGTGCTTCCAGGCATCAAGCGGCTACGGCTACAATGACCTCGGAAGGGATACACTTGAGAGAGTGTACGCAGACTGTTTTGGCGCAGAAGATGCACTTGTAAGGCCTCAGATTACCTGTGGCACACATGCACTTGCACTTGCACTCATGTCAAACCTGCGCCCGGGCGATGAGCTTTTAAGCCCTGTCGGAAAGCCTTACGATACACTTGAAGAGGTAATAGGCATACGCCCTTCAAAGGGCTCGCTTGCTGAGTACGGCATCACATATGCGCAGGTTGATTTACTGCCTGACGGTGAGTTTGACTATGACGGAATAAAGAAAGCCATCAATGAAAAAACGAAGCTTGTCACCATCCAGCGCTCTAAGGGCTATGCTACAAGACCTACACTTTCGGTCAAAAGAATAGGCGAGCTCATTGCTTTTGTAAAGAGCATAAAGCCTGATGTGATCTGTATGGTCGATAACTGCTACGGTGAGTTTGTCGAGGATACAGAGCCTATCCAGGTTGGAGCGGACATGATGGTTGGCTCACTGATCAAAAATCCGGGAGGCGGACTTGCACCAATCGGAGGCTATATTGTCGGCAAAAAGGAATGTGTTGAAAATGCCGCATACCGTCTCACATCTCCGGGACTTGGCAAGGAGGTTGGAGCTTCACTCGGAGTCATTCAGTCATTTTATCAGGGCTTTTTCCTTGCACCGACTGTCGTAAGCGGAGCATTAAAGGGAGCAATCTTTGCTGCAAAAATCTATGAAAAGCTTGGTTTTAAGGTAGTCCCTGACGGTACTGAAAGCCGCCACGATATCATACAGGCTGTAGAGTTTAATAACCGCGATGCTATGATAGCCTTCTGCGAGGGCATTCAGGCAGCAGCACCTGTAGACAGCTATGTGACCCCTGAGCCATGGGCTATGCCGGGCTATGACAGTGATGTCATCATGGCAGCAGGCGCATTTGTGCAGGGCTCATCCATTGAGCTTTCTGCCGATGGCCCTGTGAAGCCGCCATATGCGGTTTATTTCCAGGGAGGACTCACATGGTACCATGCAAAGCTTGGAATTTTGATGTCTTTACAAAAACTTTATGAGAGAAATCTTGTTAAGCTGGATTAGGTGTGCTACAATTAACTGAAAACTTTGCTTAAATCCGTTGTCAATCGCCTGGGAGAAGCGAAAGGGATTAATGCATAATAACAAAACAATTAAAAATCTGCCGGCTTCAGAGCGACCATATGAGAAATTTTTATCGCTTGGAGCATCAGGCCTGTCAGACGCTGATTTACTTGCCATCATTATAAAGACCGGCACAAGGGACAAGACTGTGATTGATATTGCGCAGGACATACTTTCCGGCAGGCATGGCAATCTGCTCAATCTCTATGAGATGTCCTATGAGGAGCTTCTTAGTATCCCCGGGATAGGGCAGATAAAAGCTATACAGCTTAAGGCGATAGCAGAGCTGTCGCTTCGCATAGCAAAGACAAAAAAGGTTCAAAGCATCAGAATGAATAATCCTCAGACAATAGCTGACTACTATATGGAGCAGATGAGGCATCTTACAAATGAAGTCGTCATTTGTGCCTATTTTGATGTAAAAAGCAGATTCTTAGGAGACAAGTTCATATCCAAGGGTTCACTAAGTTCATCTGTAGTGGACATAGGCTCCATCATCAGGACCGCCCTGGACAAAAATGCATCAAAGCTTGTTTTATTGCACAATCATCCAAGCGGAGATTGTACTCCCAGCAGAAATGATATTGCTGTCACAGACAGATTAATTGAGGGCTCAGGGATTTTTTCCATAGAGCTTTGTGACCATATCATAATCGGAGATAACGAATATTATAGCTTCTATGAAAATAAACTTATATAAACAGAAGACGAGGTAGAATTATTATGAGCAACAACGTTTACGGAATTGATCTGGGAACAAACAATTTCAAGGTATACTCAAAGGCTACAGGCAAGACAATGCTTGAGAAAAACACAATAGCCGTAATAGACAAAAATCAGATATATGCATATGGAGACAGCGCATATGCCATGTATGAAAAGGCGCCTGAGACAATCAACGTCATATTTCCTGTTGTAGAGGGAGTTATTGCTGACTATAATCTGCTTCAGACTATGATTTTTGACTTTTTGGAGCACAAGACAAAGGCACGTATCAAAAATGCCGAGTTCATCATCGCTGTGCCGACAGATATCACAGATGTAGAGAAAAGAGCATTCTACGAGCTCTTCTATAAGAGCAAATCAAAGCCTAAAAAGGTCATGCTCTGCGAGAAGCCTATCGCTGATGCTGTAGGTCTTGGAATAGATGTAAACGAGCCAACCGGTGTCATGATAGTAGATATGGGCGCTGACACAACAGAGACATCCGTTATTTCACTCGGTGGCCTGGTGCTTAGTGACCTGCTTCATTTCGGTGGCAACAGACTTGACGAGTCAATTATCTCCTTTGTGCGAAAGGAGTTCAATCTTGTAATCGGACAAAAGACTGCAAAGCTGTTGAAGGAGACTATAGGCTCTGCACTTCCGGGAAGAGAGGACAGTATGGTCATAGTGGGACGTGATGTGGTAAGCGGCCTGCCTATTGAGATGGAAATTGGTTCAAAGGTCGTTTACGAGGCTATGAAGTCAAACCTTGAGTCTATATGCACATCAATAAAAATGATTCTTGAGAAGACTCCGCCTGAGCTTGCAAAGGATATCATCCATTCAGGCATTTATATCACAGGAGGCGGCTCACAGCTTGCAGGACTTGACCAGCTCTTTGAACAGATTACAGGTATAAAGGTCATCTGCTCAGAATGCCCTGAGGAAAGTGCAGTACGCGGGCTCGTACAAATAGTTTCTGATTCAAAATATAAGAGACTTCCGTTCAGCATCAAAAAATAATAACCGAGGTTAACATGAGTAAGAATTTTCGCAATCGAAAGAGAAAGCACAATAAAAAGCTGCCTGCAAGATACACACTGTTGATTATGACAGCAGTCTGCTTTGTGACCATGCTGTTAAGCCTTACCTTAAATATCTCCGGTGGTCCTTTAAAGACTGCTGCCGGATATGTATTCATCCCAATGCAGAAGGGTATAAACAGCTTTGGAATCCACATTTCAGATAAGGTTACAGAAATACGCACATTAAAAAATGTCAAGGCTGAGAATAAAAAGCTCAAGGCCGAGGTAGAAGAGCTTACAACACAGCTCACAACAACCAAACTTGAACAGTATGAGCTTGACAATTACAGACAGCTCCTGGATTTGGATGCCAAATATCCATCATATCCCAAGGTCGCTGCCAGTGTCATAGCAAAGGACAGCGGAAACTGGTTTTCTACCTTTACTATCGACAAAGGAAAAAAGGATGGAGTGGACGTAGGCATGAATGTGCTTGCGGGAAGCGGACTTGTAGGTATTGTTACCGATGCTGGCGATAATTTTGCCAAGGTACGCTGTATCATAGATGATGCCAGCAAGGTCAGTGGCATGGTTTCCACCACGGAGGACAACCTCACCGTCAGTGGCAATATAAAAACCATGAACGAGGACAAGGTAATTACCTTTACAGAGTTAAAGGATGACGACAACAAGGTGAAAGAGGGCGATCCTGTTGTTACCTCATACGTGTCAGACCGTTACCAGCAGGGCATACTGATTGGCTATGTGACAAAAATCGAAAATAATTCCAACAATCTGACAAAATCCGGCACTATCACACCGGTTGTAGATTTTGAGCATATCGAAAATGTCATGGTCATAACACAGCTTAAGCAGACCGGCGACACTAAGACAGCTGACGACACCGAAAGTACAAAAACAGCCGGTGACAGCCAGACTGAAAATTCAACTGAAAATAAGTAAGGAGCAGCATGAGACGTAGAATTGTTTTATTTATAATAATAACTTTATGCTTTTTATTGCAGACCACGCTGTTTAAGACTCTTTCCTTTGCCAATATCTCACCAAACCTGTTAATTATAGCCGTATCATCCTTTGGCTTTATGCGTGGCAAAAAGGAAGGACTGTGGGTAGGCTTCTTTTGCGGCCTGCTTATTGACATATTTTTCGGGAATGTTTTATGCTTTTATGCACTTATTTTTATGT
>ENA-UEQW01002695-UEQW01002695.1-human-gut-metagenome-genome-assembly--contig:-NODE-2695-length-13034-cov-3.118083_pt1 | contig 13034 bp, 11 predicted proteins | sample MGYA00242947_ERZ507947 | MGnify/ENA primary metagenome ERZ507947 (study PRJEB26167, sample SAMN06115421) | human gut metagenome | host: Homo sapiens | place: China:Guizhou | collected 2015-03-17... | reverse complement strand
GAAAGCGGATATATAAGTAACAGTGCCAGTCCGCATAATGCATAGATGATTGCCGGGAAGAAGGTGGACAGATTGTAGATTCCATTTGCAACTTCCTGCGTCTGGCTTGTTGCCAGCTCATTATAACCGATCCAGCCAAGTGCCCAGCCGGAAAGTCCGCCCGCAATTGCCTGACCGATCTTTCTTGCGAAAGAGTACATACCGTATACGGTACCATCATCTCTGGTGTGATTCTTCACTTCCATGTCATCGATAACGTCCGTTACCAGTGCCCAGCACTGCATCTGGAAGAAATACATACCGATCATGGCAAGGAATGCCAGTCCGACGAACAGCCATACATTCTTTACATGCAGTACGCCAATAATAAAATATAATCCTGCGGAGATAAACATTCCGATAAGACTGCATTCTTTCTTTCCGTACTTCACGGCAAGCTTTGTGGACACTGCGGAAAGTACAAGCACGCACGGAAGCATCAGCAGCGAATATACGGATAATGCTGCAGTGTTCTTAAAGTAATCTGCAAACAGATACTGGTTGATGCCCTGGGACATTAAAGATGCCAACAGCAACAGCACTGCCGAGAGAATCAGGCCCATCAGCGATCTGCTGGAAAACAGTGCGGAAACCGTCTGTCCGAACGTCTTCTTCTGGACATCCGGCTTCGGTACATACGCGACACGTTCTGTTGTCAGCGTATAGCATAACAGATAGCAGATAACGGCAAGTACGGAAAAGATTCCTGCGATCATGGAAATTTTGGACGCAGATACGACCTTGTTTCCTGCCTCATCGGTGTAATATACCACCATCGGTGCAAGCATACCGATCAGGATACCTGCCAGCGTACCGCCCAGAGAACGGAACACAGATAAGGAGCTTCGGTCCTTCGGCTCGCTGGAAATAACAGATGCCATGGATCCATATGGAATATTTACGGATGTATAGAAAATAGATCCCCATAAAATGTAAGTGATGAACATGTAAGCAACTTTTGCCGCATACGGTGCATCTACCAGAAATGACTGGTACATCATGAACGATGCCAGTGCAACAAATGCGCACATACGCAGAATCCACGGACGGATGCGTCCGTTCTTGGTCGGCTTGCTGTTATCAACAATGCGTCCCATTCCGATGTCGGTAAATGCATCCAGACATCTTGCAAGCAGGAACATGGTACCTACCATACCGGCAGAGACTCCCATGACCTTTGTGTAAAATACCATTACATAGCTGCTGGCGAAAATGAATGTAAAATCATTCGCAATATCACCGCACATGTAACCGATTTTGTCCTTTACGCCAAACGGCTTGGTGTTTGTGTTTCCCATAATGCGCCTCCTGTTACGAATCGCACGCTGCGATCCCTTTGATGGTTCCCATTATAACAGGTTCTTTTCACCAATACCTTGCCTTTTTTTGTTTGACACGGATTATTTTTGTGTTATATTTGTTTTATGCTAAAATTTTTTCACGTTGTTATTTGCAGCTAACAGTTTCCGGATCAAGCAAGGAGGATTCTTATGTCATTGCCCTATATTTCCGTGGAGGACTGTTTTCCGGTCATCCGCCAGACCATCTTAGACGCCTACAAAGTCGACTCTTTTCTGATGCATTATCCCTACTCCGATCTGGAGCGGCTGGACATGGGGCTTCGCAAAATGGTCTGGGGAACCTATTCCACAAATTCTGCCATCTTCTCCCTGGCTCCCGAGCAGGATGCCTGGCAGATTATCGTATTAAAAAGTGTTCTGGGCTTTTACAATCTGATTATCACAGTTACAAACGAGGAGCATCCCGATATGTTTGGCTTCATGCCGTTCCGTACCGAACCTGCAACTCCGGCTGTCATCAACCGCATCATGAAGGAGAACGGCATTCCGCCACAGTATACATCCAGCATGCAGCAGGTCTACTACAATCTTCCCGTCGTGGAAATGCAGAGTCTGATCACCACACTGCAGCATCTGATCACTGCATTTATCCCCGGGTTTGCAGCCAATCACGTCGAGTATATCAATTATACCTCCGAACAGCACGAAGTTGACTTTAACGAGGAACGGATTCACAAATTTACTTCTGATTATATGGCAAACCTCGCCGAACACATAAAATCCTGTGGCGATGCTGTCATCACCGGTGATCAGACAGCCTCCTCCGAAAGCATGAAATCCCTGTTGAATTTTGCGGTTTCTTTTTCCGAGACACCACTCTCCCAGTCAAAGGAATATCTCTCCTACATCAACACTTTTCTGTCTGCCAAAATGATGGACACACAGGTGCATCCCGCCTATATCTTTAAGCAGATGCATACCTTTCAGCTTAAAATTAACGAAACCGTGCAGGCGCAGGAACTGCAGCATCTTCCTTATGAAATGGTACGCAAATACTGCCTGCTCGTGAAAAACTTTACCTATGACAATTATTCCTATCTGATACGAAGCGTGGTCAATTATATCAACCAGCACCTGTCCTCGGAATTATCGCTCGCCACGCTTGCTTCGGAATTTGGCAAAAATGCTTCTTACCTCTCCAGCGAATTTAAAAAGGAAGTCGGCGACACACTCACAACTTATATCAACAAGCACCGCATTCTCGCCTCGCTGCGTTACTTTAACACCACGGACATGAGCGTTGCGGAAGTATCCAACGCCGTCGGCTACACCGATATGGGCTATTTTTCACGCCTCTTCCGGAAATATGTAGGACAGAGTCCTCGCGAATATAAAAAGATGCTGGATAAATGACATTTTATGCCCCACTATCTGCGCTCTTCCAGATACCACTCCGCCTCCCGCACCGTATCCACCAGAACCTCCATCGCCTCCAGCGGATATTCTCCTGCAGCGGTCTCGCCCGTCAGCATCACAGATGCCGCGCCCTGCTGCACCGCGCGGAATATATCGGACACTTCCGCCCGCGTCGGCACCGCCCGATGCTCCATGGAGGCGAGCATCTGCGTGACAACCATAAACGCGCGCCCATGCTTTCTACACTGAGCCGCAATCTCCTCCTGCGCGCACGGAAGCTTTGCCAGAGGCATCGCATTCCCCAGATCTCCTCTGGCGATCACGATCTCATCGCAGTGTGGCAACAGCTCCCCCAGATGCTCCATTCCCTGCAGATTCTCAATCTTTGCGAAAATGCGGATGTCCCCGGCATCCTCATTTATTAAAGCTTCTTTTAAGTTCTTTAAGTCTTCTTGATTTCTCACGAATGGAAGCATGACCCCTGTGATCCTGCACTGCTTTACTCTGGCAAGATTCCTGTAATCACGCTCCGTCAGCGTCGGTGTCTGTATCTCCACACCGGGCGCCGCGATACTTTTCCCGCTTTTTAAGACGCCGCCCCGCACAACGGTACATTCCACCGCGACAGACGATCCGCAGCGGAATTGTTCTTCTACTTTTAATGCAATCCTGCCGTCGTCCAGCAAAATCTCCTGTCCGGGCGCAAGCGCCACAAGCAGCGTTCCCGGCACCGGAATCTCCGTCGGATCAAACAGATTGTTTTGTCCGGCCGCCACAAGGCTCAGACCGTCTCCCTCTTTTAAAAGACGCTCTGCCCCAAGCGTACCGATGCGGAGCTCCGATCCCCGCAGGTCAATCAGAATCTCTGGCGTTCCGTCATGCAGCCGGCTCCATGCGCTGTGGATGCCGGAGATCCACGCATCCGCTTCTTCCAGATCCGCATGGGACAGATTGATTCTGATTCCTGTCATTCCTTTTTCAAACAAATGAACCAGCATCTCTGTATCACAGCATGCTGGTCCGATGGTTCCGTAAATTTTTGTCTTCATTATACTCTTCTCTCCGCGCAGCTGCTCTGCTGCGCCGCCCGTGATTCGATCGTGCGGCAGATTCTCCCGCCGCTTGTTCTATAGCATCTTTTTCTTACGCAGTATCAGCATCGTGATAATGCAGATCAACAGAGTCAGCACACAGATCAGCAAAAATCCGTGCGGCGTATTAGCAAACGGCATCCACCGCTCATCCACGTTCATTCCATAGATACCGGAAATGACCGTCGGAATCGCCATGACAATCGTGATTGAGGTCAGATACTTCATGACGTTGTTCAGGCGGTTGTCAATCACGGAGGACATCAGTTCTCTGGTGCCGTTGATGATGTCACGGTAGATGGAAGTCATCTCGATCGCCTGCTGGTTCTCGACTATGACATCCCCCAGAAGCTCCGTATCCTCCGGGTACTGCTCCAGTCTCTTATAGCGCGTCAGCCGGTCTAACACCACGCCGTTTGCACGCAGGGATGTGGCGAAATAGACCAGCGTGGACTCCAGTTCGTGCAGATCAATCAGATCCACGTCCTCGGTGTGTTGTCCGATCCGCTCCTCAATCTCCGTGCGGCGCTTGTCAATGATGCGCAGGTTGGTCTGATAGATTGTCGCGGTGCGGTACAGAATCTGGTACACAAAGCGCAGACGCTTTTTCGTGCTGAACTCCTTCACGCGGTTGATCACAAAATTCTTGAGCACCGGCGTATCCTCCGTGCACACCGTCACGATCACATCCTGCGTTAAGATAATGCCGAGCGGAATTGTCGTGTAGGACTGCTTATCGTGCCGGATCTCCGTCGTCGGAACGTCCACCAGAATCAGCGTATATCCGTCCTGCAGTTCGATACGGGAGCTTTCCTCCTCATCGAGTGCTGCCTTGATATCGTCGATATCCACATTCAGCACATCGGCAATCTCCTCACATTCCTCCTGCGTGGGGCTGATCATCCGCACCCACACGCCGTCCTGCAGCTTCTCCTCCTCATGTATCACCTGATTATCGGTCATAAAATATTTCATCATAGCTTTTGCCCTATATCCTCTCTACCTGTCATATAGAATCTGATATGCATTCAGACTGAGTTTTCTTCCAAACTTTGTCCCTGCATTTTTAATCTGACCGCAATACTCAAATCCATACACCTCATGCAGATGAATGCTCGCCGCATTCTCACTGGTAATCAAAGAGATGACCGTGTCAATCTCGTCACACTCCGCTGCATAGGCAAGCACGTTCTCCATCAGGCTGCGGCCGATGCCACGCCCTCGATAATCCTTGTGTACATAAATCGATATCTCCACCGCCGGGTCAAATGCCTTACGGTCCCTGTAACGGGAAAGCGACGCATATCCCGCCACCTTGCCGTCCTCCACATCAACGTAAATGACATAGCGCCCGTTATGCTCCGCAAACCATGCCTTCCGGTTCTCCATATCCTTAACTTCCGTATCAAACGTCGCCGTCGTGTGAAGGACCGCTTCATTATATATATCCATCAATGCAGGAATATCCTGCGGTACTGCTGTGCGTATCATTGTCTTACCAGCTTTCGTGTCCTAAAATGTCTCTGTAACAGAAAACGCCTTCGGAATCCGAAGGCGCCTGCCCTTTTTTATCATATCACAGTTTTTCTGGCACTTCTACGCTAAATTTGCAAAATCACAGGAAATCACGCGCCACGTTTCCGCTCCGGAAGCTGCGCCAGAATGATTGCAGCAAACATCAGCACACAGCCGGAAAGCTCACGCACCGAGAGCGCCTGCCCTAATATTACCCAGCCTGCAATCAATGAAATTACCGACTCCAGGCTGAGGATTAAGGACGCCACCGTTGGGTTCATGCCACGCTGTCCGACAATCTGGAGTGTGTACGCCACGCCACAGGAAAAAACACCTGCGTACAGCACAGGAACCCACGCCTGCAGAACCGCTCCCATATCCGGTTTCTCAAACAGCCACATGCAGACCGCCGACAGCAGTGCACACACAAAAAACTGGATGCACGACATTTTTACACCGTCCGCCAGCGGCGCAAAATAATCAATAACAAGAATGTGCGCCGAAAATGCAAATGCCGACAGCAGAACGAACAGATCTCCCTTCTGCAGGGAAAAGCTGCCATCTGTCATACATAAAATGTATAACCCCGCGACAGCCAGCGCCACAGCGGCCCAGATTTTGATTCCCGCCTTTTTTCCTAAAAAAATACTTAATATCGGCACCAGCACAATGTACATCGCTGTGATAAATCCCGCCTTGCCTACTGTTGTATACTGTATTCCGATCTGTTGCAGATTGCCTGCCACAAAAAGCATGACCCCGCAGCAGATTCCGCCAAGCAGCAGATTTTTCCGGCTTCCCGGTGTCTTTCCGGCATCCTCTTCCTTTGCACCTGTTCTATGAAACACTGCAATACATGGGATCAGCACTAACCCGCCAATCACATTCCGCACTACGTTAAAGGTAAACGGTCCGATATAATCCATTCCAACACTCTGCGCCACAAACGCAACGCCCCAGATCGTTGCCGTCAAAAGCAGCAGTAAAGATTGTCTCATCACAAATTTATTCATCACCCTACTACAGAACGCTCCGCAGGAACTGTCTTGCCTCTGGCATCTTCGGATTGGAAAAAATCTCCTCCGGCTTTCCTTCCTCAAGAATTCTTCCATCCGCCATAAAGACAACCTTGTCCGCAAGTCCGACTTTTCCGATCCGCTCTTTTGCAAGAGCTTCTGTCCTTCCTTTCTCCATCTTTTTTACATGAACAGGCGCCAGCATTACATTCTCAAGTACAGTCTTGTGTGGGAACAGATTGAATCTCCCGCACATAGCAGTCCGCCAGGCCGGCAATCGCCTCCTGATCATTTCTGCTCGTCTCATCGTAGAGCCCCACCGTATAAAACCCGGCTGCCTTTGCCGTCTTAATCGCATACCAAATGCCTTTGCCGCTGCCAGATAGATGTCCGGCCTTTCTTTTCCCGCGCCGATCTCCGTGCAGGTAAAAATCTGTTTAAAATAGCCGGCAAGTCCTGTCCGCGCGAGCGCCGCCTCCACCATCGGCCGGTTCGTCGCGGTGGCGACCGCCATCGGTATTCCCTGCTTTTTGAGCGATTCCAGATATGCCGCAACGCCCGGCTTCGGCAGAACCTCATCCCGGTATGCCGCAAACACAATCGCGTCCATGTCCGTCACAATCGTATCAGGGGGATCCGGCAAACCGTACCTTTCCTTCACATACACAGCTCCGTCCCGCATGCTCATGGGAAAAAGCACATCTCCGAGCCCTTCTTCCGGTTCGATTCCCCGGTTCCGCAGATACTGCTCGCCGACGTGAACCCACACCTGCATGGAGTCTAGCAGCGTGCCGTCCATATCAAAAATTGCACCCTTCATTCCTGATCCCCCGCCATTTCCTCTGCCAGAGCGTGCAGACGCCTCGTCGCCGCCTCGATATCCTTCTGTGCAAAAATGGCGCTGATCACGGCAACGCCGCACAGACCGTTTCCGCGCAGCTGCAGAAGATTCTCCTCCTTGATGCCGCCGATCGCAATGACCGGAATCTTTACCGTCTCGCAGATGGCACGTATCGTCTCCGCGTCAATGTGTCCCGCCTCCGGTTTGGAGCTGGTCGTAAACGCAGCGCCGACGCCCAGATAATCCGCACCATGACGTTCTGCGCGGAGCGCTTCTTCCACATTATGCGCGGATACGCCGATGATTTTGTCAGCGCCCAGAATGGCACGCACATCGCCGGCTTCCATATCATCCTGCCCGACATGCACCCCGTCCGCGTCAATCTCTTTCGCAAGCGCCACGTCGTCGTTAATCACAAACGGCACGCCGTACCGCCGGCACACTGCCTGGATCTCCAACGCCTCCGCACGGAGTGCTTCCCCGGTCAGCTTTTTTTCCCGTAGCTGGACAAATGTCGCGCCTCCCCGGAGCGCTTCTTCCACCTGCGCCCCCAGCGTTGTTCCTTCGCTCCAGCTTCGATCAGTCACTGCATAAAGCAGCAGATCTCTTTTATCGCACTTCATAACGAATCCTTCCCTCCAGCATTTTCTGGTCCATCCGGTACACAGCATCAATGATACCGGTCCCGTAGGAGGCATTTCCGCCGCATAAACCGCGCTGCTCCCACGCAATCTCTCCTGCTGCATTCATCACGCAGACTGCCGCCGCGACCGCCTCCATGCCGCGCGCCGCGCAAGCTGCTCCTACCGCAGTATTCCCGACGGTGCTTCCAGCTGGCGCTTCCATATTCCGCGCCACCGCGAGGAACGCCGCCGCAAGTCCGGAGAGCTGGCACCCGGTTCCGGTCACTCGGCTCATCTCCTCTCTTCCTCCGCGGATCACCACACACTGCTGTCCGTCCGAGACAAGATCGATCGCACCGGTCACCGCAAGCACCGCACCAAGGCGCTTAGAGACCGCCTTTACGAATGCGACCGTCTCCACAAGCGTCTCCTCCGTGACCGCATCCACCGGACATACATCCACGCCGCCGGATGAGCCGGTCACCTTTTTTTCTGCCAGTTCAGAAAGCGTCCGGATCTCCGACATGTTGCCGCGTATGGCGGTAAACGTCACCGCCTCCAACAGCTCTTCTGCCATCTTCCGGCGAAATGCGCTCGCACCGACGCCGACCGGGTCAAGCAGTACCGGAATCCCGTTCGCGTTTGCCGCCTTTCCCGCCGCAAGCATTGCCTGCTCTCTGCGCTCGCCAGGAGTTCCCATATTAAGGGCGAGCGCCCCCGCATGCGCCGTGATCTCTCCCATCTCCTGCGGCTCGTCCGCCATGACCGGGTTCGCTCCACACGCCAGGATCATGTTCGCCACGTCATGCGCCGTCACATAATTCGTGATACAGTGTACCCGCGGCGCCGCCGCTCTTATTTTTTCCAGATATTCGTATGCTTCCAAGTAATGCTTCCCCTTTTTCCAACGCCATTTTATAAATATTTTCCACTTTTTAGAAATTTCTTACACTATATTAAGACATTCTTCATTTTGCCGTCAAGCTTCCGACACATTTTCCCGATAAGATAGAATCATCAAAAGGAGCTGTTGAGTTTCGACGCGGGGGTTGGGGTTCTGTCAGTTCCGCCTAAAAACTCTCTCACCGGCACTGCCGGCGGGTTTTATATATATTCCATATACTATATTACACTATTTCAAAAAGCCTTTCGGAAGTCCCTCCTACACTTCCGAAAGGCTTTTTGTCATTTATCCACAAGACTGCTCTTCTGCGGGTCCGGCCGCCGCAGCGCCGCCTGACTGCGCGTTCCAGCGGCTCTCGGGAACCTCCCGTTCCCGCAGTCTTTTTTTCACAAACATGGCAAACAGTGCGTACAGCACGGAGCAAAGCGGAATGAACACCAGAATACCCAGGATGCCGAACATGTTGCCGCCGACGGTCACTGCCACCAGCACCCAGATGGAGGGCAGTCCGACGGAACTTCCCACCACGTGCGGGTAGATCAGATTTCCCTCTATCTGCTGCAGCACCAGAAACAGCACCAGAAACCACACCGCCTGCACCGGATCTACCATCACGATCAGAAGCATTCCGATGACACAGCCGATAAATGCGCCGAAAATCGGAATCAGCGCCGTTATCGCAATCACGATTCCGGTCAGCATCGCATACGGCATCCCCAGAATCGACATGGTAATGACAAACAAGGTGCCGAGAATCACCGCCTCCACGCACTGCCCGGACAGAAAACTGGAAAACACCTGATTGGACAGGGCTGCCACCGAGAGAATCTTCTCCGTGGCCTTCTCCGGAAAGACTGCGTACAGAATCTGTTTTGCCTGTCTCGCCAGACGCTCCTTCTGGAACAGCACATAGATGGAAAACGTAAACGCAATCACAAACGTCACCACACCGCTCACGATCCCGGAAAAAATACCAACGCCGGAGCTCACAACCCCCGCCGCAAAATTCTGCACAAACGTCACAATCGAGTCGGCAAGCGATGACCAGTCAATATTAAGCTCCGCCACCGCAGGGGCAAGTGCCGGATAGCTGTCCGGAAGATCTGTCAGCCACTTCTGTACGGCTTTTACCGCAACCGGAACCTGCTGTACAATCATGGAAATCGTATTTCCAAGCTCCGGTATCACGACCACAAGTGCCAGCGTGATAATACCGATCACAAGCGCAAGCGTCAGCAGATAGGCAACGGGTCTTCTCCATTTTGCAAGCTTCCCGTTCTTCGCAAACAGATGCCGCTCGATACTCTTCATCGGAACATTGATCACGAATGCGATCGCGCCTCCAACCAGAAACGGCATCACAATCCCCAGCACAAAATCCACCGCTCCGATCACCACGTCAAAATGCTCCATCCCGCAATAGAGCAGAATCCCAAATGCAATGATCTGCATCATCCGTTTCCGCGTCTCCTTTGATATCTCCATACTTACTCTCTTCCTCTCTTTCTCTCCTACACCACCGCAATCTGCGCGGTTCCCATCCCTACACAGATCAGATAAAGAACCAATAGATGCACCGGGTAGAACGCATAGAACAGGTACTTTATGTTCCATCCGCGCTTTCCATTATAGAACGCAATCGGGATAAACGCCACGATCGCCGGAAGTTCCCAGCAGAACGCCAGGCAGCCTGCCACGATCTGTAATCCCCGCATCTGTCTCGTCATATAAAACACCAGAATTGCGAGCACGCCTTTTGCATCATAATCTGTGTGCAGCAGATAGGCCGCACCCATTCCCCCGAATGTGATGATGACAAGCAGCGCACTGCGCAAAACCGGATGCCACTCCTGCTTTTTCACCACCGCATCAAACAGCATGATCGTAAGAAGCCCGATCAGCAGCGTGAAAAATACATTCTGATAGCCGAATTCCAGTATTTTCCCGGAAAATGCCAGATCGAACGGTATCTCCGACAGCAGGGCAAATCCAAACAGCCGAAGTGCATATTTTTTCCGGCTACCCGTGTAAAAAAATCCCTCCACAAGCAGAAAACAGAAAATAGGGAATGCCACTCTGCCGACGGCGCGCATCGCATAATAGATCTTATAGAGCATCTCACTCCCCTGCCCGGCAATCAGCAGTCTGGCAATGACCGCCGCTCCGATATGGTCGATCAGCATCGTGATGATCGCGATCAACTTCAATGTGCTTCCGCTCAATCCTTTTTGAGGCATCTTCCCCACCGTCCTTTTCTTCCTATGAAAAAAAGAGGAGACCAGGCTGTTTCGTCCATCTCCTCTTCGTGTATGTCGTCCTAACCTACAAATTCTTCCACACATCTGCGGTATGCCGCTACCGGATCCGCCGCCTGTGTGATCGGTCTTCCGACTACGATGTAATCCGATCCGAGTTCCTTTGCCTTTGCAGGTGTCGTCACACGCTTCTGATCTCCCACATCGCCGTCCGCGAAACGCACGCCCGGTGTGATCGTCAAAAACTTTTCTCCGCAGACTGCATGTACCTTGCCTGCCTCAAGCGGCGAGCATACGACTCCGTCCAGTCCTGCTTCCATGGTATTTTTCGCATAGTGCATGACCGTCTCATCGATCGGCTTGTCAATCCACAGCTCCTGCTGCATCACTTCCTCGCTCGTGGAGGTAAGCTGCGTCACCGCGATCAGCAGCGGTCTGCTGCCGTCCGCTCTCGTCAGTCCCTCCAGTGCCGCCTGCATCATGCCCTTCGTTCCCGCTGCATGTACATTGCACATATCAACATCCAGCCCCGAGAGAACCGCCATCGCCTTTTTCACCGTGTTCGGAATGTCATGAAGCTTCAGATCAAGGAAGATCTTGTGTCCCATCCCCTTGATGGTACGCACGATGTCCGGTCCTTCCGCATAAAAAAGCTCCATTCCGATCTTGACGAACGGCTTCTCGTCCTTGAACTTCTCAAGAAACGCAATGACTTCTGCCTTACTGTTAAAATCACATGCAATAATAACGTCTTTTCCCATGTCTTCCTCCCGTGTTCTTCACTCGCAAATCATCAGTGCAATTATACACTGCAGCGAAGTCTTTGACAAGGCAATTCGCGTTCTGTTGACAGAATCTTTATCCTTGATCCTTTTTCCTTTCATCGCAATAAAACTCCTTCTTTCATCCAAAAATTCCGGTTGTGGCAAGTGATATTCCTGCATCGTTCTGCGAATTGTCGGGATTCCAGAGTACCGATTTTCTGTTATTTTCAACACCTCCAACTCCGATGCAATTACCGGATTCCGCGTGTCCGGCTGCACTTTTCCCAATTGATCGATCTTGATTCTTCCATATATTCCACCCGGATTCCTGATCTCTATTCTATCTTCAAACATTATGATCTGTATTGGCATCCCCTCGGTATGAATACTATAGTCCCGATGCACCAATGCATTCAGTATTGCTTCTCTGAGTGCAGTAATCGGATAATCCGTCCGATCTTCACGCTTTCCTGTATGTGGATCAACAATTGTCTTTGTACGCATATTTTTACTCACGAACTGCATTGCGCCATCCAGCATCTCTGAAATATTCCCCTCAATCCGCTGATTATCCAGAAATCTTTCGCCCTGCATTCCAACCGTACCTGTTTCTGTTCCCGGAACGACCGTTGCAATTATACATAATTGCGGAAAATATGCCTGTGGATAAAGACTAAAGTTCATGACTGCACTTAATGTAATCTCATTGTTTCTCTTAATGCTCATCAATTCATAGATTTCATCATCCGATATTGCAGCTAATCTCACTTTTCCTTTTTTTAATAATTCGATATAATTTGCTAACATCTCCTGATTGAGAGAGGCAAATGACGCTCTCTCAATCACCCGGATATCATCCTGGTATTTCTTTCTGTATGCCTCGTAGCTATATACCTCGTACTCGGTCATTGGTTCATCACTATCACCAACGCGGGTAAAAGAGCCCTTCATTCTGCCTTTCCCCTGATAGAAAACCGGTCTGTCGGTAATATCTGCTCCCGGTATTTCTGCAGCAACAAAAAACTTGCCATCCTTTTCAACAACTGTAAGCAGCGGTCTCACAATCGGTTCCATCTGCAGGCATTGCTCATTTATTTTCTTTTGGATATCCTGCGGATCGTATACTCCTACTTCTTTGTAGTTCTGTTTCTCGTCAACACCAAAAATAATGATTCCTCCATCGTCCTGATTGGAAAAACTGGACAGTGAATCATATAAATGTTTGGGACATCCTTGGTTTGCACTCTTTATCTCTAATGTCGGAGTTTC
>ENA-UEQW01002692-UEQW01002692.1-human-gut-metagenome-genome-assembly--contig:-NODE-2692-length-13046-cov-3.487933_pt1 | contig 13046 bp, 8 predicted proteins | sample MGYA00242947_ERZ507947 | MGnify/ENA primary metagenome ERZ507947 (study PRJEB26167, sample SAMN06115421) | human gut metagenome | host: Homo sapiens | place: China:Guizhou | collected 2015-03-17... | reverse complement strand
AGATCGCATCCTGCAAAACCGGACGGTACGGCGGATACTCGGATGTGCCGCGTGAGCCGGTTATCATCACCGAGATAAAGCATCTTTGAGCTTTAACGTAGTCGTAATTGATTCTGTTTGAAATACTTTACTGTTGGAGGATACTGTAATGAAAAAGAACCAGAATGAAAACCTGATCGACGTTGTGCTTGTTGCCGCCGCCGCAGGCGCCGCTGCCGCTGCCGCCATCCTTGCTGGTGACGCACCATGTGCAGGATACGGCTGTCGAGGTAACGGTCAACGCAGAGGAAGTCAAGGACAAGGTCAAGGGCAAGCTCAACAAGAACGCCTGTGGCTGTACCTGCGAGGAAACCGCTGAGGAGACGGAGGAAGCAGTCCCTGCCGAGGACGTAGCGGTCGAAGAGACTGCGGAGTGACTTTGCGCAGAGGAGTCTCTTCCGATACGCTGACAGGGAACTCCGGGGAATCGCCGGATAAATCAGCGGTTCCCTGGATGTTCGGCACACAGCGATCAAAAAAAGCGGATCGTTACACTTTCGGTGGACGGTCTGCTTTTTGGATGCGGCGTATGCGGCTTTCGTTGCCCAAAGCGGCAAAGCGGCTTCGCACACCCGCGGCAATTCTGAAGAAAGGACGCTTTTGCTCACGCAAAAGCCGAGTCATGGGAATATCATGGGAATGAAGATTACGGTATTGGACGCAGCGGCGCTGGGGGAAGATCTGGATCTTTCCCCGCTGAACGCCGTAGGAGATGTCACGGTTTGGGATCGGACGGCACCGGACGAGGTACGCACGCGCATCACGGACTGCGACGCCGTTATTCTGAACAAGGTCAGGATAGGCGACGAGCAGTTGCCTGCCCCGGGGCACGCGCCGCGCATTCTGTGTGTCGCGGCTACAGGGTATGACAACATTGACATAGCCGCCTGCCGGGCGCGGCGCGTCGCGGTCGCCAACGTGCGCGGCTACTCGACAGACAGCGTAGCGCAGGTCACGGTGGGACTTGTGTTGGCGCTGGTCAGTCATCTGCCGACCTACTGTGCCGCTGTTTCGGACGGCACCTACAGCCGCAGCGGACAGGCTAATCTGCTCACGCCGCCGTACCGGGAACTGGCGGGCATGACGTGGGGGGTACTGGGCGCCGGACAGATCGGCAGCCGCGTGGCTGGAGTCGCACGTGCCTTCGGGTGCCGCGTGTTGACCTGCCGCCGTCATCCGGACGGCAGCAGTGTCAGTCTGGAGACCCTGCTGCGAGAATCGGATATTGTCACAATCCACACGCCGCTGACGGAGGAAACGCGCGGCATGATCGGAAAAGATCAGTTGGCGTTACTCCGGTCCGGTGCCATTCTTGTCAACATGGCACGCGGAGCCGTCACGGACGAGGCGGCGGTTGCGGAGGCGATCCTTGCAGGACGGCTTGGCGGCTTTGGTGCTGACGTGTACAGCGCGGAACCGTTCGGGGCGGAGCATCCCTTCTCTGCCCTGCTCGGCTTGCCGCAGGTCTGCCTGACGCCGCATATGTCCTGGGGTGCATTGGAAGCGCGGGAGCGTTGCCTGCACGAAATGATTCTGAATATGCAGGCATTTTTCCGCGGGGAGCTCCGCAACCGAGTGGACTGTTAGGGAAAAGCAGTTCGGCACTGCTATCAGGGAATCCGCTCCATAGGCGGTATCGGCGTGGGTCTGCTTATTTTACGGCTCCTGCGCCGTCACCTGCATATCCATCCGGCACCGCTCTGCCTGCGCGCCTCGTATCTCAATGATGTACTCCAGCGTCAGCCTGCCTTCCTCCTGCAACCGGTTGTCCACCAGCAGGCTGTGGATGCCGACCTGAAACGGATAGTACGGCGTATTGTAGGTGCAGAGGGCGCGGCAATGTGCCCGGAACGTCAGGGCGGTGCTGACCGTGCCGGTACGTACCATGTGGACGAGTCCCGGGTCGTCGGTGCGGAACAGAATGCTGGACTGCGACCCTTCCATCCCGGTCAGCTCACTTTCCGCATACGTAATCGTATATGTTTTGACGCCGCTGTCCGGGTCAAGCTGGCAGGTCAGCAAACCTTCCGTGATAAACTCCGTGTTCTCCTCGCTGTCCCCGTCGGCGGCATTCTCCGCCTCCTCAGACGCGGCAGCCTCGTCATCCTCCGACAGGATGCCCATCATAAGCTCCTCCGCCGGAGAAAGCCTGGTCAGATCACCGCCGCCCAGGTAGCCGGATCCGTCCCCATCCCCGAAGATCGCCTCAAACAGGCGTGCCTGCGTTTCCCGCCGGCTGGATTTCATGGTGATGCGGACAGGGGTTCCTGCCGCCTTGTCGTTTGCGTTGCGCTTTTTTTCATGCTTCATAATCGGATACTCCTTGCTATGTGCGGTTTCCGGGCACCGGCGGTGCACTGTCCAGCTTTTCAAACGCCGCGTCCAATGCCGCATCGCGGTAGGGGTATATCCCGCCGCCGCGTTCCCCGTCAAAATAGAATGTCCAGCCGCTCCCCTTGATGCGATACAGCACCAGCACGTGTCCCCGCACGCGCAGGTACTCGTTTCCGTCCCGGGAGCGCCGCCATGTGCGGTTCATAAATGTTCTGCGCCGCGTTTCCCTTTTCCGGAAGGTTCGCTCCCGTTCCCGCGCGGCTTGCGGGTCGCCTTCCATCCTGCCGGCGCAGACACAGCCGACACCAAGCGGACGGTGGGCAGGATGCGTCATGTGATGGACGTAGCGGATAATCTGTTCCCCGCACATCCCGCACACGGCTGCCGGTTCGCCGAGATCGCTGACTCCGGTACAGCTCCATCCGCTGTGTGGGACATCGTCCCGCCGCCATAGGTTCTCGCCGCCTGCCGTGCGGGAAACCCGGGGCTTTTCCGGTGCCGCCTCCGGCGCGGTCGGTTCTATGTCCAACGGGATAATCTCAATGCCGCCATCCGGTTCTGAATGCGTCGGCTCTTGCTCCGGAACCGCTTCCGGTACCGGTTTGAATTTCGGTACAGGCTCCGGCGGCTGCGGCGCAGGCGGTGCGGTATCCGCACCCTCTGCCGGTGCCGGAAGCCGTTCAGGCGCCGTCTCCGGCGCGGCGGGCAGAACCGGCATCCGGGGTGATCCTTCGAAAAAGCTGCGGCTGATGTGGCGCGGCTTGTCCAGCTTGTCAAACCGGACGATATAGCTTCCGCGTGCCTCGTCGCGCCCGATTATGATCCCCCTGCCAAAGACAGGATGCTCCACTGCCTCGCCGGTTGCCCGCTCCTCCTTACGCGGCGCATTCTGCCCTTGCCGGGCGGCTGCAAGCGATGCGCGCTCCAACTCCTCCGGCACAGTTCCGATGCGGTTGTAATTGTCCGTCCCGATTTCCCGCAGGAACCGGGAGGGGAGTTTGCGCCCGCCGTTCTCCGAAAAGCCTTCCGAATCCAGCAAAAACAGCCGCTGTCTCGCCCGCGTCAGCGCGACGTAGCACAGCCGGCGCTCCTCTTCAAGTCCCGCCTGCTTGCGTTCCTCCAGCGTTTTACCGGACGGAAAAATGCCTTCGGTCAGTCCCAGCAGGAACACCACGGGGAACTCCAGCCCCTTGGACGCATGGATCGTCATCAGGCGAACGGCGTCACGGGTTGCGCTCTCGCCCTCCGCCGCCTGCAGATCCAACTGGGTCAGGAAAGCCGGCAGGGACAGATCCTCCCCGAAGCCTTTTTCGAATTCCTCCGCCATTCGCTGAAATTCAGCCAGATTCTCCAGCCGTTCCTCGTCACCCAGCGAGCGGATGTATGCCTCATAGCCCGTCTCGGCGCAAACACGCCGCACGATATCCGACACGCGCAGGGAGGGCGCATCGTGTCGCAACGCACGGATAACGCGGGCAAATTCCGCCGCACCAGTCTCGCGGAGCGCATCGCCCACGTCCGGATCTGCCAGACCGGCGTACAGGGCGCCCAGCAACCCGCCGGGACGGTCGTCATCGGCAGAATCCGCCGCATCAATCGTGCGGTTCCGGGATCCCTCTGCTGCCAGCCGTTCCAGCAGCTCCAACCGCCCGCGTCCCAGTTTGCGGCGCGGCACATTGACAATGCGGCGGAAGGCGTCATCGTCACCGGTGGCAATCAGGCGCAGATACGCCATCATATCCAGCACCTCCATCCGGCGGAAAAACCGGACGCCTCCGACGATCTCGTAGGGGATGTGCCCCTCGGTCAGCTTCTTCTCCACTGTCCGGGACAGGAAGCCGGAGCGGTACAGCACTGCCATATCGGCATAGGCGTACCCGCCGGCGTGCAGCTCCCGGACAAGTGCCAGCACGCGTGCCGCCTCGTCGCCATCGCTTTTTTCATGATAGTGCATGACCGGCTCGCCGGGCGGCGCGCAGGTGTAAAGGTCTTTCTTGAGCCGCACTTTGTTGCAGTCAATCAGCGTGTTGGCGCAGGTCAGTATCTGCGGCGTGGAGCGGTAGTTGCGATCCAGAAACACAGTCCGGCAGGGCGTATACGCCTTGTCAAAATCCACCAGCAGGCGGACATCCGACCCGCGCCACTCATAGATATTCTGGTCGGGGTCGCCGACGATCATCAGGTTTCCGTATCCGCCGGACAAAAGCTCCACCAGATGCAACTCCCGCCGGGAGCTATCCTGAAATTCGTCCACCTGAATGTAATTCAGCCGCTCCTGCCACTTGCTCCGTACCTCTGCATTGGTCTCCAGCAGGTACAGGGCATAATTGATCAGATCGTGAAAGTCCAGTCCGATGACGGCTTTCTGCCGCTGGAGCAGTTCTTCCAGGATTGAAAGGTCTGCTTCACTGATTCCGGCTGCCGCTACGTCGGCAAGAATGCGGCGCGGCGTCGGGTCGGTCATGGCGGGGACGTAGGCGGTATCGGCTTTGATCCTTCCCAGCTTGCGCAGAATATCCTCAAAGCTGGCGTGATCCAGCCGCAACTCGCGCTTGCGGTATATCTCCTCCAGCATTCCCTTCATGCGCCCCGTGTCCAGTATCCGGAACCCGCGGTCAAGGAACAGCCGTCCGCCGTCCTCCCGCAGGAGCCGCGCGCAGAAGCCGTGGTAGGTACAGGTCAGACCTGTGTCGTAGCCCTCCCCGATGGCGGCGCGGATACGCGCCTTCATCTCGCCTGCCGCCTTATTGGTAAAGGTGACACACAGGATATTGGCAGGATCTATCCCCAGCGCCAGCACGAGGTAGGCATACCGGCTGACCAGCAACTTGGTTTTACCGCTCCCTGCACCCGCTATGACGCGGACATAGCCTTCCGTTGCGGTCACGGCTTCGCGCTGACGGTCGTTCAGCCCGTTGAATACAGCATCCATGGGAGTCTCCTCTCTTGTCTTGATCGGCACGGTGCGCCACGCGGCGGCGTTTTTGCCTCCGCCGCACGGATGTCAGAAAGGAAGCTCCTCCGCAGACAGGATGTGCCTTTCGTGTGTGCAATCACCGAAAAAGATGTTGTGTACGCCGTCGGCATACTCTCCCTCGCCGTTCTGATTGTCGTATGGATCCATGCGACAGAGCGCCTTGGCAGGTTCCGTCTCCTGCTGGAACTCATCCGATGCGACAAGCCGGAACGGGTCAAGATTGCCGAAATAGTGGAGGCGCCGCTCCTCGTTGCCCGACCTGACCGAACCGACACCGTAGGACGGGTCGCAGTACAGCCAGCCATAGGGCGCAACGTAGAACATGCTCCAGTCGTGGCTTCCGATGCGGTCGGGTGAGCAGGAACTGCCGGACTGCCACTTGGCGGGGATTCCCAACCGCCGGCACAGCGTAATGAATGCCAGCGCCATGGTGCCGCAGTCACCGTAGCCGTTTGTCAGAACGAACTCCGGAATATTGTCTATCAGCAGGTAATCCCGGACATAGGAGTACTGCACATGGGCGCAGATCCAGTCATATACCCGGCGCGCCAATCTCAGCGGATCGGTCTCACTCCCGCGTATCTCCTCCGCCAGCCCGTCGATCAGGGGTGTGAAGCGGATGTGCGGGTACTGCTCGCCCGTCCAGCGCTCCAGCTCCTCCGGAGTCAGTCCTTCACCGGCGGGAATGCCGGTCGGCGTGTGGTGAGACAGGTCGGTGTACTTCGCCCGGTTGACAAACGAGAACCGTACCGAGTAGGTTGCCCCCGGCTCACAGGGCACCTCCATGAAGGCGGTGCGATGCACCGTTCCGGTCAGCCGAACCGGGTGCGAGGAACCGAGCAGGTGTATCTCACTTTCCGGCTGAGTCGCACAGGCGACCGGGAAAGGAAACCACAGCCGGAGCATTTCGCCGGGGCGTTCCGCATGGGGGACAAGCCTGATCTGCTCCTCCACTTCGTAGCGATAGGCGCAACCGCCTGCCGCCTGCATCCGATGTATAGTCTCCAGCCCTTCCCTGCTCCTGTCCGGTGCGCGGAACGCCGGATCAGCCAGCGACATCAGGAAATCTCCGTGGATCATGAGCATATTGGAAAGCGCCTGCTGCTGGTAGTAACGCCTGCCGGAGCGAAGAATGTAGTCCACATTTCCTTTGGCGATCAGGGCTTCCAGCGTGGACAGATCGGCTGCGGGAAAGCGTTCCTTCAGCCCGGCGACCATATCGTCGTCCCCCAGCGGGTAGTCGTCAAGCAGCTGTGCGGCGAACAGCTTTTGCAGCTCCAGCCGCTTCCGCAGGCAGTCCGGCACCTGACGCGCCAGCCAGCGGTCAATGCAGGAAAGCTCTCCGGCAAAATCCCCGGCGTAGTGGTACATTCTGACCTCATCCGGCAGTCCGACCGCCTGGTATTTCAGATCTTGCATATTGACATTCATCATCCGTGTCCATCCTTTCGGTGTAATACCGTTATTATACTGCTTTTCCGGTCAAAAAGCAATGGCTTCCGGAAAAAATCCGTGCGCACGGCACCTGTTCTGCCGTCATGCCTCTGCCCGCAAACGTGCAATCTCGTCACGCAGGAATGCCGCTTTTTCGAATTCCAGCGCTTTGGCAGCCGCTTTCATTTCGGCTGTCAGCCCGGCAATACGCTCCTCGCGTTGCGCGGCTGTCATCTTCTTCCGGGCGGGGGTTTTGGCGGCGGAATCGGGTGCGGCACCCTTTGCCTGCTTTCCGCGGCGGGAATGCCCATCGTCCTCGCGTGCGCCGATTTCGATGATATCCCGCACGTCCTTTTTCACCGTGTGTGGTATGATTCCGTGCTGTTTATTGTAGGCATCCTGAATGGCACGGCGGCGGTTAGTCTCGGAGATGGCGCCCTCCATGGAGCGCGTCACCGTATCGGCGTACAGGATGACCATGCCGTTCTCATTGCGCGCCGCCCGTCCGATGGTCTGGATGAGCGACCGCTCGGAGCGCAGGAAGCCTTCCTTGTCCGCGTCCAGCACTGCTACCAGCGACACCTCCGGGATATCCAGTCCCTCACGCAGCAGGTTGATGCCGACCAGCACATCAAAGACGCCGAGCCGCAGATCGCGGATAATCTCCATGCGCTCAATGGTTTCGACGTTGAAATGGATGTAGCGCACCCTGATACCGGCACCCTCCAGATAGTCGGTCAGATCCTCCGCCATTTTCTTGGTCAGTGTGGTGATGAGCACCCGTTCGCTCCGCGCAACGCGCACCTTAATCTCGCCCAGCAGATCATCTACCTGTCCCTCGATGGGACGCACCGAAATCAGCGGGTCAAGCAGTCCGGTCGGACGTATGATCTGTTCTACGGTGCGCTCGGAATGCTCTGCCTCGTAGTCACCCGGCGTGGCGCTGACAAACACAGTCTGCCCCATGCGCTGCTCGAATTCCTCAAAGTACAACGGTCTGTTGTCGTAGGCAGATGGCAGGCGAAAGCCGTACTCCACCAGATTCCGCTTGCGTGCGGTGTCGCCGCCGCTCATACCGCGCACCTGCGGAACAGTAACGTGCGATTCGTCGATAAAGAGCAGGTAGTCATCCGGGAAATAGTTCAGCAGAGTATAGGGGGTGGAACCCGGCTCGCGGCCGGACAGTACGCGGGAATAATTCTCTACGCCGGAGCAGAAACCGACCTCCCGCAGCATCTCCAGATCGTACCTCACCCGTTCCTCAATACGCTGTGCCTCGATGAGCTTGTCCTGCGATTTGAAAAAGGCGACCCGCTCCCGCATTTCCTGCTCAATCTCGGAAAGTGCCGCCTCCCGCTTCTCGCTTGAGACCGCGTAGTGCGTAGCCGGGTAGACTGCGGCATAGGACAGAAGGCGGATCAGCTCCCCTGTAACGATGTTGATCTCGGACAGGCGGTCTATCTCGTCGTCGAAAAACTCCACCCGCAGAGCAGTCTCGGACTGGTTGGCGGGAATGATCTCCACGGTGTCTCCCCGCACACGGAAGCCGTCGCGCGTCAGCGACAGGTCATTGCGGTTGTAGCTGTTGAAGATCAGCTTTCGGATCAGCTCCTCCCTGCTCATGACCATGCCCGGGCGCAGGGGGATAACCAGATCGCGGTACTCCTGCGGATCACCCAGCGAATAAATGCAGGACACGGACGCAACAATGATGACGTCCCGGCGCTCAAACAGTGCAGAGGTGGCGGAATGGCGCAGGCGGTCGATCTCATCGTTGATCAGCGCATCCTTCTCAATGTACATATCCTTGCCGGGAATGTAGGCCTCCGGCTGGTAGTAGTCGTAGTAGGAAACAAAATACTCCACCGCCGCATCCGGAAAAAAGGCGCGGAATTCGGAGCATAGCTGAGCCGCCAACGTCTTGTTCGGCTCCAGAATCAGGCAGGGGCGGTTGAGGCGTGCAATGACGTTTGCCATCGTGAAGGTCTTGCCGGAACCGGTCACGCCCAGCAGCGTCTGCATCCGGTCACCGTGCTTGATGCCCTCCACCAGCTGTTCGATCGCTTCCGGCTGATCGCCTGTCGGTTTGAAATCGCTGACCAATCTGAATTCATCCATGAAGGTTCCTCCCTGCTCTTTCTGCTTTCGGACTGCTCCTATTATACCATGTTTGCACGCACGAATCAAGGGAAAGAATAATATTTGGCGGAATTTTGGAGCGGTTCCGGACACGCACATCGCGTATGCGTAAGGAACCCTGCGACCGCGCGCAAAACCTGTACACCTGCGCATAATCGATTCCGGAAGCAGCTGATTTTTCAGCGAAATACATCTTGACAAATCACGGCTTTTGGAGTATAATAGTGAACTGCTTAACGATTTTGAGAATGGCACCGCCTACCGAGCGCGGTGCGGAAAGGAATCACTCATGTTTTTTCGGCTTCTGAGAAGCGTCCGGGAATACAAGCGTCCTGCCATCCTGACACTGATCCTGATGGTGGGCGAGGCGGTCATTGAAACGGCTCTCCCTTACATTACCGCCACTTACCTCATAAACCGGATTCAGGAAAAGGGCGCGGAGCTGAGCCTGACAGGAGACATTCTTCCTGTCGGGCTTCTCATGGTGGGGCTTGCGCTGGTTTCGCTTATCTGTGCGGGGCTGGGCGGCTTTACCTGCGCGCGTGCCTCCTCCGGCTTTGCCAAGAATCTGCGGCACGACATTTTTCAAAAGGTGCAGACCTTTACGTTTGCCAACATCGACAAATTCTCCTCCTCCTCGCTGGTCACGCGGATGACCACCGATGTCGCCAATGTGCAGATGGCTTTCATGATGCTGATCCGCACGGCGGTGCGCAGTCCGCTGATGCTGATTTTTTCGGTTGTCATGGCGACTGTCATGGGCGGTTGGCTGGCTTTGACATTTGCTGTTGTCATTCCGTTGCTGGCACTGGGATTCCTGCTCATCAGCCGCAAGGCGATGCCCGCCTTCCACCGTGTGTTCCGGAAGTACGACGCCCTGAACGAATCCATTGAGGAAAATGTCCGCGGGATGCGCGTGGTCAAGGGCTTCTCCCGCGAAGAGTACGAGAAGAAAAAGTTCGCGGGCGCGGCGGATGCCATTACCGAGGACTTTACCAAAGCGGAGCGCATCGTGGCGTTCAATACCCCGCTGATGAACTTCTGCATGTACTTCAACATGGTGTTCATCCTGCTGATCGGTTCGCTCCTGGCAATCAAGCATCCCGAAACAGGCATCAACATCGGACAGATATCAGCACTCCTGAACTACGGGATGGCAGTGCTGATGTCCCTGATGATGCTCTCCATGATTTACGTCATGCTCACCATATCCGCCGAGTCCATGCGCCGCATCGTGGAGGTGCTGGATGAGGTGCCGGATATGAAAACGGCGGCTGACCCGGTTGATAAAATCCCGGACGGATCGGTCGATTTCGAGAACGTCAGCTTCAAGTATTCCGCGTCGGCTGAAGCATATGCCCTGGCGGACGTGAACCTGCACATTCCGTCCGGCGCGACAGTCGGAATCATCGGCGGCACCGGATCCTCCAAGTCCACGCTGGTTCAGCTTATTCCGCGTCTGTATGATGTGAGCGAAGGGACAATCCGCGTAGGCGGCGTGGATGTGCGGGACTACGATCTGAACGTCCTGCGCGACGGCGTAGCCATGGTTCTGCAGAAGAACCTGCTGTTTGCGGGAACCATCCGGGAAAACCTGCGCTGGGGCAATCCGGATGCGACCGATGCAGAGCTTGAGGAAGCGTGCCGCCTGGCGCAGGCGGATGAGTTTGTCCGAGCCTTCCCGGACGGGTATGACACGCATATCGAGCAGGGCGGCACCAACGTGTCCGGTGGTCAGAAGCAACGACTGTGCATCGCGCGGGCGTTGCTACGCAAGCCCAAAATACTCATTCTGGACGACTCCACCTCGGCTGTGGATACCCGGACGGACGCCATGATCCGGGCGGGTTTTGCCTCCTACATTCCGGCGACAACCAAGATCATCATTGCCCAGCGGATCGCATCGGTCGAGAATGCCGACATGATCCTTGTCATGGACAACGGGCGCGTGGTGGATATCGGCAGGCACGCCGAGCTGCTGGAGCGCAGTCCGATATACAGGGAAGTTTACGAGCAGCAGTCGAGAGGAGGTGAGCAGGATGAAGCATAATCACCCGACACAGCAGGGCGGCAATGCCGCCGGAATGCCGCAGAAGCGGAAAATGAACAAGGCGGTTCTGAGCCGCACGATCCGGATGCTGCACGGCTACTATCCGGTGCTGGTTCCGGTTTCGGTCGCCTGCATCGTGCTTTCCGCCATCGTTGCAGTCCTGCCGGCGATCTTCCTGCAGCAGGTAACGGATGTCATTGACCACTGCCTTACCAACGGTACTCCGTGGGATACGGCGCGGGGCATGATTATCCCCAAGGTCATGCTTCTGATCGGTTTCTACGTGCTGTCCATCATTGCCGTGACGGTCGAAACACAGCTTTCCGCCGTTGTCACGCAGGGCTTTCTCGGCAAAATGCGTAAGACCATGTTCGACCGGATGCAGAATCTCCCCATCCGTTACTTCGATACGCACAAGCACGGCGATATTATGTCCTATTACACGAACGACATCGACACGCTGCGTCAGCTGATCGGGCAGTCCCTGCCGACGCTGATACGTGCCGGTACCATTGTTGTCGGCGTGTTCTTCGTGATGCTGTATTACAGCATCTGGCTGACGCTTGTTCTCCTGCTGGGCGTCATTGTCATGGTTCTGCTCTCCGGCAAGCTGGGCGGCGGCTCCGCCCGGTACTTCGTCCGCCTGCAGAAGACGGTCGGCGTACAGGAAGGCTTCGTGCAGGAGATGATGAACGGGCAGAAAGTGGTCAAAGTCTTCAATCACGAGGCGGCAAGCCAGGCAGACTTTGACAAGCTGAATGAACAGCTGTACCAGAACAGCTACCGTGCCAACGCCTACGCCAATATGCTGGGCCCCATCATCATGAACGTCGGCAATATCCTGTACGTATTGGTGGTTACGATGGGCTGTGCCCTCCTGGTCAGCGGAAGCTACAACCTCAGCTTCAATGCCCTGCTGCACGCCGCCGATCCGGATCGGACCCGCATGGCGGTCTCGGTCGTTGTCACCTTCCTGTCCATGACCAAGCAGTTTACCGGCAACATCAACCAGGTTTCCCAGCAGATAAACTCGGTCGTCATGGCTATGGCAGGTGCCGAGCGCATCTTTACGCTGATGGATGAACAGCCTGAAGCCGATGCCGGTTATGTGACGCTTGTCAACGCACGCATGAATCCCGACGGTTCGGTCACCGAGGTTGCCGAGCATACCGGACATTGGGCATGGAAGCATCCGCATACGGCGGACGGAACCGTGACTTACACGCCCTTGCGCGGCGATGTGCGATTGAGCGACGTGACCTTCGGCTACGATCCCGAAAAGCCCGTGCTGCATGACGTGACCGTATATGCCGAGCCGGGGCAGAAGGTCGCTTTCGTGGGTGCAACCGGTGCGGGTAAGACTACCATCACGAACCTGATCAACCGATTCTACGACATTGCCGACGGAAAGATCCGCTACGACGGAATCAACATCAACAAAATCAAAAAGTCTGATCTGCGCCGTTCGCTGGGCATCGTCCTGCAGGACACCAACCTGTTTGCCGGAACCGTGATGGACAATATCCGCTACGGAAAGCTGGACGCAACGGACGAGGAGTGCATTGCGGCAGCCAAGCTTGCCGGCGCGGATGACTTCATCTCCCGTCTGCCGCACGGCTACGCAACCGACCTTGCAAACAACGGTGCCAACCTTTCGCAGGGACAGCGCCAGCTGATCTCAATCGCGCGTGCCGCTGTCGCGGATCCGCCGGTCATGATTCTGGACGAGGCGACCTCCTCGATTGATACGCGCACCGAGGCAATCGTACAGCGCGGTATGGATAAGCTGATGGAGGGGCGCACGGTGTTTGTCATCGCGCACCGCCTGTCCACCGTCAAGAATTCCGATGTCATTATGGTGCTGGATCACGGACGCATCATCGAACGCGGCAATCACGAGAAACTGATTGCGGAACACGGCACTTACTATCAGCTTTACACCGGCGCATTTGAGCTGGAATGAGTATCAACAAGCTCCCCTTCCCGCAAAGGAAGGGGGGCTTTATTTAAGGCATTACCGCGCAATCCACGCATGGCACACTTGCTTGCGTCTTTTCCGTCATACTTCACAAA
>ENA-UEQW01002669-UEQW01002669.1-human-gut-metagenome-genome-assembly--contig:-NODE-2669-length-13161-cov-9.473250_pt1 | contig 13161 bp, 3 predicted proteins | sample MGYA00242947_ERZ507947 | MGnify/ENA primary metagenome ERZ507947 (study PRJEB26167, sample SAMN06115421) | human gut metagenome | host: Homo sapiens | place: China:Guizhou | collected 2015-03-17... | reverse complement strand
GAAGCTTCATAGCAAATTAGAAGAAATACTATATAAAATCAGAAAATTTATGAAAAATTAAAAAGAATTTTCTGCCACCCTTCCGTTTTTACGGCATTAGAAGTGAAGGGCGTTTTTCCTATGCCCTTTGAATGGATTTTCTAACAAATTCGGCAAACATTCAGCGTAAAGATTGTGTTTGAGGAGGAAACGCCAAATGTCTTTTAAAGCGAATACATTTTCTGCAAACTTTAATTTTATAGCATATTACCAAAACGGTCTTTCGCTGAAAAGCAAGGCGTTAAGGATATGTTTGCAAAGGCGCGGCGTTTCGCAAAAACAAATTTCGGAGGTGATAGGAATTCCAAAGCAAATATTTCGATGGCGGTTATACCACAAGCAAAAATTTACCCGCGAGGAAATCACCCGACTTGTTTATTTTATCGGCGCGCGTGCGGCGTTAAAGGTTTTGTGGTTTCCGACCGTTGCGGAAAAACTGCGAGTATCGCAAAGCGTAAAATCTAATGATACGGAAAGCATTTTTTGCAAACAATGCAATCATTTTTTGCCATCGGGCGGCTCAATGGAAAAGTACGGTGAATTTTACGGGGTGATTTTTAGCACAAAGAAATTGCCGGACGATAAAATTTTCAAAAGGAGGGAAATATGCAGAACAGTCGATTAAGAAATCGCAATATTGAGATTCAAGCGACGATGACGGACGGGGAACGACTGAAAACGTTTTACCGTTTTGTTGCGAACAATCCGCATATATCTTTGCACGACGCTTGTCAGATTGTAATCGAGCGACCGAACGCGGGAGTATGTTTTTCTTTTGAAGAATGGAACGCGCAAGGCAGAAGAATAACGGCGGGTAGAAAAGGTATTCCGTATTACGATAGCGACGGTTATAAAAGTTTTGTATTCGACGTAGCCGATACGCATGGCGAAAACGGTTATAGGCGAGTAACGCAACCTATAAAAAAGCTTTTGGACGGGCTTGACTTATTGAACGGCACGGAAATAGCGAACAGCAACCGCGGCGATTATCGCATTATGCTTTCGGGAGTCGTAACTTATCTCGGACAGAACGATTTTCTGACCGAAAACGACGAGATAAGGAACAGACTCATTGCAGAAGGCGTGGCGTATTCGTTGTATTCGACAACGGTTGTTCCGAAAGAGAAGGGAATAACGCTGAAAGGCTATCCCTACGCATTGAACGACAATGCGGATTTGTTTCGTGAAGTGCAAAAAGCGGTGGAAGTCTTACAACAAGACATAAACGACGCGATTTACAATAAGAAAAACGAAGTCCCCGTGATTGACGATACCGAAGAAGATTTTGTTTCGGACGAGCCTGTGCTTCCGAAAGCGGACGAACCGCTCGCGGCGGTAGAAGAAAAACCTACGGTTTCGCCTTATTATGAGGAATATTTAAAGCTTCAAAAGGCAAATCCCGATTGCATAGTGGCGTACCGATTAGGCGATTTTTACGAGATTATGGGCGAAAAGGCAGAACAAGCCGCGAACATTCTCGATTTAACGCTTACGGGGCGGAACGTAGGTTTGCCCGAAAGAGTACCGATGTGCGGTTTTCCGTATCATGTTGCGGATACATATTTTTCGAAAATCATTGAGTCGGTAAGCGTAGTGGTAGCAGAGCCGCCCGCAGAGCCTTATATACTTCTTTCGCGAGAAGAGGCGAGAAAGAATATGGATTTTCCCGATCTATTGCCCGACGAAAGCGCTAAAATCGACAATATTATATCCGAGCAGGACGAATCGGACGAGCCGAGCGAAGAAGATTTCAAAGAAGCGTTTGAATCCGAAGAAACGGACGAAACGGAAGAAACAGCCGAAATACAGTCCGATTTTGCAGATGACACGGATATCGTTGATCCGAACACCGACGAGGAAAGCGGCGAGGATGAGTTAGCCAAAGAAGAAACGGACGAAGAAGAATTTACCGACGAAGCAGACGAAGAAGCGGAAGAATACGACGGAGAAGAAAGCGAGAAATCGAAAAAGCAATCGAAGCCCGAAAAAAAGGGCAAGCCGATTTGGGAACGTAAAAATCGTCCGAGCGGGCAGACGTCGTTGTTCGATTCGTTTGACGAGCAAACGCCCGAAGAAAAGCTCAAAGAATGGGGCTTGAAAAACGGAAGCGGGTTTGAATACGGGAAGTATCGCATTTACGATAAATATCAGACAAATCCCACGGACAAAGAGTTTGCCGCGTTTCTGAAACACGAATACGGCATAGGCGGGATGAGTTCTTCGGGGTATGAAATATGGTCGGACGGCAAAGGCTTAAAGCTTGCCCATAAGGACGAAGCAACCGGACAAAAGACAGAGCTGTTTTTGAAATGGGATCGTGTTGCATGCGGTATTGCCGATTTAATCGACGAAGATAAGTATTTTACGGAAAAAGAAACGAGCGCATATCCCGCATACCGGAAAGAACAAGAACGCCTTAAACACGAGCGGGAAGAGGAAGAAAAGGCAAAGACGGCGTTTTTATACAAAGTGATTTGCGGAACAAATCTTCCGAGAAAACAACGAATTCTCGACGAGTATGCGCAAACAACGGAAGTTATAGAGTTTGCCGATTTTCTGAAAGTCGAGTACGGAGTTTCAACCGAGGGTACAGGCGAATATTTAGCGCGATACGACGCAAACGGCGTGTGGCTTGCCGAATATGATGGAAGCGGAAATACTCAAAGGCGCGTTAATCTTTCGTGGGTGCAATTTGCGGAAAAGGTATGCGATTGCATTGAAGATGACAAATACATCACCGATAAACCGAGCGAGGCGAAAGAGATACCGTTTATCGTAGGCATAAAGACGAAAGAAGAGGAGGAACTTGAAAACCGAATCGAAAGCGGCGAAGCGGAAGAAGAAAGCGCGGGCGGCTTTAATTGTTTTACGGAATTGTCAGCTGCGGGCAAGTCGATGCTCGATAACTATCAAGAAAGAAGAGAACCTGCAAGCTCTATGTGGGGAGCGATACAAAGCCGCGTCAAAATCGGTAACGGGATATATTCGGTATCAACATCGAGCCACGGCGGGATTATCATAGCGGAAGAAATTGCGCCTTACGTTCTTTCGCCGGAAGCGTTACAGCACGGGTTTCTTTATGATGGATATTATTCTTATGAAGAAGATGTCGGGCGGGATATACCGCTTCGCGAATTGTACGACAAAGGCGTCTTGAAACAAGATAACGAATATTTTACCCGTTGTTATTCCCGTTCGGAAAAGGACGAAAAATATGTTCCGTTTACTACGCTGACGGACGAAGAAAAGGAACGCTTTTTTGAGAGATGGTCGAAAGACGTAGACGATTCGCTTGCATATTGGCTAAGCGATTATTGGGAAGCACACGAAAAGGCAAAGGAAAAATTTTCGAGCGAAGCCGAAGCCACAAAAGAAAATAATACCGATCTTACAAAAATCGGATTCGAGCAAAGCGAACTCGGCGGTGCAAAACAGCGTTTCAAAAACAACGTCGAAGCCATAAAGTTAGTCAATAGGCTCGTAAACACGCAAAAAGAAGCAACCGACGAAGAACGGAAAGTGCTTGCAAAATACGTCGGTTGGGGCGGCTTGGCGCAAGCGTTCGACGAACATAACACCGCGTGGCAAAACGAATATAAAGAACTGAAAGACGTTCTGAGCGTAGAAGAATACGCGGCGGCAAAAGGTAGCGTTCTGAACGCTCACTATACAAGTAAAACAGTCATTGACGGTATCTACAAAGCACTTACTCGTTTCGGCGTAAAAGGCAACAACCGGATATTAGAGCCGGCAATGGGAACGGGCAATTTCTTCGGCTTTATGCCGCAAGAGATAGCGGACGGCGCAAAACTTTACGGCGTTGAACTTGACCGAACAACGGGTAAAATCGCAACGAAACTGTATCCGCAGGCGAAAATTCAGATTAAGGGCTTTGAAGAAACAGCGTTTCAGGACAATTCGTTCGACCTTATGGTTACGAACGTTCCGTTCGGCGGTTACACGGTATTCGATCCCGACTATAACAAATACAACTTCTATATTCACGACTACTTTATAGCCAAAGGCATTGACAAAATCAAGCCGAACGGTTTGATGGCGGTTATCACGAGCAAAGGCACGATGGATAAGCAAAATCCGTCTATCCGCAAGTATATCGCGGACAGAGCCGAAATTGTGGGCGCAATCAGATTACCGAATACGGCGTTCAAGCAGACGGCAAATACGGAAGTCGTAACGGATATTCTGTTTTTTCGTAAGCGTGAAGAGAAGATCAACGCGACTATCGAAAATACCGAATGGCTTGCAATAGGCAAAACCGAGGAAGGGTACGAGATAAACAACTATTATATCTCTCACCCTGAAATGATACTCGGAACGCTTGTCAAAGAAACGGGACTTTACGGCGCGGAAGATATAACGGTTAAGCCCGACGGCAGAGATTTATCGGAAGCGATAAACGAGGCGATAAGTCGATTACCGCAAGATTTTTACGTTAATCCCGAATACTCGGAAGAAACGGAAAGCAAAGAAGAAGTCGAGGTCGATTATGACGTCAAGCCGATGAATCTGAAAGCGGTAAACGGCAAACTGTATATGCGTGTTGGGGACAGTATGGTGGAACAACCTATACCGTCGTTCCCGAAAGACGCTTATCAGAGAATTTCCGAAATGATCGCTATCCGCAAGCAACTTCGTAAAGTTTTGGACTTGCAGGTAGAGGGCTGTTCGGATGAAGTATTGCAACGGGAACAACGACAACTCGGTTTTATTTATGATTCGTTCGTAAAGAAATACGGCTGTATCAACAGTAAGAAAAATTTGCGGCTATTCAAACCCGACGGCGACAGCGCGCTGTTGTTTGCTTGCGAGAACGTATCGGAAGATGAAGCAACGGTAACAAAAGCCGACGTGTTTACGAAACGAACCATAAGACCATACACGGCGGTAACAAGCACCGACGATTGTTTCGAGGCGTTGCAGATTTCGAAAAACGAATGCGGGCGCGTGGATATTTCGTATATCGAGAAACTCACAAAGAAAGACTACGATACCGTGCTGAACGAACTCGGCAACACGGTATTCCGCAACCCCGAAACGGCAGATCCGAACGATAAATATTCGGGCTTTGAAACGGCAGAAGAATATCTTTCGGGCAGAGTGGCAGATAAACTGCAAACCGCCGAGCGGATGAAACAAAGCCAACCCGATTTAGTCGATTACGACAAAAATATCGCGGCGTTGTGGGAAGTGCAACCCCCGCCCGTTAAAGCTTCGGAAATTGCCGTGAGATTAGGGGCAAGCTGGATAGACAAGGAAATCTACAAAGAGTTTTTCTGTCAGTTGCTTTGCGTTCCGTCATACTTTCGCGACGGCGTAGAACTGTTTTATAATAAGCACGATAGCAGTTGGCGGCTCGATAAGGCGCAGTATGTTCAACATTGTAGCGAAATGAACATAACGCAAGTATACGGAACGAGCCGTGCAAACGCGTTCAGACTGTTCGAGGACTGTTTAAATCAGCGATCCACAAAAATTTACGATACTTTTGTAGAAGACGGACAAGAAAAACGCGTGCTGAATACATCCGAAACGGTAGCGGCGAGAGAGAAGCAAAATAAAATCGTGGAAGCGTTCAAGGACTGGATATTCAAAGATCCGGAACGGCGCGACGAACTCGAAACAATCTACAACAGACTGTTCAATCAGATTCGTTTGCCGAAGTACGACGGAAGTTATTTGCGCTTCCCCGAAATGAATCCCGCAATCGAACTTCGCCCGCACCAAAAGGACGCGGTACACCGCATTATTACGAGCGGAAACACGCTTTTGCACCACATTGTAGGAAGCGGCAAAACGTTTACGATATGCGCGGCGGCGATGAAACTTCGTCAGTACGGGTTGGCGAAAAAGCCGATGATAGCCGTGCCGAATCACTTGGTACAGCAATGGGCGAATTCGTTTCGTGAACTCTATCCGACGGCGAAACTTTTGATTGCAACCAAAGACGATATAGACAAAGACCACAGAGAACAGTTCGTGTCGAAAGTCGCGATGGGCGATTGGGATTCCGTGATCATCGCGCAGTCGAGCTTTGCGAAAATCAACATTTCACCCGAACGGCAGATTGCGAAGATACAGGAAGAAATCGACGCAATCGAACGCAGTATCGAACAGAAATACGATGAGATGCATTTTTCCTACGGTGCGGTTAAGAACTTGGAACGGATCAAAAAAGGCAAAGAAGCGCAACTCAAAAAACTGCTCGACGAATCGAAGAAAGACAACGTGCTTATTTTTGAGAAACTCGGCGTAGATTATCTCTTCGTGGATGAAGCGGACGCATACAAAAATTTGTTTCTTTACACGAAAATGAATAACGTAGCGGGGATTTCAAACGCGGCAAGCTCGCGTGCGAGCGATTTGCAGTTAAAGATCGAATATATCAACGAACTGCACGGCGGGGACAAAGGCGTAGTGTTTGCAACGGGTACGCCGATTTCCAACAGTATGACGGAAATGTATACAATGCAGACGTACTTGCAGAAACGAACGCTTGAACGGCTCGGCATTAACTATTTCGACGGATGGGCGGCAGATTTCGGGGAAACGGTAACGGCACTCGAACTTGCGCCATCGGGGAAAGGGTACAGAGAACGAATCCGATTTGCGAAGTTTACGAACTTGCCCGAACTTTTAACGCTGTATCACTCGTTTGCGGACGTAAAGACGGACGTAAAACTCGACGTGCCGGAAGCGGAACGAAAGGTTATTACATTAAAACCGTCGGATACAGTCATCGACCTGACCGAAGAAATAGCAAAAAGGGCAGACGCGATTTACGTAGGCGGCGTTGATCCGCATATCGACAATATGCTCAAAGTTACGGGCGACGGCAAGAAACTCGCACTCGATCCGCGGTGCATAGATCCGTTGCTTCCCGACGAAAGCGGGAGCAAGCTGAATTTCTGCGCGGATAACGTTTACGAAGAATGGAAGAATTCGACGGATATAAAGGGAACGCAACTTGTATTCTGCGATTTGTCCACGCCGAAGAAGTCTTATTCGGAATACGTGTACGGAAAAGATTTCGACGCTTATAACGACTTGAAACATAAACTCGTTGAGCGCGGTATTCCCGAAAACGAAATTGCTTTTATTCACGACGTAAACACGGACAAGGCGAAACAAGATTTGTTCGATAAAGTTACGGCGGGAACGATAAGAGTGTTAATCGGCAGTACCGAGAAATGCGGCGCGGGAACGAATGTACAGAAACGGCTCGTTGCGTTACATCATTTGGACGCGCCGTATCGTCCGCGCGATCTTATTCAGAGAAACGGGCGCGGCATCCGGCAAGGGAATTTAAACAAGAGTATCCGTATTTATACTTATGCGACAGAAAGAACGTTTGATAGTTATTCGTATCAGATCCTTGAAACCAAGCAACGGTTTATTTCGCAGGTAGAAAAAGGCGATATAACGGTGCGGGAAGCCGACGACATCGACGAAGCAACGTTATCTTATGCGGAAATCAAAGCGATTACGTCAGCCAACCCGAAAATCAAGCGAAAAATGGAACTCGATATGGAGGTGGCGCGGCTTCGCGATTTGGAAAGCCGTTACAAGAAAGAGCTGTTTGCTTTGCAGGACAAAGTGCGCAAGGAATTTCCCGAACAGATCCAACGACAGGAACTTTATCTCGAAAGAGTTAGGAAAGACGTCGAACTCGTAAAGGAAAAGTACAACCCCGAACACTTTGAAATAAGCGTAAACGGAACGGTGTATTCGGATAGCGTTGAGAACGGAAAGAAAAACGGCGGACTTGCCCTTATGGACGCGCTGTTCCATAACAAAACGGGAACGGTGGTAGCCGAATTTTGCGGTTTTAAAATCTCTCTGAATCCTATCGAAATGCTTTCCCTTGAGCGGAGCATTACGCTTTCGGGGGCAGGGCAATACAAAATAGACATCGGGGAAAGCGCAAGCGGAAACCTTACGCGTTTAGAGAACTTCGTAAAGGAATTTGCTTCCCGTGAAGAACGTGCGGTAAAACGTTTGGAAGCGTTGAAAACAGATTTTGAAGTGGCGAAAGGGCAGATAGAAGTGCCGTTCGAGCATAAAGACAGACTGCACGAATTGAACAGCGAGCTTTCCGAACTCAACGCCGAACTTGATTTGAACCGGCGCGAAGAAGTGGTGATCGACGACGAGGACGGCGAAGAAGTCGATACCGCCGATACGGAAGAGAATAATATGGCGTTGCCGCAAAAACAAACAAGAACAAGGAAGAAAAAGGCTATGATGACAGAAAAGTTATATAAAACGTACAAGCAAATCGAAGCGCAGAATTCCGGCGCGATGGTGTTTGCTGTGAAGAACGGAGATTACACTTGCTTCGATGATACGACAGAAGAATTGATGGCGTTGTCGAGTTTATCGCCTTCGTATTTCAAAGCGGGCGAAAAGGAAGTAAAAACTCTGACGATAGACGAAAAGCTTTTCAAAGGATTTGCGAGTGCCTTTGAAAGCGCGGGCTTAAAAATCGCATTGTTTGATGAACCCGAAGAAAGAATGTTTATCGACGAAAGCGACAAGGTTGTCGCAATGCAGGTAGACGTTCTTCCCGATTATACCGTAACGCAGGAACAAATGCACGAGTATGGTTACACTTGGGACGGAATGTTGCCCGTAAGAATCGGTATGGCGAGAATACTTTACGGCGCAGGCGTAGAACTCTATATGCTCGGAAGTAACGACACCGAGGGGAAAATCGAAAACGGAGATTTCGAAGATACCGATGGTTTATATGGTGTTGAAAAACCTACTTGGGAAGCATTTATTACTTCTGAAAAGGGCAAAGCGTATCTGACGGCTTGGCACAGCGTTGTCGAAAGCGCGAGCGAAGTCGTGAACGAAGAAATGAGTTACCTTGACGGGGCGTATGCCGATACTCTCTCAAACAGTTTATTTGATGAGCGTGAAGCGATAGAAAACGTGCTTAACGGAGAGTATGCGCCGAGCGAAGAAGCGAAACCGTATATCAAGCCGCTTCTTGAAAGGTATCATAAGCGTTTTCCGTTGGATATTCTTCTCGAATACTACGGGTGGGATAGCGACAGCGTTTATTCGGCTTTGGCAAGAAATATCCCGGATGTGGAATTGAAAGATTATGCCATAGACGTTGTGTATGAAATAAACCTTAACGAGTTTATAGACGAGCAACTTGACAAAATAAATTGGCTCGATAGGCTCGACGGTATGGGCGAAGAATATTTTGACGACGTTATAAGCGATTTGAAACCGTCGTTTGAAGATTCGTATTTCAACAAAAGCGATGAAAATTATCCGTATGACGAGTGGTATGACGATTTTTCGGAAGAAAAGCTTAAACCATATCTTGAAGAAAAATTAAAAAAGTCGGGCTATAAGTCGATAAACGAGCCTGTTTCAGAGAAAACGCCGAATTATAAAGAGCTTGTGAAAAACAGCATAGAGAAAGAGTTTGAAGAATTCAGGGCGAATATAACAAGTCAGTCTGCGGACGAAATTTTCCGAAGTAATTTCGAGATTTACGTCAGGTACGAATTGTATGAAGCCGTTTGTGATGACGACGATGACGGGTTGGAAGATGAGTATTATCGCGCGTTGTACACGGAAGCGGACAAGGGCGGGATTTTGAAAAATCTTTACGATGATTTTGTAAGTGCCGAAAATGCAAGTTTGAATACGCGTTATGACACGATTTTGTATATTAAGGATTATTGCGAACATTATCACGAAGATATTATGCAGGAAGAACAGAAAAAACACGACGAAGCGCAGGCGGTATTTCTCGGAAAAGACAAAAGCGGCGTTGCATATTATCACTTCAAAGAAAGTTTGTCTTCTACAAATTTGCACGCCATTAAGGAAAAAGCCGAACACTATGTAATCGTATCGCCCGTTTGCTACATCGCACGCGGTACATTGAAGAAATATCATATCGACTTTTTGAAAGTCGGCGGAGATATCGGCGAAGATGAAACGCAGGAATTCACGCTAACGGACGTTCAGGAAGCCGTTGAACAGAAACGGCAGGAACGAGAAAAGGCAAAAGATAACATCTATTTGCATTCGGGAAGTTATGCGCAGGAACACGGTGAGTTGGACAAATACTTGTTATCTCACTCGTTGGACGAAGAGTGTATGCAGGCTATCGGACAGGCTATTTCCGACAACTATGCGGATAATCGTCTTGGAAAAGGTTTTGAACAAGACTTGATTTCCGAATATGGTTTGGAAAGGGTAAAACACATTGTAACGACTCTGATCCGCCGCAGCGAATGGGACAGACGATATTCAACGGAAAACAGAGAATGGGCAAACAGTACGGCAGGATATGAGGATAAATCCGACGAAAATCACATTTATTTGTCCGAACACTCCGGACTGATCAATTTATTCGCAGACAGGGTGAGAAAAATCGAAAAACAGAGAAAGGAGGAAAACAAAGAACAAATGAGCGAAAACACGCGTGACTACACAAAAATCACCGCAAGGGGGGATAAGGTGGTGAATATCGAAAAAGACAAAAACGGCAGAGATATAGCGATTATCGACCGCACGGCAAGAGTAAACGGCGATTATACGGTGGCGATCGGATATCATACCGACACAGGCGATTGGGAACAGGGCAGATATGGCTTTAATTCACAGAAAGAAGCAGAGTATTGGCGAAACAACGAATACTTGGCGGGAAAAGTGACGGAAAGACCGAAAATCGAGTACATAAAAATTAATGTGGCAAACGACGCTTTCATTAAGAAGTCAAATATGGGCAGCGTATTCAGAATGCCGGAAAACGGCAAATATGCGGGATATGCTTACTTCATTTTCAACGATAAAATCAAATCATCGCGCCAACTTGTGGACTTGCAGAGTGACAGCAGAGAACTTTGTTATGAACTTTCCGTTCGTAAAGATTCGGGTATAGACCTATTCAAAGGTCGTGACGATGACGAAGATTTGATTACGCTTTCGGCAGAAGAATTTAAGGACGCGGTGGGCGGAACAACGAATAAAGACTACGAAATGCAAAAAAACGATGATACAAAGTGGTTTTCGACAAGTGTTCCGCAGGAAGCGTTCAAAAGGGAATTTGATAAAAGCATGTTGTTTGTTATGCCGAATAAAGAAAATTTCGGCGGTATGACTTATTTTATTCCGAGCGTATTTGTCGGGGAAGATAAGAACAGCGACGACGGACGTATTCTGATCCGGTTGCCCGAAGATTTCGTTATCAAGGCGCAGAGTCGTGACGAAACGAGAGAAGCAACGCTTACGGCGTATGATTTCAACCAACTTTGCAACAACACAACCGCAGAAGATTATAAACAGGCGCAAGCGGAAAGCGCACCGGGAAACGAAACGCCGAGCGATTGGAATTACGTTTCCGTTCCCGAAAAAGCGAAAATTGCGACCTTCGAGGATAGCACGTTATTCCGAATGCCCGACGGCGAATACGGCGATTATACCTATTATTTGCCGAATAAATGCGTGAAAGATAACGAAGAGAACGGCACAATCCGTTTAAGTCTACATAACGATTACAAGGTGCGCCTTACGAACAATAAAGGTGAGGAAAAGAAAACGGCGGAACTTTCGGCAAAGGATTTTTGCGAGGAAGTCAGAGGGAAAGACACAGGCGCATACGGCGCGGAGTATAAACGTCCAAGTGAAGAAGTAAACAATGCTGTTGAAGGGAGAGAAAAAGCGTTACGTGCTGCCGTTCCCGACGAGATGAAACAGCGACCGAATTGGGTTGTGGTTAAAACGTGGTGGAACGCCGACAAAGGCAAGTACAATAAACGCCCCGTCAACTGCAACAGCGACAAGGGCGAGTATGCCGAAAGCGACAACCCCGAAACGTGGACAACCTTCGATAACGCCTTAAAGTATCTGAAAGAAAAAGGCGGCACGACGATTGCCTATGCGCTTGACGGAAAGGACAATGTTGCGTGTATCGACCTTGATGGGTGTTACGACGAAAAGGGACAGCAGACCGCACTCGCAACGGAAATTCTTTCAAAGTGCGGAAAGACTTACGTTGAAAAGTCGCTAAGCGGAAACGGACTGCATATCTTCGGCAAAACGAGCGGTATGGATATTCGCTCTTTCTCGAAAGACGGGGATTTGGAATTTTATCAAAAAGAACATTTCATCGCAATGACGGGCAACGGCGCAGGATTTTATCGTCTTGAAAGTTTCGATACGCTTGAGATGAAAGAACTTTTGATGCGGAAATGCGAGAAACGCGAGAAATGGAAAGGCGTTGGCAAGGGGATAAACGGACTTTCGACGATGTCGGATAAAGACATAGTGGAAAAGGCGAGCAACGCGAAGAACGGGGATAAATTCAAAAGACTTTATGAGGGCGAAGATTTGCAACATAATCATTCAAACTCGGATATGTCGCTTATGAATTTGCTTGCGTATTGGTGTAACGGCGATAAAGAGCAAATGCTTCGTATTTTTGCCACAAGCGGCTTATTCAGATCGAGCAAGTCGGCAGATTATTACGAATGTACGGCAATCAAAGCGTTGCAATCTTTGCCCGTGCAACAGACATATACGCCGGCAATACCGAAAAGCACAGGCGGCAACAGTAAGAGATAATAGGAGGTAAAAATGAAGAAAGAAACAAAACGTGAAACGCCCGTGATCGTGATACCGAAAGGCTACACGATAGATGATTTAATGGATTTCGACGACGCGGGTTACGAAAACGGCGAACCCGTCAGGTATGAGGAGGTGAAAATTGTCTTTGAAAAGTGAAGAGAAGAAAACGGCGTATGAGAAATTAACGCCGCAGAGAAAGCAACTCGTTGATAAGGTAATGGAAAACCTTGAAAAAGGCAATCTCTTTTGGACGCAAGGTTGGGTATCGTCGGGCGCGCCGGAATCGGCAATTACGGGTAAGAAATATCGTGGAATCAACAATCTTTTTCTGTCGCTTATTGCGATGAGCGAGAACTACGGAGATAACCGTTGGGCGACCTTCAAGCAGATGGAAGAAAAGGGTTGGACGTTCAAAAAAGACGAAGAAGGCAACAGCCTTGCCAAAGGAAAGGGCGCGAGCATCGAGTATTACGAAATGCGAGATAAAGAAACGAAAAGACGTTT
>ENA-UEQW01002667-UEQW01002667.1-human-gut-metagenome-genome-assembly--contig:-NODE-2667-length-13169-cov-3.407806_pt1 | contig 13169 bp, 10 predicted proteins | sample MGYA00242947_ERZ507947 | MGnify/ENA primary metagenome ERZ507947 (study PRJEB26167, sample SAMN06115421) | human gut metagenome | host: Homo sapiens | place: China:Guizhou | collected 2015-03-17... | reverse complement strand
AAGCTGCGCGAAAAGATTGACACCACCTGCGTCTACGTTACCCACGACCAGGTCGAGGCTATGACGCTCGGCGACCGCATCGTCATCATGCGCGACGGCTTCATCCAGCAGATCGGCACCCCGCAGGAGGTTTTCAACCATCCGGCAAACCTGTTCGTCGCAGGCTTCATCGGCACCCCGCAGATGAACTTCTTCGACGCGACCCTCACCAAGAAGGGCGACAAGTACGTTGCGACCGTTCAGGGCGCGGACTTCGAGCTTCCGGCTGAGAAGCAGGCTGCTCTGAAGAATATGTCCAACGTTCCCACCAACGTCGTCGTCGGCGTTCGTCCGGTTCACATCCACCTGTCCGAGAACGGTATCCCGGCAGAGGTCGATGTCTCCGAGCTGATGGGCTCCGAGCTGCATCTGCACGTAAATTCCAACGGCAAGGATATCGTTATCGTGGTTCCGACCACCGATATCGACCTCAACGCTGTCCACGGCAGCCACAAGAAGGTCGCCTACTCCTTCCGTCCGGAGCTGATGCACTTCTTCGACAAGGAAACCGAGAAGAACCTGTTCTAAGCTTTCAATCACCGTGCCGCCCGGCTTTGCCGGGCGGCATTTGTGTTTGCCGGAGGGACTGTAAGGCTTTGGCGGCCGGCGCTGTGGAAAATACGCGGAAAGGTGCGGAAGGAAAAAGTTTTTCCGCGAAAAATGACGGCGGGGCTTGCATTCTGCCGAAAAGAGGCTTATACTGGGCATAAGGCATATTTGTTGAGATTTTGAGTGTAGCAAACAGCGGCCTGCTGTTTTGCTGCGCTCATTTTTTATGGCTTGAGGTGAAAATTATGTACGATGTCATCATCATCGGCTGCGGCGTCGTCGGTGCGGCGTGCGCTTACGAGCTGTCGCGCTACGAGCTGTCCGTGGCGGTGCTGGAAAAGAGCAACGACGTTGCAAACGGTACCAGCAAGGCCAATTCCGCCATCGTCCACGCGGGCTACGACCCCCATCCCGGCACGAACATGGCGCGGCTGAATGTGGAGGGGAACCGGCTGATGCCGGAGCTTTGCAGAAGGCTGGACGTGCCGTTCCGGCAGACCGGCAGCCACGTTCTGGCGTTCTGTGAGGCGGAGCTGGAAACGCTGAAGGCACTCTACGCGCGCGGCGTGGAAAACGGCGTGCCGGGGATGAAGCTCCTCACCGGCGACGAGGCGCGCGCCATGGAGCCGAATCTTTCCGAAGCGGTCTGCGGTTCCCTGTGGGCGCCGTCGGCGGGCGTGATCTCGCCGTGGGAGCTGACGCTGGCGCTCATCGAAACTGCCGTCCGCAACGGCACGGAGCTGCATCTGGAGGCACCGGTGACGGCGCTGCGGCAGGAAAACGGCCATTTTACCGCCGAAACGCCGAAGGGTGTATTCGAGGCGAAGTATGTCATGAATGCCGCAGGCGTTCACTGCGAGGAGATCGCCGCCATGCTCGGCTGCGCGGATTATACGATCCAGCCCAACCGTGGCGAGTATTTCCTTCTGGATAAATCCGAGGGCACGCGCGTGCGCTCGACCATTTTCCAGTGCCCGAACGAAAACGGAAAGGGCGTTCTGGTCTCGCCCACCGTGCATGGAAATCTGATCGTCGGCCCGAATGCCGTCAACATTTCCGACCCCGACGGAACGGAGAATACCGCCGCAGGACTGGCCTTTGTGCGCGAAATGGCGCTCAAGTCCGTGCCGTCGATCTCCTTCCGCGACAACATCCGCAACTTCTCCGGCGTCCGCGCCAATCACCCGGAGGATGATTTCCTGATTGGAGAAAATCCGAAGGTATCGGGCTTCTATGAGCTGGCGGGCGTAAAAAGCCCGGGCCTCAGCTCCGCGCCCGCGATCGCAAAGGACGCGGCAAGGTGGCTGGCGGGCAAGACGACGCTGATGGAAAAGACGCACTTCATCGACACGCGACGCCGCATTCGCTTCAATGAACTGTCCGCCGAAGAGAAAAACGCCCTCATCCGCGAAAATCCGCTGTATGGCCGTGTGATCTGCCGATGCGAGACGGTCACGGAGGGCGAGATCGTCGCCGCCATTCATTCTCCGGTGCCGCCGACGACCATCAACGGCGTCAAGCGCCGCGTCGGCGCGGGCATGGGCCGCTGTCAGGGCGGCTTCTGCGGGCCGAGAGTGCAGGAGATCCTGTCGCGGGAGCTTGGCATTCCGATGGACAAGATCCTGATGGACCAGCCGGGGACGTACATCCTGACCGGCGAGACGAAGGGAGGCGCTCACGAATGAAAACCTGTCAGCTTGCCATTATCGGCGGCGGCCCCGCCGGACTTGCCGCGGCGTGCGCGGCCTATGACGCAGGTCTGCGCGACATTCTGATCCTGGAGCGCGACCGGGAGCTGGGCGGCATTCTGAACCAGTGCATCCACAATGGCTTCGGCCTGCATCACTTTAAGGAGGAGCTGACCGGGCCGGAGTACGCTGGGCGGTTCATTGAAATGCTCCGCGAGACCTCCGTGACCGTTCTGTCCGACACGATGGTACTGGATGTGACACCGGAGAAGCACGTCTGCTGCGTCAACACCACAGACGGCTATCAGGAGATCGCCGCGCAGGCCGTCGTGCTGGCGATGGGCTGCCGCGAACGCACGCGCGGCGCGATCTCGATTCCCGGCACGCGCTGCTCCGGCATTTTTACGGCGGGAGCGGCGCAGCGGTATGTGAACATTGAGGGCTATATGGTCGGAAAGCGCATCGTCATTCTCGGCTCCGGTGACATTGGCCTCATCATGGCGCGGCGTATGACGCTCGAGGGCGCGAAGGTGCTGGCCTGCGTCGAGCTGATGCCGTATTCCTCGGGGCTGAACCGCAACATCGTGCAGTGCCTGCACGATTTCGACATTCCGCTCTATCTCAGCCACACGATCACCGACATTCAGGGCAAAGACCGGCTGGAGCGGGTCGTGGTGTCGGAGGTCGGGCCGGATCGCCGCCCCATCCCCGGAACGGAGATGGTCTTTGACTGCGATACGCTGCTGCTGTCGGTCGGCCTCATTCCCGAAAACGAGCTGACGCGGCGGGCGGGCATCGACATGGATCGCCGCACCAACGGCCCGCGCGTATTTGAAAATATGGAGACGTCCATCCCGGGCGTTTTTGCCTGCGGCAACGTCGTTCACGTCCACGATCTGGTCGATTTTGTCACGGCCGAGGCCGAGAAGGCCGGACGCAGCGCGGCGGAATATGTTCTGCACGGCGCGGCGGCGGACGGAAGGATGTTTGCAACGGCCTGCGGCGCGTGCGTGACCTATACCGTCCCGCAGCAGATCCGTCTGGCCGCGATGGGCGATAAGACGGAGGTCTCCTTCCGCGTGAACCGCAGCTTTGCGAAGAGCCGCATTCTGGTGACGGATGAGACGGGCGCGGTCGTCGCGCGGTTTGCGCGGCAGCATATGGCCCCCGGCGAGATGGAGCACATCGCGCTGCCGAGGGTGCTGCTGGAAAAAGCGGGCGGAGACACGCTGACGGTCTCCTGCGAGGAGGTTTCGGAATGAAAGAGCTGATCTGCATCGTCTGTCCGAACGGCTGCCACTTGAAAGTCGATGAGGAAAACGGTTATAATGTAACGGGAAACAAGTGCGAACGCGGCGCGGAGTACGGAAAGGCCGAGCTGCTGCACCCGGTGCGCGTGGTGACGAGCACCATCCGGATCGAGGGCGCGGCCTGCCGCCGCCTGCCCGTCAAGACCAGCGCCGCCGTGGACAAGGACAGGATCTTTGACGTGATGGCGCTGCTGGACGGAGTGACGGTCCATGCGCCCGTACGCACGGGGGATGTGATCGTGCCGAACCTCTTCGGCACCGGTGTTTCCGTCATTGCCTGCAAATCTATGTAAATCGGGAGGAACGCCCATGAGCCGTTATCTGCTTGCCCTCGATCAGGGCACGACCAGCAGCCGCGCGATCCTGTTTGACGAGGATCAGAACATCGTTTCGGTCGCTCAGAAGGAATTTACGCAGTATTACCCGAATTCCGGCTGGGTGGAGCACAATCCAATGGAGATCTACTCCAGCATCTACGGCGTCATGATGGAGGTCATCACGCAGTCCGGTATTGATGTACACGACATTGCAGCCATCGGCATTACGAACCAGCGTGAGACGACCATCGTCTGGGATAAGACGACGGGCCGCCCCATCCACAACGCCATCGTCTGGCAGTGCCGCCGCACCGCGCCCATCTGTGACGAGCTGGCCGCGCGCGGGTTGAAGGATTATATCAAAAAAACGACTGGACTTGTGCTCGACGCCTATTTTTCGGGGACGAAGATCAAATGGCTGCTGGACAATGTGGACGGCGCGCGCGAAAAAGCAGAGCGCGGCGAGCTGCTGTTCGGCACGGTCGATACCTGGCTCATCTGGAAGCTGACCGAGGGCCGCGTCCACATCACCGACTATACGAACGCCTCGCGCACGATGCTCTATGATATCCACAAGCTCTGCTGGGACGAACGCCTCCTGCGGGAGCTGGACATTCCGGCGTCGATGCTGCCGGAGGTGTGCAGCTCGTCGGAGATCTACGGCACCTGCAACATTCAGGGCGTGGAGATCCCCATTGCCGGGATCGCGGGCGACCAGCAGGCAGCGCTGTTCGGCCAGTGCTGCTTCCAGCCCGGAGACGCGAAGGATACATACGGAACGGGCTGTTTTTTGCTGATGAATACCGGCGAGCAGGCCATTGAAAGCAAGCACGGTCTTGTCACGACCATTGCCGTCGGGCTGGACGGGAAGGTGCAGTACGCGCTGGAAGGCTCGATCTTCGTCGGCGGTGCCGTCATCCAGTGGCTGCGCGACGAGCTGCATTTCATCCGCGAGGCACGCGATGCGGAATACTTCGCCTCCAAGGTGCCGGACACCGGCGGCGTCTACCTCGTCCCGGCCTTCACAGGACTTGGTGCGCCGCACTGGGACATGTACGCGCGCGGCGCGCTGCTCGGCATCACGCGCGGCACCCGTCCCGAGCACATCATCCGCGCGGCGCAGGAGTCCATTGCCTACCAGTCCTACGATCTGGTCGATGCGATGGAGAAGGACTCCGGCGTCATGCTCTCCGAGCTGCGCGTGGACGGCGGCGCGACCCGCGACCGCTTTTTGATGCAGTTCCAGTCCGACATCCTCGGCCGCTCGGTGCGCCGTCCGATGATCCGCGAAACGACCGCGCTGGGCGCGGCGTATCTGGCAGGTCTTGCCGTCGGCGTCTGGAAAAGCACGGACGAGCTGCAAAGCCTCTGGCACTGCGACCTGACCTTTGCGCCGGAAATGGACGAGGCGCGGCGGGAGAAGCTCCTGCGCGGCTGGCATAAGGCTGTCGGCCGGAGCCTCGATTGGGAGGAGCATGAGGGATGAACAAGCCCGAGCTTGCCGAATGCCCGGTCATTGCCGCCGTCAAGAACGAGGCGCAGCTGGAAAACGCGCTCCGGTCGGAGTGTGAGGTCGTGTTTCTGCTGTTCGGAGATCTTCTGAACGTCACGGAGCTGACAGAGCGCGTCCGCGAGGCGGGAAAATTCCCGGTCGTGCATCTCGATCTTGTGAACGGCCTGAGTCCGCGCGACATTGCGGTGGACTTTATCGCAAAAACGACCCGCGCCGGCGGGATCATTTCGACCCGGCCCGCGCTGGTCCGCCGTGCGAAGGAGCTGGGGCTGTTTACCGTCCTGCGCGTGTTCGTCATTGACTCGATGGCGCTGGAAAATCTGGCGCGCGACCGCCTGAACGTCGAGCCGGACGTGCTTGAGATCCTTCCGGGCGTGATGCCGGAGATCCTGCGGCGCATCTGCCGGAGCGTTCCGACGCCGGTCGTCGCGGGCGGGCTTCTGTCACAGAAGAAGGATGTGCTGGCGGCGCTGGATGCCGGAGCCGTCGCGGTCTCCACGACGGACGAAGCGCTCTGGAACGCATGAAGCCGGGAGCAGTATTTGCCGAATAAAAAAGTGGGCCTGCCGCAAAAGCGGCAGGCCCATTTTGTAAGGATACAACAGGGGAGAAGCCTGATGCTTATTTGTTTGCCTTGGTGGCCATGCGGGCCTTCTTCTCGCGCTCAACACGGGAGATCCACAGGGCACAGGTTGCGTCGCCGGTGATGTTCAGCGTGGTACGGCCCATATCGAACAGCTTATCGACACCCGCGATGATGGCGATACCTTCGACGGGGAGGCCGACCTGCGTCAGAACCATCGCCAGCATGATCATGCCGGCGCCCGGCGTACCGGCGGTACCGACGGAAGCGAGGGTCGCGGTCAGAACGATCATGGCCATATCGCCGAGGCTCAGGTCACGGCCGTAGCAGCAGGCGATAAAGACGGTGCAGACTGCCTGATAGATGGCGGTGCCGTCCATGTTGATCGTCGCGCCAAGCGGCAGGACGAACGCGCTGATTTCCGGCTCCGCGCCCATCTTGTTGCAGCACTCGATGTTGACGGGGAGGGTTGCATTGGAGGAGGTCGTCGTGAAGGCGGTGATCATAGCCGGAGCGATGCCCTTGAAGAACTTGATGGGGCTCATCTTGGACAGGAAGCGGACGGACAGACCGTAGACGACGACAACGTGGATGATGTAGCCGAGGTAGGCGACGCCAATGATCAGGGCGAGCTTGCCGATGATCTGCGGGCCGTTCTCAGCGACGACGTTGGTCATGAGGCAGAAAACGCCGATCGGGGTGAAGCTGATGATCATCATCATGATCTTCATGACGACTTCCTGACCGCAGTTGATGAGGTTGGCGATCTTTGCGCCCTTCTCACCGGCGGCGAGGCAGCCGGCGCCAAGGAAGATGGCGATCACGATGATCGGCAGCATGTCGGAGGTGACCATCGGCTGCACAAGGTTGGACGGGAAGATATTTACGATGACCTGCATGACGGACGGAGCTTCCTTCGCCTCATAGGTCAGGGCTTCGATATCGGCGGAGGGCAGCGGCGTGAACGCGCCCTTGAAGATGTTGACCAGCGCAAGGCCGATCACAACGGCCAGCGCGGTGGTGGCCATATAGTAAACAAAGGTCTTGAGACCGACGGAGCCGACGCGCTTGAGGTCGTTAAGGGAGATAACGCCGTCGGCAATGGAGAACAGAACAACGGGGACGACAAGGAATTTCAGCAGGTTTACATAGATGGTGCCGATGGGCTTGATCCATTCCTTTGTGAACTCGCCGAGATGGGCGAATGCGAAGATGAGTCCGGCAATGATGCCGAGGGCCATGCCGATGAATATTTTGATCGGCAGGCTGAGCTTCTTCTTTTCTTTCATGATACTCTCCTTTTCTTCTCCGGGAAACATTGCGTCAGCTGACAAGGCCACACACGGTTTTTCACGGGGCAAAACAACATCCGGCGTTGTTATCCTCGTTGGCGGGCAGCAGCCCGCCTGCCTCGTCTGCCTTGCCAGCTGCAGTTTATCCTCCGTGAAAAACTCCGGAGGACTTGCGGCCCGCTTCGGCCCGCAAGCGTATGTACCCTTGTCAGCTGACGCTTTCCCTTATTACGCTATTTACTGTAGCATATCGGAGAAGCAGGGTAAAGTTATTCTGACGAATCTTAACGCTATCTTAATACCATAAACTGTGCAAAATGACCACAATCCATGGAAGAAAACAGAAAAACAGGAAGATAACGTTCAGAAGCCGTCAAAAGAGGCACTGCGGCATAAAGCGCGCGCAAAGCGCAGGCGTGAACGATTGCATTTCCGGGCCACTGCGCTTATGCTGGACGCCATTCGCGCCGCCACGAAGATGCAGCTCACGCGCGAAGAGGGCACTGCCATGACCAACAAGTATCTGCGCATCGGCAAGTTCAAAAAGTAAGAGGATTGCTTACGGACACTTTCGATTCAGGGAGCAGACCTCTGAAATAGTTCCTTCCCATCATCCCATTCTATCCCCTTCCCCAGCGGATCCCAGCGGCCAGTGCGGGACAAGGCGTTGGCCTTGTCCCGCCGTCCACATTCAGGAGGAATCACTTTATGCGATTTGGCATCCACACGCTTGACGAATTCGATGTCGCCGGTAAGACCGTTCTGTGCCGGCTGGATCTCAACCAGCCGGTCGATCGCGCGACCGGCACGCTCAAAAGCACCGCCCGCATCGAAGCCAGCGTCTCCACCGTGCGCGAGCTGTCGGACAAGGGCGCAAAGCTCGTTCTGCTCGCCCATCAGGGCAGCGATATTGAATACAAGAATTTTTACTGCACCCGCCCACACGCGGACGTCCTCAGCCGCCTGCTGGAACGCCCCGTGCAGTGGATCGACGACGTGTGCGGGCCTGCTGCGCGCGAAAAAATCAGCGCTCTCCAAAACGGAGAAATTCTGCTGCTGGACAACGTGCGCTATGTTTCCGAGGAGCAGACGCTCTTCGAGATGAAGCTGCGGCTCACGCATGAGCAGCAGGCTAAAACGCTGCTTGTGGAGAAGCTGGCGCCGCTGGCAGACTATTATGTCTGCGACGCATTTGCTGCCGCGCACCGCGACCAGCCGAGCCTGTGCGGCTTTGAGCAGGTGCTGCCGTCTGCGATGGGGCGGCTGTTTGAAAAAGAATACTGCGTCATTTCTGAGCTGATGGCTGCGCCGGAAAAGCCGTGTGTGTTCGTGCTGGGCGGCTCAAAAATTTCGGATGCGTTCCTGATGATGGAGACCGTGCTCGGCAGCGGCGTGGCCGACACGGTCCTGACAGGCGGATTGGTCGGCAACATCCTGCTTACGGCCAGAGGCGAGGCCATCGGGCAGGAAAGCCTGGATTTTATCTACAGCAGCAATTACGGCGAGTACATCGAGAAGGCCAGAGATATTTATAAAAAGTACGCAGACAAGATCCTTCTGCCGTCCGACCTTGCTTATGTCGAGAACGGCGGACGCAGGGAGTGCATGATCGGCGCAGTCCCGCCGGATATCTGCGCCGTGGATATCGGGAGCCGGACGGCAAAGCAGTATGTGGATGTCATTCTGGCGGCAAAAACGGTTTTCGTCAACGGGCCGATGGGCATATTTGAGAAGCCGGAGACGGAGCTTGGCACAAAAGCCGTATTCGAGGCGCTCGGTGCGGCGTCTGGCTATACCGTGGTCGGCGGCGGCGACAGCGTAACAGCGGCGGCAAAGTATCAGGTCAAGGACAAGCTCGGCTACGTCTGCACGGGCGGCGGCGCGCTGATCCGCTTCCTGACCGGTGAGGAGCTGCCCGTCGTAAAAGCGCTGCGCGGTGCGGCGCAGCGCTTCGGAGGGCGTGCATGAGGCTGGATTTTGGATACGGCACCGGCATACAGACGGTCGAGATCCCGGATGAAAACCTGCTGGGCGTCTTGACGGCGAATGAGATTCCGCACGAGCGCGGCGGCGAGGCCGCCGTGCGATACGCGCTGGCGCACCCCATCGGCGCAAAGCCGCTGCGGGAGCTGGTAAAACCGGGGCAGAAGATTGCCATCATTGCGAGCGATATCTCCCGGCCCGTGCCGAGCTATGAAATTCTGCCTGCCATTTTGGACGAGCTCACGGCGGCGGGCTGCCGGGATGGCGATATTACTGTTGTGTTTGCGCTTGGCTCGCACCGCCATCACACGGAGGAGGAGAAGTGCCACCTTGCGGGTGAGCGCGTCTGGCGCCGCGTGCGGTGCGTGGACTCCGACCCGGACGACTGCACCCACCTCGGCACGACAAGCGCCGGAACGCCGGTCGACATTACCCGCGTTGTGGCCGAAGCAGATTTTCGCATCTGCACCGGCAACATCGAATTTCATTACTTTGCCGGCTACTCCGGCGGCGCGAAGGCGATCATGCCGGGCGTTTCCACCCCGGCGGCAATTCAGGCAAATCACCGCATGATGGTGCGGGAAAGCGCCTGCGCCGGGAAGCTGGACGGCAATCCCATCCGCGCGGACATTGAGGAAGCCGGACGCATCTGCGGCGTGGACTATATCGTGAACGTGGTGCTCGACGAGCACAAGCACATCGTCCACGCCGTGGCAGGCGACACGATCAAGGCGCACCGCGCGGGCTGCGCGTATCTCGACCGGATGTACCGCAGGCCGATCCCGCAGTGCGCGGACATCGTGCTTGTGTCACAGGGCGGCGCGCCTAAGGATGCGAACCTCTACCAGACGCAGAAGGCGCTGGATAATGCAAAATACGCTGTCAAAAGAGGCGGCACGATCATCCTCATCGGCGCGTGTCCGGAAGGCCTTGGCAGCGCGAAATTTGAGCAGTGGCTGCTGGAGGCAGCGGATGCGCATTCCATGATCGAGCGCGTACACGAGCACTTTGAGCTGGGCGGGCACAAGGCTGCCGCCATTGCGATGGTGCTGGAAAACGCGCAGATCGACTTAGTCAGCGAAATGCCGGACGCGTTCGTCCGCAGCATTTTCCTGAACCCGCAGCCCAGCGCGCAGTATGCGCTGGAGGAGGCGTTCCGGAGATATGGCCCCGAGGCGACGGTCATTGCCATGCCCTTCGGCGGCGCAACGCTGCCGGTGCTTTGCTGAGCGCCCCGCATAAACAAAAATGAGCCTCCCGGACCAAATGATCCGGGAGGCTTTTCTGTGTCGTTGCGCGCTGGGCGGCGACTGATTTTGTATTACTGCGCCAGATTCCAGCAGAGCGTGGCCAGCATCTTGGTGATGAGCTCCATGTCCTCGACGGGGATGTACTCAAAGCGGCCATGGTAATTCTCGCCGCCGGTGCAGAGATTCGGGCAGGGGAGACCCTCATAGGAGAGACGCGCGCCGTCGGTGCCGCCGCGGATGGGCACGATGACCGGCTCCACGCCGACCTCGCGCAGCGCCTTTTCCGCATCCCAGATCAGGAACATGCAGTCGGCGAGCTTTTCCTTCATGTTGTAATAGCTGTCGCGCAGCGTCAGCTCCACGGTGCCCCTGCCGTATTTGCGGTCGATCTCCTCTGCAGCGGCGGCGACGGCCTGCTTGCGCTGCTCGAATTTCTCGCGGCTGTGGTCGCGGATGATGTAGCTGAGCGTGGCCTCCTCAACGGTGCCGGACATTTCCGTCAGATGGTAGAAGCCCTCATAGCCCTCCGTGCAGGCGGGGATCTCGTTCTCCGGGAGAAGGGCGTTGAAGTCTATGGCAGCCAGCATCGCGCTGATCATTTTGCCCTTCGCGTCGCCGGGGTGGACGCTCCGGCCATGGAACACCAGCTTTGCGGAGGCGGCGTTGAAGTTTTCATATTCGACCTCGCCCAGCGTACCGCCGTCCACGGTGTAGGCGTAGTCCGCGCCGAAGCCCTTGACATCGAAAAGGTCCGCGCCGCGGCCGATCTCCTCGTCTGGCGTAAAGCCGATGCGGATGACGCCATGCGGCTTGTCGGAGCTCAGCAGCAGCTCCGCCGCGGAGAGAATTTCCGCCACGCCCGCCTTGTCGTCGGCGCCGAGCAGCGTGGTGCCGTCCGTGACGATGAGGTGCTTGCCGGTGTTGCGGAGCAGAGACGGGAAGTCCTTCGGAGAAAGGACGATGCCCTTTTCCTCGTTCAGAACGATGTCTCCACCCGAATAAACGTCGGTGATGCGGGCCTTGATATCCTTGCCGCTGGCGTCGGGAGAGGTGTCCATGTGCGCGATCAGACCCAGCACAGGCAGCTCTTTCTCGCAGTTTGCGGGGATGGTGCCGTAGACATAGCCGTGCTCGTCCATCTGCGCGTCGGCAATGCCAAGCTCCTGCATCTGGCGCACAAGCTCCGCGCCCAGAACCTTCTGATTCGGGGTGGAGGGGCAGGCCTCGGAATTTTCATCGGAGGTCGTTTCATACGACACAAGCTTCAAAAAACGGTCAATGACAGTCATATTCTCGCTCCTTTGCTGATAATACCTACATTATAGCGCACATTTCCGAAATTGTCAGCAGAAAAGAGCGCCGGAGACGGAAAAAATGCGCCGGAAGCGTCAGATGGTATCGACCCGGATGAGATTGGTGTTGCCGGAGGTGCCGTTGACGGTGCCGCCGGTCAGGACGATGTTGTCGCCGGGCTGGAGCTTCAGAGCGGCCTTCGCGGCCTTGCGCGCGTGATAGAACAGCACGTCAGTCGAGTCAAAGGTCTCGCAAAGCACGGGCAGCACGCCCCACGACAGCGCCAGCTTATACCAGACGGCCTTGTTGGTGGCCATGCCGATGATATCGGTCGGGACGCGGAAGCGCGAAACCATGCGCACGGTTCGTCCGGAAAGAGAGCTGACGACAATGGCTTTCGCGCCGATGTCGATGGCCATGCCGCAGGTGGCGTGCGAGATGGCGTCGAGCAGATTCTTGATCTTGAAGTTGTAGCTGCGGAAGCGCGTCTCATAGTGGATGTGCTTTTCCGTCTCCTCGCAGATCTCGGACATGGTCTGCACGGTCTTGACGGGGTATTTTCCGGCGGCGGATTCGCCGGAGAGCATGACCGCGCTCGTGCCGTCATAGACGGCGTTGGCCACGTCGGAGATCTCCGCGCGGGTGGGGCGCGGATTCTGGATCATGGATTCGAGCATTTCCGTGGCGGTGATGACGCGCTTTCCGAGCAGGCGGCACTTGGTGATGAGATATTTCTGGATGGCCGGAAGCTCTGCAAACGGCACCTCGACGCCGAGGTCGCCGCGGCCGATCATGATGCCCTCGCACTCCTCGCAGATCTCTTCGATGTTGTCGATGCCGGAGCGGTTTTCGATTTTGGCGATGATGTCGATCCCACCGCCGCCGTTTTCCTGCAAAAAGCGCTTGAGGTCGGCCACGTCCTGACGGCAGGAGACAAAGGAGGCGGCGACGTAGTCCACGCCGTTCTGAATGCCGAAGAGCAGATCGCTCTTGTCCTGCTCGCTCAGATAGACCTGCTTGAGCACCTTGCCGGGGAAGCTCATGCTCTTGCGGTTGGAGAGCCTTCCTCCGGCGACGACACGGCAGTGAATCTCGGTGCCCTCGATGGACAGCACCTCGAAAATGACAAGCCCGTTGTTGACGAGCACGGTGTCGCCCGGCTTTACGTTGTCCTCGAGCGCGCACATGCACAGCTGCGTGGTGTCGTGACTGCCGGTGCCGAACGAGGACGCCGGGTCGATCTCCAGAATACGGCGGCCCTGCGCGTCGTCCACGGTCTCCCACGACGGCTTGATCATAAAGGAATGGCCGACCGGGAACGGCTTGAAATACTGCTTCCAGCCCCACTCCCA
>ENA-UEQW01002664-UEQW01002664.1-human-gut-metagenome-genome-assembly--contig:-NODE-2664-length-13173-cov-6.242288_pt1 | contig 13173 bp, 9 predicted proteins | sample MGYA00242947_ERZ507947 | MGnify/ENA primary metagenome ERZ507947 (study PRJEB26167, sample SAMN06115421) | human gut metagenome | host: Homo sapiens | place: China:Guizhou | collected 2015-03-17... | reverse complement strand
GAGTTAGCATTATGGCAGGATGATACACGTTAGGTATCAGATTGCTAGGCATGGTTTTCTTTTGCTTTTGGGGATGGCAGAATACAGCAGACGTGAGTGTATAGCGGAAGAGCGTAGATAAAAAGCAGGAAAGGGGTCGCAGCGCAGGGGCAGAGCTTTGAAAAAACAAGGAATATTCTTGTCATCAGATCGAAAAAGGTATACTATAAAGCGAGAAAAGTTTTGAAAAAGGAGAGACGGATACCATGAAGATAGTTGTTTTGGCAGGGGGGCTCAGCACAGAGAGAGATGTTTCCTTCAAGACAGGAAGCATGGTAGCTAAGGCACTCAAAGAGAACGGCCACAAAGTTATATTATTGGATGTATTTATGGGATATAGTGACAGGGAGGAGGACCTGACAGGTATATTTGACCGCGCGGACGAGATAAGCGTGCAGGTCAGTGATATTCCGACAGAGGCACCTGACCTCGCAAAGGTAAAGGCTTCCAGAAAGGACCAGTCACCTTGCTTCTTCGGACCAAATGTCATCAAAATGTGTCAGATGGCGGACATTGTTTTCATGGCACTCCACGGAGAAAACGGAGAAAACGGAAAGATACAGGCAGCATTTGACCTCTTCGGTGTCAAATATACAGGCAGCGATTATTTAAGCTCAGCCATCGCCATGAACAAGGAAACATCAAAGCAGTTCTTCCTTGCAAACGGTATCCCTACTCCAAAGGGTATTTCCATGACAAGAGAGACCAGACAGGACGATATCACAAAGCTTGACCTGACACTTCCATGCGTGGTAAAGCCATGCTGCGGTGGCTCAAGCATCGGTGTCACCATCGTTAGGGATGCGGCAGAGTTTAAGGCAGCACTTGACGATGCCTTTAAGTGGGAAAATGAGCTGGTTATCGAGGAGTTTGTACAGGGCAGGGAGTTCTCTGTCGGCGTTATCGAGGGCAAGGCTCTTCCTATTATAGAGATTGCACCGAAGGAGGGCTTCTACGATTATAAGAATAAATACAAGGCGGGCAGTACGGTAGAGACATGTCCGGCCGAGCTTCCTGAGCAGGTGACAAAGGATATGCAGCACTATGCCGAGGAGGTTGCGCGCGTTATCGGGCTTGACACATATTCACGCTCAGACTTTTTGCTCAATGACAAAAATGAGATGTTCTGCCTCGAGGCAAACACACTGCCTGGCATGACTCCGACCAGTCTTCTGCCACAGGAGGCAGCGGTTATCGGTATGAGCTTTAATCAGCTCTGTGAGCATCTGATTGACATATCTTTGAAAAAATATGAGGTGTAGCATGTCTGATAAGTACATGAAGAATCTTACATTTGCAAATATCGCTAAAGCCTGTGAGGGCAGATACATAGGCGATGAGACACTGCTTGATACGACAATCACCGGCGCCGTCATAGACAGCAGACAGGTGAAGGAGGGCTATCTTTTTATCCCGATAAAGGGAGAAAGGGTGGACGGACACAAATTCATTCCGACTGTGTTTGAGCAGGGGGCGGCAATTGTGCTCTCTGAGCATGAGCTGACGGATCCGGCAGGCCCATATGTGCTTGTTGAATCAACCACCGATGCCATGAAAAAGCTAGCGGCATTTTACAGAAAAAGCCTAGATATCAAGGTGGTGGGTATCACCGGAAGTGTCGGCAAGACCAGCACCAAGGAGATGATATCATCAGTTCTTGAGCAGAAATACAGCGTTCACAAGACCGCAGGCAATTTCAACAATGAGATAGGCTTGCCACTCACCATTTTCGGAATCAGGGAAAGCCATCAGGTAGCGGTGCTTGAGATGGGCATATCTGATTTTGGCGAGATGCACAGACTTTCTACTATGTCTTGCCCGGATGTCATGGTCATCACCAATATCGGCTACTGCCATCTGGAGTTTTTGGGCGACAGGGATGGTGTGCTTAAAGCAAAGACAGAGTGCTTTGAGCATATGATGCCGGATGCGGTCGCAGTGCTGAATGCAGATGACGACAAGCTGGCCATAGTGCAGACTGTAAATGGAAAGCCTGCCATATACTATGGCAAGGAATCGGCTTCAGGCGTTCATAAATCAGTATATACCACAAATATTGAAAACCTGGGCTTCGACGGCATGAAGGCTCATTTTGTCACACAAGAGGGCGAGTTTGATGCACACATTCATATCCCGGGTGAGCACAATGTATACAATGCCATGGCGGCAGCGGCTGTCGGATTGCAGCTTGGCCTCACAATAGCTGAGATTAAATCAGGAATCGAGAAAGCAGAGACAATCGCAGGACGTACCAATTTTATCAAAACGCATGGCATGACAGTGATAGATGACTGCTACAATGCAAACCCTGTATCCATGAAATCCTCTATCGAGGTGCTTTCACATGCAAAGGGCAGGACAATAGCAGTGCTAGGAGACATGGGTGAGCTTGGAAGCGATGAGAAAAAGCTGCACCATGAGGTAGGCGAAGCAGTTGGAGAGAATCATATCCATACACTTTTTGCCGCAGGAGAGCTGGCAAAGGAATATGCAGCCGGAGCCGCAGAAAAATCATCCGATGTAGACATCCACTATTTCGAGGATAGGGAGACCATGACACAGGAGCTTCTTTCATATGTGAAGGAGGGCGACACCATACTGGTGAAGGCATCACACTTCATGGAGTTTCCGAAGGTGGTAGAGGCTCTGAGCAAGTAAAATCAGGTAAAATCAATCTGGTAGAAATTAATTCGATATTTAATTATTGCCAGGAATGGATATTCTCCAAGCCTCATAATATTATAAAAGAAAGAGAGAAAAATAATGGCACAGAATCCAATCGTAACAATCACAATGGAAAACGGCGATGTAATCAAGGCGGAGCTTTATCCGGAAATCGCACCAAACACAGTAAACAACTTTATCAGCTTAATTAATCACAACTTCTATGACGGAGTATGCTTCCACCGCGTAATCAAGGGCTTCATGCTCCAGGGCGGAGATCCTGACGGAAACGGTACAGGCGGCCCGGGCTATGAAATCAAGGGTGAGTTCACACACAACGGCTTCAAAAATGACTTAAAGCACACAGCCGGTGTACTTTCAATGGCACGTACCATGATACCTGATTCAGCAGGCAGCCAGTTCTTCATCATGCATCAGGATGCACCACATCTCGACGGCGAGTATGCGGCATTCGGCAAGGTAATCGAGGGCATGGATGTGGTAAACAAGATCGCAGAGGTGCGCACAGACTACATGGACAAACCACTTGAGGCTCAGGTCATGAAGACAGTAACAGTTGAGACCTTCGGAGTGGACTATCCGGAGCCGGAGACAGTTTAATGATAATAATTATTGATGAGGCAAGCGCAAAACTTGCCTCTTTTTACTATCATGACGAGATATTTAAGCCACAGTGGAAGCGCGCAGCCGATATGTCATCTGCGTCAGACGAGTTGCATGATGAATTTCAGGAAAAACTGTATGACGAGCAGCAATATGAATTACAGGAAAAACTGCAAGAAAAACTACCTGATGAGCTGTGGGAAAAACTGTATGTTGCACTACCGGGAAAATTGCTGGATGAGTTGCAGAAGAAACTGCCAGACGAGCAGCAGAATAATTTGTGTGTGTATGAAATAAAAAATAATTCAGGATATACAGAATCTGCAGATAACACCGCGAAAGCTAATACGGGAAATCTAAGAATACCGAAAGCTCCCGCAGACTACATCTGGATAATATCAAACCGGCAGCAGAAGCAAATAGCTGACTCGCTCGGCATAGCATCAGTAGGAGAACCGCAGTGTGGCACGCGCTATGCAGTGGAAAGCCTTGCAGAGCTTGATATTGAGTATCTGGAGCGGGTGCGCAGACGGTATAATCACATCCCGTGGGACATCGGCGAGACAGACAGGTGTCTGATACGTGAGCTGACCCTGTCAGACCTTCCTGCGCTCTATGAGCTCTATGACAAGCCCGGCATGACAGACTTTGTGGAGCCGCTTTACGACTATGAGACAGAGCTTGAATACCAGAAAGCATATATAGAGAACATGTATGGCTTTTACGAGTATGGCATGTGGCTTGTATTTTCCAGAGAAACAGGGAAGCTGATAGGACGGGCAGGGCTTGAGCATGATGAACTGGGCTATATGATAGCGCCGGAATTATGGAACCAAGGCTATGCCACGGAGGTGTGCCGCTTCATCATAGACTATGCGCGCAAAAACACAGACTTTGAAGAGCTTTACTGCCGGATAGATGAGAGAAATACGGCATCGGTTCGCCTTGCCAAAAAGCTTGGATTTACAAATAGCGGGAATGTGGATGATGATATAAACGCTTCTATATATAGAAAAAATATAAAAAACAATGAAAAACATTGAAAAATATACAATTAGGCAATAAAATATAAACATAGTTTAACGATTTGGAGGACGAAAAAATGAAGAAATATGCATACGGAGTAGATATAGGTGGAACAACTGTAAAGATAGGCTTTTTCGAGACCACAGGAAAGCTTGTCGATACATGGGAGATTCCTACACGCACAGAGAATTCCGGCGAGCTCATTCTGCCTGATATCGCAGCATCCATCAAGGAGAATAACGAGAAGCACGGCATCGAGATGGGTGACATCGAGGGTGTAGGCATGGGAGTTCCGGGACCTATAAAGGATGACGGAACAGTATTGAAGTGTGTCAACCTCGGCTGGGGCGTGTTCAACGTGGCACAGTCACTCTCAGTACTGTGCGGCGGCATCAAGGTAAAGGCCGGAAACGATGCCAACGTAGCTGCACTCGGTGAGATGTGGCAGGGTGGCGGAAAGGGTCATCAGGATGTAGTCATGATCACACTCGGCACAGGCGTAGGCGGAGGAATCATCCGCGAGGGCAGAATCGTAGCCGGAATAAACGGAGCAGGCGGAGAGATAGGACATATGCCTATGGTAGATGATGAGTCAGAGTGCTGTGGCTGCGGCAAGAAGGGCTGCTTAGAGCAGTATGCATCAGCAAACGGACTCGTAAGAGTGGCAGAGAGATACATTGCAGCACACAGGGATGTGGCAACAAAGCTTGATTTAAATGCAGGCTTCACAGCAAAGGATGTATGCGATGCGGCAAAGGCTGGCGATGCAGCAGGCATTGCAGCAGTGGAGCAGTCTATGAAGCTTCTCGGCAAGGCAATGGCAGCAGTAGCATGCGTTATGGACCCTGAGGTATTTGTTGTAGGCGGAGGCCTTTCAAAGGCAGGCAGCATCATCATCGATACTGCGGCAAAGTACTATAAAGAGTATGCCTTCCATGCAAGCCGCGAGACTGAGATAAAGCTTGCCACACTCGGCAACTCAGCCGGCATGTATGGCGGAGTAAAGATGGTTATCGGCTAACATTGGATTGCAATTTTTAAAGAAATAAAATATAATGGCTACTAAAGATACACTACAATCGAGGTGAGACTATTGGCAGATTACTCAACAGAAGAATTAGAAAAAATAGCGGACAAATTTCGCTCAGATACCAGCGGTATAAGGGGAACAAAGGATTTTACGAGCCCAGAGGAGCTTTACGATGAGCTTAAAAAGGAAATCAAAAAGTATCATCCGTCGGATGACACAAGCCTTGTGGACAAAGCCTACAGGGTAGCTTATGATGCCCATAAGGGGCAGGCGCGTAAGTCAGGAGAGCCTTATATCATACATCCGCTGTGTGTTGCCATAATACTCGCCGAGCTCGAGCTGGATAAGGAAACCATTGCAGCAGGACTGCTCCATGATGTGCTGGAGGATACCATCATGACTATGGATGAGATGCGCGCGGAGTTTGGAGACGATGTCGCACATCTGGTGGATGGTGTCACGAAGTTAAAGCACCTGCATCTGACAGACAGCACCAAGAATCCGAAGGACAAGAACGCGGACAGGCTTGAGATGCAGGCTGAGAATCTGCGCAAGATGTTTCTCGCCATGGCAAAGGATATCAGAGTCATCCTCATAAAGCTGGCAGACAGACTGCACAATATGCGTACACTCAAGTACCAGTCCAAGGAGGCACAGCAGCGTATCGCCAGAGAGACACAGGATATCTATTGTCCTATCGCGCAGCGACTTGGTATCAGCAAGATAAAGATAGAGCTCGAGGACCTTTGTATGAAGTACCTCTATCCGGATGCCTACTACGATCTGGTAGAGAAGGTAGCCCTCAGAAAGGCAGAGCGCGACACCTACATCCAGGGCCTGGTAAACGATGTCAAGAAGTATGTTACAGATGCCGGCATCAAGGCTGAGATATACGGCAGGGCAAAGCATTTCTTCAGTATATATAAGAAGATGGTCAATCAGGACAAGACGATAGACCAGATATATGACCTTTTTGCCATCAGGATTCTGGTGGACACCATACCGGACTGCTATGCAGTGCTTGGTATCATACATGAGAAGTATAAGCCTATACCGGGCCGTTTCAAGGACTATATTGCCATGCCGAAGCAGAACATGTACCAGTCGCTTCACACGACACTCATAGGCCCGAGCGGACAGCCGTTTGAGATACAGATACGTACCTATGAGATGCATCGTACAGCTGAGTACGGTATCGCAGCGCACTGGAAGTACAAGGAAGCAAACAACGGCAATGCCACTACCACAACTGTCACAGAGGAGGAGAAGCTCAGCTGGCTGCGCCAGATACTCGAGTGGCAGCAGGACATGTCGGATAATAAGGAGTTTATGACTTTATTAAAGAGTGATTTAAATTTATTCTCCGACAATGTATTTGCATTCACACCGTCCGGCGATGTAAAGAACCTGCCAAAGGGCTCCACACCTATAGACTTTGCCTACAGCATACACTCTGCGGTCGGCAACAAGATGGTTGGAGCCAAGGTGAACGGTAAGCTAGTGCCGATAGACTATGTCATCAAAAACGGTGACCAGATAGAGATAATCACCTCACAGAACTCCAAGGGACCAAGCCGTGACTGGCTCAAGGTCGTAAAGAGCACACAGGCCAAGAACAAGATCAACCAGTGGTTCAGAAGTGAGCTCAAGGAGGAGAATATACAGCACGGCAAGGATCTGATAGCAGCCTATGCCAAGGCAAAGGGTATCAACTTTGCAGAGATAAATAAGCCTGAGTATCAGGAGAAAATACGCCGCAAATACGGCTTCCACGACTGGAACTCATGCCTTGCAACCGTCGGTCACGGCGGACTCAAGGAGAGCCAGATAGTCAACAGGATGTACGACGAGTACAAGAAGGATCATGTGGTGCCGGTGACAGATGCAGATGTGCTTGGCAGCATTGCAGAAAAGCAGCAGGCGGCAGCAGGCACACAGCCCGAGCACAAGTCAAAGAGCGGTATTGTGGTACACGGACTCTATGACGTGGCTGTGCACTTCTCGAAGTGCTGCAATCCTGTTCCGGGAGATGAAATCGTGGGTTTTGTCACAAGAGGCCGAGGCATCTCCATCCACAGGACAGACTGTGTGAATATCATCAATCTGTCCAAGATAGAAAAGGACAGGCTCATAGAAGCAGAGTGGCAGGATACAGCCCTCATGGACAACGGTGCCGAGTATCAGGCAGACCTAAAGATATTCTGTCATGACAGGCCGGGACTGCTCGTAGATATCACAAAGATATTTACCGAGAAGGAAATCAATATCAGTGGTATCCAGTCCAAGACCAGCAAGCAGGGCATCGCTACAATCGAGGTATTTTTTAATATCAAAGGCAGGGACCAGATAAAGGTTCTCGTGGAGAAGCTCAGACAGATAGAAAGTGTAATAGACGTAGAGAGGACCACCGGCTAAATCCCGGTGGTTCTTGCGTGAAGCATAACATATAACAAACAAGGAGTACACTCATATGGTAAATATGAAGATAGACCACTTCGTAGTGGGACCGGTGCAGACCAACTGCTATTTTGTCACCAATATAAAGACAAAGGAAATGATAATAATAGACCCTGGCGCGTGTGCTAATCAGCTCGCCAAAAAAGTGGATGAATCAGGCGCAAAGCCAGTAGCAATACTGCTCACACACGGACACTTTGACCATGCCACTGATGCAAAGCCGCTCGCAGACCGCTACGGCATCAAGATATATATCCATGAGGCAGACAAAGCCACACTCGATGACCCGCAGCTTAATGTCAGCTACATGATGGGGCAGTCAAAAACATTTTATGCAGATGTATTTTTGAAGGATAAGCAGGAGCTTGACATCGCAGGCTTTCACATAGTAGTGCTTCACACACCGGGGCATACACCTGGCGGCTGCTGCTATTATTTCCCGTATGAGGACGTGATCTTTACAGGAGACTCACTGTTTTGCGGCTCAATCGGACGTACGGATTTCAAGGGCGGCAGCATGTCAGACCTCGTGCGCACAGTGAAGGAAAAGATCATGACACTGCCTGAGCATACAGAGGTATACCCGGGCCACAACGACACAACAACCATAGAAAACGAGAGGATGTATAACCCTTACTTATGATAGTAGTAGTATTTAATAAACCGGATTTTGAATATGATGTGCACTCATTGCTCAAGGAGTTCTTCCCTCAGGAGGATGTGCAGATGTACTATAGCTGCCCACCTGATGAGGTGGAGGGAAAAAACCTGGCATGCACACACCACGAGATGACAGATGATGGCGTAAAGGAATTTGCGGATGCCTCACAGGTATTTAAGATAGACTATGTGGGCGATGAAATTGCAGTGGAGTGGACAGTAAATAGGACCGGCGGAAATAATTCCATGACAGATGAGATGCAGCAAGCCGACGAAAGTGACATTAAAACAGCCGGAAAAAGTATCTGCACAAAAATATCCGTGGACGGCACAGACCGCAAGGAGACCAAAAACCGTCTCAAGCTCGCCCTATATTCCATGATAGAAAAGGGTACAGGAAAGAGCCTTCCGTGGGGCACACTCTCAGGCATCAGACCGACCAAGATAGCCATGAAGTGCATAGAGGACGGCATGAGCGATAAGGAAACCTACGACTATCTGAAGGAAACCTATCTCGCAAGTGATGAGAAAATCGACCTCTCAATAGGTATAGCAAAGCGTGAGAAGGCACTGCTCGATAAGGTGGACTATGACAACGGCTACAGCCTGTACATAGGCATACCCTTCTGTCCGAGCACCTGTGCATACTGCTCGTTTACATCATACCCGCTGGGTGTGTGGAAAAACCGCGTGGACGATTACCTCGACGCACTCGAGAAGGAGATAGACTACACGGCGCAGAAATTCTATCACAAGAAGCTAAACTCAATCTACATAGGAGGCGGTACACCGACCACACTAAGCCCTGCACAGCTTGACAGACTTATCAGAAAAATTAAATGCAGCTTTGATTTAAAGAACTGTCTGGAATTTACAGTGGAGGCAGGCAGACCGGACTCCATCACGAGAGAAAAGCTTATGGCACTAAAGAAAAACGGCATCAGCCGTATATCGGTCAATCCACAGACCATGAAGCAGCAGACACTTGATATAATAGGAAGACACCACACGGTAGATGATACGATACAAAGCTTCAAGCTCGCGCGTGAGCTGGGCTTTGACAACATAAACATGGACCTCATCATGGGACTTCCCGAGGAGACACTCGATGATGTAAGGCATACAATGGAGCTGGTGAAGGAACTGGCACCTGACAACGTCACTATCCACTCGCTCGCAGTAAAGCGAGCTGCAAGACTCACCATCTTCAAGGACCGCTACAGCGATATGCAGATGGTCAACACCCAGGAGCATATGGACCTCTGCGCAGCCTACTGCAAGCAGATGGGGCTTGAGCCATACTACCTCTACAGGCAGAAGGGCATGGCAGGCAATATGGAGAATGTGGGCTATGCCGCAAAGGGCAAGGCCGGTGTATACAACATACTGATCATGGAGGAAAAGCAGACCATCGTGGCGTGCGGAGCCGGAGCTTCCACCAAGAGAGTCTGGCCGACACCAAATCCGGACGGCACCCATCGTATCGACAGATGTGAGAATGTCAAGGATGTAGGGCAGTATATCGCAAGGATTGATGAGATGATTGAGAGGAAGCAGAGGTTGTTTGAGGAGTAATAAGCAGCATGACATATAATAATGTATAATTATTGGTGCTGTAATATCATAGCGATTAGCGAATACGTCGAAAATTGTAAAGAAACCTTGAGATTCATTGACAAAGTATAAAAAATGAGCGAAAATGTATTATTGAAAACCCTGATTAGATACAGAAAAAGATACAAATAACCGAATAAAACATACGTAAAACAAAATAGGCTAAAATAATTCGGGGGGGGGATACAAAGGTACCTCCCCTGGAACAGGTATAAAGGAAAATAAAAGATACCATAAGGAGAATTTGGAAAGAATGTACAGAAAGAAAGGCAGAGGATGGACAAAGCATATAGACTTTATGCTTATAGATATCGCATGCATTGTTATAGCATTTTTTATTTCATATGTGATACGCTTCGGCTTTAATAACCCGTACGTGGACAAGGACTACCGTATACTGGGGGTAGCATTTCTTCTGATAGATTTCTTTGTGGAGATAATGGCAGACTCATTCAAGAATGTCCTAAAGAGAGGATATCTGGATGAGCTTATATCGACCTGCAAGCACGCAATGCTTGTATTTCTGGCAACAGCGCTATTTCTGTTCACTACACAGATGGCTGATATATACTCGCGATTATCATTTTATATCATGTTTCCAATCTATGTGACAATATCATATGTAGCAAGAATTGCACTCAAGAGCTTCCTTAAGAAAAAGGGCTTCGGAACATCTAAGAAATCACTGCTTGTCATAGCACCGGATGCCATGCTTCGTGATACACTGCGCACAGTGGAGAAAAGCTGCATAGGCTATACAAAAATAGTAGCAGCTTCACTGGATACAGACATGAAGGGCAAGACTATATGCAACATACCGATAGTTGCAAATCACGATGGCATAGTGGACTATGCGTGCGATGAGTGGGTGGATGAGGTGCTCATCCCACCGTGCAGCGAGGATGAATATCCGGAGAAGATGGCAGATATATTCCTGGAGATGGGAATAGCAGTACACACAGGAATAGCCAAAAACGGCACAGCCCAGGGCGGTTATAAGCAGATAGAAAAGATAGGCGACTACACCGTAGTCACATCAAGCGTGAACTATGCAAATACCAGCGCACTTCTGGTAAAGAGGGGCATGGATATAGTCGGAGGACTGGTGGGCTGTCTGTTCACACTTATCATCATGATATTTGTGGGACCGATGATATACATAGCATCACCGGGACCGATATTCTTCTCACAGGAGAGAATCGGCAGAAACGGCAGGAAGTTCAAGATGTACAAATTCCGCAGCATGTATATGGATGCCGAGGAGCGAAAGAAGGAGCTCATGGCGCAGAATAAAGTGGGCGACGGAATGATGTTCAAGATGGACTTTGACCCAAGAATCATAGGCAATAAGGTGCTGCCAAACGGAAAAAAGAAAACCGGAATTGGACAGTTTATCAGGAAAACAAGCCTGGATGAATTCCCACAATTCTTCAATATACTAGTGGGAGATATGAGCCTGGTAGGCACCAGACCGCCAACACTCGATGAGTGGGAAAAGTATGAGCCACACCATAGAGCCAGAATGTCATTTCGACCTGGGTTGACAGGGCTGTGGCAGGTGAGTGGAAGAAGTAACATCACGGACTTTGAGGAAGTGGTGAAGCTGGATACTCAGTATATTGGGGAGTGGAGTGTTAAGGGGGATGTGAAGATAATATTCAAGACGTTTGTAGGAGTTTTGAAAAACGATGGAGCAGTGTAGTTTCTACAAGGAGAAATATTAACATATGAAAGTTGTATTAATGGCCGGAGGCAGAGGAACAAGGATTTCTGAATTATTCCCTGATGTTCCAAAACCACTAATTCCAATACAAAATATGCCTGTCTTAGAGCGAGAAATTATTTCGCTCAGAGAACAGGGGTTCACAGAGATAATCCTGACAGTAGGGTATATGGCTGATAAAATAAAGGACTATTTCGGAGATGGAACGAGGCTTGGAGTGAAAATCAATTATTTTGTAGAAGACAAGCCTTTAGGAAATGCAGGTGCTTTATTTAAGCTTCGAGATAAGCTTGGAAATGAAGATTTTTTACTTTTAAATGCAGATGCAATATTTGAAGTTGATTTTAATAGGATGATTAATTTTCATAGAGAGAAAAAGGCGCTTGTAACATTATTTACACATCCTAATAGTCATCCATATGACAGTGGACTTATTATAGCTGATAACAATCTTTCAGTAGAGCATTGGTTGACGAAAGAAGATGCAAGACCACAATGGTATAAAAATAGAGTTAATGCAGGTTTGCATGTGATAAATCCTAAAGTGTTGGATATGGTTGGAATTGATACAGATGTTATCGGAAAAGAAATTGATGGAAAGTTAGTAAAAGTTGATTTGGACAGACAGATTCTTAAACCATTGTGCGGAAGAGGTGTTATGTACTGTTATGATAGTCCTGAATATGTAAAAGATATGGGAACACCTGAAAGGTACAGTATGGTAGAAAAAGATTTTAAGAAAGGAATTGTTAAGTTTAAAAATCTTTCTAATAAACAGAGGGCTGTATTCTTAGATCGTGATGGAACAGTTAATGTGTATAAAGGTTTTCTTACAAATATTGATGAATTTGAATTAATTGATGGAGTAGCCGAAGCAATTAAAAAGATAAATAGTAGTGGATATTTATGTATTTTGGTAACAAATCAGCCTGTGATTGCAAGAGGAGAAGTTACATATGAGGAGTTAGAGCAGATACATAATAAATTAGAAACTTTACTGGGATTGCAGGGCGCATATATAGATGGCATATATTATTGTCCACATCATCCACATAAAGGATATGAGGGGGAAGTGCCAGAGCTGAAAATAGATTGTGACTGTAGGAAACCAAAGCCCGGAATGCTTTATAAGGCAGCAAAAGATTTTAATATAGACTTATCTAAAAGTTATATGGTTGGTGATAGTGAAAATGATATTAAAGCTGGAACTTTGGCAGGATGTAAAACAGTACTTGTTGGTATGACTCAGCATGATATGTACGATTATGGAGAAACTGACAAATTAGATAGTCTATTTGAGTTTGCAAACAAATATTTTTAGTTACTTTTTATTACT
>ENA-UEQW01002662-UEQW01002662.1-human-gut-metagenome-genome-assembly--contig:-NODE-2662-length-13182-cov-3.905685_pt1 | contig 13182 bp, 10 predicted proteins | sample MGYA00242947_ERZ507947 | MGnify/ENA primary metagenome ERZ507947 (study PRJEB26167, sample SAMN06115421) | human gut metagenome | host: Homo sapiens | place: China:Guizhou | collected 2015-03-17... | reverse complement strand
CGTGAGCGTTGGTCAGATTGCCGTTGTGGGCAAGCGTAATGCCATACGGGGAGTTAACGTAAAACGGCTGCGCTTCAGAGGCGCTGGAGCTGCCAGCCGTAGGGTAACGCACATGGCCAATGCCCATGTTGCCCCGCAAGCGTTGCATATGGCGCGCCTCAAACACATCCTTCACCAGGCCGTTGGCATTACGCAAACTGAACCCGTTGTGGGCGTCAATGGTGACGATGCCTGCGGCATCCTGGCCACGGTGCTGAAGCACCGTCAGCGCATCATAAATCGACTGGTTTACCGGCATGAAACCGGCGATACCGACAATACCGCACATACGTCTTTTTCCTCGTTAAGCCACATCTCAGAGCACTTACGCTCTGGGCAAGAAACTTGACGAGCTTTGCAGATAATCAAAAAACCATCTGATGATAAAACTGAATTGCGGGATCAGCTGTGATTTGCTCCAGTCTTCGCTTTTCGACACCCCGGTAAAGGAGTCGAGAAAGAAGAGAATGGCAGCAACAATCAACACACCGCGCAACGCACCGAAACAGACGCCCAGCACCCGATCGGTGCCTGACAACCCCGTTTTCTCCACCAACTGGCCTATCACGAAGTTCACGATAGCACCAACGATCAGGGTAGCGATAAACAGTACCGCGATGGCAATCCCATTTCGAACCAGTTCGTCTTCAAAGCCCGTAAACCAGACTGACAGGTAAGTGTAGTAATGACTGGCAACAAAGAAAGCACAACCCCATGTCACCAGCGATAACGCTTCACGAACAAAGCCGCGGATCAGGCTAACCAGAGAGGAAAAAGCAATCACCGCGATTATGGCGTAATCAATCCAGACCATATGTGTCCCACGATTTTACGCCCTGTCATCCTGTTCGGGGCGCATTCTAACAGAAAAAGAAAACGTTTGCGTAGGGATTTCCTTCCCGCGCATCAATAAAAATGGCGCTGAAAAAATATTCAACGCCATCGACTTTTTATGCCTTTGCGGCATCGGGCAATGCGTGTCGGATGCGGCGTAAACGCCTTATCCGACCTACGGTTCTACCCCTGCGTAGGCCTGATAAGACGCGCCAGCGTCGCATCAGGCAAGACCGTATTAATTCGGCGTATAGCCCATTACCACGCCACTTAAGCCAGAAAGTTGCTTCAACTCACCCAGCGAACCTTTCAGCTTATCTTTCGAGGCATCCGGCCCAACCAGAATACGGGTAATTTTACCCTGCACTGGCGTGGATGGCGACGTATAAACCCGATAACCGGCACCGCGCAGCTTACCGACAATCTCATTCACTTTATCGGCATTTTTCAGCGCACCCAGTTGCACAACATAGGCTTTACCCGTCGGTGCAGCTTTTTCTTCCACGACCGGCTTCGGTTCTGGCTTCGGCGCAGGTGGTGCTTCAACCTTTGGTTTAGGCGGCTCCACCGGTTTCGGCTTCGGTGGGGCGACCGGTGCAGGTTCCGGTTCAAACTCGGTGTTATTGGCTGCAATAGTGGCCGGATCGAGCGACGGTGCTGCGGCATCACCTGCCCGCACCTCTTCCGCTGCGCCTTCCGGCGGCTGCGTCGGTAACGCCTGGGTGGCGGCTGGCATCATATCAGGCTCATCACGATCGCCCGCTTTCGGCACCAGCGGGATAGCCGCGAACTCATCCTGATAATGTTTTTTCTGCCCGTCCAGCAGCCCTGGAAGTACAATCACCCCCAGCGCCACCAGCACGGTCGTGCCCACTAACCGATTCTGAAACTTACTTGCCACCGCTTCTCCTCGCGTCAATCACTTCCATGACATGTGCGACCGTGTGGAAAGAACCACACACCAGCACGGTATCTTCCGCTTTAGCGTCCGCCATTGCGGCATCCCATGCCTGCGCAACGCTATCAAATGATTTGCCGTTACCCAAATGCTCAAGCAGTTGTTCTGCCGTGGCACCGCGCGGCCCTTCCAGTGGCGCACAATACCAGTCATCAACCACGCTTTTCAACCAGGCCAGAGTTCCGGCAATATCTTTATCATGTAGCATACCGATAACCGCCAGCACGCGCCCGTTTTTCGGTAGCGCTTTCATACGCCCGGTGAGATATTCCGCCGCATGTGGATTATGCGCGACATCAAAAATAACGCGTGGCGACTCGCTCACAATCTGGAAACGTCCCGGCAAAATTGCGCTGGCAATCCCGTCGCGAATGGCATTTTCACTGACTTCCAGCCCGCTGGCACGCAGTGCCGCCAGCGCTGTTGCGGCATTCGGTTGCGGGACAAGCGGCAACGGCAGATTTTCCAGCGTGCCGTGAGCATCGCTAAACGCCCAGTCATGATCGGTGACGGAATAGTTCCACTCAACGCCCCGACGTTGTAACAGTGCACCTTTTTCCTGCGCCACATCAGCAATGGTAGAAGGCATTTCCGGCTCACCGACAATTGCCGGTTTTTCGCTGCGGAAGATGCCTGCTTTCTCGCGACCAATACTTTCGCGATCTGGACCCAGCCAGTCGGTATGATCCAGCGCAATACTGGTTACTACCGCGACATCGGCGTCGACAATATTGGTTGCGTCCAGACGACCGCCCAGCCCTACTTCCAGAATCACCACGTCAAGTTGTGCCTGCTTGAACAGCCACAACGCCGACAGCGTACCGTACTCGAAATAGGTCAGGGAAATATCACCGCGTGCCGATTCAATCTCCGCAAAAGAGGCGGTGTGGGCCGATTCCGGCAATTCCTGGCCCTGCACACGTACGCGCTCGGTATAACGCACCAGATGAGGCGAACTGTAGACGCCCACTTTGTACCCTGCCGCCATCAGAATCGACTCCAGCGTACGGCAGGTGGTGCCTTTGCCATTCGTACCCGCAACGGTAAACACAAATGGCGCTGGTTTCAGGACGCCAAGACGCGCCGCGACCAGGCTCACGCGCTCAAGGCCGAGATCGATAGTTTTACTGTGCAGGTTTTCCAGATAAGAAAGCCACGAAGCCAGAGGCGACGCGGCTTGAGGAGTGCGTTTGATAATCATGGTATCCGCTGATTCGTTACGGTGAGAATAGCAAAAGGGCAGAGCCAGTGGCCCTGCCCTTATCAGTTATCAGGCCTCAGGTTCCTGATCCGGTACCGGGGGTACCACTACGCCTTCACGCGGCGCTTCAGGATTCGGCGCTGGCAGATTCATCAACTTCGCCAGAATGCTCGCCAGTTTCAGGCGCATTTCCGGACGACGGACGATCATGTCGATCGCGCCTTTCTCGATCAGGAATTCACTGCGCTGGAATCCAGGCGGCAGTTTTTCGCGAACGGTCTGTTCGATAACACGCGGACCGGCAAAGCCGATTAACGCTTTCGGTTCAGCGATGTTGAGATCGCCCAGCATGGCGAAACTTGCAGAAACACCGCCCATCGTCGGGTCGGTCAGCACGGAGATGTACGGCAAGCCGCGCTCCTGCATTTTTGCCAGTGCCGCAGAGGTTTTCGCCATCTGCATCAGCGACATCAGTGCTTCCTGCATACGTGCGCCACCAGAGGCGGAGAAGCAGATCAGCGGGCAGTTATCTTCCAGCGCCTGCTCAACGGCACGCACGAAACGTGCACCCACAACAGACCCCATTGAACCGCCCATAAAGGCGAACTCGAATGCCGCAGCGACAACCGGCATTCCATACAGAGTGCCTTTCATCACCACCAGCGCATCTTTTTCGCCGGTTTCTTTCTGCGCAGATGCCAGACGGTCTTTATACTTCTTGGAGTCACGAAACTTCAGCACATCTTTCGGCTCAAGCTCGCTACCCAGCTCCACAAGGCTTCCTTCATCTAACAGGCTATGCAGGCGATTACGCGCTGTCATACGCATGTGATGGTCACACTTCGGACAGACCTCAAGATTACGTTCCAGCTCAGCGCGGTATAAAACCTGACCGCAGCTATCACACTTAGTCCACACCCCTTCAGGAATGCTCGCCTTGCGGGTGGGAGTAATGTTGCTTTTAATTCGTTCAATCCAGCTCATTAGGGACCTTTCTGTCTGAACCTGGTTCGATGCCAGTTTTATCTTTGGGGACGCATAATGCCATTTTTGCCCCCAACAGACCATGAATGTTGCACATTAAAACATAACAGCCCGAAACTTTGGATAAAAAAGTGGTCGAACCGCGGAGTTACTTTTTATTTTGCGGCGCGTGCCGCAGCGCGTTTGTGACGGATTATTTCGATGACGCCCGGCAAAATAGAAACCACAATAATCCCGACGATCAGCAGCTTAAGGTTATCCTGAACCATCGGGATTGTACCGAAGAAATAGCCTGCGTAGGTAAAAAGCAGTACCCACAACAGTGCGCCGATCACGTTATAAGCGGCGAAATGACGGTACGACATGTGGCCCATTCCCGCAACAAACGGGGCGAACGTTCTGACGATCGGCACAAAACGGGCGAGAATAATCGTTTTGCCGCCATGTTTCTCATAAAACTGATGGGTTTTGTCGAGATAACTGCGACGGAAAATTTTCGAATTGGGATTACTGAACAACTTTTCACCGAACAACCGCCCGATAGTGTAATTGACCGCGTCACCCACAATCGCGGCGATCAGCATCAGCACCACCATCATATGGACGTTGAGATCGTTGGTTTCCAGTGATGCCAACGCTCCGGCAACAAACAGCAATGAATCACCCGGTAAAAACGGCGTTACCACCAGACCGGTTTCACAGAACAAAATTAAGAACAAAATGGCATAAACCCAGACGCCGTACTCCGCGACCAGCTCTGCCAGATGCACGTCAATGTGCAGGATAAAATCGATGAGGAAATAAATCAGGTCCATATTTGCCTATGCCTTGTACTCGTCATCTTTCAGGCTGTAACTACGTTGGCTACAGCCTGAAATGTTCCGAGCATTATTCTCGTTAGTCCGCCAGAAATAGCGGGCCCATTGGCGGTTTTGGAAGATCATACCGGTCAGGGTAATCCACCGCGACCAGATACAGCCCTTCCGCTTTTGCCGTTGCTGCCGCCAGCGTTCTGTCCTTTGCCGCCAGCAACTCTGCTATCCAGCTCTCCGGCTGGTTGTGGGCACCGACTTCCATCAGGCTGCCGACAATATTCCTGACCATATGATGTACAAAAGCATTCGCTTTAATATCTACCACCACATAAGGACCGTGACGCGTGACATTAATATGCATAACGTTGCGCCACGGGGTTCGGGACTGGCACTGCACCGCACGGAACGAGGTGAAATCATTCTCGCCCAGCAAGCATTGCGCAGCCCGATGCATCCGTTCAGCGTCCAGCGGTTCGTAAAAATGGGTTACCCCTTTACTCAGTACCGCCGGGCGCAGCCGATGATTGTAGATGATGTAGCGATAACGGCGAGCCGTGGCGCTAAATCGGGCATGAAAATCATCAGGTACAGCTTTAACCCAACGCACAGCGATGTCACCAGGTAAATTCGCATTTACGCCCAAGGTCCACGCCGCGTCTTTGCGCAGCGCGGTTGTTTCGAAATGCACAACCTGCCCGGTACCGTGTACCCCTGCGTCAGTACGCCCGGCGCAGAAGACGGTGATGGGTTCGTTCGCCACCTGGGAGAGCGCCTTTTCCAGCTTCTCCTGCACACTGCGGACTTCGTTCTGCCGTTGCCAGCCGTAATACTTACTGCCGTCGTACTCAATGCCCAGCGCAATTTTATAAACTGGCGGTTGTTGCTGGTCGGACATTAGTACAGATACTCCTGCACCAGTTTCTCGGCGATTTTTACTGCCATCAGCGCGCCGCCAAAGCGAACGTTATCGGCCACCGACCAGAACTGGACTTGCTCCGGCATACCGTAGTCATTACGCACGCAGCCAACAGAAAGATGCGGCGTACCCGAAGCATCACCTACCTGAGTTGGGAATTCGTTCTCTTCAGAGAGCACAATATCTTCGCCTTGAACAAACGCATCACGCGCTTCTTCTGCTGCCAGTGGACGCAGAGCTTCAAAGTTGACCATCTGGGCATGACCGTAGAATACCGGTGCCTGGACGACGCTAGCCGAAATCATCAGCCCTTCGTCCTGCAGGATTTTGCGTACTTCGTCAACGATACGACGTTCTTCACGCACGCTACCTTCGCTATCCGGCAGTAACGGCAGCATGTTGAACGCCAGCTGACGCCCGAAGAAATCTTCTTCGTCAATCGGAATGCCGTTGAGCAATTTCGCACTCTGCCCCGCTAACGCATCGACCGCTTTTTTGCCCTGGGCGGAGGCTGAAATCAGGCTGGTAACGCTGATACGTGATAAACCGCCCTGATCGATTAACGGTTTCAGTGCCGCCAGCAGCTGGCTGGTCAGACTGTCTGGTACGGCGATGACATTCCGGTTCCGGTAATCTGTCAGTACAAACGGGTTTACTTCCGGCACCACCAGCGGTACGTCGGGTTCGAGAGCAAACAATCCACTGCTGTCGATCACCAGGCAACCTGAGTTGGTCGCTTCTTCAACCCAGGCAGCGGTAGCTTCTTTGCCTGCGACAAAAAATGCCAGCTGCGCCTGCGTCCAGTCGAATTCAGCGGCATCCTGCACGGTGATTGTCTTACCACCAAAGCGCAGTTGTTCGCCTGCGCTTTCGTTACGTGCCAGTGCATAAATTTCCCCAACCGGGAACTGACGTTCAGCCAGCGTTTCAAGCAGGGCTTCGCCCACAGCGCCAGTTGCGCCCAGGACGGCAATGTTCCAGCCTTCAGACATGGTGGTTTACTCCAGAAATAGCAAAGCTCCCTGCCAATGTTACAGCAGAGAGCATGAAGAAGAGATTAACGTGCCGGATGATGAACGGCGTTAAAACCCAGTTTACACAGCAATGATGCCGCACTGGCGTCATCACAAATTACATACAGAGATGACCATTCACGGCGCTCAAGATAGTTTTTGCGCAGTTTATCGAACTCACCCGGTATCCCGGCGACTTTACGCAGCGGTGCGTCATCGCGGCGCACATCATACACCAAATGCACCAGCCTTTTCAGCGTCGGTTGATCGAGCGGGCCATGCAGCGTAATGCGACCAAACTCTGGCGCAGGCAGTAATGTATCCAGCGCAACGTGCTGTTCATGCCCAATAAACTTGCTATAAGCTTCAAACACTTGCGTAGTACCGCGTGCTTTACCTTCCAGGGTATAGCCTGCGATATGCGGCGTGCCGATATCCACTTTTTTCAGCAGCTCGACGTTGAGTTCCGGTTCGCCTTCCCAGACATCCAGCACTACGCTTAACTTCTGGCCTTCATTCAGGCAGGTCAGCAACGCAGTATTATCGACGACTGCGCCACGGCAGGCGTTAATCAGAATCGCTCCGGGCTTCAGGCTACGGATCAGTTTTTCATCCGCCAGATGTAGCGTTTTGTACGGACCATCTTTAAAGAGTGGCGTATGGAAAGTCAGAATATCCGCATGCTGAACTAATTCATCCAGCGAGCGGAAATCACCCTCATCCCCACGGTCAGCGCGAGGCGGATCGCAAAGCAATGTTTTAATCCCTAACGCTTCCAGTCGCGCCTGCAATCGACGTCCAACGTTACCAACGCCCACGATCCCCACCGTACGGTCGTGCAGTGAAAATCCATCGCGTTCGGCAAGCATCAGCAGGGAGGAGAAAACATATTCCACCACCGCAATCGCATTACAGCCAGGTGCCGCGGAAAAACCAATTCCCGCCTGCTTTAACCATGCTTCATCGACATGGTCGGTCCCTGCTGTGGCAGTACCAACAAATTTAATGGGTTTTCCTGCCAGCAAAGATTCATTCACTTTCGTGACCGAACGCACCATCAGCGCATCCGCGTCTGCCAGTTGAGCGACGGGGATTGGACGCCCGGGAACCGCGGTCACCTCACCCAAACGGCTAAATAAGTCGCGGGCATAAGGCATATTTTCATCAACAAGGATTTTCACGTTTGTGTTACCTGTATGAGACGAGAGTTAACCGGACAAGTGTGCCATAATCTCGCGGCCAGGCATACTTGCGAAGATTTCAGGTATAAGGATACGTAATGATACAACCTATTTCCGGCCCTCCTCCTGGGCAACCACCAGGTCAGGGAGATAATCTGCCGTCTGGCACGGGCAATCAGCCTTTATCCAGTCAGCAACGTACTTCGCTGGAAAGCTTAATGACGAAAGTGACCTCACTGACGCAACAGCAAAGAGCAGAACTGTGGGCGGGTATCAGGCACGATATTGGTCTGTCGGGAGATTCACCGCTGCTTTCGCGTCACTTCCCTGCCGCTGAGCATAATCTGGCGCAACGTCTGCTGGCCGCGCAAAAAAGCCATTCTGCCCGCCAGCTTTTAGCGCAATTAGGGGAGTATTTACGTCTGGGGAATAATCGTCAGGCGGTCACGGATTATATCCGTCATAACTTTGGTCAGACGCCGCTGAATCAGCTCTCACCGGAGCAATTAAAAACCATTCTCACCCTGTTGCAGGAAGGGAAGATGGTTATTCCGCAACCACAGCAGCGCGAGGCGACCGACCGTCCTTTATTACCGGCGGAGCACAATGCGCTAAAACAGCTGGTGACCAAACTTGCGGCGGCAACGGGGGAACCCAGCAAACAGATCTGGCAATCGATGCTGGAACTTTCCGGGGTGAAAGATGGCGAGTTAATTCCAGCGAAACTGTTTAACCATCTGGTGACCTGGCTACAGGCGCGTCAGACGCTAAGCCAGCAAAATACGCCGACGCTGGAATCACTACAGATGACGCTAAAACAACCTTTAGATGCCAGTGAACTGGCGGCGTTATCGGCATATATCCAGCAAAAATATGGTCTTTCTGCGCAATCATCGCTTTCTTCTGCCCAGGCCGAGGATATTCTTAATCAGCTTTATCAACGGCGGGTTAAAGGGATTGATCCGCGTGTTATGCAACCGCTGCTTAATCCTTTTCCACCGATGATGGACACGTTGCAAAATATGGCAACGCGTCCCGCGCTGTGGATACTGTTAGTCGCGATTATCCTGATGCTGGTCTGGCTGGTTCGTTAACCCCGACGAAATGACAGTATCGTGACAATAATACCCAGCACCGCAGAGATCGCCCCGGCAAGAAATACCGAAGAGTAACCAAACGTGGTCGCCAGCATTCCCGCCAGCGGCCCGGAGACGCCGAGGGCGATATCCTGAAACGCGGCGTAACCGCCCAGTGCGGTGCCGCGAACTTGTGAGGGGACGCGTTTAACCACCTCCACGCCCAGCGCAGGAAAGATAAGCGAACATCCGGCTCCGGTTAACGCCGCGCCCGCTAATGCGACCCATGCACCTGGGGCTTGCCAGAGCAGCAACAAGCCCACCGTTTCTACAAGCAGAGAGACAATCGCCACTTTCACGCCGCCAAAACGGTCCGGCATCCAGCCAAACATGACGCGCATCACGACAAATGCGCCGCCAAACGCGGTAAGAGTAAAGCCCGCCATCGCCCATCCTTTGCTGGCAAAGTAGAGCGAAACGAAAGTCCCGATAACAGCAAAACCAACGCCTTGTAGTGCCAGACCTAACCCTGGTTTCCAGATAAGCCCGACAACGCTCCACAGCGATGGACGTTCTCCCGCCAGGGCCGGTACTTTGCGCACTGTGCCGTTACAGGCCCACGCCAGTAAGGGTAATACCATTGTGGTGATCGCCAGTGCGGCAAAACCGTAATGGCTATGAATCAACAGGCCAAGCGGAGCACCAACAGCGAGGGCACCGTAAATCGCCATTCCATTCCATGACATCACTTTGCCAGAGTGTTTTGGCCCTACGATGCCTAATCCCCAGGTCAGAGCGCCTGTCAGTAACTGGCTTTCACCAAAGCCAAGAATCAAACGCCCGACGACCAACAGAGCAAATTTGAACGGTGCGGAGACAGGCAAAATCGCCGCCAGCAGCAACGCGCCGCCAGCCAGACCACAAGCTAACATTCCCTGAAGCGCCGAACGTTTTGCACCATATTGATCGGCCAGTCGCCCGGCGTAACCACGCGTCAGCACCGTAGCCAGAAACTGAATCCCGACGGCAATGCCGACCATGGTATTGCCATAGCCCAGTTCATGATGAACAAACAGCGGGATAACCGGCAACGGCAGCCCTACGGTCATGTAGGTGAGAAAAACCGCAAAAGCGATGCGGAAGAGCGAAAAATTGGCAGAAGATCGTGTTTCGGTTTGGCTTACAGCAGTCATGCATTACTCCAGAATGCAGCGCAAGGCGAGGAGTATCCCCGTCTCATCTCTCTGGTTTCAGGGTTACGGTGCGTTGGCAGGATTTAACGCGTACGTCTTTTCAGAAGGAAATCGACAAAGCGGGAAGTTTGCCTGGAACAGGCGGCGATTGTCAATGATGTGAAAAAGGGAACCATCAGGTTCCCTTTTGCGTTAGTGCCGGAGGCCGCATTGGCGCGTAACGTCGGATGCGACGCTGGCGCGTCTACTCCGACCTACTGCGAATTAATCTTTCAGCTTGCGCATTACCAGCGTGGCGTTGGTGCCGCCGAAGCCGAAGCTGTTAGACATAACGGTGGTCAGTTCGCGATCGGTCGTTTCGGTCACGATGTTCAGACCCGCAGCCTGCTCGTCCAGCTCTTCAATGTTGATGCTCGGGGCGATAAAGCCGTGTTCCAGCATCAGCAGAGAGTAGATAGCTTCCTGTACGCCAGCAGCGCCCAGAGAGTGACCGGTCATGGCTTTGGTTGCAGAAATCGCCGGGCTCTTATCGCCGAACACTTCACGGATAGCTGCCAGCTCTTTCACGTCGCCAACCGGAGTCGAAGTACCGTGGGAGTTCAGGTAATCGATTGGGGTATCAACGCCATGCATCGCCATCTTCATGCAGCGTACTGCGCCTTCGCCAGACGGAGCAACCATGTCTGCACCATCAGAGGTTGCGCCGTAGCCAACGATTTCAGCATAGATGTGAGCACCACGCGCCAGCGCGTGTTCCAGCTCTTCAACCACTACCATACCGCCGCCGCCAGCGATAACGAAACCGTCACGGTGAGCGTCGTAAGTACGGGAGGCTTTTTCCGGGGTGTCGTTGTATTTAGTAGACAGCGCACCCATTGCGTCGAATTCGCAAGCCATTTCCCAGCACAGCTCTTCGCCGCCGCCAGCAAACACGATGTCCTGTTTGCCCAGTTGGATCTGCTCTACTGCGTTACCGATACAGTGTGCGGAAGTCGCACACGCGGAGCTGATGGAGTAGTTAACGCCATGAATTTTAAACGGGGTGGCGAGGCAGGCAGAAACGCCGGATGCCATCGCTTTGGTGACCACATACGGGCCAACCGCTTTCAGGCCGCGCGGGCCGCGCATTGCGTCAGCGCCGAACACCTGGAAACGCGGGGAGCCGCCGCCGGAACCTGCAATCAGGCCAACGCGCGGGTTATTCTGGTAAGCTTCCGGAGAGAGGCCCGCATCAGCGATTGCCTGCTCCATAGAAAGGAATGCATAAATGGATGCGTCGCTCATAAAGCGCACAACTTTGCGGTCAATGAGGCCAGTGGTATCCAGTTTTACGTTGCCCCAGACGTGGCTACGCATGCCGGAATCCTTCAGCTCCTGAGAGAAAGTGATCCCTGAACGTCCTTCACGCAGAGATGCCAGGACTTCCTGCTGGTTATTACCGATGCTGGAAACAATGCCCAGGCCAGTAATCACTGCACGTTTCATTCAATACCTCTGTAAGTCGCACATAGAGTAAGTTTCGAATGCACAATAGCGTACACTTGTACGCCGAACAAGTCCGATCAGCCATTTAATAGAGAAATTTGCGCAGCCTTACACACATCGCTAAGATCGAGCCACCGCCTGTAAGACGAGTAACTTACGTGAAACACTACTCCATACAACCTGCCAACCTCGAATTTAATGCTGAGGGTACACCTGTTTCCCGAGATTTTGACGATGTCTATTTTTCCAACGATAACGGGCTGGAAGAGACGCGTTATGTTTTTCTGGGAGGCAACCAATTAGAGATACGCTTTCCTGAGCATCCACATCCTCTGTTTGTGGTAGCAGAGAGCGGCTTCGGCACCGGATTAAACTTCCTGACGCTATGGCAGGCATTTGATCAGTTTCGCGAAGCGCATCCGCAAGCGCAATTACAACGCTTACATTTCATTAGTTTTGAGAAATTTCCCCTCACCCGTGCGGATTTAGCCTTAGCGCATCAACACTGGCCGGAACTGGCTCCGTGGGCAGAACAACTTCAGGCGCAGTGGCCAATGCCCTTGCCCGGTTGCCATCGTTTATTGCTCGATGAAGGCCGCGTGACGCTGGATTTATGGTTTGGCGATATTAACGAACTGACCAGCCAACTGGACGATTCGCTAAATCAAAAAGTAGATGCCTGGTTTCTGGACGGCTTTGCGCCAGCGAAAAACCCGGATATGTGGACGCAAAATCTGTTTAACGCCATGGCAAGGTTGGCGCGTCCGGGCGGCACGCTGGCGACATTTACGTCTGCCGGTTTTGTCCGCCGCGGTTTGCAGGACGCCGGATTCACGATGCAAAAACGTAAGGGCTTTGGGCGCAAACGGGAAATGCTTTGCGGGGTGATGGAACAGACATTACCGCTCCCCTGCTCCGCGCCGTGGTTTAACCGCACGGGCAGCAGCAAACGGGAAGCGGCGATTATCGGCGGTGGTATTGCCAGCGCGTTGTTGTCGCTGGCGCTATTACGGCGCGGCTGGCAGGTAACGCTTTATTGCGCGGATGAGGCCCCCGCACTGGGTGCTTCCGGCAATCGCCAGGGGGCGCTGTATCCGTTATTAAGCAAACACGATGAGGCGCTAAACCGCTTTTTCTCTAATGCGTTTACTTTTGCTCGTCGGTTTTACGACCAATTACCCGTTAAATTTGATCATGACTGGTGCGGCGTCACGCAGTTAGGCTGGGATGAGAAAAGCCAGCATAAAATCGCACAGATGTTGTCAATGGATTTACCCGCAGAACTGGCTGTAGCCGTTGAGGCAAATGCGGTTGAACAAATTACGGGCGTTGCGACAAATTGCAGCGGCATTACTTATCCGCAAGGTGGTTGGCTGTGCCCAGCAGAACTGACCCGTAATGTGCTGGAACTGGCGCAACAGCAGGGTTTGCAGATTTATTATCAATATCAGTTACAGAATTTATCCCGTAAGGATGACTGTTGGTTG
>ENA-UEQW01002661-UEQW01002661.1-human-gut-metagenome-genome-assembly--contig:-NODE-2661-length-13209-cov-4.561148_pt1 | contig 13209 bp, 21 predicted proteins | sample MGYA00242947_ERZ507947 | MGnify/ENA primary metagenome ERZ507947 (study PRJEB26167, sample SAMN06115421) | human gut metagenome | host: Homo sapiens | place: China:Guizhou | collected 2015-03-17... | reverse complement strand
AAGGGGCGGATGGAATTGTGACTCTGCTAAATCCCCTTTTGCCAAATAGAACTCCGTTCATAGAATCCAGAAGAGAACACGAATCAGCCAAATCCCCGAATCAGCCAAACAGTCTCCACTTCTCTTCCTCGACCAAGCAGTGGTGATAATCAATGTCAGAGCGTATGGAAAGCACAATGAAAACGATGAAGGAGGCGATTTGGATGGCAAGACCCAGTCGCATGCACCATTTAATCGTCTTCATTTGAGTCAATCAATGCCGTTCAAATGGCGCTCATTCATCCATTCATCTTCGCAAACACGATCCCCCATCACACCGTCTCCTCCCCATCCCTTCTCGGTTCCCATGCCCCCATTCCGCCATGATCCGAGAGTAAAACACGACTCCAGGAATAGTCCCGATTTTTCGCTCTTCTCTCTTTCCTCAATTTCCCGTATACAAGAGGTATTGGGGGCGTTCATCGTGCGAGATGCTGCTGCTTTCGTGATTGTGTAGAACTGAAACAGTACAAAGGGGAAAGTGCATCTGTTCGGCGTCGATGAGGATTCCTATCAATCGTCTTTACGGTTGTCGCATCATCCCCCAGATGAGAAATTGGTGCAGAAGTTCAAGGCCTTCGGTCGTCGTTCTGTATGGCTTTGCTGCAGGATCGATGGTTCTTCAGCCCCCTCGTTTCCGCTCGAGCAAGAGCAAGGAGTTGCTGGAGGAAACGAAGATCCACTGCCCCATGCACTGCTATCACGAGCCGTTGCACGAGCAAATCGAAGAAATGAAGAAGGAGGTTCTCCCCAAGTCGCTCATACAGCGCATTGTCGTCGTCTTTCACAAGCTGGGTTCTTGCTTTCATTTAGTTTTCCGAGCTGTCCATCTCATGATCGTCTTTTCTCCCACCGTGCTGACGTCGTGGATTCTCTTCTTCCCCAGTCTGCGCGTGTATTGGTACCGCTTGCTGGTTGCCACGCTCCAGGTGACTGGGTCGTTGTTCATGAAGCTGGGACAGTGGGCGTCAACGCGTCCCGACATTCTCCCGATTGAGTTGTGCAAGCGGCTCAGCACCCTTCATTCCACGACCAAGTGCGTCGACTACCCGATTATGTTCCGCACCATCGAGCGAGAGCTGGGAAAGCCCGTGAATGAGGTCTTCGACACGATCATCGAAACGCCCGTCGGCAGCGGGTGCATCGCGCAGGTCTACAAGGCGCGTCTCCGCGGCTCGTCGGAGTGGGTTGCCATCAAAGTGAAACGCCCCAACGTGGACGAGTCGTTCACTCGCGACCTGCAACTGGTGAACTTCTTCGCTCGATGCATCAGCGTGATTCCCTTCACGCAGTACATCGCGCCCGTGCTCACCGCAGAGCTGTTCACCAAGGCCGTGCAGCAGCAGCTGGACTTCCGCATCGAGGCGATCAACCTCATTCACTTCAATGACAATTTCCGGGTCGATTTCTGTCACGGTGATGACGCGTAGGACGACGACGAGTTCGTGTTCCCTCATCCATACCTCAACCTCACGACGTCTTCGCTCCTCATCGAGTCCTTCGAGGAGGGCATGCCGCTCTCGCACTATCTGGCGCATCCTTCGCCCAACAACTCGATGATCGCGAATCTCGGCATTCTCGGGTTCCTCCACATGCTTCTCGTGGACAACTTCGTTCACGCCGACCTCCATCCCGGCAACATCCTGGTGCGCGAGAGCGTGCCCTGCCGCATCCCGCTGACGAAGAGCGTGTGTCACCGTGCCTTCAACCGCAACAACACCCACCCTCAACTCATCTTCCTCGACACGGGCATCGTGGCGATGCTCGAGGACTCGCAGAAGCAGAACTTCATCGACATCTTCGTGGCGCTGGCGCACGGCGATGGCTACGAGGCGGGCAAGTTGCTGATCACGCGCGCGCCGCAGCCGTCGCCGCCAGCCGTGGATCCGGAGGGGTTCATGAACGAGATCAAGGAGCTGGTCGATGAGAACATGGACAATGGCGTGTTCAACCTCGCGAACATGGAGGTGGCGGATGTGGGAGCGGAGGAGAGGAATCACGATTAGGCTCTGACGCGGATGCTGAGCTCGTCGTTGAAGCACCACGTGACGATCGACTCTCGTTTCGTCAGTCTGTTCATGTCCGTGATCATTCTGGAGGGCGTGGGAAGACAATTAGACAAGAACCTCAATATCATTTCTGCGTCGTTGCCAATCATTTCGTATTCGATTCCAGAGTATAGTGAGGTGGGCGTTGGGTGAAGGGATGAATGTGTAGGCGGCAATGAACACGATTCGCGAAAGTGAGTTTGCAAGGAAGTCACTGAAGGCTTCGTTCAAAACGCTGAAGAGAGAAAAGAGAAGAAGAAGACGCGAGGATTGTCGCAGAGGAACGAAGCAGGAGGATGCGTCTCCTGCAGAAATCGATTCAGCAACCGCGTCAGAGGAAGAGCGGGACGAGAAGTCGGCCATGCTCTTCCAGGTGTACGACAAGGTTGAAAAGCGTAATGTGGAATAGTTCTCGTTGCTTTGTTTGTTGAAAGGACTTGGAAATGCGATGAAAGAGGATTAGAGCCAGAATGACCGGATTGTATGAAAGGGGCCAAGGGGCACCAAAACCACTTCCACAAACAGCGATCCATAGTTCAGGTTTCATTGATAGTTATCATGGTATGGTTGTGACCCCTGCGTGTTTCGACGCTCACCGGCCAATTTGAGGAGCGATAGCATGGACTGTTGCTAATCTTCGTGTAGGAAAACGAAGTCAAGCTTGCTGTCGTCGACAAGGTTCTGGGAAGAACTGGTAACACCGGTAACGTCACTCAGGTGCGTGCCGTCTCGCTGGCGCTGATTTGTAGGTCCGTGTGACTTTCATGGATGCTTCTAAGCGTAGCATTGTGAGAAACGTCAAGGTAGGTCGCTGTGCGGGGCGGGGTGACGCTTGTAGGGACCTGTGCGTGAGGGTGACATCTTGACTCTTATGGAGTGGGAGCGTGAAGCGCGTCGTCTCCGATAAGTGAAATGGAAGCCTGATGTGTTGTTTGTTTGAAAAGACGAGTCTTCCCCTTTGAGTGGCTCTCTTCCCCTTTGGGTAGCTCTCTTCCCATTCCTGGGAGGGTGGATTGGTCTCCGCCATGCGGACTGAGAAATACAGTTCAAACAGAATCAGTCTTGTCCAGGAGGCCATGAAGGAGAAAACGGTGAGTGTGCGATCCTTCTTTCGCAACGAGCGTATCCATACGTACATTGCGGTGGTGGTTGCGGTTCTCTGCAATCTCCTCCCCTACCACATTCCTGAGATTATCGAGGGCGATTCCTCCATATCGAAGTCATACAACGACCCTCTCTCGTCCGTTTCGTCCCTCAGACTCACCCGTAGACCGTTTTGGATCGTCCTCTACGTCCTTCTCTGTGCCTTTTCTATCTTTGCTGTATCCTATTTGTTCGTGCAACCCGAGGAGCGTTCCAAGGTGATCACAAGGGAGGTGCTCGTCTGTCTCCGCTCGTATTGCAACGTGCTCATCGTTTCGATTCTTCTCAAGAAGCTGGTTTCTTTTCCGCGTCCGTGCTTCTTCGATATGTGCAAGTCGGTGTTCCGTCTCTTCTGAATGCATAGATACGATCCGTTGACCCAGGATGGACATCGCTACGGTGTGAGAGGGCGTGAGGGTTCATTGTCGAAGTGTGTCTCCGACGTTCAGCTCGCTTCGATTCTTCATGTGTAGACAGAGGTGGTTGTGAAAGCGATACAATCCTTTCCCTCCATTTCGGCGGTGTGGTATTACACAGCGATGTCGCTGGTGCTGGTGTACTGCTACCAGCTCATGTTCAAGTCGCGTCGTGTGAACAAGAAGCTCACGTCGTTGCTCTTCTACGGCACGCTTTCCGTTCTTCTCCTGCTCGCACTGCTCATGTCCTCCGTGGATATCGTTTCCTGTTCGTTGTGGGAGTCATCGGTAGAGAAGGAACTACAACTGGGTAAGTGATCATATCGTTGCCGCTCTGCTCTCCTCCTCGATTGTGCTCTGGACCAACAACAGCATCCAGAATCGGTACCTGTATTCTATCATGTACAACTCGTACTACGGCGTCGTGGGCGTGAACGGCAGTCCTGATTACGACTTGATGGAGAGCAGCGACGTTATCAAGGACTACATGTTCCAGCGACTGACGAGTCGACAGCAGGTGGAGGAGACAGTGAGTTGAGGTGTTTGTTGTGTCAGTTGTTTTCCGTTTTGGATTCGTGGTGGAGACCTCCTCCATGTTTGCATTCTCTTGAAAGGGAGGATTGTTACGCGTCCTCGTTCAAGTCAATATGGCATCTCATCCTTTCATGGAATCGAGAATAGCTGCTTCTCGCTCTGTGCTACGAAATAGCATGCACGCCATCTCCAAATCATTAGAGAAAACACACCCTCTCCAAAAGTGGAAACTTCGAGTTTCCCCGAAACCCCAACTACCATCTGTTTCTTCATTTCATCCCATGCTAACGGGTTCTGCAAAGAAGAATCTCCTCCTCGGTTACACCACCGTTTTCTTCGATGTGTTAGGGTACTCGCTCATTAGGCCCATTCTTCCCTTTCTGTCGAAGGAAATGAACGCTACGGACTTCGAGCAAGGACTTCTGTTCAGCGGTTATGCGTTATCGCAAGCGCTTAGTCCTTTTCGCTGTTCTCCTTCATGGATAGGTCTGTGGTTTATGGGAACGGGTAGTGATTACTACGGAAGAAAGCTGTTCTTCATGTTGTCGCTTTTAGGATCAACTTTTGGTTGTACCGTTCACCGTCGCTCATGCGTAGGTGCTATCTTTCAGGGATTGTCCCCCAACATGGTTCAACTCAACATCTGGAGGTTCATTACGGGTCTTTTAGCTGGCTCTCCCATTGTGACCCAGGCGCTTATTGCTGATTGCACTTCCGTTGAAGACCGCAACAAGTACTTGGCGATCAATGAGTCCGTGATCTCCGCCGCGTGTGTTTTAGGTCCCGCCTTGGGCGGTATTTTGGGCGGTATCAGTCTTTCCTTGCCCCTGTTCGTTGCTGGTGGCACTGCCGGCGTTGCGTTGCTGTTTGCCGCCTTCTTCATGCAGGAGACGAATCCGGACGTGAACGAGATTTACAAGATGCGCAAGTCCATGAAGGGAAAGACGGAGGAAGAGAAGAAGGAGATCAAGGCGAAGATCAGCGAAATGTACGCTGCGATTCACAAATCGAGGCAGTCGATTCACGTCACTCCGACCAAGACGATGATCTACTGTTTCCTTCTCGAGTTCTGCAATCGCTGGGCATTGAATGCATTCAACAGTCGCTACGGCTCCTTCCTCCTCGACAAGTTCGGCGTCACCTCCACCGTCTTCTCGTACATCATGTGCGCCCAGAGCGCTCTGCTGTGCATCCAGCAGGGTTGGTTGTACGGCGTGGTGGTACGCACGTGGGGCGTTCCCATCATCATCGTCGCGATGGGCGGTATGATCATGGAGGGCGTGGCGTACGTGCTGATGGCGGCGCCGACGTCGCTGGGCTGGAGTATTGTGGGTGGCATTCTGTTGATGTTGGGATATGGTTTTGTAACGCCCACGTCATCGTCGATTATCAGTGTGAGTGTTTGTTGAAGGGAGTGAAGCGTAGACGACCAACAAGCCCGAGATTCAGGGCAAGGTGCTGAGCTGGAATAATCTGTGCTCGCAATGCGCGTTCATTCTGTGTCCTGTGACGCTGTCCACGATTTACACGTATTCCCACGAAGGGTCCTTCTACGCCTCGATTCTCTTTGTGGGTGTGGCGCTGATCGCCATTTCGTTGTTGATGTCGATGAAGAACGCATACGAGCTCGGCAGACCCAGGAAGACGGAGCTGCCAGTGGTGGATAAGATGGATGTGTCTAACACAGATGTGGAGGAGAAGAAGGTCGACACGCCGAATACGGACGTGGAAGAGAAGAAGGTCGAGACGCCGAATACGGATGTGGAAGACAAGAAGGAACAGTCCAACATCGAAATGAACGAAGTGAACAAGACATCGGTGCCAAGTGCCGACACGAAGGAGGAAGGGGTGCAGAATGATTCCCATCCGAGTGCCTAGCCGTGGAATCTGTTTGTTGTTCAATACCCTGTCCTGCTAGCCCGCTGAGGGATGTCCCACTTCACTGAATCCATCGTTACCCGAACGAAACGCGGGATCCCCTTCCCTGAAAACCCCAGTAGTCTATTCAAAATGGTGGCTGTCGGTTCCGTATTCTCGCTTGTGAAAGCCATTCTCAACATGAACTTCTTTGTCATCGTTTCGTGGATCGCTGTGATTGGTGTTGTGTTCAAGTTTTTGCGTAAGGAATATGTACTCCTTCTCCGCCCTGACTGATTCGCAGATCATTTGGAGTAGTTCAGGGTAGTGGGTGGTCGATCCTTCCATGTGTAGGGTTATGGACATGCAGGATGACGACGACATTATTCCCCTCCTACAGAATAAGGATGCAAGTTTGCGTTTCGCTTTGTGATGATGAACAGAGCCACAGAAGTGTTCGGAGTGCGGTCAGCTCGTGCGAAAGCACGCTCTTCCTAGGTAGTTGTTGTGCCATCGCCTCACGGATAGACCGAAGATTCTCTGTACACGAGCTGTCTTTTACATCTACATCATCCTAGTGGCCCTCATGTGTTTGCTCATTGGCGGTGTCATCGTCTGCGGCGCTCTCTTCCCTGTGTACTCGCTCTATCTCGCTCCCTATCTTCCGACGCAGAAGAACCTCCACACCGTCACGAGCACGCTCAGCCGCACCTCGTTCGAGCAGCTGCAGGACATCTTCGTCAATAAGAACTTCTCTACCAACAGTCTTGCTCTTCCCGACAATTACCGCATGCTGCTCAATGTCACCATCGAACATGGCGAGTCCATGTACAAGAACTGCAACTCGTATTTGGAAGACGGCAAGGACGTTCTCCTCCTCATCCAAGACGTGAAGAACCTGACCCAGAACAAAGACACCCTTCTCGCGTCCCTGCCCCCAGTTGACACCGTGTTATCAGGCCTCAACGCGACATTCTACCCCTACGTGGACTACCTTCCTCTGCAGATCCCGCTGGTGAGCGACGTCGTGGCGTTCTTCAAGGAAGGCAACTACACGTACGCGTCGCTGCGCCAATTCGTCGTGTCTCACCACATCCTCACACGTGATGTGATGGACTTGAAGGTGAACGAGGTGATTGACATCGCACTCGACCCCCTCTCCATTCTCGATCCTGCCTTTGTGGGCACGATGAAGACGATTGCGATCGAGGCCAAGCGAAACGCCACGGAGGTGGGCACGGACCTGCAGGCGAAGGGGAGTGAGGCGTACACGCGGGGAACGGCGATTGTGAGCGGGTTCTTGAACAACGAGGATTTGGGTCAGTTTGCAGAGATCCCGTCCGAGTTCGTGCCCTCGTTCTCCTTCATCCAGAAGAAGTACGTGATGTACAAGTCGATTCTCGCGAAAGCCGTGGCAACGCTGCCGTCCTTCGTGAGTTGCATTCAGCAGGAGGGCGAGAAGCAAGTGGGCGTGTTGAAGCGCTTCGTGGTGTCGGAGTACCTCGCCTATTTCAAGGTGCACTTCCTGTACACGCTGATGGTGGTGTTGGTGGTGGTCGCGTTGGTGGTGCTTCTGGTTCTCATGTGCATGCAGGGGTGGAAGCTGGCGCAGGAGACGCTGGCGTACGCGAAGTCCTTGTTGAAGGAGACGTCGCTTGAGACGGTGAACGCCATCAATGAGTTTGGTCATGCTGTCCAGCAGTGGTGTGTTTGTTGTGAGAGAGTTGTTCGTATTCAATCAAGGGCTGTTCAGAGTGAATCAAGAATCAATCACAGTGAATCAAGAATCAATCACATCGAAACAAGAATCACATCGAAACAAGAACGACTCAACACCCACGCTTCATCCAACAAAGAAAGCTACTTCGAGTCACTGTTAATGTGCATGCCCGTCGTGATCCACCCGCAACTAATAAAGAAATCGAAGATCTTCTCCTTCCGCTCAACATCGATCGTGATCTTCTTCGCCACCTCGTCGCGCGACGCGAACCCGTTTCTACGCTCAACCCCTCTCCACACACCCCACTTGCAACACTCCTGAATCACCGTGGCCTTAATCGACAGATAGTGTCTGGGCACCAGGTGAAGTAACTAAAACTCACCCACAACACCCACACGCACACTACACAGTCGCTTCTCCTCCGGCTTCAGCAGCTCCACACCATCCATTTTGTCCACGTTCAACGCCACCACTCTACACCTCACTCGCCTCCGTTCCCGCCAACTCCTCGCTCTCCGCCTCCTCGTTCTCCTCCTCCTTCTTCGGACCTTCCTTCTCGAAGCGCTCCGCCTCCTCCAGCGTTCGGATCCCGTTCTTGCGGTAGTTCTGTAAGCGAATCACGCGCTCGCGCAGTTTTGCCTCCTTGATCAGACCATTCATCAGCAGGTCGTAGTCCTTCTTGGAGAGGAAGCGCGCGAACGGCTTCATCAGGTTGAAGATCTCTTGTTCTGCCTGAGCGTGAGGACAACGAGAAGGATGGACTTTCGGCTTCTTCTTCTCCTCGTTGAGGATGTTCTTCAGATCGAGCAGTCCGCGCTCCAGGATGAACTTCTTGCGCTTCTCGCGCTCGAGGAGGCGACCTGGAGAGGGTGAGGGAATGATGCGTGATCATCACCACTTACGGTTGAATGCTCGCAGCATGCACGTCTTCAACTCCTTCTCCTTCTCGTCCTCGTCGCCCAATATGTCCACGTCCTTCAACATCATCTCGGCATCATTGTCGTATTCCACGTCGTAGTCGTCGCGAAGCGGGTTGTAGCCGCTGATGTCGCTGCCAAGACCCGTATATCTACAGGGTACACGGACTCAGCGTGCATACGGCGGGACGGGATCATCATTGAATGTCTCTACTCCTGACGCGACTCACACAACCATACCTTGGAACGTATCGTGGAGAATCGTTGACGGATCGGGGAGAAGCGAATCGTGACTCAAGTAACACTTCATGTAATGATCCACGCAATGGCGCTCCGATTTGGTGCCAACGTACGCAGCAATCTCTCTATTCATGAGCTCTGCAGAATGGTGCGACTCCCAGTTGCCGAACCGGAAGAGATCCATTCCCTCCATCAGACGAAGCTCTTCTTCGGCATTCCAAGTGTCCGCGTAGAGAGTGACTTTCCTTCGTGTCAACGCTCAACATAAGCACATACTTCAGGTTCTCGTTCACGTGATAGCCGTGCGTCCACTTATGCGTCTCCGTTTCAACTCGGTTCATCAGGCACTCTTTGCAAATGTAAAAGTTCTCGCAAACGGCGCACTGGAAGTGAACAGTCTGCGTTATATTCTATGGGTGAAAGGAAGCCCCATCAGCTACTTTGGAGCACAGCGAGCACTTTATATAGATATCGACATTGTGCAGCGGGAAATAGGGCTCCTCCTGGACTACAACCATCACTATTACGATAACACTCGCTACTCGGATACTTGTTGGGCTGGTAATGAACTTCGTCACTCTTCTTCTTATCCTCCTCTACTTCCATCTTGTCTTCCGTTTCAACCTTCTTCTCCTCCGTATTCTCCTCCTTTTTGCTTTGACTACAATTCAAATCCTACGGCAACGCAAACTCTTCCACTTCCATGTCTGCAATGATCAGGAGTGATGGTTCCGTTCGATGGGCAGAACGAGCGGTATTTGGCGTGCTTCCTCTGATTCGTTCCAGAAATCGGGGATATTTCGGTTCATCATTCTGTTTTGGGATTTCTCTTCTGCTTAGGACTTGCCTCTTCTGTCCGGTGATAGTTAAGGCAAGTCAACCCCTTCCATCTCCTCCCTCAATTCATGACTCAGTCATCCAACAAACAGGCGAGAAACCCCAGTCTCACTTCATGGTTGCCACCATATCGTCGATCTTCAGCATCATGTGTACATACTCCGTCGCCTGGTTGATCGCGCTGCTGCTCACCAACAGCGGCTGGATCACGCCCATCTCCTTCATGTCCGAAATGCAGCCCTTCTTCACGTCGATTCCAGCATACTTCTCTCCCCGCTGGTGTCGCTGACGCAACTCCGTCACAATCCGGATCGGATGCAATCCCGCGTTCTCCGCCAGCGTGTACGGGATGATCTCCAACGCCTCCGCGTATGCGCGCGCGATGTAGCGATCCGCCCCGGAGAGACTCTGCACCCATTCCTGGAATTGCGAAAACACCTCCGATTCCGGCGCACCGCCGCCCACCAGCAGAGAGGGCTTCTTCGCCAGACAGCGCACCACGCACAGCGCGTCGTGGAGCGAGCGGTCCGACTCGTCCAGCACCTACACATCACCGCACGAACCGGTGCGCACCAGATTGTTGGAGCCGCGCAGAAGGACGGTGACGGTCTTTCCGGGGTTGGCGACGCCGGTGATCTTTGTGATGCGCTTTCCCTCCAACTCCACCTCCTCCACCAGGTCGGCGTGACCCAGCTTGTCCTCCGTGAAACTGTCGATGTGCGCCACGGGACGACACCCGAGGGTCTACGGGTGAGAGGGCGTGCGACGACATACACGCGAGATGAACTCGATGTCGTCGCGTTCGATGTCCGAAATCACCATGATTTTGAGCTTGCTGAGGAAGTGGAGGGAGAGTTCGTTCACGGCGTCGCGCAGAATGGACTTCTGCACCAGAACCACGTTGCAGCCCGTCTTCTTGATCTTCTTGCACATCTACCCCTCACGCCACACTCCTCACACCACCTCCAGAATGTACTTGCGCTCCTCGCGCAGTAGGCGGTCCATCTGCTGGTAATCGTTGATGATCACCTTGTTGTCGATGTCCGTCTTGGGCGCGCTCAGGTGGAACTGCACGAGCCCGATCTTCGCGTTCTTCACGCACTTCACGCCCAGCATGCTCGTATCGCTCGGCTTCGTGAACACCAGACCGTCCACCAGCTCGCTGTCGTCGATCGTGCCGCCCAGCTGCTTCACGATGTGGATGTCGCGCAGGTCCACTTGGTGCTTCTCCGAGTCCGAGATGCGCAGCACTGCATCCACCGCGATGGGCGCCAGCACCTGGGAGTTGTTGGAAACCACTTTGGAGGACAGGGAGGTCGTCGCGGCACGAATCAGACTCTCGCGATCCTCGAGAGTGACGGGAATGGCGACGCTGCTCAGGATCTCCTGCGCCTTTGCCGCGCAGCGAAGGAATGTATCGGCGATGATAGTAGGGTGGATGCCCTTGTCAAGGAGCTTGGTGCACGCGTCCAGCAACGCGCCCGCGAGAACGACCACGCTCGTGGTGCCGTCTCCCGCCTCAATGTCCTGTGCTTTTGACAACTCGACCAGCATGCGAGCAGCGGGGTGAATCACCTACGCTTCACCCAACTCCCACACGTGCCACCTGAATTTGTCCCAAAATGGTGGCTCCGTCGTTTGTGATGAGAACTTCTCCCTTTTCGGCCTGGATCATTTTATCCATACCACGGGGACCGAGACTCGTTCGGATGGCATCGGCGACAGCTAGGGAAATCACAGAGTCAAATACGCACACTACCCTTCGCAGCAACGATATTGGACATGCGAACATCCTCTCCCTTGGAAGTATCGTCTAGTGTTTCTCCCTTCTTTTGAGCATTTATGGCAGCTTGCTTTTCCGACATTGCACGAGGGATAATAAGTCACTGTGACAGAGAGCAGCATCCAAGCCAATTTGCACATGCGAAACATGAGTTCTATTCGTTTTGTCGTGTAGCATTCAATTCCCTGGAGAACCCTCCGTGATTTCGTAATCTGTTGTTTTAGCCTGTGCATGTAAATGGGGTTCTGTTCCTGTTGTGGTGGTGACCGGTGTTTCATTGACCTTCCTGTTGAAGGTGAGCTCGTTGACGGATGGGTTGTGATCGCTAGTCGATAAGACAGAACAGCTGATGGACGAAAAGCACATCCCGTTGTACCGTGAAGGAAATGAGCTCATTGAAAAGCTGAAAGCGATTCCTCCCATCAGCAACGACGCCAAAGCGGTGGGTGTTGCGTCTATTCATCCAATCGTAGTCGTTATCCAGTACTCAAGATGTGGAGAAGCAGCTGCTGGCCGTACAATCGCTAGAGCCGAGTATCCGTATTATCGCCTCCATCCAGCCCATTTCCAAGAGGATCTGTTTGCTTCTTGCTGTTCTCTCATTCCAAGGCGAATCGACGGAAGAGATTCTCCAGGTCTTGGTAGCAGACGAAGACTGGACGCACAACCTAAGGGCTGTTGTTTCTCTGTTATCCTGTCTCCACTTCTGTATCGTATTTGATTCTGTAAAAGTGATCCTCGGCGTCGTGCGTGAGACGTAGTTGTACACTCCTCTCATTCACAACACGCTTTACTTCTACCGTCGCTGTGCTCCGAAAGTGGCTTCCATCTATTCCTTGCCGTCCTCCTTTCCGCTCCGTGTTACGCGTAGACTGAAGGAGAGCGAGAGCGGCGACCTCACGCTCTTCCTCGCCGAGGGCAATCCGATGCACAAGCGTCTTCTCGCATCATTGAGCAAAGACAGCGTACTCGCATGGAACTGAGTGATGAGCGTAGAAGGAAAAGAGCATTTGCGTGCTAACCGAGATTTGCAATGCAATCATCTCTCTCTTGGGTTCTGCAGACTCCACTGTTTCGGACGACGCGAGACAGTATTATTGTTATTGCATGACTTCGCTCCTCCTGATTCTGGATTGTCTCTTGACTCAGGGAGTCTTCAAAAGAAATAGCAATGTCGAGGTTTGTCCTCCTCTCTGTGGTGATGGTTAGGTCGGAAAGGCAGTCTCTATTATGATTAAGACCGAATCGGTTGGAAAGGAGTGCCTGTCCCAGCTGCGCTATGGAAGTCGAACGTTCTCGTTTGCATCGTAGTCGTGTGTGCTGCCGTTCACGTTAAGGACCCCTTCTTCTGTCAGAAGAGTCATTATGAAGAATACAAACTGAATGAATTCTTTTGCACCCTACCCTTTCTTGCTTTATCCTCCTGTGGGTGTTTCTTGGAGCCGCGTTTTCATTCTTCCACATCTTCCTTTCAAAATGACCACGTTTACGCTCTCACACCCCTCAGGCGCGTCTGCCACTATCGATCTCTTTGGCGCCACCGTGGTGAGTTGGATTCTCCCTTCTGGGAAGCAGATGCTTTATCTTTCCAAGCTCGCAGATACGGAGGGGAAGCGGGCGATCCGCGGTGGAATCCCTGTCATCTTCCCTCAGTTCAACAGCGGTTGCTTTTCGC
>ENA-UEQW01002652-UEQW01002652.1-human-gut-metagenome-genome-assembly--contig:-NODE-2652-length-13237-cov-4.052660_pt1 | contig 13237 bp, 27 predicted proteins | sample MGYA00242947_ERZ507947 | MGnify/ENA primary metagenome ERZ507947 (study PRJEB26167, sample SAMN06115421) | human gut metagenome | host: Homo sapiens | place: China:Guizhou | collected 2015-03-17... | reverse complement strand
TTGCCTCCGTGTGGCGGGATAAGTCTGGCGTTTCGCGTCAGAGCGATTCTTCAACCCTTCAAAACAACTCCCTCTTCCAATTCGCACAGGATTCCGTACGCGTCTGCACCGATTTGCTCTCGTGGAAACCCCTTCTCGTGCTCCGCGTCCTCGCTCCCATTGTGGACTATTTGATAGCCACAGTCCCAGAGGAAACTCCTTCTTTCCCGCCAACCGACACGGTGGTTTCACGCTTCTTCAAGCGTCACACCTTCCCCGCCGAAGAGTCAGCCCCACAACCCCGCGAGGTGGAGCTACTTCAAACCATCCTGGCCCCCACGCGCTTCTTCTTGGCGTCGCAGGACGTGCGCGTCCAGAACGCCGTTCTCACCGTCCTCCAGAAGTGTCTGGACGCGCCCGCCATTCCCAGGTCGTTTCCCTTCTTCTCTCCATTTCTGCCGTTCCTCAAATCGTTACTCCAAACGCCAGAATCGGCTCTGTTTCTGTCATCGCTCCGCTGTGCGCTTGCCATCTGCTCCCTGGACGCCTACGCCAGTCACGAGGTGGTGAAGACGGCGGTCTGGCCCTCCATTCTGCAGACACTGGAGGCGTGCGACGACTGGAGGCGGGAGTTGGGCAACGCGGAGCAGGCGACGCGGTTGCGGGAGGGAGTGATCGAGGCGGTGTGCGCGTACTACGATGGTGGCGAGCTGTTTGAGGAAGTAAGTGACGAGATGACCGAGTGGCTGGAGAAGTGTGTGTGGCAGTCGGTGTATGCCGCGTGGCTGAAGAGGATCTGTCGATACAACTTCTCCTACGCGTCGTGGGTGCTGTCGTCTCGTAATGAGACTCCAAAGAACCCTGTACTCTCTTCTGTTTCTTCCAAGCATGCGAAATACTCTATTCCTCACAACACACAACTCAACTCTTCACAACAAACACCTCAATAAAAGATCTGAGGAATCACGTCCTGAGCCAAGTTCTCGATATGGAGGTTACCAAAGCTCACGGTCTCAGGCAAAAAGGACTTCAGACTCATGCTCGTATTCACTCGCTTCATCGACACAGCGCCATCCTTCAGCACACGCTTCTTCTCGAACTCGTCCTCGCTTCCGAAAAACTCAGGACCCTTCTTCTCAATCATCTTCGTCAGGTCCTCCTTCAACTGCTCGCGCTGGCGAATGACGTAACGGTCCATCGAGGAGTTGCACAAGGACCACACGCAGAAGCGAATCTCCGACAGATAGAACGACACGTTGCCTACGCCTCACTCGCCACGCCCTCACTCACTTCCCAAGAAGATGGTCAGATAGAACAGCCACGGCAGGGTGCACGCGATGCCCAAATAGTCCATGAAGGTGACCGAGTAGCCCTTCTGCGCCGCCACCAGCAGCATCATCAGCGGCTCCACCAGCACGCAGATGATGAAGCACACGGCAGCCGAGATCACCTTGCCCGTCGCCAGCACGTCCATCGCGCTGATCTTCACCGAGCTCTTCTTCAGCGCGTTCGACTGGTAGTGGTGCGAGTACACCGACACCACGATCAGACCCGGCAGCGACAGGATGATTCCCGGCAGCGCCAACAGACCGTCCACACAGAACATCAGCACAGAGTACAACAGGTCAAAAATCGTCTGTCTCTTCATCGCACCGCCGCTGCTGATCTGGTAATCCGTCTGGCGCGTGCAGTGCAGCAGGTCCTCGTAGTCCTCCATCTTCGTCTTCATCTCCTGCACCGCCGGGTCCTCCGCGAACTTCTCCAGACTACGACTCAGGTGGCGGGAGCGTCGCTACCCCTTGATCAGATTGCGGTTCAGCTTGCACTTCTGCTCCGTCGTCAGCGTGATGTCGCGACCCGTCAGGATGTGGCGCGCCGTGTTCACCGCGTTGAGCGTGGCCCAGTCGGGCGCCATCGTCGTCACGTTGTACATGTTCATGTTGATCACCGACAGCAGCTCGTTCACCGCCTAACCCTCACGACACACCGACTCACTCACCTCGTGCTTCTCCTTGCCGCCCAGCTTGTAACGCTCCACCAGCTCCTTCTTCACCTCGATCGGCTCGCCCACGTCGATGAACGCGCGCGCCCTACACGTGAACACGAGAACGAACGACCACTGTCGGAACGAATCTCTCTTGAAGTAGTTCATTCCCACGGGAATCAGGTAGAAGTCGGAATCAGGGTGGTCGCTCAGGAAGCCGAGACTCATGATGGAGACGCCGACCTTAAAGGGCAGGAAGTGGCGTTAAGGCGCTTGCCGCGGGAATGCAACGGATATGTTCGACTGGTCGTGCGAACCGCCCTCGGGGAAGATGGCGACGCAGCGGTTCAGGGAGAGCGTGTTCCACACGGTGGAGAACATCTTGTGGTAGTCGATGTGGGGGAAGAACTAACGGGAATCGGTCGGACGCAACACTCACGATCATGTCGTACATCTTGCCCGCCTCCACGTCCGTGGGCTTGCTCTTCACGTCGTCGATGATGACGTCCTCATCGCTGACAATCTCCTTCACGATGTAGTTGCCGTTGTTCAGCTACGCGTCATTCGCAATCACAGCGCCCACGATGATATCGCCGGCCACAACCACCTCGGTCGTGAACTTCGTGCCCTTGCCCTACGCGTGAGAGCGCCGCGGCTATCCCACGATGATGTGACCGTCCTTCACCGTCGCCTTTCCGGTGAGCACCTTCTTCACGTCCTGGTGACGCTCCACGGGGATGATCGAGGCCATCAGTTTCATGAAGAAGCCGACGATCTTGTACTTGCGGAAACTCGACGCCGCACCAATGTAGTAGATCTTTCGAGGAAGGTGGGTCGAAATCACCATCGCGTCCACGAATTGGTTGGCGTGGGGGGCACAGACCAGCATCACGGGCTTATCCTTCGGAATGCGCTCGGGGTGGGAAACCGTGATCTCTATCTCGTGAACGCACTGCCGCCGGGACTACCTCTGAAGAACGATTTCACGAGAATCCAGTACAGGAGGCGCAGCAGCTTGTCCATAATCGTTTCTCCCGTGGTAAAGTACACGAATGCAAACACTAGGGTCCAACCGAGTGCAACTAGCCGTAATCCGGAAGCGCCGCGTCTTACCCAACGACCAGCAGAGAGCTACAGGTAACATTCTGGAATCACTTCAATTAAAGGAAAAATTGAGCAAATGATATAGAATACTGTATCCGTACACAACCGGTTTCTAGAAGCCACCCCGTCCGGATGGAGCCCCATTCGGCCCATTTGAAATGCACTGTTTCGTAGAACGGACGTGATATCCTCCGGTTGTGCGGCTTGGAGCCCCGCTGGACTCGTTTCCATCCAGAGCGGTAGTGCGGATATCAGTGCGAAAACCGAAATAAGGGAAACGTTGCGCATTTGAATTGGACAACAAACAGACACAGGATAGTACATAGAGGCCATCATCTGCCGTTTCACATTGTTTCAGCGTCATCTGCATGTCCTTGAACTGTTCTCGCAATTCCGCCTTCATCTTGTCGTATACAGACACCATACGCGTATCCACCTTGGATTTGAATGCCTCTGCTGCAGGAGATCTACATGAACAGTGAGAACAATAACGCTACGGAGGATGGACGGCATCCACCACGAACTCGCGGGACAGCATGAAAACGTCCTGCACTACGTGTCATTTAGGGAAATGGATGCCACGATAGTACCGGAGACGATCCCAGTACTGGATCTTGTTGAATCCGTAGTTCACAAACCGCTCGTCGTACAGAGGGAGAGCGTCCGCGTACTTCAGCACGAGATACCTGATATGAATTCCAGCGATAAGGACTACGGCTCTTGGTTCTTCTCGGGAATGCACCGTATCCGCGCCGTAATCGTCGTGCTGGGGATAGAAAACCATGTCGCGTCCATAAACAACTAGAATGATGACTCCAGCCCCACACAGCACATGTCCAAAACTGCCTTCCTTCTCCGTCGTGCACTTCTTCAGCACGATGCAGGACTGGAGCTCGTCGTACGAACGCGGCGCCGCCTCCACACTCCTACTCTTCACACGCCATTTCGCACCGACTTCTCCAAGCACGTCTCAATCGAATCGCACTGATTCTGCAACAGCTTCGGCGTCATGAAGAACACGGGAATCAGGATTGCCTGAAGAGGGTTGGGTTGTTGTGCCAGAATGCTGGATTTCACTCGGTCATACAGTGCGTCTACACGTTATCGTTGCACCCGGAACATACCTGAAGGAATTAGGTCAATATCCATCACCGCGATGTGCGTCGTGATCGCATTCCGAATCCCGAGGTTCCGAAGGAGGTTGATGGGGAACGACCTGGCAAGAGGATGCTCTACTGACGGCGACACCAACACAACGCGAATGTGCTGCTGCTTTGGAAGCGATTGGACGAAGTCCTCCGCGCTCTGCGTGTCTCCGGGCTTCAACCACACCACCAAGCAGATGGGACTAGTTGTGAAGCACGTATTGCGACAAAACCCTTTCCAGCGACTGGGGAGGGATCTGGCCATTTCGAAGCGGTTTTTTCTACTACTCACTTCTGAGACTCATGAGATACGTTATAGCGGAAATCCACGTCACATCCATCACTTCGTGAACAACCGTGTCTATCCGTCATACATTCACATAATAACAACGAGGGTCGTAGGGGTACTCCACTTCTGTTCCGTCCACGAACAAACGGCACATGCCGGGAGGACACGTCCCTGCTACTCCATTGGACGGCTTGCTCTCCGGATACCCTCTCGAAAGCAGGCGGGGATGCGGCTCCTTCAGCTGTAGTCGGATTCGCTTCAGATTCATCGTCGTTTTCATGTTCATTTTCTTCTCGTTGCGGTCGTTGTCGCCCTCCCACTTCCGCGCTAACTCAAAGAAGGACTTGGGCATGTTGATCTTCCTTTTGAAGTGTATACGCGCCGGTCTGTGCCTTCCACTTCCCTCGGAACCACTGGCATCCACCAAAATCTAGAAGTGAAGCAAGTCGGGAAGAGTTGACGAAACGCGTGTCCTGTTCCCTTGCTGACGCAAGACTAGTGTTGAGTCCACACAGCAGCGATACAGATGGACGAGACTGAACTGTGCCATAATTCCGTACAAAGAGAAGGCGAGGGCGAAGAGGGCGATGTAGTAGAGGAGGTAGTTCATTTGGGAGGAATGTGGGGAAAAGACAAAGCCAATTCTGAGAGGGACTCGCGAACAAACACTTCTTATATAATCACAGTACCAGCATCATAATAGTAATCTCTACGCCTCACTCCCCCCTCGAGCACAAACAGATCGTCCTGAATCCTCACGCCTGCGTTCCTGTGCGAGTCGCTTCTCGTGATCTACGCCTCACCCGCTCCCCTAAAACCGACCACAATCGACAGGTTGTCCAGAATCTCGTGGACGCCCGACACGTCGTGCACGAAGTAGTCCGCCTCCGACGGCTTCTTCCCCACGGTGCACGAAATCTACCCATGAAACGCCCACCCCTCGCAAACCGTAGTGACGTTGGGGTAGTTCTGCTTGTACGCCGCCGCCGCCTCGAACCTGCTTCTCACCCCGCACACTCACACCTACATCGCCTCATCGGTCGTGTCGTCGCCCACGCACATCACGAAGTCCAACGTGATGGCGTACGTTCTCCGCAGCAGCTCCAGCACCTGCGTGATGAACACGCCCTTGTTCACGTTCTGCGGACGCACCTGCACGTAGTCGCGTCCCTTGATCACGTCCACGTGGTAGCCCTCCAGGCTGGTGCGCAACTGGTCCTCCAGCTCCATCGCCTGCATGCCCCCGAAGTCCTATGCGTGACTCGCCCACGCCGCGCCCACGGGGTCCGCGTCCTTGAACTGCCACAGCACGGCGCTCTCCTTCGTCTCGATGAAGGTGCCGTTGGTCATGGAGCAGAAGCGACGCATGATCGCCAGCGCCGTGTCTCGCCACTTCTCCTCGTGACTCTCCTGCAGCGTGATCCACTGCTGCCTACCCTTCACGCACACACCCACACCTACTTGCCCGGCAGTCGGTAGAAGAAGCCCTCCTCGCTCGCCAGTCCCAGGTACGGCACGCCCTCCAGACAGCCCTCCACCTCCTCCTTGCTGCGCCCGCTCACCACGAACACCCACGTGTTCTCGCAGTTGCAGATGATGTTCAGCGACTCCAGCACGGGGCTCGGCGGCGTGCGCCACTTCCCCTTCCCCGAGAACGCGCGCAGGCGGTCCACGCCTCGGTAGCTGTCCTGGTCCACCAGCGTACCGCCGTAGTCCAGGAACACGGCGCGGTGCGAGGCCTCCTTCCACTTCTCGCCCACGAAGTTGGGCTGCAGCAGCGTGAAGTTGGACTTCATCTCGATCACGCGGCGGTAGTACCCCAGCCCCAGTGAGACCTCGTTGGTGTCCTTGTTCAGCGGGATCGACGCGATGTCCTTCAGCAGCATGTGGATCCAGTGCGACGTGGGGTTGTTCATCACGTACGAGGACAGCTTCTCGAAGCGGCCCTGCTTCTCCTCCTCGCTCATGCCCAGCGCCTTGCGGTACGCCTGCACCACCTCGCTCACCGACCACGGGTTGATGTACAGCGAGCCACTCAGCACGCGCGCCGCGGCGGTGAACTCCGACAGCACGATCACGGGCGCGTTGTTCAGCTGCGCGTGCACCGTGATGAACTCCAGCGGGAACGCGTTCATGCCCTCGCGCAGCGGCGTGCAGGCGAACACGGCGCCGACCGACCAAATGGCGGCGCGCTGCGCGACGGAGAGGAACGGCACCTCCTGGAAGAAGACGATGGGTCGGTCGGTGTCGAAGAGACTGTTGACGCGACACACCATCTCCTGCACCTCCACGCGCGAGGTCTCGTAGTCGCTGCAGCCCTCCGCAGAGAGCCCGTACTACACTTCACACGCCCGCGCAGCGCTACGATCACGAACGTCACCTTCTTCTGCAGGTCCTTGTAGTTCAGCAGCAGCGACTCGATCGCCTGCAGCTGCAGCGGGAGGCCCTTCAGGCGCTCCAAGTAGCACACCGACACCACGGGCGTGCGGTCGCCCACGATGCGCGCCAGCTTCGCACGCTCGGCGTCGTACTCGGCCGTCTTCATGCACTCCTGAATGACCTTGGGCTCGATGCCCATGAAGGAGGAGGAGGCCATGATGCGCCGGCCGTTGTACTCGAAGAAGGTGTGTCCGTGCTCGGCGAACTGCAGCTGCACGCCCAGCATGCGCCGCACCGTGTTGGCGAAGTGGCTACTTGTCACAGCACGAAGGAGGCATCACCGGAGGTACTCGTAGAGGTGGAAGCCGATGTGGTTGACGCTGAGGACGGAGCGCAGGAAGCTGTCGCGCCCTACGCGTGAGAGACGACGCGAGAACCGACAAGGTAGGATGCGGAACACGTCGGAGGAGGGGAAGGGCGTGTGGAAGAAGAAGCCGATGCGCACGGGGGACTTGAGGCGGCGCGTGAGGCAGGAGGGCACGAGCATCAGCTGGTAGCCCTGGATCCAAATCATCTCGTTCTCCTTGTGTCTACGCGTTCACGCCGCCACTCGCGCGTACACTTGCTCGATCGCCTTCGCGATGGCGTCGTTCACGATCGAGTAGTCGTTGAAGTACTCGTCCATCAGCGGGCGGTCGGCGAACACGTTGTCCACAGCGAAGCTGCTCCTCACACGCCGCTCATACACTCACATGTTCACGCTGTTGTGCAGCACGGGCCACAGCACCTTCTTGCAGAACCCGTGGTAGTGACCCTTCAGCACCTTCTCGTCGATGAACACGGGGAAGCAGTTCAGCTGACGCAGCGCCTCCTCCACCTTCCCGCGCTCCGACACCGGCACGTCGATGCCCAGCGGGATGCACCCCACGTACCGCGCTTGACTAGGAGTGAAAAGCGTGGGGGAGCGCAACTTGTTGAATGTGGCGTAGTAGGACTTCCACGTGATGCCGGCGAGCAGACGCAGCTCGTCGAACTCCGCCTTCCACTCGCCGTTTTCACTGCGCGTCAGGTTGATGGGGAGGAACTGCGAGATGAGCAGCAGCGATTGCTCGCTGTCCTGGTCCGTCGAGTTGTCGCGAGAGCGCTAGTCGTAACGACAAGGAAGAGAGGTGTACGTTCTCCGTGTTCAGTCGGCGGTTTGAGTTGAAGGAGGAGTTCGACAGGGAGCAGAGCGGCATGCTCGCGATCTGTTGCAGCTTCTCATCGTCCAGTGCGTGGATGATGTCCATGCTCTCTACGCATCAAGGAGGAGCGAGATCGCAAACCATGCACTTTAATGACATGGGGTCCTTGCGTCTCTTTTCTCTAGAGGATGAACATGCAAAAGAGACGGATTACGACGAAGGAGTTGCCGCAGAACACGAGAACCGAGAAGGACAGCTCGAAATCCTCGGGAATGCGGATAGGCTCGATGTTGTACCACAGGGGGTATCTGCGAATGAGCAGAAAGGGAAACGGATTGCTTCTCGGGCGTGGTAAAGAGCTCAAGACTCTTCTCGGTCTTGTCGTTTCCCAGCTCCGCGATGTTACCGCATATGTGAATCGATTCTCCGAATCCGAGTTTGGCGTTGATGTGGAAGTTCACGCTAGCCTCTCATGCAACCGCTCCCATTCTCTACCAGCACGTCTCTTTGTCTGCCATCAACGTCGAATATCACTCTTTGAAGTGGGTTTACTGAGAAAAGGAACGGAGAATCCAAAGCGAGAATAGCGGTTATGGAGCGAAAAGCGCGCACGTCACAGCGAGTGTCAGATTTGTCTTTCGCCAATGATTCCAGAGGGCTATTCTCGCAGCGACAACATCATCAAGTCGTTCAACTGGATCTTCTCCTGTCTGTCGTACGTTTGGACGCACTTCTTCAATCGCTTTATCGACCCCGTGCTGTGGGTCTTCACGGGTACATCCATGATGGTGGTGCATGACGGAAAGGAAAGACGCACACGACGCGGCTTCTGTGTTCCGGCAGCTATTCTCCGAAGACGACGCTGGAGATCAAGAACATCGTCATGAGCGAGTCCGGATTCCCCGAGGTAGGGATGGTTCGCGTCCGTAACGGGCAGACACGCGCTCTCCTTCTTCGCCACGAGAAGTACGATGTAGACTTTGCCGTGCAAACCTTCTACAAGGAGGCAGGAGTCCGTTTCGGCGCTCCGTACTTCGATGCTTCGTTCGCTCGTTCTTCTTCTGTAATTCGTAGGTTCAGAGCGAACACCACCCGCTGCTTCCGCCAGCTCCTCGGAACCAACGTGGTGTTGGCCGTCGTGGACGAGTTGAAGAACACACAGTCCCCTTCCCTCCCTCTGTTGATGTGCAGGTACGACCGCTCGAACGACGAGCACGAGGCGCTTCTCCTCCAGCTGTGGGTGCACCTGAAGCCCAACGAGGTTTGCATTCTTCCCGTTGTGAATGCTAGGAGCTCGTCGCGCGTGAAACGGACCAGTGGGGAGACATCGGGTTCCAGGGCCGCGACCCCGCTACCGACTTCCGCGGTTTGGGAGTTCTCAGTCTGAGCAATCTCTGCTACTACGCAATGCACCACACGGACGAGGCGATTCACTGTCTATTGTAACGAAACAAGTGCAGTGTGAGTGATAGGCAGAATGACGTGACGCGCGGCGGCTACCCCATGGCCATTACGGGAATCCAACTGTCATCGTCCTCGCTGTTTCAAACCCTCATGTCTAGACTGATCAACGACTGGACGGCCAAGAGACTGCTGGACCGCCAGTTCTTCTCTGTGGACGTGGAGGACACGGACATGACGCTGGAGGAGCGCGCCCTCTATTTCTACCAGGAGTTTTTCTGCCGCGTGTTCACCGCCTTCGATTCCTTCTACGAGAGCAAGCACCCCGAGAACCTCCTCCAGTTCCCCATCATTTTGAAGGAGTTTGAGAAGAGCATTCTGCCACAAATCGAGGAGGGCGTCTTCTGACCCTGCTGTGTATTATACGAGTCTCCCTGTTTGTTGGCACGCCAGATTGGGATTCCACCATGAGTGAAGCCGCGTTTTCCTTGCTTTCGCTGGGCTTGTCGTTCAAGGGCGTGAAGAAGAGCGAGCAAGAGCTCTTCAAGAAGGGAAGTGCGTCGTCGTTCCTTCGACTGACCTGCTAGAGCACTCAAAGGCTGTAGCGAAAATTCAGAAAACCACCATTGACATCCCCTCGTCCATCGATGTGTTCAATTACGAAGGGGGAGCGTGACTCCTTTGTTGTGTAGCCTAATGGCATAGACGCCAGATGAAGGACATGGAGAGCCGAAAACGAGAGCGCCAGGGTAGGCAATTGGACCGTCCCTGTTTTTGCTAATGCGCAGAGCGACGAGCGTCTTTCGAAAAGGAGTTGGATGAGAAGACACCCAAGGTGGAGGGAGTGCAGTTCAAATCGTAAAAGGCCGCGTCTGCTGTGTAAGGCCTAGGGGAGACGAGTTGAACGAGTTCCGTAACCGCATGCACATTTCCGTGTCGGGAGGCGATATTCCTCCGCCAATCAGCACATTCGACGAGATGGCCTTCACTCCGGAGCAGGCAGCGCTGAAGCGAACGGTGCTGCGCAATATCGAGGGCTTTGGTTCTCTCCCCTCCAACTCCTCACGCGTAGAGTACAAGGAGCCCACGCCCATCCAAATGCAGTCCATTCCCATCATTATCGGGAACCGCGACATCCTCGGTATCGCACCCACCGGTTCCGGCAAGACCGCTGCATATCTCCTCCCCACCATCCAGCGTCTGAGCACACATCAATCAGATGTGATTCTCTCCATCCTCCTCAACGCATAGCGCATTCGCTGCATCGTCCTCACGCCCACCGCGGAGCTGGCGCAGCAGGTCTCGCGTCACATGACCCGCCTGAGCGCGGGCACGGGTCTGAAGAACCTGGTGCTGACGAAGGTGCGTGCGTCGCGACGGAGTGAAGAATAGACCACCATCGCGAGCGTGATCGACAAGGGCGTGAAAGTGGACTGCGTCGTGACGACGCCGCTGCGCCTGATCTCCACCATCGACACGAAGAAGATCGACTTCACTGGTGTGTGCTGACTGGGTGTGTGACGCACAGGCGTGGATATTCTGATTCTGGACGAGGGCGACAAGCTGTTCGAGGACGGGTTCGTCGAGCAGGTGGAGTCATGTTCTCCTTCTCACAGCCAGATCGATTCCATTCTTGCCGCCTGCACCAACCCCCACCTGCAGCGTCTTCTCTTCAGCGCCACGCTCCCGCCCGTTCGGTTGGTCGATTAAACTGATTCGTTAGGGCGTGGAGGATATGGCGCGCACCGTGCTGCGCGACCCGATTCGCGTCGTGATTGGGAAGCGCAACGCCAGCAACCAGAACGTGGAGCAGCGTCTGCTCTACTGCGGAACGGAAGAGGGAAAGTTGCTCGCGCTGCGGAACATTTTGAGAGAAGTGCGAAATCGGGACTGTTTTTGACAGCTAGGGATTCCAGCCGCCAATGCTGGTGTTCGTGCAAAGCAAGGATCGGGCGCGTCAGCTGTACACAGAACTGGCATACGACAGTGGATCGCGGAGGCGATGCGCTGATGCGTAGATGTGAGTATCGACGTGATCCACTCGGACCTGTCCCATGCGGCGCGTGTTGCGGCCATCAACAAGTTCCGAATCGGCGAGACGTGGGTGCTCATCGCAACGGATTTGCTGGGACGTGGATTGGATTTCTTGGGGTTGAACACGGTGGTGAACTACGACTTCCCGCAGGTGCGGGTGTGCGAGTGGAGTTAGGTGTAGAGCGGCATTGAGTACATCCACCGCGTGGGACGAACGGGACGCGCGGGTCGAAAGGGAATGGCGATTACGCTGTTCACGGAAGACGACAAGGTGAGGCGTGGATAGATAGAGTGAGAGATAGCCGATGCTGCGTTCGATCGCGAACGTGATGAAGATCAGCGGATGCGAAGTGCCTGATTGGATGCTCCAGCTGAAGAAGATTGAGTGGTGGCGAGAGAGGCGTGTAACGCGTAGCAAACGGGACAGGAAGAGAATCGAAAAGCACGCCATCAAGAGAGACGTCATTACCACACAGGCGAGCTTCGACAAGAAGCGCAAGAAGACGAAGTAGCGACGGAGTGCGACGATGACGCATAGGAAGAAGAGCCACAAGAGCAAGAAGAGTCACAAGGACGGAGAGGAGGACGCCCAGCTGTTGGAATGACGTGTTTGTTCAAACAAGGAGAGTACAAACAGCCGTTCGCCTTACGCTTGGCGGCTTCCTTTCTCAGCTCCTCGTCCTCCTCGTCGTAGAAGAAATCGCTGATCGTCCAGAGTCTCTTGTTCTCTCTGCAGTACTGGTTGTACTCCTCGAGCGCCTCGTTCTCGCCGATCATCTCGATCGCCTTCTTCACGTCCACCACGAACTCGGAGTCGATGGTGTTCTTGGTGTCGACAAAGCCGTCGGCGCTCAGCTCCCAGTCCATCTTCTTGAAGTCCGAAAGCAGCTTCTCCTTGTTGATGCTCTCTCTAGGCGTAAGCAAGCGGTTCGCAGTCACGACATGTTGATGTTCGCCGCCACCTTGTTTATATCGTTCACGCAGTCGTTGTAGTCCAGCATTTCGAGATACGCGGCCAACTGGTCCTCCATGTAGTAGTACTTCTTCAGCAGCGTCTACGGGTCACAGATCACAGGAAAGAGACACCGTTAGCGAGGCCTGCTGCTTCTGCGCAAAGGCGGCTTTATACACGAACGTTTCGTACTCTATCCGTCACAGCGAGTCGAAAGCACGCACCGTTCTTCAGTCCCTCCTTGTTCGCCACCTTGGCATTCACGAGACACCATCGCTTGTACTCCTTGGTCTTGAGCACCTGCACATCATTCAACAATGCATGGAGCTACTCTTTTCTCGTAGAGACGGATGAAAGCGCCAACTCTCTCGTGGTACGAATGGAGCTGGGTCTTTCTATAATCCGCGTAGTTGCTATCGCAGCAGATGTGACAGACGTGGCAGCAGTTGTAGGAAAGGGAAGGACTCATTTTCTGAAAACTGACGGAAATCAAAAGGGCTTGGCTGGGCTGTGGGGGTGCAATCACTGGCATTTTGTATTTCAGCCCATCTGCGCAAGCCAGATTAGATTACTTATCGGGATAACGACATTTGAACGCAATTTCATTTCTTGGATGGGTACGAGGGTGTGCGCTGTGCGCGATGCGCGTGTGGATGTGAAGATGGGAATGGATGAGAGGGGTGGATGGGGAGGAGTGGAATGGATGGGGAAAACAAACATATCACGCTTGATGTCGTTAGGACTCGTTTCCGACCACCTTCACCAATTGAACGGCTCTCGTCTCTC
>ENA-UEQW01002651-UEQW01002651.1-human-gut-metagenome-genome-assembly--contig:-NODE-2651-length-13246-cov-3.933025_pt1 | contig 13246 bp, 22 predicted proteins | sample MGYA00242947_ERZ507947 | MGnify/ENA primary metagenome ERZ507947 (study PRJEB26167, sample SAMN06115421) | human gut metagenome | host: Homo sapiens | place: China:Guizhou | collected 2015-03-17... | reverse complement strand
TTCTATGCTGAAGGAGTCGTCTTCAATCGTTTGGTATTATTCCTAGCGGACTACTGCGAGTGATGGTGGACAGGGACTCAACCACCCTGAGTCTGTATTTGTTTGCGGACATGTACATAAAGCTGTGGAACGCGCCGAAGAATCAGCCGTTGCTACGACGAATGATGCCCCGTTTCTTTCCGGAGTATTTCTCGTCTTCTTCCCATCAAGAAGAGAATAATGATTCTGGTAATCCATTCCTTCCCGTTTTCATGTGTAGATGAGGGAGAAGACGCATTCGGCTCCGACATTTCCTTTCTCTACTCGTGTTTGCGCATGCAGCCTCTCAACGGACAGTTTGAATTGCCTTCCTTCATCAAAACGACACCCTACCCTCATCAGCATCTCGCCTTGTGCTGGATGCTTTCTCGCGAAGGCCGCGCCGTCTCCCAAGAGGAGGAAGATCGAATCGCCAAGAGCAGCTCCGCCATCCACCCCCTGTTCGTTCACCTTCATGACAACTCCAAGTACTTCTTCGCGCCACGCACCTTCTTCATGACCGACGTTCCGATGACCAATCTGGTGCAGCGGCAGGGCGGCGTTCTCTGCGACATGATGGGCTTGGGGAAGACCTTCGAGATGCTGGCACTCATCCTTCTCCACCCACGCGAGGAGGGTGAGAGGGCGTTGAAGGGAGAGGCGTTGAAAGGAGAGGAAGTGAAAGGAGAGGAAGGAAGCATGGAGGCGTTGGAGAGAATCGCGTGTGGAATGAGAAGGAAGAGGAAACACGGCCAAGAGCAGCCAGTGGCTGCGATAACAAGCGTGAAGAGACCAACTCCGAGCGAGAACACAACTCAACTCACAATCCCTCCTGCAACGCCTCCACAAACCACCAACACCACCACACTTCGTCCTCGGGAGCGGAGTTTCATCGAATTCATCTGGACACACCTGGGCATGTCCGTGGTGAACTGGGGAGACGCCTTCAACGCCTCCAGCGCCAGCAATCACAGACACCAGCTGGAAGTGCTGCTGAACCAGGACGACAGCTACGAGGAGAAGCCTTCTCGAAGCGACGACTCCGCAGAACAACAGCCCAGTCTTCTGTGCGTGGACCTGAACTTCCTTCCGGTCTCGCCGAAGTACGTGGTGAACACAGAGGGTTGTTGCGTGCGTTCTGGCTGATGGAATAGTGTTTTGCGGGTGCTTCTCCAAAGACATCACGACCACGAAAGGCAAGCTGATTCGATGTTCCGAGTGCCTTCGCTTCCAGCACTACGCGTGCGTCTTGTAGGGCCTGTTCCGTCGTCTCACACACAGTGGCTCCTCCCACCAGCTTGTCAACCCCTACACGTACAAGTGTCACGACTGTCGCAAGCGGCTCTTCGACCCCTCCCAAGTCGTCCACTCAAAAACCACGCTGGTGCTGACGCCGGGACACATCTGCACGCAGTGGGTCCACGAGCTGAAGAAACACGTCGCTCCCGCGGAGGACGACTACGAGCTGAGCGAGGGCGATCTGATCGAGGGACGGATTCACGGCGTGAAGTTCGTTCTCTACCCGGGCATCGCCACTATCCTAAAGAGCATCCAGAACGGCAAGAGTGTCTCCTTGTTCATCGCTTGAGTTCTAGAAGCCTCGCGCTTGCCCCTCCTTCTCTTCCCCGAGTATCTGGCGCAGTTCGACATCGTCTTCGCACGCTATGACGGTTTCAAGCAAGACTACGACGTCTTCGTGTCGCAGAAGCGGGAGCTGCGACGTGCCGCCGCCTTCCCCTCCTTCATCTCGCCGCTGTTTTGCGTGGAGTGGTGGCGCCTCGTGCTGGACGAAATGCACCTCGTCGAACACTCGTCTCGTCTTCTTACGTGCTGTTCGCAGCTGCGTCGCATCCACGTGTGGTGCGTGTCGGGCACGCCGTTCAACCGATCGCTCGACGAGATGAACGGCGTGATGAATCTGCTCTCCATTCGTCACTACTGCGACAGCGCCATTTGGAAAGAGTGCGTTTCGGTCCCTCTCTCGCGTCTCTGTGATGTCTAGAACCCCTACAACTGCCACGACACCTCCGTTCTCCCTCTTCTCCAGGGGCTGATCGATGAGTACTATTGGTGCACCACGCTGGAGGACATCGCACGTCTCTCGCCCGCTCTCATTCCGCCACAGCACCGCGTGCTCCACCGCGTGCAGCTGACGGCAATTGAAGTGCGTGTGTGTCGCTGTGATGAGAGATAGAGAGCCCACTACAACGCAACGCACCAACGCTGCATGGCGCGCATCACCGTCAAGATCAACAAGATAAAGAAAGCATTGGGCCCACAATACGACACGCAGGTTCTCCCACGCGACACGCTCCACTTCATCCTCGTCCAGCTGAGAGCGCTTCGCCAGGCCTCCACACACTACCAAGTTGTCTCCTCTTCTCCCCATGTCCACTAGGTCGGTTCGTTCAGCGCCAACCCCTCATCGCACATCATGTCACTCAACGAAATCCAAGAGAAGCTCGTCGAGGAGTCCATGAACAACTGCACTGCCGCCTTGCGAAATCTTGTGGCCACAAAGAACGCCATCTCGGGTCTCGCCATTCTCCAGGACCACTGGGACGACGCCTTCGCCAACTACCAGTCCACTCTCGCCTACTGCAAAAGTGTGGATGCGACGCGTGGCGTGAAGACGGACACTTTCCAGATCATCCACTGTCTGTGGAACGCTCTGGAGTGCTGCAAGGTGAATCCGGAACTCTTGAGCGCTGAACAGCAAGCAGAATACCTGTCCGAGCTAACCGAGTTGCAGAACCACTTCCTGGCGAAGGCGGAAGAGAAGCTGGCGAAGGCGGTCGAGAACGTGACGAAGTGCGAGTTCAAGACGGGCGATTTGGACGCGGCTTTCGACACGCTTCGCGCCTGGGCGAAACGCCTCAACTTCAACAGCGACTTTCGTTACGACCTGAAGGAGTTTCAGCCCTATCTCTTCTCCGCGGAGGACTACAGAGACTTCTTCAGGAAGCGGTTCCGTCGCTGCGTGGTTCGCACGCGCGACCCCAGCATCACTCGCTTCCTCGACTCTCTCAAGGTCGGGGCGCGTTCGAGAGGTCACGCAATAGACGATCGTCGACACCAGCGTGCACGCCAACGAACTCGTGATTGCCTCCGTCGGCGACGGTCTGCGCTTTCTGGAGCTGTGGAAGGCGTACGTGCTGGCTCTGCGCGTGCGTGTAATGGCGGAGCTGGCACAGTTCAGCGCCCGTCCGTCGCCAGCACTGGTTCGCGTCGCTCTCGCACGTGACGTGTAGACAGCGGAGTGTTCGACGTGCCCGCGCTGTCTGGAGCAGATCGGCGTGACGAAGCCCGACTTCCAGAGCGACGCGCTGCGCGTGTGCTCGCACTGCCGCGTCGACGACACGATTCGCCTGTACGACTCGCTGCTGTACAACTTCCGCGCGGGCGAAGAGAAAGACGGAGTTTCAGTGAAGCCGAACGTGTCGCGCACGCTCGCGGAGGGCGTGGCGCTGCGCGTGCTGAACGCGTACCAGAAGCTGGGTCAGGGCAAGAAGGAGCGGCAGGAGGGAGGTGAGTGAAGAGGCGTGGAGTGAGGGTCAGAGCGCATCAAGACGGTGGTGGAGCTGCTGAAGCGAGAATCGATCTGTTTCCACAGCCAGTGGAAGGCGCAGCACTCGCTGCTGCTGTTCAACGAGGAGCTGAAGCAGTGCAAGTCGCGACTGACGCTGAACGACGACTTCTTCCTGGAGAACGACAACACGGTTCGCCGCGTGGACCAAGACAGCATTCCGACGCTCATTGCCTGCGAAGAGCAGTCGCAGCGCGCTTACACCGCGTCGTTGGAGTGGGCAAGGGGAAGTGAATTCATGGCGATAGACAAAACCTGTCCCAGCTGTCGTTTATCGAGGCGTCCACCGCACAGCTTGTCAAGGATGGCAATATCTCGTGTCCTATCTGCTTCCTCGACATACAGCCCCCGTTCCGTGTTCTCCCCTGCGGGCACGCCTTCTGCGTGGAGTGTCTGGAGCTGTCCTGCAAGCATGCGGAGGAGCACCGCGTGTCGTGCTACTGTCCGGTTTGCAGCAGACCCTTTGTGAGGGAGGATGTGATGGATGGCGGCAGTGTTCACGAGTAGGTCAAAACGGGGTCGGATCTGATTCGGTCGGAATCGGAAGACAAGTGGGGCCGCAAGATGGGCGTTCTGCTCGATCTGATTCGGGACCTCATTCGGAAAGGACCCGACACAAAGATCCTTGTGTACAGTCAGTGGATGGATTCGTTGAGTATGCTGAAAGTCATTTTGGAGTCGTGGCGAGTGAATGGCCTCATCCGTAGAGAAAACTACATCAATTGCCTGCTGATGACTCGAAAACACAACTACGAATCGACCTCTGTGTTTAGGGAGTCGAAGAACATGCCTGTCTTTCTCATGTTGCTTCAACAGGGCAACAACGGACTCGACATGTCCGTTGCCTCGCACATTATCATCATGGAGCCCATTCTCTCTGCGAGTGTGTGCATCTACCCTGTTTCACGAATAGCGATGGAAGCCCAGGCCGTAGCTCGAGTGCAGCGAATAGGACAGAAGAATGAGACGTATGTGCACTATATTATCGCGGACGACACGATTGAAAGCAAGATGTGACGGTTCGCTCCACGCATGACGGATAGTTATACGCTCTTTGAAAAGCGGAAGCTCAGTGCGAGCAACAGTCGGACGTACGGGAAGATTGAGGGCGAGACCCTGACTGGGAGAGAATTGGACGAGCTCCTCGCGTGCTCTGTTTGTTTGAACAATCACTCCATTCACCGTCAAGAGTACAATACTCTGGCTGTTTGAAGACTCCCTTCTGATAGTCCTCCAACTGAAGCGAGAGTCGCATGATCGAGCCGCTCGTCATGGAAGGAATGCTCTCGAGGGATGGCATGATGTCTGTCTGCAGACGTTGTAGCAGTTTCTGCAGACGGGGTCGGTCCTTCTTCGCCAGAATGGCGTTGCCAATAGCCAAGAACGATTCGACGACGGCAGAGAACTGGACGAACGGCTTCGCTACGTACAACGACATGAACGAGTCGAACCACTTCCACAGGAGGTTGACATCGAAGGGATTCGCATTTGACTTCGGCGTGTAAAGAAACAGCCCAACGAACATGGAAACGAGCATGGCGTACTTCCTCATATGCTTTTCGAACAACACAGGAGGAAGGTCCTTCTCATTCTCCACATCGGGAATCAGCAACGGACACTTCGAAAACAACTGTCCCAGTATCAGAGAAACACACAACGCATCCTGCGAGGCCAGTTCGCACAGCAGATACGCGAAGGACAGAGCGACGGGAATCTCCCGCGATTCTTCGCCCTTGCTGAATAACCGCTCCACAACGAAGTTCTTCAGGAGAAGTGCCACGTCCTCGTTATGATACGAGGCGCATAAGGAGGAGATGTTGCTTGCACATTCGACGATTTTGCGCCGTTCAAGAGAGAAGGTGTTAATCCCGTGTTGAAGCTTCCACATTTCCTCTTTCAGTGCGTGATACACCTTGTCCGTAAGCGCCTCTTTATCCTGGAGAAGAGCGTTGAGCGATGTCACCGCTGCCACGAGTTGTTGAGGCGAGGGGGTTGTGAGGGGCGGAGTGGTTTGAAGAGTTGGGGTTGGGGGTTCTGTCTTTGCAGGTTCTGTCTTTGCAGGTTCTGGTTTTGCAGGTTCTGGTTTTGCTCGCTCTGGCTTTATAGGTTCTGGTTTCAGTTCCGTCTTTAGTTCTGGATTCACTTCTATCTTTACAGGCTCCGCCTTCACTTCTGGCTTCACAAGAGACACCTTCACACTCGCTTGGACTCCCGCCTTCGTGTCCTCTTTCCGCTGCTCTTCCTTCTTCTGAGCACTGTGAATCGCATTCCGCAATCGACCTCGCTCCGAGCTGGATACTCGCTCCAGAATAGCCTTATTCGATTCTGCTTCATTCGCAATCGCCTCACTGACGCTCTCTTCCCTGTGAGTCTGTTCCCATATCCTCGTCAAACGACAGTTCAGCTGCCTCTCGTACGCAACCACCTACGTATTCACAACACACTGACTTGAAATACACGATCGCACAACGCACTGAGAGCATGGAGAGAATCCAAGTGTTTGACGCTGTATGTATAGTTTCTACAACTCACAAAGACCGCAAAACCAAACGTCACGCTGGGCCGTTCAATACAGCACTCCCAAGCATTGTCCCTTGTTGCGCTGTACAAATCGGCGATCTCTTCTTTGCACCGACGTTGAGCCCTTGAAATGGAACCGTCCGAAATCGCATCCGAGTGAAAGACGGACTGGATACAAGGAGCAAGCGCGGCTGTGTGGTCGTGGCGTTTGCGATACTCCGCATCCTCTTTCCCGTACACGATTTCTTTGTCATATGCGTCTTTCCTTGGAAGTTGCTCATTCTTCTTCATATGTGAAAGCTGCTGCGTAAGCGACACTTCGGATACTGGTTCTGTGTATTGAAACGCACTGCGAGCGCAAAAGAAACGATCTACACGGTTCAAACCAAATCAGACGCCTTTCTACTCGGTCTGGACTCATTTGACGCAACCTGCTCACACATCTCCGAATCCTCTTCCTCCAGACAGGAGGTCGAGAATGAGCACATCTGTCTCCGTGAGCCCTTACTGTTCTTCTGCATGGTTATTCAGCAATCGTCCCACGAAGAAACGGAAAGCGGGGCTCCTTTGTCTGGCTTCCTCCACTTCCAAAAAACAAGCCGATTTCGATCAAACAGGGAAAACAACCCAAATGCTTACAGATCGCTAGGAGCAATCACGTCATCGATCTTCAGCACCATTCTACACAGCTGCGTCGCAAGCTGAAGCTGCTGCTGCTTCGACACCAAGGTCTCAATCACATGCGCCTCCTTCATGTCGTTGCTTCCGTTATTCATGCAGTCCACGCCCAGCGCCGGGTTCTTCTCCTCGACCTGTCTCTTCTTCAGATACGACACCAGCTCCATCGAAGGCAGACCGCTGTTCTCCGCCAGCGCCACAGGGATGTCGTCCAACGCGTCAGCGAACGCGCGGAAGGCGTGCTGCTCCATGCCGCCCAGCGTGGCGGCGAACTGCTCCACTGCGATGGAGCACGACAGCTCGGCCGAGCCGCCGCCGTAGACGATCTTGTTGTCCTTTATGAGATTGCGCGTGACGCAGATGGCGTCCCAGAGAGAACGCTTCGCCTCCTGCACCATCATGTCATTGCCCGCGCGGATCAGCACCGTCACGATGTTGGTGTTCTTGCAGCCCTCCACCATCAGCAGCGAGTCGTTGGTGGTGCCCACCTGTTCCTCGCGCACTATCCGTCACGCCACACCCACGCGCCCACCGCACGACGCGTACCCCAGCTTGTCGCTCGACAGCTCCTCGAAGCGCGGGACGATGCGCGCGCCGGTGGCGATGGCCAGCGCCTCCATCTCCAGTCCGCCCACCCATCTCACGGCGTGGATGCCGTTCTGGTACAGCAGCGAGTTCGCCTCGTCGTCGAAGCCTACGCCTCACAGCGCCGCGCTGCACCTACCCCACTGACAGAACGCCAGGTTGGCGCCCGTGTCCTTGATCATCTTCACCATGTTGCGGAAGTACGCCTGCTCCTGCTCGTACAGGTCCATCAGGTCCTACCCGTCACGCCACACGCCAGCCGCCACCTTGCCCGACTTGATCTCCACCTCGTGCTTCGTCTTGGGCTTCGGCGGCTCGAACGCGCAGGTCAGCAGACACACGCGCGCGTCCTTCAGCTCCTTGGGCATCTGCGGGTGGCTGAAGCCCTTGTCCAGCACCAGACCCTGAATCAGCTTGGTGTCCTCCAAGCGACCGCCCGTCTTCGTCTGGACGTGAACTCAAATCGGGGGGATTACCGTCAGCTTGATCAGGTCGAAGCGGACGTCGCGACGGGGGATGTCGGCGACGGCGAGCACCGATTTCACGGCGATTTCGGCCATCTGGCGTTTGAATCTAGAATGAAGGGGAGGAGAGAAAAGAACTTGTTCACGATCTTGGAGGACAATGTGGTGAGGGCGACTTCCACCAGGGGCTCGATGTTATCTTCTGTGAAGTTGATGGTGGTCGAAATCTCCGCCAAGTGGTCTACGGCAACCTTGCACGCCTGCTCGAAGCCGTCCGCCACCTTTACGGGGTGAATGCCCTTGTCCAGGAGCTCTTGCGCCTATTCGTGAAAGCAGCCACAGGACGAAACCTTCTCCAGCATGGCGCCGGCAAGCACAACGACGCCGGTGGTGCCGTCGCCGACTTCGTCGTCTTGGGACTGAGAAAGCTCAACAAGCAGCTTTGCCACCTGGTGCTCCACGTCCATGTTCTTCATGATCGTCGCTCCGTCGTTGGTGACGGTGACTTCGCCGTCCTGGCTCACGAGCATCTTATCCATGCCTACGGTGAATGGAGACACCGAAAGCTACCCTTCGGACCGAGAGACGTACGCAATGTGTTACTAAGAGTTCTGGCAGCGAGAATGTTCGCCTACAACGATGAGCGCCCTGAGCATGCTACAAAATACACGAATCGCATCTAAGCCCTTAATACGTTGTTTCTTCTCCTGTTCACGGATAATGATGTAGGGATTACCAAACTCGTCAAAGGTGAGACTCATGTCTACAGCTTTAAGGCAGCGACCCACCACCGACTCGTTCAACAAAATGGTCAGTTCAGACTACTTCACCAAGTCCTCTTGTATGAAAACGAGAACTGCGTGTGCAGTGATCCTTGATTAGGAAGAAATCGAACAGAGCGTTCCCACTATCGTTTCACGTTGCTTTCGTGTGCTATTTCTCACATACATTCTGTGTGGAGTCTGCTGGGGCGAAATGGTCGTTCTTCGGATTCATGGACGGTTTCTTCCAAACACGACGAATCGCGCTGTCTCTATGAATCGAAACGATGGAAAGTGTTTCCTGGAGGGGATGAGCAAAAGCCAGCGAAAACGGCGCTTTGGCTGCGTGTATCATTGACAGTATTCTTCATCCATTTTCGAGTGCAGTGATTTCTTCCTCTGCATCGCAAGTAGATGGTTCCCTTCTTGTCGAGAAGACGACATCTTGAGGATCTTCTCGATTGGAAGAGAGTGGATGACCAGATTCTCAGTAACCGTTGTTGCTTCGTAGTGAGTGCGTAGTCGTGGGTACGATGGGCAAGTATGCCACCCAGCGGGAGAAGCATCAGAATAATGAGGAGGATCTGGAGAAGTTCTTGAGTAAACACTACAAGGACAACTATCTGATATTCAATTTTTCGTATGCGTTGTGCTGCGCGTTGATTGGCGTAGGTCAGTGAAAACGACCAACGTGTCCTTCCTCGGGAGAACGATCAACTTCAACATGGAGAACATTTCACTGGATATGCTTTTCCGCATCCTGTACTGTATTGAGTACTGGAATCACAACCCAAAGCACTATGGTGTCCACTCTCGCGCTTCTTCACTTGTAGTCGTTCTTCACGACGACGCGTATAGTTACATCTCCGAGCTGGTGATGATTTGCTACCGTATTCGGCAGGATGTTCCTCCTCTCGTTGTCCGTGACATGTAGATACAGAAGATGACCATCTCCGCGCACGATCTCATGGAGAGCTACATCTTGATGCGATACGACCAGAATGATCTCGACCACATTCCCCCGTTTCTCTCCCGCATCATCATCGAATTCCAGATCTGTCTCAGCATCAAGAACAGCAAGGACTTCAAGGGGCCGTACGACCTGACGCAAATCATCTGCAACTACCTGTACAAGAAGGACGGCGTCGAGTTCAACGTGCGTTGTGTTGCGTCTGCTTCAGCGTAGGACTGTCCTGTGCTCGAAATCTACAAGGGCGAGAACGAGATCTACTCTTCGGCGTGGAACCCGGAGACGGTGATTTGGGACGAGGTTCCCGGCGTGCTGGCGCTCACCCCGAACAAGACCATCTACGGTGATATGACGATGGTGTGCTACGAGCCGCTGAAGGACGGGCAGCGCAACGTGCTGTTCCGGTACTGGGTTCACACCGCGTTCCTGCCCACGTCGAAGGAGAACGACAACGACGATACGAGCGACACGGTAGTCGCTGCACAATTCCGTAACGAGTAGCACATGTGCACGGTGTACAACAACCGCATTGAAATCGTGAACAACGTCATTCTCGACCGAATCCAGCTCAGCTACAAGATGAAGGAGTCCGACAACACGAGCCTCGTCTCGCAGGACGTGTCCTTCTTCCTGAAGGACGAGCAGGCGAGAAAGCAGGGTCTTCAGGACATCGTGCTGCACAACAGCGTGATCGTGGACGGGAGCTGCTACCAGAAGCTGCATACGAGCTCGATGAACGGCGACATCGTGAAGCTGGCGCTGCAGCTGAGCGTGAACGACGTCACGAAGGCTTCCGTCCTGATTCGCTCCGACACGCTGAACCCGCAGAAGAAGTACGTGTACGTGAGACCGAGTAGTACTCAGCTCATTGCACTTACACGTAGTGGCGTTCACAGAGCCTCAGGCGCCGCAGCCGGGCAGTCCTCAGCTCCGCGTGGGCTCTCCGTCTGTACTCGCGACGAGTCCCGTCGAGACCAGCCTGCTGCAGTCTCCGAGCAACCGTCGCTTCGTCTCGTCACGCATCCCGCTGGTGCGGCCCCAGTCGAAGGACGTGAAGATCCCCTCGAGTCTCGCCTCGCTCAACGTGAACGAGCTGAAGGACGACGCGCTGGAGAACATCGACGTGTCGTCGCTGATCAACCTCAAGGAGCTCAAGGCGAGCGCGAACGTGGACAACCTGTCGCTGTCGCTGGGCGCGGACATGGACATTTCGCTGGACGACTTGAGCGACACGGACCTGTCTCAGGTGTGCGTCATTTGCATGCAGGACAAGCCCAGCGAAGCCAACCAGCTGATCGAGTGCTCCCACTGCAAGAAGAAGTTCCACACGACGTGTCTCCACCTGCCGCAGATCCCCTACTCCACGCAGACGCCCATGGAGAGAAGGAAGCGCGCCACGTACATGGAGCAGCACTACAAGAACTGGCTGTGCGCCTCCTGCAAAGAGGATCCTGACGTTGCCTCCATGCAGTCTCCTTCCATCGCCAACACGGTGCCGGGCTCGCCCGTCTCCAACCGCACCTCCACCATCGCGTCACCGTCCTTCTCGCCGTCGCTGAACCCCGTGCCGCTGAACCTGGAGCCGCGCAGTCTGCTCGGCGAGCCCAGCGTGGCGCCGAACCCCGTCGGCTCGCCGTTCGGGTCGCCCATTCTCTCTCGCCCGTCGCATCCCGTGATCAAGAAGGCGCTCGGAACCGACCTCTCGCTGGGCGGCGTGGTCGTCGGCACGGAGGACTACGCGGCGATGCAGAGAGCGCTGCAGATGTCGTCAGGAGCGATTCCGACACTTCCGGGGTCTTCGGATCACGTGAAGGCGCCTCATCTCGACGCCTCGCTGGTTCCTATCTACACCGACAGCGACAGTGGCGCCGAGGAGTCGCCGCGAGAGAAGGTGGCGCCTCGCTCGCTGCTGCACAGTAACCACCACAAGCACATCAAGCCGGACAAGTTGGCTTCGTTCCTGCGGTCGCTGCTGGCGCTGCCGGAGAAGGACGGCGAGAACGACACGTTTATCAAGGACGTGGTGAGCAACGTGATGCAGAACGCGAACGAGGCGGAGATGAGCGTCGTGTGTCCCATTCCCATGTTCGTGCTGAAGTCAATGCTGAAGACGGCGGTGTTCAACCCGACGTCGGTTCCGGTGAGCAAGGTGTTCGTGATCGACGGGAAGGAGGTGGTTCGCATCAGCGACCATCCGCAGTTGAAGGCCTTCTTCGAGCGACTGAAGAAGGGAGAGGACGTGGAGGCGATCAAGAAGGACATGGTGAGCGAGGGGCTGGATCCCGAGGTGATCACCAAGGACCCGAATTCGGTCGTGCTTCTGGAAGACTACACGATTTCGTTCCTCCGCTCCGACCAGAAGAAGGAGGCGACGGCAGTTCAGCCCGGCGCTGGATCGCAACCGCAGGCGAAGGAGGATGTGGGGATTGACGCGCTGTCGGACAATCTGGTGATTGCGAAGTACATCAAGATGTTGATGAGGAGGATTCCGCGGGAAACGGTGGTGGAGTGCATGAAGAAGGACGGAGTGGATCCGTCGATTCTGAATGAGCTTCCGTCCTCCGTTGAGGAGTCGAAGAAGCCGCAGGCGACGAAGAAGATGGTGAAGCGTTGCGAGCATCCTGACTTCGCGAAGTACTTCAACATGCTGAAGAAGGGAGTGCCGCCTCCGGGAGTGCGACACTGCATGATGCGCGATGGCGTTGATCCTGACGTGAGCGTTTGATGGGTCACTGATGTGTAGTTGATTGATCGTCCTGATGACTTGATTGAGGGTGTTGTGGAGGAAGAGAAGCCGCAGGAAGCGGAGCAGGAGAAGGGTGCGTCTGTGAAGAAGGTGAAGTTGTGCGAGCATCCTCAGTTCGCGAAGTACTTCAACATGCTGAAGAAGGGAGTGCCGCTTGCAGGAGTCAGGCATGCGATGATGCGAGACGGCGTTGATTCGTCAGTGTTGGATAAGGATCCGAATGAGGAAGTGGAGATTGAGGAGGAGAAGGGTGGCGCTGCGTCTGTGAAGAAGGTGAAACTCTGTGAGCATCCGAAGTACTTCAAGTACTTCAACATGTTGAAGAAGGGCTTGCCTGAAGCTTCGGTCAGACATGCAATGATGCGAGATGGCGTGGACACGTCCGTGTTGGACAAGGATCCCAATGAGGAAGTGGAGATAGAAGAGGAGAAGCCTGAGTCAGCGGTGAAGAGAGTGAAGTTGTGTGAGCATCCGAAATACTCCAAGTACTTCAACATGCTCAAGAAAGGATTACCAGAGACATCTGTGAGACACGCGATGATGCGAGATGGAATCGATGCGTCAGTGTTGGACAAGGATCCGAACGAAGAGATTGAAATCGAGGAAGAGAAGCCTGCCGCATCGGTGAAGAAGGTGAAACTGTGTGAGCATCCCAAGTTCTCGAAGTACTTCAACATGTTGAAGAAGGGATTACCAGAGACATCAGTTCGTCACGCGATGATGCGAGATGGGGTGGATACTTCAGTTCTTGAAAAGGATCCCAATGAGGAAGTGGAGCTGGAGGAAGAGAAGGGTGGTTCATCGACAGTCAAGAAAGTGAAGTTGTGTGAGCATCCGAAATTCTCGAAGTACTTCAACATGTTGAAGAAGGGTCTTCCTGAAACGTCGGTTCGTCACGCGATGATGCGAGATGGGGTG
>ENA-UEQW01002635-UEQW01002635.1-human-gut-metagenome-genome-assembly--contig:-NODE-2635-length-13302-cov-5.104272_pt1 | contig 13302 bp, 22 predicted proteins | sample MGYA00242947_ERZ507947 | MGnify/ENA primary metagenome ERZ507947 (study PRJEB26167, sample SAMN06115421) | human gut metagenome | host: Homo sapiens | place: China:Guizhou | collected 2015-03-17... | reverse complement strand
GAGATGTTTATCAGGGAATGGCTGCTGTTGATGCTCAACTGATTCAGGATATTCGCCTTGTTCTTAGAAAGTATTGGTCATATTTGTTTCATAATGACAGCTCGCATACTGTCACACGCGTTATTCTGTCACAAGAGAAATCTCTTTTGGGAGGAGCGTATCATCGATACAAAAGTGAAATGCAATAGTCAGTATCATTTCAGAAGAGACCATAGTACTACAACACGGAATCGCTTTGATGAACCATTCAAGCAGAATAGACGAAAATCAAAGCAAGAAAGCGATGCTCATCTCCATAACTCCCTCATTATCTCTCAATACCTCCATTCAACCAACACACTCCAAATCGCCCTCCAAGTACACCAATACACTTCTCCCACCCTCCAAAACAGAACACCACAAAATGAACCAAAACCAACGAGAATGAGTGAACACTCCTCTTGTGGCATTCCAAAAATACTCACAATTCCCTCTCCCACACAAGCTCTGAAAAATGGAATTGCAGGAAAGCATAGCCTCTCTCGATAAGCACAATTAGCCATTCATTTCGGTTAACTATGAGTGATATCAAGAATCAGGGTGGGGCGCCCCTCGTTCTGCAGCTAATTTCTAGAGAATAAGGGAGATGCCCTCTCCTTCTTAGACATCTTCAATGAATTAGCCGTGGTTGATAGTAAACGAAGAGAGGAAGCTGCGAAGCAGCTGATCTTCTATTTGAGGACCAAGAAGGAGAGCGCCAACCAGCCCGACTATCCCAATTTGTCTCGTGATATGATTTACTCGCTTAAGAGACTCTGCCGTGGCATCTGCTCTTCCAGGGACTGTGCTCGCCAGGGATTCTCCGTGGGATTGACATATCCTTTCCGTTGCGCTGCTGTTCTGTTTCTTAACGGTCACCTGCATCCTTCGCTTCTTCCCCGACGTGACGACGCAGTGCGTCTGCAAGGAGGTGTTTTCGGCTAGCGAGATTCAAAGCGGGATGAAGAACACGGAGAAGAAGGACCAGTGGCTGGGACGCGTGTTCGGAATTCTGGCGTTGTACCGTTCGACGCGCTTCCTGTCCAAAGAGGCCTCCGAGTCCGATATTGAGATTACAAGAAAGTGCACATCTGAAATTGTCCGTCTGTTCGGCCTGAAGAACTGGCTGTGCGACATTTGCACGCAGACCCTGATCACGATGCTCCAGACGTCCCACAACTCTCTCGTTCCCGTGATTCTCAAGGGCTGCGTGCCTCTCTACGAGGAAACGTCCCGTAACGAAGAAGAGGAGTTGGTGACGCCCGTGGCTCTGAGCCCGTCTTCGTTGCTCCTCCTTCTCCAAATCCAGCTTCTCCTCCGCGAGCGCTCTCTCGAGATTGCCAATCCCAGTCTGGCTCACATCTTCGTGAACAACGCGTCTGTGAACGCAGGCCGTCTCGCCACGCTGATGTCCGTGTACGCGGCGTCGTCCTACGTGTTCCCCAAGCTGCACCCGCTGTGGAGCACCTCCATCACGTACATCCAGACCTTCAGCGAGTCGCCCGACGTGGCGCTGATCGACTGGTGGAACGCGGTGACGGACGAGGTGATGCCCAGCTCCATGGACCGCAAGGGGTGAGTGTGGGCGAGACGCGTGACTCCTAGCATGTGCATCAAGGTGTTCCGACTGCTCTTCCCCGTGGTGCCAACATCCGCGTACGGCTCGCTGCTGAACGCCAAGTTCACGAAGTTGCTGCTGGCGTACGGGAACAACAAGAAGCTGCTGTACCACCAGATCGTCCACCTGTTCAAGTGGTTCATCGAGGTGCGTTCTGGGCGTGCGCGTGAGGCGTAGGTGACGAAGGAGAGCTCGGAGCGTCGCGTGGCGCTTCTGATCGCCCTGCTGGGCTCCGTGGGCATCGGCTTCGACAAGGTGATCCACGTGGACACGTGCAAGCAGCTGCTGGAGAGCCTGTCGAAGGAGGACATGAGCACGTTCGTCAACCACTGCTACGGCATGCTGCTGCAGCCGCTGGAGGAGAAGGACGGTGAGGACAAGGAGCTGAGCGAGGAGGAGAAGCAGGAGAAGTTGGCGGACATCGCGAACCGCCGTCGCTTCGCGGCGCTGAACAACCTGTACCACCTGATCATGAACTACGACCAGCTGGACGTCAGCGTGTTTATCCGCGTGCTGCTCGTGCTGTGCTGCATGAAGAAGGACGAGGCGAAGGAGACGAAGACGGAGGTGGACCTCGCGCACGAGGGCGTGGTGGAGTCGTTCGCGCTGCACTGCTACCCGCCGATCAGCCCCGCCATTCAGAGCAAGGCAAACGAGCTGCTGTCCTCGCTGTTGTCGAAGAAGAGCGCCAACCAGGAGGAGGCGATGGCGTACGTGGTGCTGCAGGAGTTCGAGAACGTGCTGAAGGAGGCGAAGAAGAACAAGACGATGTCGTTCGTCCAGGCGTGGGAGGAGGAGGACGTGAAGAGCCACGCGAAGCTGATGAAGAAGGTGAAGGCGTTGCACGAGAAGAATAAGAGTGAGAAGAGCAAGGATGAGAAGAGCAAGGAAGAGAAGAATAAGGATGAAAAGAGCAAGGATGAAAAGAATAAGGATGAAAAGAGCAAGAACGAGAAACAACGCGCGCTGGAGAACTTCTTCGTGAACGTAGCGCTGGGCCAGTGCATGAAGCACGAGTACTCGCAGTTCGTGGACGACCTGCTGGAGTGGAGCAGACACATGGGGAAGAAGGAGGCCAACGCGACGGAGCGTCCGGTTGCCGTGTTCCTGGACGTGGCGCTGATTCTGCTGCGCACGGGCAACAAGAGTCTGTGCGACGCGACGATCGAAGTGGGCGTGGTCGGAGGAGGTGACGCGTAGCTGTTCGGCCTGCTGGACGACGAGGTGACGGAGGAGGACGTGAAGGAGATCCTGTCGGTGTTCTGGGCGGACGAGGGCCTGGAGGCATCGGATGAGGAGGACGGCGACGAGCTGGAAATGAGCGTGAGTGGCGATGAAGAGGAGGAGATGGAAGAAGAGGAAGAGAAGGAAGAAGAGAAGGAGGAGAAGGAGATGGAGGTGGAGTCAGAGGAGGACGCTTACGTGAGCGCGCACTGTGGTCGTGACGCGTAGTTGACTGAGCAGGAGCTGGAGGAGATGAAGCAGGAGGACGAGGGCATTGCGCGCGTGCTGCGCCTGAAGAGAGAGGAGGAGCGCCAGCGCAAGGAGGACAAGCGCGAGCTGCTCCACTACAAGAACCGCATTCTGAGTCTGCTGACGGCGCTGGCGCAGAACAAGCACGACAGCGCGGTGATCTTCCCGCTCGTGACGGAGCTCGTCGACGTGAACCAGAACACGGACGTGGGGTCTGGGCGGGCGTGTGAGGCGTAGAGAGAGAAGGACGACCAGCTGATCGCCAGCCACCTGAACAACCTGCTGGTGAAGACGATCCCGAAGAAGGGCTTCATCGCCCCCGAGTGCCTGCTGCAGCACTACGACGCCTGGCTGGCTGCGGTGAAGAAGATCCTCGAGCTGAGCTGCTCCGTGTCGCTGAGCGACCCCGAGCGCCGCCGCGACCTGCTGAAGACGAACGCGCAGTGTCTGAAGTACCTGCTGCACTCGATGCAGCGCGCCGTCATGGGCGACGCGACGCAGGTCGCCAAGACGCAGACGGACATGACGGAGCTGATGAAGAGCTGCTTGGCGGACTTCGCGGTGAAGCGAAACCACCTGAACAACGCGTTCTTCAGCGTGCTCTTCCACACGCCGCTGCTGTTCTGCGGCGTGATTCCGGCGCTCCAGGAGGCCATCACGGAGGGCGACCTGAGCGACTACAAGCGACTGGAGCACTTGGAATTGCTGACGATTCTCCTGCAGAACCTGAGCTCGATGAACCTGAAGGAGCACAGCGGAATCGAGAAGTACCAGGAGAACATAAAGGCCGTGCGAGCGTGGACGAAGGACAAGGTGGACAATCTGCAGAAGGAGGAGAATAAAGCGTATAAGCCGGAGAAGAGACGAAAGGTGTTGATTCGATTTATGAAGTTGAAGGAGAGTATGTAGAGTGTTTGTTGAAGAGCGGAGGGAGAACCGCGGTTCTGCGGGAGAATGAATCGGATCGATTTGTGTCGTTTTCAGGAACCATCCACATTACGACAAGCAGTCAGTATTTCACCATGTCCTCCAATACTGTGTACGTGCGCGCCGAATCTGGAGTGATTTTCGTAGTTCACAAGAGTTCGTCAACTTTATCTCCGCTCTGACGTCGCCTGACAACGCCACTCGTGACCAGGTAGAGTAGCGATTCCGGTTTTACCGTAGGCCGAGGCACAGCTGGATAAGATGAAGCAGGAGAATGTCCTCGACGTAGTTCGCTGGGGAGTAGGTTCATTCGAGTAGACGATCACCCAGTTCTTCAACGTCCTCTCCTCGAACGTGAGCACGTCCCAGAAGGCGTTTGTCGCCGTCATTCTCCGCAAAGTCATCACCACGGACGCGTGGGAGAAGTGCAACGAGGAGCAGAGAAACCAGAGTGGCTGTTGGGAAGAGAGCGTGAGGATTAGTTCACTCCTTCCTGCTCTCGCTCTTCCAGAGCGAGCCTGAGGCCCGCGTTCGCCACGCGCTCTGCGACGTGATCAAGCAGGTCAGCGCCCTCCAGGAGGAGTGGCCCGAGCTGTATCCGTTCCTCATCGCGGCCTGCAGACAGAACAACGCCGTTTGCATCGAGGGTCTGTACCTGATGGGCGAGCTCGCCGAGGACTGCGAAGCTGTGGGCGCGAGCGGCGGGACTGATGGGTAGATGTATTCCGAGCACATCAACGAGATCGTGTCCGTGCTGAACGACAGTCTCAACAACGCGAACATCGACGTCCAGGTCCAGGCCGCTCGTGTACGATCATGTCGGGATGTCGTGAGGAGTAGACCGCGCTGAAGGTCCTCTCCGTGATCGAGGTGGACAACATCATGAGCGTCTTCGCGCAGGCGATTCCCTCCATTCTCAACACAATCCAGCTGACGCTGAACAACAACTACGAGGACGCGTTGCTGAACCTGCTGGAGGACCTCGACGAGTGCGTGACGTAACGCCCCCTGGCGGATTTGAGGCATAGCGCCGCGTGCTCGTACCTGAACCAGAACCTCCGCACGATCGTGGAGCTGTGTCTGGCGATCGGTAGGGGTGAGGTGAGTGAGTGAGGCGTAGTGAGCAACACCGAGCTGTCCACCAGCGTGCGCTCCCTGGCCGCGCACATCATCGCCTCGATGGCGTGCGAGAACGGAGGTGAGTGTGCGTGGTGCGCGTGACGCGCAGGCTTCTTCCGCAAGAACAGCCAGTACCTGAGCCAGTACCTGCACGTGGCCGCGTCGATGATCAGCGACATCGACGACGACCCCGCGTGGGAGCAGGGCGTGTTCGGCGAGGAGGACGAGCTGGTGGAGAACGACACGATCCCGCACGTGGTGGGCATCACGGTGGGCGAACGCGGCGGCGGTGAGGAGTAGATGGTGGCGAACATCGCGGACGCGCTCCACGCCGTGGTGTACAAGCCGGCGACGCAGCTCATCAGCGAGTGCAGCCGCTCGAGCGACTGGAAGATCCGTCGCGTGACGTACGTGATGCTGAGCCACATCGCCGACGGCTGCAAGAACCAGATCGAGACGGACCTGAAGACGGTGACGAACGTGATGCTGGGCGGTCTGAACGACGGTGGCGTTGTCTGCGCGGTCTGACGCGTAGCCTCGCCGCGCGTGATCTACGTGGCTCTGCAGTCCATCGCGTACGTGTCGGTGGCGCTGGAGGGCACCTTCCAGAAGAAGTGTGGCGCGCAGGTGATGCAGGGGATCCTCGCCATGGTGCAGCGCAACCCGTGTCTGCGCGTGCAAGCCATCGCCGCCTCCTGCGTGGGCCAGTTCTGCGCCGTGGAGATGATCAGCAAGAAGATCTTCAAGAACACGCTGCCCGCGCTGGTGGAGTGGCTGTTCAGTCTGTGCTCCGTGGCGTAGGGGCAGCGCGGGCGTGTGACGACTAGACAGCCCTCCGTGCAGTCGGAGGCCATCTCCTCGATCGGCTTCCTGGCGCGCGCTGCGAAGGACGACTTCGCGCCGTACTTCCACCGCATCATCCAGGGCCTGCTGGACATCCTGGGCAGCGCGGTGACGCCGGAGGTGATCAACGTGCACGTGTCCGCCTGCACGTGTCTGTGTAGGCACTGCTCGCTGCTCTGACGACTAGCGTCGCTGGTGGCGTCGATGGGCACGGCGTCGAACCAGACGGAGGCGTGGGAGATCATGCAGTTCCTGCTGAACATCATCGAGAAGACGCCGTACGGCGACGAGCGCCTGAACTGCCTGCTGGACTGCGCGGCGGAGATCTACCAGTACTGCGAGCCGAGCAAGCAGCAGTCGTTCCTGACGATCATGATCCCGTACCTGCTGAAGATGGCGGACCTGGACGTGGGCTACTCGCTGAAGCAGGTGGTGTCGGGCCCCGAGCACGAGAGCAAGGACGGCATCGAGCGCTTCACGGTGGGCACGAAGAACATGGGCAACATCCAGATGACGATCAGCACCACCGCCATCGACACCATCTCCAACGCGGTGCGTCTGATCCACAACCTGCTGATCGACGCCAAGGACCAGATGCTGTCGTACGTGGAGGCGATCCGCGTGGTGGTGGCGAAGCTGCTTGACTTCAGCTTCAACGAGGAGGTGCGCAACCTGTGCGCGCGCATCTACCCGAAGCTGTTCGAGCTGCTGGTGAACGGTCTGAAGCGCGGCGAGGTGTCGCACGACGCGTGCCTCGCCTTCTACAACGAGATGATGGAGGCGCTGGTGAACCAGTACATGGCGGAGGACGAGGCGCACGAGCGATCGTGCATCGCCGAGTCGATCAGCGACGCGTTCTGCGTAGTGGCTGCTGCGAGGGCGTGAGGCGTAGATGTGCTACGAGTCGGGCACGAAGGACCACCACAAGTTCCACAACCAGTTGATGCCGATCCCCACGGACTCGCTGCCCACCATCCTGAAGAGCCTGATCGACGACCTGGTGGACTCTGCGAACGTGCTGGAGGAGCTTTACAAGAGCATCGATTTCGACCAGCGCGACCTGGAGGACGCGCGCACCGAGTTCGAGGAGGCGGCTGGCGACGAGAAGCTGTGCGTGGAGAACCTGCTGGACTCGATCGGCTACGTGATCCGCTTCTTCGGCGACCAGCTGGCGTCGGTGTACCAGGAGACGATCCTGCCCTTCTGCCAGAAGTACATGGGCTCGCCCTTCGAGTACATCCGCTTCATCGGCGCGTGCTCGATCGACGACATGATGCTGTACGCGCCCTCCACGGCGTCTGCCTTCGTGGGCGACGCGATGAACTTCTTCACGCAGAACATGAACTGCGAGGACCCCGCGCTGCGCCAGGTGGTGCTGTTCGGCATCAAGATCGCCATCGAGAACTTCTGCGACAGCATCCGCGGCAACGCGAAGATGCTGTGCACGGCGCTGATGCAGATCATCAACCGCGAGGACGCGTACGACGAGGAGTACAGCAGTGCGTCTGACAACGCGGTGTCGGCGCTGTTCAGCCTGACGCGCTTCTGCAGACAGAACCTGTCGCCCAAGGAGTTCCACGCGGCGATCGGCTGCGTGTGCGACCACCTTCCCCTGCAGGCGGACTGCGCGGAGGCGCAGGACGTGCACGAGCACGTGGTGGAGGAGCTGATGAAGCCGAACCACGGCGTGTTTGACAACGCGAACGTGCTGAACGGCGTGATGCGATCGCTGCCCATCATGCTGCTGCCCGTGTACGACGAGGGCGATAACGAGTACGAGATCTCGTACGACGAGACCAAGGCGGCCATTGTGAACATTTTGAAGACCCTGGATAACCGATCGATGATGTCGCTGATGAACGGACTGGACCCTGATGTGAAGGCCGCGGTCGCGTCTGTCCTTGGAGCGTAATGTTGCGTTGAGTCGTTTATTTGCTCGCCTTTGTCACAAACACGAGACAGGTGAAAGAGAGAAGCGAACTTCCGCAGGAAGCCAAAGTACAGCTGGATGAAGGACGAGCGGATGTAGAGATGAAGAAGATCCGCGACAAAAACCAGCGCAACAATCCCTCGAAAAGCGGGCAGGTTCTTCTTCGTCACGCACTGCCTATGCGATGAAACACCGGCGCGAATCCCACCCCATAAACGCACAGTGGTGGTCGTAGTTCCGAACGCACACTCCACAGCGATCGCAATGGCGAGAATGCGGCGGGCAATACACTCGGCAAATGGAGCAGTAGTGGTAGTCCTGACTCTCCAGCCGGTCCTTGTTCTCGATGCTGTTCTCCTCGTTGGGAACGATCACTCCCGGATCGCACATCCCGACGCGGAAGTAGCAGTACAGCAATGCGAAATGGCAGGCGTAAAAGAAGAGACGGAAGGGAAGGGAGTAGAATTGGAGCTCCTCCATGGAGAACGAATACAGCGTCACGAACGCGATAAGGCAGAGCATCGGAACATAGAGCCACCTTCAAATCACTGGGAAGCGGATTCACTACCAGTCGGGTCCTAGCAGCAGGGTATGCTTGCTGACGCCGAGTCCGCCATACAGGATGAAATAGTTGCCCTGTTTGTAGAGCCATCTTTCAGATGAGGACGAAACGAGTGCCACACTTCCTACGATGGGTCGGTTTGGACAGCTTACGATCCTCCATTTTTGGAAAGGAATAGAATGGAGAGTGGGCAGGAGTCGATGAGACGAATAGTGGGGGTCCCTTTCCTCGCCACTTCTCATTTGCAAGGACTCAGATCATGCTGAGAAGCGTTCAGAGGCTCTCTTCCCGGAGTCTTCTCTCAATTCCCAGGAAAGGCTTTCCGACACTCGTGATTCGTGCGTATTCTTCGCACATGTCCTTTTCTGATGTTCTTGCCGGTATTACTCATCACAGGTAGTTTTTCAACACGACGCTGCTGTACCGCATGCCCAATTCCCTTGTATCGGGAACGGATTACGTTTCTCTCAAGCCGAATCGAAGTCGAATGTGACGTAGTGATAGTGACGACTAGAGTTTAATCGAATCGTCTTCCGCAAGCTGATTTCGGAGTACGACACGTTTAACATGTATGCGCCAGAAAAGTACTCTTCCCTCTCCGTGGCGGAGCAGGAGAGACTCGATGCCTCCATCCAGTCGATGCTGGTACCTGTTCCATTCCTCGCTGACCGAATAGGAGGACTTCAGCACGTGCAACTTCCTCGGCGTGATCAACGAGTATCGCAACATCACCGTTCCTGTCAACAAATACGTGCATCAGCTGTTAGTGCCGCTTTCTGTCTTTCACGTAGTGCGTTCGCCTCTCTATTCCACATGGACCTTCTTCCGCACATCCCGCAAAGCGCGCTCTTCGATCTGATCAAGTACGCGAACATGGAGTGCAACGCGACTCCGCTCTCGCTGTCCGCGATCAGCAAGCAGATTGACGACTACATCCCGCTCGTGACGACCATCGGCGACCGTTCGGACTTCTCCCAGGTGATTCTGAAGACGCTCTTCCTAATCGCGATCGTCTGCAGTAGGGCGTCGTTTTTCTCCCTCACCCACAGTCGTCTTCAACGTCCAGCGCAACAATTTCAAGAGCAACCTGGACTCCTCCGTGCACATTGGCAATTGCCATCATGTCTAGTACGTCCCCGAGAAGAACATCAAGTGTCGGTTCAGCGACGTCGTGGGTCTGGGTGAGAACATGGAGGAGCTGCAGCTCATGGTGGAATTCCTTCGCGTGCGTGCGATTCTCTTCTCTCATCCCTAGAACCCGCAAAAGTTCGCCTTCATTGGCGCCAAGTCGCCGCGCGGAGTTCTCTTCACGGGACCGCCCGGCACGGGCAAGACGATGTTGGCGCGCGCCGTCGCCGGAGAGGCGGGCGTGCCGTTCTACTTCGTCGCGGGCAGCGAGTTCGATGAAGTGCTAGTGGGCGTGGGCGCGAAGCGTGTGCGCGCGCTCTTCCAGAAGGCGAGAGAGACGGTAGTGTAGTTGGCGGGAAATGACGCGAAGGCGCCGTGCATCGTGTTCATCGACGAGCTGGACGCGGTTGGCGGGAAGCGCGACGAAGTTGGCGGCAGCAACAACACCCGCCAAACCATCAACCAGTTGCTGAACGAGATCGGCGGTTTCCGCGGGGATGAGGGCGTGTTGGTGATCGCGGCGACGAACCTGAAGGAGTCGCTGGATCCCGCGCTGATTCGAGCGGGTCGTTTCGACCTGGAGGTGAAGAGTGAGGCAGAAATCGGACGATAACGGCGTAGCGACGCTCCCTGACTACGAGTCGCGTCTGAAGATCCTGCAGCTGAAGGCGAAGAACCACCGCTTGTCGTCCGATGTGGACCTGGAGCACCTGGCGAAGGTGACGGTGGGCAGCAACGGCGCGGACCTGGAGACGCTTCTGAACGTGGCGACGATGAAGGTGGATGTGTGTGGAGAGCGTGAGGCGTAGGCACTGGCGGAGGGCAGCGTGTTCATCACGAAACGCCACTTGGAGGAGAGTCGCGAGCGTCTGACGATGGGTGTGCGCAAGCCGCGTATTGAGGACGAGGAGGTGAACTACAACACGGCGTAGCGGTGTGTGGAGCGTGTGAGGCGTAGTGTGCACGAGTGCGGTCATGCGATGATGTCGCTGCTGACGGCGAACTATCCGGCGGTGGACAAGATCACCATCATCCCGCGCGGCGAGGCGCTGGGGTACGTGTCGTCGATCATGGAGGAGAAGTTCTTGTACAGCACGAGCAAACAGGACCTGCTGAACCGCATCGACGTGGCGCTGGCGGGTCGTGTGGCGGAGGAGGTGATGCTGGGGTGAGCGAAGAGGCGATGCGTGACGGAGTAGCGAAGAGAACGTGTCGACGGGCGCCTCGAACGACCTGGAGAAGGCGACGCACTACGTGTTGTCCATGGCGTACGAGTGGGGCATGACGCCTGTGGGTGTGGGGTGGTGGTCTGACGTGTAGTGTGGTCTGCGAACGGACCCGCAGTCGGGCAACCCGTACCTGTCGGCGTTGCCGTTCTTCAGCCAGAAGAAGGTGGCGGAGAACGACAAGGTGATCGACGCGCTGCTGAAGGAGCGATACGCGCACGTGAAGAGCGTGCTGGAGAAGAACAAGGACAAGCTGGTGCGTCTGATCGACGTGCGGGTGGCTGTGCAGTGTGAGACGTAGTACGTGCTGAAGGAGGAGACGGTGACGGGCGCGAACGCGAGACGCGTGATGAACGGCGAGGAGCCGGTGGAGGAGTGTCGGAAGGAGGACGAGGTGCAGAAGGAGAAGGAGCTGGCGGACGCGTACTTCCAGCTGTCGCTGGTGGACAACTACTCGATCGAGAACGGGGAGCTGAAGCCGCGCGTGCTGGACGAGGAGCTGCGGCAGAACTACCAGAAGGCGTTCGAGTCGTGCGTGAGCGAGCACTCTGGCGGCGACGAGTTCATGAAGCTGCTGAGCTCGCTGACCGTGCGGGACAGGAAGACGGTGCTGGACAAGTACTCGATGCTGCTCTACAACCACTCGCTGGAGAAGATCCATGTGGACGAGGTCGTCGACCGCGTGAAGGAGAAGAAAGCGTGTTGTGTTTGTCGAACAAACCCGAGTGCACTTACAAATGAAATAGTGTGAGAATCACAACCCTGGCTTACACCTTCACGGCAACCTTGGGCTGAGCAGCAGGCTTCGCGGCGTTCTTCGGCTTCGTGGCGCTCTTGGGAATGCTCTTGCTCTTGCTGCCCTTCTTTCTGGAGGACAAAACGACGACAACGACCACCGCCACCACAATAACGACGACGACCACGATGATGATAATCAAAAGCCAGTTCACGGCGGGCTTATCAATCGTGATGTTCAGCGTCGTCGACACGCTCTCTCCCGAGGCGTTGGTCACGCTGATGATGTACGGTCTGGTCTCCTGCTCCGCCTTGGGCGTGCCCGAGATGGTGCCCGTGGCGGCGTCGAGGTTCAGACCCTCGGGCAACTTGGGGAAGGACGAGACGGTCACCTCCAGACCGACAATCGTGGGCGTGACGGGGTCCATCTTCTTCTTGGCCACCAGATTCAGCGCCTGCACGTCGTACTTGATGCTCTTGGGAGCGCCGGGGACGCAGTTGCGAATGGGATCCTCCCACTCGCCATCGGCGTTGCAGTAACGGACGATGGTGCCCGCGTAGCCCTCCTCGCAGGGAATCGAGGAGGTCTTGCCGCTGGTGGTGGACTCGTAGCCGTCCTTGGCGGGGCACACAGCGGGGATGCGCTTGGCGAAGAGATAGAAGTCGGCGAGCTGCACGCCGGGGTAGGTGTAGCACATGCCGCTGTCCGAGGAGAAGAGCGCGTTGTTCAGCTCGGTGACCTCCAGACGGTACATGTTGTACGCCTTCACGTTCGCCATGTCGTAACGTATCTGCTGCTTCGGCTGCGTGAAGGCCTGGCCTGTCTGCTCGTCCAGCATGTCCCAGTTGGAGCCGTCGTTGGAGCCGTACACCTTCCATCCCGAGGGGTGGCGGTTGTTGCAGTCGTTGCCGCAGACGACGCCGTAGTTGTTGGCGATGGTTCTGCGGTCGTTGTTGTACGTCCACTGCCACCACGTGCCCACGACGCCGTTCAGGTAGAAGAACTTGGTGTTGGAGTTGTTGTCGAACACGCTGTTCACGCCCTCGCTGCCCGTCTTGACGGGGTACGACGAGCCCGTGCCCTCGGTGATCACGTACATATTGTCCATAATCATGATGGCAGACACGTCGAAGGTGTTCACCTCCGTGTCCGCCTCGTAGCGGTGCATCTCCACGGCGAGGATGTTCTCGCCCGTCTGCAGACGACCGCCCTGCACGAACTCGCCCGTCACCACCTTTCTGCTCTCCGTGAAGAGGTTGCTAGCGAGCGTCGTCGAGGTGATAGCGCCCTCGGGCATGTTGATGCGACGCACCTCCTGACCGTTCAGGTAGATCACGGCGCCGCCGCGCACGTTCACCGCAATATCCATGGTCGCGAACGCCGAGACGCTCGTCGTGGTGAACTTGGTGTAGTAGTACTGCGTGATGCCGCTGCCCGCGGGAAGGTCCACCGTCATCGCCGTAGCCCAGGAGGCGGGCGCGCCAGAGAGCGTGTTCCAGCCTTCAGGCGCGGAATCGTCGTAGAGATAGGACCAGGTCGTCCACTTGGGCGCCACGGCGTACGCGGGGTTGAACTGGTACTCCTTCTCCGCCGAGCCGGCAGCGAGCGACTCCTTGAGGAGCAGCGTGCCGTCCACCAGCTTCACGTTCACGTAGTTGCTGCCCCAGCCGCTCGTGTCCGTCTTCTTCAGGATCAGTCCGTACGTGGTGGCGTGCTGGCACA